>Ga0255086_1000005_pt1 | contig 89789 bp, 69 predicted proteins | sample Colum_Cont_RepC__FD_188438 | JGI IMG/M metagenome (GOLD analysis project Ga0255086, IMG submission 188438) | Freshwater microbial communities from Columbia River, Oregon, United States - Colum_Cont_RepC_8d | ecosystem: Environmental > Aquatic > Freshwater > River | place: USA: Oregon | collected... | reverse complement strand
AGCTGAAACCTCATTTTTCTCAAAAGAAAAAGCTGGCAGTTCGTCCTAAGAGAAATCCCACCCGTGAAGACAAAGAACTTAAACAAAGAGTTAGTCATTAGCTAGGCTCTCTTGAGAGGGCCGAAAGCCTGAGAAACAGGTTGCGAAGGATTGAAATGGGTAACTCTTGATTATTTTAAAACTCTATAATTATTTTTAGAGATGACAGCCTTTTCCTATTTTAACTCAAAGAAAAATCATAAAGCTGGCAGTTCTCTTTACAAACACATTTCTTCTAGATACTATGTTTTATTATGTCTAACTTATTCCTAGGAATTGCTGGTGCTGCAACTGTAGGTAAGGATACTTACTATAGATTACTAAAACAGATTTGCTCAGAAGAGTTTGGAGTTAATGTAATAAGATTTGCTCTGGCTGATTCATTAAAGAATGATTTATATTCTTTGATCTTATATAAATACGGAGTTGACATTTTTAATTGTTCTACTGAAGATAAGAATAAAGTAAGACATCTGTTAGTAAGTCACGCTAGAGTAATGCGTCAAAATACTAAAGGAAGATATTGGATAGATAAGCTTCAGTCTGAAATTGAAGACTATAAGAAATCTGAAAATTTTAAACCTTCAGATATTTTTTGTGTAACAGATATTAGACACTTCGAATATTTAAAAGACGAAGTTGTCTGGCTAAAGGAAGAAAATAAAGGAGTTTTAATTTATGTTGAAAAATATTTTTCAGACGGTTCAATTTGCAATCCTGCGAACGCTGACGAAAGCAGAAATGATCCCGCTCTTAGAGAACATTGCGATTATCTGCTTCGTTGGATGCACGGATCTGACGAAGAGATTTTAAAAATTTCCGTCAAAAAAAGTATTGACAACTTGATAAAACAAGGTAAGCTTTACACACATGATAGACTCAACTGATAACGAACTTGTAGCGAAGGTAAAACTTCATCAATGCAACCAATCATTAAAGACTCTGATAGACAGGCACTCTCCTCTCTGTTTTGATATCTTTAAAAAATATAATAAGATTCTTCAAGAAAGAGGCGTAAGCCCAGAAGATCTTGCGAATGAAAAAGATTACATAATTTACAAATGTACTCTTAACTTTGACGAAACTCAAAATAGCAAATTCTCAACTTGGCTTGCCAACCATGTTAAATACAAATGCTTAACAAACATTACTAAACACAAGTGGACTCTTTCTATAGACGATGAAAATCAAAAGAATCTTGTAGCAAATCTCAGTCAAGACTCAAATGATTTTGAAGAGAAGAAGGAATATATATTTAATCTCCTTTCTCAAATGAAAGATAAACGACTGGAGAAGATTATTATGTTGAGATACTATGGAGACAAACCTTCTCGTAAGTGGAAGAATATTTCAAAAGAACTAGGCGTAACTTACCAGACGGCAATCACTTTACACAAAAAAGCCCTTGAGTTCTTGAAAACAAAAATAGAGAGTAAAGAAATGCAAGATTTCGTGTAAAAACTCTTTACTTTTTTTGTTGGTGCAGGTAGTATTTATTTGCATATCTTATGCCTACTCCTAATACTAACAATACTGACAGTAATTCAATTCGACGCGAACTTGGCGCACTTTGGAGCCGCAAAGGCTCTAGTGGTTCTGAGTATCTAACTGGTAAGTTTCGACTTAAGGACATCAAGGATAACTTTGATGAAGTTAAGATCATTGTGTTCCCAAATAACAAGAAGAAGAATGATGGGTCTCCCGATTTTCAGATCTTCATGGAAAAGGCTCAGTACGAGACCTTGACCGGAACTTCAGTTCCAACAAGCAACAGCACGACCCGTCTAGCATCACCAAAGCCTACCGCAAAGCCAGCGAAGGCGGCTGTCAGTCAAGTCAATTCAGACGATGATTTGATCTAACATGAAATTTGCCCTGCATCTTCCGATTAATACGACCAGTTTTGGTCAGGTCTCAATTCAGCTTCTCAAAGAGATTTATTCTTTGAAGTTGGAGCCATCTCTGTTTATGATTGGCAATCCTGATTTCGGTCAGGAAGAGACTACGGAAGATTTTAAGAATTGGTTTAATTCTTGTTTGAAGAAAGGTCTTCGATCTCATTCAAGAAAAGATCCAGTTTTTAAACTGTGGCACATTAATGGCTCACTTGAGTCTTATAGTGATCGGCAGTTTTTACTTACTTTCCATGAACTTGATGCCCTCACTCAGACTGAGGTTAATATCTTAAAGAATAACGATAAGGTATTAGTCTCTTCCCCTTACTCAGCGAAGGTATTCAATGAACATGGGGTAAGTAATGTAAGTTATTTGCCCCTGTTCTTTGATTCAAAGAATTTCAAAGCCACAAACAAGACTTACTTTAATGACGGCAGAATTACTTTTAATCTCTGTGGCAAGTTTGAAAAGCGTAAACACCATGTAAAAGCTATTCGCGCATGGATCAATAAGTACGCTAATAATAATAATTATTCCTTGCAGTGCGCTCTTTATAACAATTTTCTATCTCAAGAAGATAATACTAAATTGATTAACATGGCGGTTGAAGGAAAGAAGTTCTTCAACGTCAGCTTCTTTGGGCATATGGCTCAAGTTAATCTTTATAATGAATTTCTAAATTCAGCAGATATTATTCTTGGGGCTTCAGGTGGCGAAGGTTGGGCATTGCCAGAATTTCAATCGGTTGCAATCGGCAAGCACTCTGTGATTGTTAATGCTCATGCTTACTCTGCTTGGGCAAATGAGAAGAACTCTGTTTTAGTAAATCCTTGTGGGAAAACTCCTGCTTATGATGGAATGTTTTTTCATCAAGGTCAGGAATTTAATCAAGGAAATATCTTTGAATGGTCAGAAGATCAATTTATTGAAGGCTGCGAAAAAGCAATCGCAAGAGTCAAGCAGAACAAAATAAATCAAGAAGGCTTGAAGCTTCAAGACCAGTTCACCGTCAGAAAAACGACAGAACAAATTCTTTCTCTTTTCTAATATGCCAGTTTACATTTTTCAAAATCCTAAGAATAAAGAATACAAAGAAGTTTTTCTTTCAATTGATGCAGAGAAAGTGTATTCTGAGGACGGAGTGAAATGGCAAAGGATTTTCATCTCTCCTAATGTAAGTGTAGATACAGAGATAGATGCGAACTCTGAGCGAGATTTTGTTGAAAAAACTAAGAGAAAGAATTATAATCTTGGTGAAATGTGGGATTCTTCTAAAGAGCTTTCTGAAAAAAGAGAAAAAGAAAGAGGAGTAGACCCCATTAAAGAGAAGGCAGAAAAAGACTACTCTAAAAAACGTCGTGGCGCAAAGCATACGAACAAAGTAGTTCTTTAATTTTTGATTTCTCAAAACGGTTTTTCTTCGGTGTAATTTATTATCCCTATATGAGCAAGGCTATTAACTTCCTAGATGAAATGGCGAACTTTACGTTCGTAACAAAATACGCAAAATATGATGAAAAGAAGAAGCGTAGAGAAACATGGGACGAGACTGTTACAAGAGTCGAGACCATGCACTTGAAGAAATTCAAGCACCTACCAAAAGAAGACAAATATGAAATCTCAAAAGCTTTCGACTTGGTTAGAGAAAGGAAAGTTACTCCTTCAATGCGGAGCATGCAATTCGGCGGTAAAGCGGTTGAAGCACATAATGGAAGAATCTTTAATTGTGCTGTACGTCATATTGACTCTATTCGTTCTTTTGCTGAATCTTTTTATACTTTGCTTTGTGGTACTGGCGTTGGATTTGGTATCACTGATAAGTTCCTCAATCGCTTACCTGATCTCGTTAACGCTAAAGATAAGACGGGAACGGTAATTACCTATACAGTTAATGATAGCATTGAAGGATGGGGTGACTCAATTGAGGCTTTGTTGAATTGTTATTTTAAGAATACTGCTTACTCTGGACGTAAGATCGTATTTGATTATAGCAAAATTCGCCCAAAGGGTGCGAAGCTTAAGACTGGTGGTGGCAAGGCTCCCGGTTACAAGGGGCTTAAGAACTGCCATTTCAAGGTTAAGCTCTTGCTTGATACCATCATTGAAGACAGCAATCAAACTCGCCTTAAGACCGTTAATGCTTATGATATTTTGATGCATTGCGCCGATGCAGTGTTGTCAGGTGGCATTCGCCGTTCTGCTTGCAGTGTTATCTTTGACGCTCAAGACAAGGACATGATGAACGCCAAGACTGGAAATTGGTTCCTTGACAATCCTCAGAGAGCTAGATCAAACAATTCAGCAATTATTATTCGTGGTAAGACTTCTTACGAGGAGTTTGAGACCTTAATTAATAAGACTAAAGAGTTTGGTGAGCCGGGATTCCTATATGTTGTTGATGAGAATCAGCTTTTGAATCCTTGCTTTGAGATTTCTTTTATTCCTATTACTAAAGATGGGCGTTGCGGATTCCAATTCTGTAACCTTACTTCTATTAATGGAGCTAAAGTTGAGTCTCTAGAAGATTTTAAAAATGCTTCTTGGGCTGCTTCTTTGATCGGTACGCTGCAAGCTGCCTATACGACATTCCCTTATCTTGGTCACACTTCTGAAGAGTTGACTGAAGAGGAGGCTTTGCTTGGAGTCTCTATTACTGGAATGATGGATAATCCAGACATTCTTTTTAATCCAGAGTATCAAAGAGAAGCTGCGAAAGTTTCAGTAAATACTAATATCGAATGGGCTAAGAAGATAGGAATTAATCAAGCCTCTAGAGTCACTTGTATCAAGCCAGAAGGAACTAATTCTATTGTATTGTCTGCCGCTTCTGGAATTCATCCCCATCACGCTCGTAAGTACTTCCGCCGTATTCAGGTCAACAAGGAAGATAATGTCTACAAGTTCTTTAAGATGTTCAATGAACACGCTTGCGAAGAGAGCGTTTGGAGCGCAAATAAGGTTGATGACGTTATTACATTCCCTATTGAAGTAGGTGAGAATGTCAAGATTAAATCTGAACTAAATGCAATTGAGCATTTGGAGCTTATCAAATTGACACAAACTAACTGGGTAAATTGTGGCACAACTGCTTCAAACAAGAAGCCTCTAAATCATTCAGTTAGCTGCACCGTTATTGTTAAAGATGACGAGTGGAAGACCGTTACAGAGTATCTCTATAACAATCAAGAGTACTTTACTGCTGTTTCTTTGCTTCCTTATTCTGGAGACAAGATCTATCAACAGGCCCCAATGGAAGCAATTGTAACACCTGAAGACGAAGTTAAATTTAATAAACTTCAAGAAGAGTGGTCAAAGGTTGACTTTACTAAGCTTATTGAAGACGAGGATGAGACTAGTCATACTCAGGAAGCTGCTTGCGCTGGCGGAAAATGTGAGCCAGTAAGTCTATAAAATTTTTAGACTTTTTTGTGCTATAGTATTTTACAGAGTGTAGAATACTATATGCACATCATGTGGGCTTTAAATAAGTAAAAATATGAATACACCAGCAGCATCCATCGATTGGCAAACTTTATTTAATATTGCTTTCATGATCGCCGGTTTTCTGGCTGGCTGGATTTTTAAAAGGACTTTCCATTTAATTGACAAACAAGAGCAGAAGACAGAAGAACTTTCAAATAAACTTCACACTATTGAAATATCTCTTCCAAAAGAATACGTTAACAAAGAAGATCTCAATAAATTCTCAGAACATATTAACGCTAGATTTGATAAAATAGAAGCAAAGTTAGATAATATCATTGAACGCTCAAAGTAGCGTTTAATGAATGAGAATAGCAATTCGTGCAGAAGGTGGTTTAGGGGACGTTTTATTATTCAATAGATTTGTCCCAGCCATTAAAGAGAAGTATCCTAATTCGGAAATATCTCTTTATATAGACAGCGAAGGAAAAACTTTCCAAAAAGAAGTTGTTGAATATTTATATCCTTCATTCTATAAGGAAATTAAGGTAATCCCCAGAAAGAAATATAAGCCATTTTTTATTGATTCTCAGTTTGGAACAGAAAATCAAATTGGCTTTATTGAAAATGTTCCTGATGATATAAAACAGGAAATTGAAGCTCATGATCTATGGTACGATGGGCATATTGATTCTTTGAATTGGATCAATTATGACTTTGATTGGTACAAGTACTTTAGATTTTTTCCAAGTCCAGACATTAAGCCAGTTAATGATTCTGGAGATTATATAGTTTGCCATCTTGTTTCAACGACATCTAAAGAACATATGATGTCTAAATGGTATATTTCAAGTCTCATCAGTAAGCTAAAAGAGTTAAATAAGAAAATAATTATTATCTCTACTCCTGAAATAAATAATAACTACGATCTTTTTAACTCTGACCCTCAGATAGAAATAGTAAATAAACCAATTAAAGAAGTTTGTGACATTATTTATAATGCAAAACTTTTTATTGGCACTGATAGCGGATTTAGATACGTTGCTTACGGATGCTCCGTTCCAGTCATTACATTCTCAAAGCAGTCTCAGTCTGCTCATCAAGTATTGCCAAGTCATTACATAAGGTGGCTTATTTTCCCAGAACTAACTTTCCCGCTGTCTTTTGACTTTAATTATATTTCTAGATTAGCTGGCAAAATTTTGCAGAACAAAGGATACTCTTTGGTTCCATACCTACAAGACTTTGATTCTCAAGCAGTTAGGAGAACATATAAAGTAAACTCAGAAAAAAGTATTATCAACAATGATCATTGATGCATTTCCATACGCTAATGAAGAGTTAGTATTAACAATAAGATTAAATGAATTAGCACCAGTTGTTGATTATTTTTTAATTGTAGAGTCTAATAGAACTCAAACGGGTTTACCAAAACCATATTATTTCGAACAATCACAGGCAAAATTTGAAAAATTTTTAGACAAGATTGTTTATATTAAACTAGATCATTCTTATTTAAATAAAGTCGAAGAAGCTGATTGGTCGCAAGAGTTTCGTGTAAGACAAGCTATTGTATCAGAAGGATTAGTTAAAATAAATCAAATCAAAGCTCTTTCTAACGAAGACTATATCATAGTTAGCGATTGTGACGAAATCCCAAGAGCAGAAGTAATAAAAGAGCTTACAGCAAAGAACACAGAGTATATTTCTATCAATCATTACTTTAATACTTACTATTTTAATCTTTATTCTAAATTCAGAGACCCTTGGGGTTGGTATGGTTCTGTGTTGCTCAAACTAAAGTATTTAACCCAATACGAAGTTCAATACATAAGAAATATTAAAGACAAACTTCCCCATACTGGCAATTCTGGTGAAGGGTGGCACTTTAGTAATATTCTTGTTAATGGTTTTGATTCTTTATATTCTAAATGGATCAACAATATTGAACCTCATGATAAATCATGCCTTAAAGACAAAGAGCTTTTAAACAAGCAATTTAATAAATGTCTTTATGAGGATGATCATTTCTTTTATTGCGATATGCCAAATAAAAGAGATATTCCTTTATTAAAGCTAGATGATAGTTTACTACCAAAATACATAATCGACAATCAAGAAATTTTCAAAAACTTACTATGCTAACTTTTCAAGAAGCTTGCAGTTTAACAATAGGAATTCATCTAAGCGGACCCGGATTAGGGGATAATTTGATTTTGTCTTCTTTGCCAGAAAACTATTTTAGAAACACTGGAAAGAAACTAATCGGAGATAAGAGTAATCCTATTTTTCAAAATAATCCTTATGTCGATTCTGGCCCAACTCCTGACGCATGGTTTACTCATCAGCAGATCTGCGATGAAACCTCTTACTTTGTAAGAACTCTTAAAAAAATTCATCCTCACCCTTCCATCCCTTACGAGCATTGCCAATTCTTTTCTTTGCCAAAATGTTATTTAAGACATTCAAGATTGTATATCCATGAAGATTTAAAAACTGTTCAGAATAAGGTTTGCGTACATACCAGCGGCAAGTCTTCTGGAACTCTATCTGAAGAGATTATTGAACGTATAGAAAATAACTATAAAGACTATCACTTGGTTCAAACAGGAGGCAAAGCAGATAGAAAAGTTAAATCAGCAGAAGACAAGACTGGACTGAGTATGCTAGACACTGCTAAAGAAATAGCAGAAGCAGCAATTTTTATAGGAGTAGACAGCGGAGCAGGTTATCATGTTGCAAACTGCTACCCAAAAGTTAGAAAGAAATTAATTATTAATTACTTTACCGAGGATCAGTTTGAAAAGTTAAGCCCATTATATGGTGATGCTCCTTGGTGGGATTTTAATATTGAAACTTATAATCCTTTTGATTACGATGTAGGATGTTCAATGAGTTATTTAAAAATATGAAAAATTTGTACCTGTGCGGGATAACCTCAAACGAGGAAGAAAAAATATCAGACCTAATAGATTCAACAAAAGCGTTTTTTGATGGATATGTCTGGTGCGTAGATTCTAATTCAAATAGCGATTCTACTTATAATCTTCTTGACTCTAATAAAGGTAAAGGAAAAATCGTCAGACATCCTTGGGTTAATGCTCATGACTGGCAAGCAAATGAATGGCTCTATTCTGGAATCTTTGAAGAAGGAGACTGGTGCTTCATTGCTGACTCAAGTGAGAAGCCAACTGAAGAGTGGTGCAAGAACATGAAGTCAATGATTCTTGGCTTTGAAAAAGACGGCATCGAAGCAGTTTACTGTTCTGGTAGACCATTTTTATTTAAATGGAATCCTTATCTATTTTTCTTTTTAACTCCACATTGGTCTCTACAAGGATTAAACGGCAAAGCAGCGACCATTCCAGAAGACAAGAAGAAAAACTTTATAATAAACAAAAGAGACCTAAATCCTGCCAAACATTATCAAGAACACGATACTAAATATTATCTTTATGGAAGGAATAATCAAATAGAGGCATTTTATAGCAAGTACGGTCAAGAAATAGTTAAACATCACGAAGTATTGCGTAGAGAATTCAGAAAGAATTTAATAAAAAGAGGGTTTGATCCAAGCATAAAAGGAATAACAGAATTTTTCCAAAAAGGAGAATTTACAGAGTTTGATAAGAATATGATTGAGTTTGAGTTTTGCCTTTCTGAATTTTATCAAAGAGTTATTCTTGGCATGGACTTCATGAAAGAAATAGCTTCAAGAAGATACAAATGGTCTTTCTCGGGTTTCTTAAAAACTGGTGATGGATTTAGCGACCCATCATACGAAGGGACAATTTTAAAATATAATAAGAAGTATCTTTCTCTATGAAATTTCTTGTTGATAGAGATCCAGCAGACACTTTGCTTCTAAGAAAGATATGCATTGATACTCTTTGCATAGATGTAATCGAAAAGACTAATTCTAATTTATTCTGCGGGGTTTATATAGAAGGCAGAAACAGGGAAATAAACACCATAGAAGATGAAGCTGCATTTCGAAGTTTTAAAATATTTTCTCAAAATAACTACCCTTACTTTGTCCTAAGCCCAAATGGAGAAAATCTATTTAATAATAATCCAGAATATAAAAAAAGTAGAGCCTACCATATTAAAATACCAGAGTTAAACTCTCACGATTCGTATTCTCAATTTATGATAAAACATCTTTGGGATTATATACCTGAAGAGTTTCATAAAATATTATTTTTTCACCCAGACGGATTTCTGATAAAAGAAGGCTGGGAGCAGTTTGTTTTAGATGGTCAAATAGATTACATTGGCAGTGCTTGGTGTCACACCCCAAGAATAGAAATTCTTCATGAAGGACAATGGAAGTTAATAAATCTTCCTGCTATACAATGTGGCAATGGCGGGTTTAGTTTTAGGAATAGATTAGCGTGTGAAGAAATAAGTAAAAACTTTTCTCATTTTACCATGAGAGAGTACGGAAGGACAGACAATAGACCGCCTCCAGAAGATTTATTCTATTCTCATCTTATTAATGGAACGGTTAAAAATAGCAGAGTTGCAGGATTAAAAGACTGCATGAAATTTTCTCTTGATCCTTTAACTCTACAAGAGTATAATAAAAAAGCGAGTTTTGGATTTCATCACCCCAAAAAAATTAACGAATTTCAAAACTACAGAGATTATTTTTTAAACCTCTAATATGTCTTCTAAGAAAATAGCAATCCTAGGTGCGGGGTCTTCTGTTGCTAAAGGCATCTTAGAGGAATTGAATGGCAAAGGACATGATCTAGAAATCTTTTATCGCAAAGATTTAGATGTTACTAATTTATCCAGCCTTAAAGACAAGTTCAAAGACAAGTATTATGATTTAGTAATTCATTGCGCTATGTCTGGTACAGGAAGATTTTATGCAGAAGACTCTGCTCAAAACTTCTATGAAAATATCATAATGCAAGAGAACTTATTTTTTCTTGAGAATCATTATTCTAATTTGATCATATTTAGTTCTGGGGCGCAGAACTCTAGAAAAATAAATGTCATAGATCTAGAAGAAGGCGAGTTCAATGAGCCAACAAGTAACTTCTATTCTCTTGCTAAATACGTCAATGCTAAAAGGGCAATTGGAAACGATAAGGTTATAAATTTAAGAATCTTTAATGCTTTTACGCATTTTGAAAAAGATAACAGATTCATTAAAAATAATATTTTCAAATATCTAAAAAAACAACCTATTGAAATCTGGGGAGACGCTTTCTTCGACTTTTTTTACGCTAATGATATTTGCAAAGTAATAGAGTACTTTATTCAAAATCCAAGCAAGTCTTATTGTGAACTAAATTTAGTATACGATGAGAAATATAAACTTTCTGATATCGCTAACATAATAAATTCTCTTTCCAATCACAAGGTTGAAATAATTATCAAGCAAGGAGAGAATAAACATTATACTGGCAATGGTAAAAAATTAAACTCTTTGAATTTAAATTTCGAAGGCTTACATCAGGGAATAATTAAAACTTTTAACGTATTAAAAAATGAGTCAATTTAAAGAAGACATCCGCAGTTTTATTCTATCGTTACAAGAGAAGTCAGGTAGACTTCCAAAATTCTGCCACAATCTCAATGGAGCAGAGAACAAGGTATATTATTCTGGAGCCTACTTTGATGAAAATGAATTAGTCGCCGCAATAGATACACTACTTTTTGGCAAATGGTCATCAAGCGGAGAAGTATGCGCTCAATTCGAAGTGCAGTTTAGTAAGTACATTAATCAAAAACATTCATTCTTTACGAACTCCGGTTCTTCAGCGAACCTTCTATTGATCGCTGCCTGTAAAGAGTACTTTAAGTGGCAAGATGGAGACGAAATAATTGTCTCAGCAGTAGGATTCCCAACAACGGTTTCTTCAATTATTCAGAATGGGTTGAAGCCTATTTTTATTGATATAGAATGGGACACTTTAAATTTTGATCTTAATCTAATTTCTTCAAAGATTAATTCTAAAACTAAAGCTATCTTCTTGTCTCCTGTACTTGGAAATCCGCCAAACATAGACGCTTTAAATTTTATATGCGATAAGCATAACGTCAAACTGCTATTGGACAACTGCGATTCTCTAGGTACTAAATGGAATAACAAATTTCTCAATGAGTACGCCGTAGCTTCATCATGCTCATTTTATCCAGCGCATGAAATAACCACTCTTGAAGGAGGTATGGTGTCTTCAAACATTGAAGATATTGTTCAGCTTGCCAGAAGTTATGGCACATGGGGCAGAGACTGCTGGTGCGTAGGAACCTGTAATCTCCTTCCAAATGGTTCGTGCGGCAAGAGATTCTCTAGTTGGCTAACTGATTTTCCAGACACTATCATTGACCACAAATATGTATTTAATAGAATTGGATATAATTTGAAGCCTTTAGACTTGCAAGGAGCCATTGGCATAGAGCAACTTAAAAAACTAGACTATATTTGCTCAACTCGTTTGCAAAATCAAAAAACTATTTCTTCATTATTTAAAACTTATGTTAATGATCTAAGATGCCCTAACGTGCTTGGTGATACATCTTGGGTTCCATTTGGGGTGCCTTTGATCTGTTCAAACAAAGACCAAAAAGTAAAACTAGTTTCTTTCTTAGAAAAGAATGGTGTTCAAACTAGAAATTACTTTGCTGGAAATCTATTGATGCACCCCGGATACAGACATCTTGATAACTTTTTAGACTATCCAGAAAGCAATAAAGTCTTAGATCTAGTATTCTTTGTAGGCTGCGCCCCTACTATTTCAGAATCAAACGTAAACTATATAGAGAAAGTTCTTCAAGCATGGAAATTACAAGAACAGATCTAGGAATCCTTATAATAAAAACAGACTGTTTCTTTGATGAAAGAGGCTTCTTTGCCGAAATCTTTAACGATAAAAGGTACAAAGAGCTTGGTTTTAATCATAAATTTTTACAAGACAGTATATCTGTTTCTAAATATGGCGTAACGAGGGGCTTACATTTTCAAAAAAAGCCCAAAGCTCAAGGAAAGTTAATCCAAGTCCTCAAAGGAGAAATATTTGATGTTGCCGTAAATATCAATAAAAATTCTCAGAACTTTGGAAAACATGAAGCATTTTTTCTAACAAGAGGAATGCAGATTTTTATTCCAGACGATTTCGCTCATGGATTTCAAAGCCTACAAGACGATTCAACTATTATTTATAAGGCTACAAACGTTCATTCAAAAGAACATGAATGCACGATTATGTGGAATGACCCTCTTTTAAATATTAAATGGCCTATTAGCAATCCAATAATATCTCAAAAAGATTTACACACAGGAATTAAATTATCAAAACTATGAGTAACATTAAAACTTTAAATTTCAATGGAGAAAAGTTAGCCTTATTTACTTTCATTGATCCAAGCAATAGAGACATGGAGGTAACTAATTGGCACCATAAAGTTCATTCTTTTCTTGGCATTCCAATTAATTATTTTCAAATAGACTACAGACTTATTAATCACGGAGGAGCAATGGAAAAGTCTATTGCTCTGTTTAAAAATCAAGTTGATTATTTTTGTTTTATAGATAACGACTGCTTGCTTCTTAGAAAAGAGGTGCCACAAGAAATATATGAAAAACTAAAAGATAAGAAAACAATCTTTGGTGGATGCCAAAATTCTAATCACATCCATATAAATCCAACTCACCCATTTGTACAACCTAGTTCATTCTGTATCTCGACCAAGCTTTATGAAACTCTTGGAAATCCTCATTTAGGGGATTACATAAAAAGATCTGATACTTGCGAAGAGGCTACTTGGCTATGCCAAGAAAACGGTTATACCGTTTGCATGGTTTATCCATCTCATTATAATGAACTAACGGACGAAGAATGTAGTTCAAGCGGAAATCCAAAGAGATGGAGACTCACAGATACTTTATATTATGGTCTTGGAACTACATACGGCGATACTTTTTTCCATGCAGGAATGCAAGGATTACCAAGAAGCAAACAGGTCTTTATTAATAAATGTAAAGAAGTTCTTAGTAAAGGCAAAAAATGTTTAGAGGGAGTTATTACCTGCGTTGGATATGGAGACATCTTAGAACTTACGCTGCCTAAAAATAAAAAACACTTTGATAACCTAATTGTAGTTACAGATCTAAAAGATTCTAGAACAAAAGATGTTTGTGACAGAAACGGCGTAAACTGTATTCAAAGCGATATCTTTTATTCTAAAGGAACTATATTTAATAAAGGAGGAGCTATAAATTTAGCTTATGCCAATTTAAGATATTTTGATTGGTGTATAAATTTGGACGCAGATATCATCCTTCCTGACAATTTTAGACATTCGTTCATGGCGCATGATTTAGATGAAAACGAACTATACGGTGCGCCAAGAAAGTTTGTTTGGAATTACGAACAGTATAAAAAACTAGAAGACAATGTTTTTCTAGACGAGGAACTTTTAACTTTAGATGGTATTGGAGTTGGGTATTTCCAAGCGTTTAACTTTAAATCTAATAAAATAAAACATCTTCCTAAAAATAAATTATACTCAGATAGTAACACGGCAGAACAGGTAGACATTGAATTTTTGTATAATTTTTATCCACCTCCCTCTCCAAAGGTTCCAAGAATGTTTTTTGATGTAATACATCTAGGGCCACCCGGAGTATTCAATAATCTAAAACTAAATTCAAAACTAGCCTCTTTGAAAGGATTAGAGTTTAAAGATTTTCCAAATGTAAATGATGACGAGTTCTTTAAAGACTATCCTGATATTTATAATCATAAGAACAAGCCAGAACAAAAGTATAATCAATACTATAAATATTTCAAAAACTCAATCAATCATAGAGATTTCGTCTTTAGAATGTGCTTGGATAAGCTGAATAAAAAGCCAGCCAAGATCCTAGAGATAGGAACATCAAGAAGTCTAAACGGCAAAGCTGGTGACGGTTGGTCAACTTTGTTTTGGTGCGAATATGTGGCTCAGTATGGCGGCGAACTGAATGTTTGTGATGTTGATCAAGCAGCAATAAACGTAAGCAAGCTGCTGACTGAAAATTATCATAGTTCAATAAATGTAAATTTCTTCTGTGAAGATGGAATTAAGTATATAGATAATACTTATGATTTAATTTTCTTAGACGGATCTGATTGCCCGTATCAGATGTTGGAGCAGTTTGAAAAAATCGACAGAACAAAAACTATAATTCTATGTGATGACTTCCATGTAAAAGGAACAGTTGTAAGAGAAAAATATAAGGACTTTAAGTTAATTAAAGTAAACGAAATACACGAAATGGCAATCTACAACAAAATCTAATTATTAAATGATAATAGCAAACATAGAGCTTTCTGAAAACGAAGACTATTCTCCATTTCATTCTAAAAGATACGGAGGCGGATCTGTTTTTGGCAAATATGCTTTGCCATTATTAAATAATCAAGAAACCAAATTCTATATCTATGGTAGACCTAAAAACTTTGAAAACGTTACTGAAGAAGAGGGCAAGTCAAATTGCATTGAATTAACTAACGAACAAGTAAAACTTCTTAAACAAGGCTATCCAGTAGCTAGAATAATTCCTAACGCTGACCGATGGGATATTATCGTTCACAATCAAGAGTCTTTTGCGTTTAATACACAAGGGTTAAAATGCAAACAGGTATGCTGGCTTGCTTTTGTAAACCAAACTATCTGGCCCTTAAATGATGCTGGATTTGTGTATTCTTATAATCAAAATCCAATTCTTGATCCTAATAGAACTAAATTAATGAAAGTTCAGATAGGAACTTTTGTACCCGAGTCATTTCAAGAATACGCAAAAGAAGACTATTTGTTCCAAGTAACAAGAATGGATTCTACAATGAATCCTATTAAAACAGTTAAACTTTGTAATAAATTTAAGATAAAAGGATATTTTGCGGGTCCAATTCTAAATAACTACCCACTATTGCAGCATATAGATAATGAAAATACTTTTTATATGGGAGTCTTGACTGAACAAGAAAAAATTAAAATGCTCAAAGGAGCTAGGCTCTTTGGTGGAATCCAAGATTGGGATACAATATGGAATTTAAGCTGCCATCAATCTTTAGCATACAACACTCCTTTAGTTTGTTATAAGCGTGGATTCTTTAATGAATTAATAGAAGACGGCGTAGATGGATTTTACTATAATGATAACGAAGACTCTTTCTTTGAAATATGGGAGAAAAGCAAGAAGATTAAGCAACAAGATTGCTACAAAAAAGCTTTAAAATTTTCAGAAAAAGAAATGGTCAATAGTTTTTATCAAAATTTTAGAAAATTATTAAACGTATGAAAATAGTAGCTCTAATAGTTTGTGATGACCATTTATATTCTGGCGGCTACAAAACAATTAACTCTTTAAAACACTTCAACCCAAATATAGAAGTTGCGCTATATAACACAAAAGAAATACAAAGAGTAAAACAAAAGCACAGAATACCTGACAATCTTTGGTTTTCTGCTCCTTTCTTTTGTTACGATTACATAGAAAAAAATGATAAACCAGATATTTTAATTAAACTAGGAGCCGATTGTATTGTACTAGATAATATAGAAGAAATTCTAAATCTAAATTATGATGCAGCTTCTGCTAGAAATGACCCAGATCAAGTTGGAGACAGATACGAAAAACATAATCGACCAGATATAATAAGAGATATTCCTAATCATGAATGGGTTAATGCCGATTTCGTTTGTATTAAGAATTTTGCCTTTTTAAGAGATTGGCTACTATTAACTGATGACTATAAAGAAGGTAGGAGAGTAGCATTAAATAAATATGGCAAGATTTACGCTGGAGATGATATGTCATCTTTAAACGTAGTTTTTAGAAATTATGGGTATAATACTTTAATTCTTGATCCAAAAGGTTCAGATAAAATATATGGCTCTAGCGGAAACTGGAGTTACAGCATTTCAAACTGGGATAACTGGAAAGAGATTTATTTTAATGGACAAAAAAGTATAATGCCAGATGGAGGTAGAGGAACTGGAGATAGACAAATAAAGATTTTACATCAAGGTGGAGGAACTTGGGATCAGAAGCTAAACTTTAATTTATTTAATGAAGAGTTTAGGAAGCATATACGACTAGTAACAAAATATGAAAATTAATCCTTTAAAAAAGCGCATATTAGAAATATGCTATAAATACAAGATCTCTCACATTGGAAGTTTTGTTTCTGCTGTAGATATTATTGACGAAATTTTTTCCAAGAAAACAGAAGATGATATTTTTATTCTATCTTCTGGACACGCAGGTTTGGCTCTTTATGTAGTTTTAGAAAAGTATCTTGGATTAAATGCTGAAGGACTTTATCTTAAACACGGTCTTCATCCTCATAGAGACCTAGCTGATAAAATTTATTGCTCAACTGGAAGCCTTGGAACAGGAATAACAATAGGGGTTGGATCAGCAATAGCAAATAAAAATAAAAAAGTATATGTACTATCTTCAGACGGCGAATCCTACGAGGGCAGTTTTTGGGAAAGCTTAAACTTTATTTCTGAAAACAAGATAGACAATTTGTTTTTATATGTAAACGCAAACGGCTTTGCTGCGTATAAATCGGTAGATGTAGGAGAGTTAAAAAGAAAAATTGCGAGTTTTGATATTCAGACAGATAATAAAGTTAAAGTAGTAGAAACAGATTTTAGAGATATGCCTTTTCTAAATGGTCTTTCTGCACACTACAAAACGTTAACACAAGAGGACTGGGAACAAATTAAAGCGTATGATATATAATAACAAGCTATACTGGATTAATAATGTTAATGGTGCCGACTATTTGATGCTTGGCGTTGCCGCCATGCTGAGAAAGAAATTTAAAAAAGATCTAATTGGAGCGGAAATGGGAACTGCATATGGCGGTGGACCAGAAGCAGTTGGTAAACTATGGAAAGGAATTGGGCAAGTCCACGCTTTCGATACCTTTGAAGGCCATCCAGCACAGTTATCAGATGATCCGAATTCTTTTGAAGCTAGATGCATGGACAGGTGGTATGATAATAGATATGCAGGAAACGAAAGAATCCCCCATCTTACAGAAGAAATGCTTTCTTATGAATACCAAAGAAAAGTATTAGACGATCAAGGATTAAGTAATGTAATTTTGCATAAAGGTTTAATCGGAGAAGATTCTTTAAAAGATATACCTTATTTGCATTATGCTTTATTAGATATGGATTTAATAAAGAGCATGAGAATTGGATATGAAATTGTAAAAGATAAAATTGTCCAAGGAGGATTTCTTTGTTTGCACGATGTAATTCCAAACGGTCATATCGAAGGCTTGTACGAGCTATATCAAGAAATACTAAATGAAGGCAAATGGAAGACTGTAATCGAAGCAGAATCAAGCTATCTAATAGTTTTAAAAAGGCTATAAATGAGAAGACTATTTGCTCAATTACTACATGAAGAAATGAAGGTAAATAAAGATATTTATCTTCTTACTGCCGATTTAGGGTTTGGTATGTGGGATAAAATTAGAGATGATTATCCTGACAGATTCTATAACGTTGGAGCGGCAGAACAATTACTAATAGGCGCAGGAGTGGGTCTTGCTTTGGAAAATAAAATTCCAGTTTGTTATTCTGTAACTTCTTTTCTGCTCTGTCGCCCATTTGAATGGATTAGGAACTATGTAAACCATGAACAAATTCCCGTTAAACTGTTAGGAGGAGGTTTAAATGAAGATTATGGAAACTTAGGATTTACTCATCATTCTAATGATTACAAAGATATACTAAATCTATTTCCAAATATTCAAAACTTTATCCCAAACGATAAAGAAGAACTAAAGAACAGCTTTAAAGAATACTTGTTTAATTCGAAACCAGCCTTCATGGGAATAAAAAGAGAATCTCACTGAGTTAAATGAATAAATATAATAAAATCCAAATCTATCTTCGCCAATTTTCTGGTCTTAGGAACAACCCAGACAGACCTGATTGGTTTAATACAGAAAAAGTCTTCGTCAATTTACTAAATACAATAAATCAAAGTTGCTCTTTAACTGTTTGTTTTGAAAGAGAGGAGGATTTTAATAGTCATTTTATTTCAAAATACTATAACAAAAATGGAAACACTTTTAAACTAGTTTTTATAAGCACGAAAAATAAGACCAGAGAAACATTTTCTGAAGAATCTTGGAGTCATTCTGTAGCTGCAACATCTGAAGTAATTCTTCAAGATATACAAAATGGTGTTATTGCAGATGATTGTTTGATTTATATTTTAGAAGAAGACTATTTGCACCTGCCATACTGGCCGCAGATAACATTAGATCTTTTTAATAATTTTATTTCAAATAATGATTACGTTTGTTTATACGATCATAATGACAAGTATATTTTCAGACAAACAGAGTCTACAATTAATAATTATAATTTAGAGAAGCATTGGGGAATGTATAGAGACTTGAAGTCTGAAATTATTGTTTCAAACGCTAGACATTGGAGAAATTTACCAAACTGTGGGCTATCAATGATCATGTCAAAATCTCTGTTTTTAAGAGACCAAGAGGTTTGGATTAAAGGATATTCGGACTGCGAAATTGGATATCAATTACTGACTAAACACAAAACAAACTTTTGGACTCCTATGCCAAGCGTTTCAACTCATTGCATTAACCCATTCCTAGCCCCTCTTGTTGATTGGAAAAAAGTAATAAACTAATGAAAGAAGGCAAAAATTTCAAAGTATTAGGAGTCAGACAGTCTCTAATTGGAGACTGCATAATGAGTTTACCAGTTTTGCAATTTGTCGAAAAGCGTAGACCAAACAGTTATAAATACTGGCACGTTGCTAAAAAGTGTTCTCAGTCTGCTCCTTTATTTTATAATCATCCTTTAATTGATAAAATAGTAATTACTGATTGCGAAGAAGGCTTTGGCCCTAAAGATATAGAACTAGCCAAGCAATGCGATTTTGTATTTAATACAACTCCACAACACCCATTTGGAGAGTGCTGGCATGATCATAGGAATATGCTTCAAGAAACTTGGGTAATGGCAGGTATTGATTTAAAAGAATTTGAAGCTCTAACAGAAGAAGAAAAAACTCCATCTCTTACAAAATGGTTTAATACCAACAGAGAATCAAACACAATAGCAGTCCATTGCTTCGCTGGATATGGAAGAGATAACCACAGAAGCCCAAACAAAGAATGGTGGGCTGAATTAATAGAATCATTAACTAAACAAGGGTTTAAAGTTATTAGATTAGGACATCCAAAAGAACCAGAACTTACAAAATGTAATGATTTGCGTCACTTATCTTTTCTTGAGCAGATCCAAATAGCTTTAGGATGTGATATGTATATAGGCACAGATTCTGGATTTTCTTTAGTCATGGGAGCATATTCTCACCCTCAAATAACATTGCTTACAAATTGGAACGTAAACCATTTTCAAAATCCAACTTGTTTGCAGCCAATTAACAAAAACAACATAAGCCTATTTAATGAATTTATAAAAGGCGGATGCTCTGGAATATCTAAAGATAAAGTTTTAGAAAATATTAAAAATTTACTATAATAGTCTATGTATCAATATCCTTTACAAACAGACAACTTTTCTCTACTAGATAGAATTAAGGCAGCTTTATTTGTTGTTAATAAGAAGAATCGTCTCACTACTGGGCCTAAAGTTATTGAACTAGAGAAAAAGTGGGAACAGATCGCAGGACCGAATACTAAATGTGTAGCTGTTTCTTCTGGTTCAACCGCCAATCATCTTTTAGTAGAGACTTTCATCCAGAGTCTCAATCTTGACCCAAAGGATATTACTGTTTTTGTCCCTTCAACAACATGGGCATCATCTATAAGTCCTTGGATAATGAGAGGATGTAAAGTAGTTTTTGTAGACATTAATCTAAATGATTTTAGTTTTGATTATCAGCAGTTAGAAAAGAAACTAGAAAGCACAAAGAATTCTAAAAAAGTTAAGGTAATCTGGCCTACTGCTTTAATTGGTTTTATTCCTGACATTAAAAAGCTAACCGAATTAAAAGAAAAGTATAACGCTTATCTATTTGCTGATCTCTGCGAAACAACAATGGGAGAATATCTTGATAAGAATATTCTTCGTTGTTTTGACATGACAACGACTTCTTTCTTTTGGGCGCATCAAATCTGCGGTATTGAAATGGGTATGCTGTTCATGCAAGAAGATTTTATTAAGAACAGCGAGTTCTATATAAATGCTCAAATGATCCGAAGCCACGGATTAACTAGAGTTCTACCAAAAAACAATGTAGTCAGACAAGAAATAGAAAAAGACAATCCAGAAGTCGATCCTGAATTTCTGTTTTATAAAGTTGGAACAAATTATAGAACAACAGATCTAAACGCTTTTTTTGCCTTGATGGATACTGAAAGATATTATGACTATATAAATCAAAGAAAAGAAATTTGGCAATATTTTGTATCCAAGCTCCCAGTTGAATACAAGAAGCTTAATCCAGATATCGTTCCATTCTGTCTTCCGCTAATAACAGAGAGTAAATCAATTAAACACATAAAGAAGATATTAAACTTAAACGGCTGGGAGACTCGACCAGTAATTTGTTACCTTCCAATCAATCCAGCGTTCAAAGAGTTTGCAAAAGGAGAAGTTTTCCCTAATAGCGAATTCTTAAATAGAAACGGATTCTATGTTGGTTTAAATAAAGACGTAAAACGCGAAGACATAGATAAACTAATCAATCTTTTATAAAATGATTAATATTTGCACAGACGAGGCTTATGCTTTTGATTTCTTAAGCATATTACAGATAAAGAGCGACCGCTCAGATCAAGCGAAAGAGACTTGGCAAAATTGCTATAATTATATAAAAGCTCAATTACCTAAAGATTTATTTATTCAAATTATTAACTCCCAAGAATATGAAAATATGGTATCAGTTAATAAGAAAACTTTTGATGCTGTTGAGCTTGCTAGATATGGTAATATCTCAGCAAAAGAAGTCGATAGCGCAAATATGGAACGGCATTACGCGAAAATAGCATTACAAAAAAGATTTTTTCTCACTAATCTAACAGAACAAAAAACATGAAAAATGTAATTATTACCGGAATCTCAGGACAAGATGGGTCTTACATGGTGGACTATCTTATTGAGAATACTAATTTTAATATCTTTGGAGCAGTAAGAAGGATTTCTAAACCTAACTATTCTAATTTTGAACAACATCTTGATAACAAAAGGTTTAATCTAATCACTCTTGATCTTTCAGATTCTCAATCAGTTGATAATGCGGTAAGAGAAGTTAAGCCTGATTATTTTATTAATTTTGCTGCTCAATCTTTCGTTGGATCAAGCTGGCAGATTCCAGAACAAACATTTGACGCAGGTGCGATGGGTGTTATAAGATGTCTTGAGGCAGTCCACAAACACGCTCCTCATTGTAAATTTTATAATGCTGGAAGTTCTGAAGAGTTTGGAGATGTAAAGTACGCTCCTCAAGACGAGAAGCATCCTCTTTCTCCAAGGTCTCCTTATGGAGCCGCGAAATGCGCTGCAAGACATATAGTTAAAGTATATCGTGAGTCTTATAATCTTTTTGCAATTCAAGGTTATCTTTTTAATCATGAATCTCCAAGAAGAGGAGAAGAGTTTGTTACTAGAAAAGTAACTAAAGGAATTGCTAGAATTAATAAAGCTATTCAAAAAGGAGAATCTTTTGAGCCAATTCGTCTTGGAAATGTTGACGCGAAGAGAGACTGGAGCCATGCTTTTGACTTTGTGGACGGCGTGTGGAAGATGTTGAACCAAGAAAAGCCAAATGAGTATGTTCTCTCTAGTAATGAAACTCATACAATTAGAGAATTTATTGAACTCGCTTTTAAAGAAGCAGGAATAGAAGGATTTTGGCATGGGCAAGGAACGAATGAAGAGTACTCTATTTCGACTGAATACGCCATCAAGAATGAAGTCAACTCATCTGTACTGGTCAAAATCGATCCAAAATTCTTCCGCCCCGCAGAGGTTGATTTGCTCCTTGGAGACTCAAACAGGGCCAGACAAGAACTAGGTTGGAATCCGAAATGGTCTTTCCATCAGTTAGTAAAAGACATGGTAGCTGCGGATATTAAAGAATCATAATGTCAACTCATCAAACTATTGTTGAAAAATTTGTAAGAGAAAAAGACATAAACTGGGCCAGAGACATGAAAACTGCCTCAAGGCTCTTAAAAAAATTTCCAGATAGAGACTTTTGGGATTGGGTTGAGCCATACCCAACAGTCAGCAATCTTGCGTTTTTGCAATCTGAAAAAAATTTAGAAATACTAATTAATAGATATCAGCTATTTCTTCAGCAAAAAGACCTCAAAGACTCCAAAGAAAAGCTCAAAGAAAGCTTTGACTCAAAGCTTGCGGTCAGCTATAATGAACTAAACGGCAAGGTGGGCGAAGACATCCCCATTGTAAAAAAGCCCAAAACTTTAAAAGAATTCCTGAATTATGGCGAGACCTCCGAAACAACAGCAACCTGAAGAAAAAGTATCAACCGTTGGAGCTTCAAGCAGACTCCAAGCAATTTTAAATAACAAAGATCATAAGGATGATCATTTTAATTTCGAAGAAGCAGTTACTTGGAAGATCTCAACTGGCAGTCTTCTATTAGACGCAGCAGTAGGTGGAGGCATTACCCCTTCTCTAATTCGTCTTTGCGGACCAAATAACGAAGGCAAAACTCCACAAGCTTTAGAGATTTGCAGAAATTTCCTTGCAGAGATTCCTAAGAGCAGAGTGGTTTGGGTGTTGGCAGAGGGCCGTTTATCTAAAGAGAACAGAGAGCGTTGCGGCATGAAGTTTGTCACCGACGCTTCTGAATGGACTGATGGTTCAGTTTTTATTCTTGAGTCTAATGTTTATGATTTAGTAATTGACGTTATTAAAGATCTCGTTCTTAATAATGCAGAAGATCATCGTTATTGTTTTGTAATTGATTCGATGGATGGTCTTATCTTGAAGAGAGACAAAGACACTAGCCCAGCAGACGCGAGCAAGGTCGCGGGAACTCAAGTCATCAGTAAAAAGCTTTTGCAGTCACTAAGTATTGGAATGTTCAAGCATGGTCACTTGATGATTGCTATTAGTCAGATTACTTCTGAAATTAAGATTGATCCTTATGCTAAGAACGCCCCAAGAGGAGGAATGTTTAGCGGCGGAAATGCTCTCTTGCATTGGGCAGACTTCATCCTAGAGTATAGTCCAACTGCAATGGGAGATTATATTCTTGACAACCCATCTGGCAAAATGAATGATGGTAAGACTAAATCAATTGGAAAATATTCCAAAGTGATGATTCAAAAGTCTACCAGTGAAGCTACTCGCAAGAATATTATTCAGTATCCAATTAAGTTTGGCAAAAAGCCTTCTGGCATTTGGGTAGAGTATGAAATTCTTGATTGCTTGTTGATGTGGGATCTTGTCGTTGCAAAAGGCGCGTGGATCACTGTCGATGATTCTCTAATTGAAGAGTTGAAGACGGTTGGAATTGATATGCCAAAGCAACATCAGGGAAGAGAAAACTTCAGGAAGTGGCTTGAAGAAAATACTGACGCTACGAAGCATTTGTTCAATAAGCTCAAAGCCGTTCAATCAAAATGAAGCTTTATTCTGTAACCGGCAGAATAATTAACAAAAATGTTTCCCAATTTTTAATAGATTGGGAAAAAGAGTCTCGTTCTAAAATTCAATTTCAAGTAAAGCAATTCTTGAAACCATTTTGGAAGACTCATGTTTGTTACGAAGAGTTCCCGGTATTTGGAAGTAGAATGAAGGTTGACTTCATTAATATCTCTCGCAAAATAGCGGTAGAAGTTAATGGCGACCAGCACTCTTCTTTCAATAAATTCTTCCATAATAACTCAAGATTAAATTACCTTAATTCTATTAAGAGAGACTACAAAAAAGCTGTGTGGTTAGAGAAAAATGGTTTTCAATTAATAGAATTAGAGACTAGCGACCTAAATAAATTAAGTTATGATTACATAAATCATACATTTAATATATCGTTAGTGTAATATAAGCTGTGGCTAAAAATAAAGAATTTCATTTCCCAGAAAGTATTCTATCACAGATAGATGAATGCTCGCAGGGAGGGTTCTTGCTGTTTACCTTTGACAAAAAGGGAATGCCAGAAGTAAGGTCTAAATTCGATAATGCACAGAACGCAATGGCGATGCATTATTATATTAATAATTGGCTTAGTGCTGTTGATCAGATTAATTTAGAAAATACTATTCACAACATTATTGCCTCTGATGAAGAAGACGGTGAAGACGAAGATGGTTCTGCTCAAAAATAACTCTTTTTTTGTTTAAATGAAGCTTTCCTCTATTAAAGTAGAGCAATCCTTGCTTGGTGCGCTCATTAAAAACTCAGAATCTTTTTATGATATAGATCACTTTATATCAGAAATTGATTTTACTAATGATGTAAATGGAACAGTTTATTCAGTTATTAGGCAACTTTGCAATGCTAAAGAGAAAATTGACAAAGTAATATTAGCTCAAAAGATTCAAAATCTTGGAATCTCATTTCAAGAAGATCTTGATATATATGATTATATTGATTGCCTTTCTTTAGCGGTTTCAAATAAAGAATCTGCTCTTAAATACGCTAAGGAGTTAAAGCAGTTTTCTATTCGGCGAGACATAAAAGGCATGGCTCAAAGAATAATAGAAACTGTTTCTACCAATCCTGAGAAAAATGCCAATCAAATAATAGCTGAAGTAGATTCTATATATGGCGAAAAGATTAATTCTTTTGATGCTACTGAAGAGATTAGGAATATCTTTGAAGACATAGAAGCTTTCATAGAAGAAAAAGGTAATAATCCTCAAGATGAAGCAGGTATAGAATTGCATTATCCAGAGTTTGCAAGACTCTATGGTGGTTTAAGAAATGGAAATGTCTATGCCATTGTAAGCCGCCCCGGTCAAGGCAAAAGCTCCTTCTTAGTTGAGATGTCTCTGGGAGCTTATTTAAAGAACAAAAAAGTCAGTGTTCTTTATCTTGATACTGAAATGTTCTCAGAAGACGTTAAGCTTCGTATTGCAGCAGCAAAGACAGGGGTGCCTTTCTGGTATATTGATACAGGAAACTGGCGTAAGAATGCTGAAATGGTCACTAAGGTTAGAGGCTTCTTAAAAGAATTCAGTAAATATAATTATACTCATCATTGTGTCGGTAATAAAAGTATTGATGAGATTATATCTTTCATTCGTAGATGGTATTATAGCAAAGTTGGAAGAGGAAACCCTGCTCTTATTTGCTATGATTACGTTAAACTTACCGGAGAAAAGGTAGGTCAAAACTGGGCAGAACATCAAGCCATCGGTGAAAAGATCGATAAACTTAAAAAGATTTCAGAAGAAATTAATGCCCCGCTATTCACTGCCATGCAAATGAATAGGGCTGGCGAAAACTTTAATAGAAACGCTGGAGATGTAACTGATGATAGCTCTGCGATTGCTCTATCTGATCGACTGCAATGGTTTTCAAGCTTTGTCGGAATTTTCCGAAGAAAAACTCTTGACGAAATAGAGCGCGACACCCCAGACTTCGGCACACACAAGCTGATAACCTTAAAAAGCCGTTTCCAAGGTAAAGATGCCGCTGGGCATCAAGATCTTCTTAGAAGAAGAAACGAACATGGCGATGAGCGTTATGTTCAAAACTTTATCAACTTTCAGATTAATAATTTTAGCGTAGAAGAGAGAGGCTCCTTGACTAACATTATTGAGAGAGAGCGTCAAACATTCTCATTGAATGATGCCAATCCCAATGATGGTGCTTTGTTATGAGTGACATAAAAGAAATACTTCAAAATATCGGGTATCAAAATCTTAAAGACTTCGGCGGCTGGTACAGAACTAGGCCGATCTATAGGAGTTCAGATAATGATACAGTTCTAGCAATCAATAAAAATACTGGTTATTGGTATGACTATAAACTATGTCGAGGTGGTAAGTTAAGTGAATTAGTTCAAATCACACTTAATCTAAATGATCTAGATTATGCAGATAAGATGCTCGCCGAGAAGTTTAACTTCACGGGAATTGTCGTAAACCAAGAAAAAAATACCATCAATCAAGTAAAGATTTACGATGAATCAATGCTCGTCAGTCTTGAAAAGAATCATGGATACTGGCTTAATAGAGGAGTCAAAGAAGAGATCGTAGCAGAGTTTAAAGGTGGAATAGCTAAAAAAGGAAACATGATTAATCGTTATGTTTTTCCTATTTACAATCCATCTGGTAAAATTGTAGGATTTAGCGGCAGAGCATTAGTTGATTCTAAACGTCCAGACTTTATCAAATGGAAGCACCTTGGCACAAAGAAAGAATGGGTTTACCCAGCGTTCTTTAGCAAAGATACTATATCTGAAAGAGGTAGAGTTTTCCTGATTGAAAGCATTGGAGATATGTTAGCTTTATGGCAAGCTGGCTATAAGAACGTAATCATCACTTTTGGATTAGCAATATCTCCTAGAATAACAAAATTTTTATTAGAGAAGTCTGTTCAAGAAGTAGTTATTGCATTCAATAATGATTTTTTTAATAATTCTGCTGGTAATGAAGCGGCGAAAAAAGCAAAATCTAAACTCTTGATGTTCTTTGACGAGAATCAAGTTAAGATAAAGCTGCCTCCCAAAAAAGATTTTGGATTAATGAGTAAAAATGAGATAGACTTATATATGAAGGAATTCAATGGATAAAAAAGAAGTCTACCTATCTGCCTCGCGCATCAAGGCTCTTGAGACTTGTTCATGGTCTTACTATTGTAAGTATCATTTGAATATTCCTGAGAAGTCTAATTCAGGAGCAAAGCGTGGTACAATTTGTCATTTAATATTTGAACTGCTTCTTAATCCTCGTCATAAGAATCTTTATAAGAAAATTATTGCCTCTGCTGACCCTCTTTCTTGCGTTCCAATAAGTAGACTTGTAAAGAAACACGCTACAAAGGAAGGCATCAATAATCCTGAAGACATGGCTTTAATCAATAAAATGATTCTTGTCGGTCTTAAAAGCGACTTCTTTCCAAAGGGCGGCAATATTCAAAACCCAGAGTTTGAGTTTAAAATAGAAAGAGAAGGATATAAGGCTAGAGGCTTTATTGACCTTCCTATTCTTTATAAGAAAGAAAAGAAGAGTAAAATTAGAGATTACAAGTCTAGCAAGGCAAAATTCAAAGGTGAAGAGTTGACAGCTAATGTACAAGCCATGCTATACTCTATCGCCTCTAAGATTTATTGGCCTGACTATGATCCAGAGGTAGAATTTGTATTTCTCAGATTTCCTAAAGAGCCAGTTCAGCCGGTAAAATTTACTGATGATGAATTGCGTGGATTTGAGACATATCTTAAATACGTTTATGAGAAGGTAACTAATTTCACTGAGCAAGATGCAAAGCAGAATTTTGCCGCAGATGACGTAAAGAGCAAATGGCTTTGCCAAGCAGGAGCTACTTGGGTTTGCCCGTTTAAGAATGAGATGTGGTTTTATTCTATTTACGATAAGGACGATAATTTTGTAAAGAGCTACTTTACCGCAGAAGAAGCTAAAGCAGCTAAAAAAGATGACACTCAAGTCATTAAAAAGTTTAAATACGAAGGTTGCCCTAGATGGAAATAACTCTTAATCATGAAAATACTACCGCTTTTTAAAAGCCATTACAGCATAGGTAAGTCAATCTTAACTCTAGACAAAGCAGGTACTTCATCCAAAGAAGGATCTTCTTCAATCGTAGACATAGCTAAAGACAATAAACTGGAACAAATATTCTTAGTAGAAGAGAATATGAGTTCTTTTCTTGACGCTTTTAAGAACTTTAAGATTCCATTCTATTATGGTTTGAGGCTTGAATTATGCCCTGATATCAACGACAAGACAGAAGAGTCTCTTAAAAAGTCTAGTAAAATTATAGTCTTCGCAAAAAATGGAAGCGGCTATAAGAAACTAATCAAGATATTTAGTATTGCCGCCACAGATGGCTTCTATTATGTTCCAAGAATAGATGAAAAAACCTTGACTCAAGAATGGGACGAGTCTAGCCTAAAGCTGTGTGTGCCTTTTTATGATTCGTTCTTGTTCAATAACACAATGAGTTATTCTTTGTGCTGCCCAGAATTAAAATTTACTAAACCTACGTTTCTAGTAGAGGATAACAATCTGCCTTTTGATCATATTGTAAAACAAAAAGTAATTAACTTTTGCAAAGACGAATATGAAATAGTTCCTGCAAAAAGTCTTTACTACAATACGAGAGAAGATTTTAAATCCTACTTGACATTTAGATGCATTAACAACAGAACGACTCTTAATAAGCCAAATTTAGAACATATGTGTAGCGCAGAATTTAGCTTTGAAAGCTGGAAGGAGGCGAACGCTGTATGATGGAAAATCTACTTCGTTACGATAAGGATAAAGTTTACACTTTTATAGACTTAGAAACCGAGAATCTTTGTCTAAGTTTCATTAATAATCGCCCTTGGCAGTGTGGTATGATTAGAGTTAAGGGTAATGAGATTTTAGAAACCTCTGACATACATATCAAATGGGATAAACCAATTAATGTTAGCAAAGAAGCGGCAGTAATAACTCGCTTTGATCAGTACAAATATAATAAAATTGCAGTACACTCAAGCGAAGCAATTAAAACAATTGATCAGTGGCTAGAAAAGTGCGATTATATCGTAGGTCACAATGTTCTTAATTTTGATATTTACTTGATAAAAGACTATTACGAGATGCACGGAAAAGAATGGAAGCATTTGGTTAATAAGGTTATCGACACAAACTGCCTAGCCAAAGGCATCAAATATGAGATCCCTTATTCTAAAGATATTAGCTTGATTGAATATCAGTACAGAATACTGAATGAAAGACGCAAAGGAGTAAAAACCAATTTAACTGCACTTGGCAAAGAATACGATATTGACCACGATTACGAAACCTTACACGACGCACTTAACGACTTACATTTAAACATCAAAGTATGGAACAAGCTCAAATTCCAGATCGCAATATGAATTTTACTAAAGACTTTCAAAAATACGACCTTGGTTTGCATGGTCTTAGAATGCCTGTCTTTGAAATTGATCAAAGACATAAAGCTAGACTTAATCTAGTCGCCGCTACTTCTAATTACGACTTCTTAAGGAGCCTAGCTAGAGAAGGATTTTATAAGCTTAATCTTGAAAAAGGTAGTGAGCTTTATAAGAGATATGTTGATCGCGTTAATTATGAATTACAGATTCTACAAGAGCTTGAGTTCATTGATTATATTATCCTTATTTGGGATGTAATTAATTATTGCAGAGAAAATAATATTCCTACTGGACCGGGAAGAGGATCTTGCGCTGGTTCACTTCTCTTATTTCTCATTGACGTAACCAAAATTGACCCCATTAAGTACGAACTGTTCTTTGAGCGTTTCATCTCTAAAGCTAGAGCAAAGAAAACAGTAATAGATGGAGTTACTTATTTTGATGGATCTTTATTCCCTGACGTTGACCTAGATATCTGTTATTATAATCGTCACAAAGTTATCAGTTATCTTGAAGAAAAGTTCAAAGGCAAGACTTCTAAAATCCTAACCCTTAACACCCTAAGCTCTAAACTCTGCATCAAGGAGTCAGGAAAAGTAGTGGCAGAAAAGCAGGAAAGCGAGATGAACGATGTTTCATCTTATATTCCAAAACTATTCGGACAAGTCAAGAGTCTTGAGGATGCAATTACAGAGAGCGAAAAGTTCGCAGAATGGGCAGGAAATAATGAAGAAGTTTATAAGATTGCCCTAAAACTTCAAAATCTTAATAAGAATAAAGGCGTTCATCCTTCTGGTCTTTTGCTGGCCCACTCTCCTCTTGAAGAGTCTTGTCCGGTAGAGCTTTCTTCTGATAAGCAGATTGTCTCCAGCTATGACATGAATAATGTTACAGCATATAATATTAAACTTGATCTTCTAGGTTTGAGAGGTGTTTCTGTTGTAGATGACGTTTGCAAATCTCTTGGTATTAGATATGAGGACATTGATGTAAATGATGTTTTTATATATCAGCAACTACAAGATTTCAAATTACCTCATGGATTATTCCAAATTGAGGCAGAAACAAACTTCAAAGTCTGCCAAAAGGTAAAGCCAAAGAACCTTGAGCAATTAAGCGGCGTATTGGCTCTTGCTCGTCCCGGCGCACTTCAGTTCATTGATAAGTACGCCAACTATACCAATAATGATCATTATGAAAGCATTCATCCTTTCTTTGATGACATCTTGGGCGTGACTGGAGGCGTTTGCTTGTATCAAGAGCAGTTGATGAAAATGGTGAGCAAAGTTGGCTTTTCTCTTGATGAAGCAGAAATCGTTCGACGCTGCGTAGGCAAAAAGAAGGTCGAAGAGATGAAAGAATGGGAGCAGAAGATTAAAGATAAGATCTCTGAACAAAAGCTTGATCCCAAGATTGGCGAAGTTCTCTGGAGAATTGCTAACGACTCTGCTAATTACCAATTCAATAAATCCCATTCTGTAGCCTATGCCGCTCTTGCCGCAATCTCAATCTATCTAAAATTCAAATACCCCCAGCAGTTCTTCTTGTCTCTCCTAAAGATGAGCAAGCATGAACCAGATCCAATCGGAGAAATCTCCAAGATTGAAAAGGAACTTGTTTATTTTAATATTAAATTACTCCCTCCTCATCTAATAAAATCAAAGGAAGAGTTTTGCATTGAAGGTGATGATATTCGATTTGGATTATTGTCAGTAAAAGGAATTAGCGAAAAAACTGTCAAAGCTGTCAATGAATTTAGGAAAGAATTTCAAAACAAGTTTGATATCTTTGAAACTGCATCTCAGGCTAACCTGAACATCGGAGTGCTTTGCGCCTTGATTCAAGCTGGTGCTTTAGATGGTGACTTCAAACAATCAAGAAGTAAAATAGTATATGAAGCTCAACTTTGGAACGTCTTAACTAATAAGGAAAAGATTAATGCCAAACTTTTTGGTGAGAATTTTGATTATGACTTAGTTAAAATTCTTCTTCACATGAAGGATAATAAAGATATCCAAGGCAAACCTTATATTAAAGAATCAAGACTTCAAACCTTACGAACGAAAGCAGATCCCTATAAAAAGATCTATGAAATTAATAGCAAGTCGGAAAGTTTTGCTAATTGGTTTTATGAGAATTCTATTATCGGATATAGCGTCAGAAATAAATTAAGAGAAGTCTTCATTTCAAAGAAGGATGATCTGGTCTACATTAAAGACATTGCGGATTTCGCTGAGAAAGACGAGGTTTCATTTATTGGAGTCATTCAAGAGTGCAAGTCAGGAGTTTCAAGAGAGAAGAAGACTAGGTACTTCAAGATGCAAATCTCAGACGAAACCGCTTCGGTTAATGTCATGATCTTCTCAGATAAAATTGACGATATGCAAAGCCTAAATAATAGGATGCCAAAAGAAGAAGATATCGTTATCGTTACTGGGCAGAAGTTTGGAGACTCTGTGTTTGCCAGACTTGTCGCTATTCAGACCCATACAGTTTACACTAAACTTTCTCAATTAAAAGCCGAAAAAAATAATTGATAAATCGCATTTTTTCAGGCAAAATAATGTCTGAATGAACCTACAATTTTATAAGGGAAATGCAAAAGTAACTGGAACCGCTTGTTCTTTTCAAACAAAGGATACGTCCTTGTTTGTTAATTTTATCAAGCAGCACTCTTGGAACGAAGCTAAGAAGCTTGGATCTTTTCGTGAGAACGCAAAGAACCCAGAAAAGACTACTGTATTAAAGTTTAATGCAGTCGAAGCAGCAGGTATTGTAGACGCAATCAACAGAAATGCAGAATATAAGTTCTACCATACTGCTCCTAACTCAAACGCAATGGGCAAGTTTTGCCCTTATCTCAGAGATAACAATCAGATTGGATTTTCCTTTAATGCTTCAAAGGAGCAAAAGGGAGATTCAGTTAATAAAGTAAGCTTTTTGATTGGCTTTACTTTTGCAGAGGCAATTCTTGTTAAGGAGTTCTTGCAAGAGTTTATTAGAAACTCTTTTTATGCTCAAGACAAAGCTGCTTCAGCCCCAAAGGAGGCTCAAGAGGAGGAAGCTCCAAAGAAGCCAGCTTATAATAAAATCCAACTAAATCAAACTGCTGCACAAGCGGAAGCAGAGGCTCAAGCAGAAGAACTCGTATTCTAATGCGAAAGAAAAAGATAGTAATTCAAACGGATTGGTGCCTCGCTAAAACTGGATTCGGTAGGGCGGCGAAGGAACTGGTCTCTTATCTGTACAACACAGGTAAGTATGATATTATCCATTACTGCGGGGGAACCCAAGTGGGTTCTCCCGCTTTATCTAAGACTCCTTGGAAGAGTCTTGGAAGTGTCCCTACCGATCCCAATGAGATCAATAGGATTAATGCCGATCCCGCCCTCGCTAGAGATGTATCCTATGGTTCTTATTACATTGATCAAGTAATCAAGGAAGAGAAGCCTGATATTTGGATTGGAGCGCAAGATCCTTGGGCTTTTACTCAGTACTATAATAAACACTGGTACAAGAATATCACTTCTCTTCTTTGGGTTACTCTTGATTCTCTTCCAATCTATGATGAAGCTATAAATCAAGCAAAGAAGTCTTCTCAATATTGGATTTGGAGTGAATTTGCTACAAAAGAAATGCATAAAATTGGCATCAATAATGCCAGAACAATGCATGGCCCTGTAAATCATTCTAAGTTCAGCTATTTAGGAGAAGAGAAAAAGAAACAACTTAAGGCTCGTTTTGGTCTCAGTGATTCTTATGTTGTAGGTTTCGTATTTAGAAATCAACTTCGCAAATCTGTACCTAATCTCTTAGAAGGATTTAGAGACTTTGTTAAAAATCATCCTGATGTAAAAAACGCAAAGCTCTTACTCCATACTCATTGGGGTGAAGGTTGGGACATTCATAAGCTTGCAGACGAATATCAAATAGATAAAAAAGATATCCATACAACTTATGTTTGTAATAAATGTAAAAATTACTTTGTAACTCCATTCCAAGGTCAAGAGTTAAAGTGTCCAGCTTGTAATTCTGATAAAAGCTGCTCTACCACAAATACTGGATTTGGCGTAAGCGAAGAGCAGTTGTGTGAGATTTATAATTTGATGGATGTGTATTGCCACCCATTTACTAGCGGTGGACAAGAAATTCCAATTCAAGAAGCTAAATATTGCGAACTAGTAACTTTAGTAACTAACTACAGTTGCGGAGAAGATATGTGTCACCCTGACGCTGCTTCTATTCCTCTTGAATGGTCAGAGTATAGAGAGCATGGTACTCAGTTTAGAAAAGCGTCTACTTATCCCCATTCTATATCAAATCAATTGTATCGCGCCTATAAGATGCCAGAGTCTGAAAGACGGCAGATGGGTCAAAAGGCTAGAAAATGGGCTATAGATAATTACTCTGTTCCTGTTATTGGAAAGTTATTCGAACAATACATTGATTCTATTCCTTTTACATCTTATGACTTCTCCTTAAAGGAAGAAGAAAAAGATCCTAATGCCAGCGTTCCAAATATCACTGAAAATGGAGAATGGCTAATCTTCATGTATCATAACATTCTGAAGATGAAGCAGGTCGATCAGAATGATGACGGATACAAGCATTGGATGAAGAAACTTTCTGAAGGAGAAAGCCGACAGAATATTGAAAACTATTTTCGCCAAGTAGCTGCACAAGAAAATCAAAAAAATAGAAAAATTGATTTCGAAGATATTCTAGATCCTGCTGATAAAGGAAAGAGAATTCTTTTTGTCATGCCAGAAAGCATTGGAGATATTTATCTTTGCACTTCTCTTCTAGAATCGATAAAAGAAACATACCCCAATTACAATTTATATTTTGCAACTAAAAAAGAATACTTCTCAGTAGTTGAAGGTAATCCTTATATACATAGAATTCTAGAATACATTCCTCAAATGGATAGTCTACTATGGCTAGAGGGACATGGCGACCATCAAGGTTATTTTGAGATAGCTTTCTTGCCTCATATAGGAACTCAAAAAATGCTAAACTATCTTCATAACGGAAAAGATAAGATCGCATTCGATATTAAATAATATGCACCTTTTAGAGCAATATTCTCTAGCTTCTGGAGTTAAAATTAAGAAGCCTTATATCTACGAAAAATTTTTTCCTGTTACTGCTGACAAATATGTTACTTTTCACCCAAGCTCTAAGCCTTCAAAGACTTATGATTATTGGCAGGAAGTAATTAATCTTATTTCTCCTATTTTAAATGAAAAAGGCATAAAGATTATTCAGCTTGGACAAGAAAAAGAAAAGGTTTACAGTAATGTTTTAAGCTTCGTTGGTCTTACAAACATTAATCAGACCGCATTTATTTTAAGAGATTCTCTTCTTCATTTTGGAGCAGATAGCTTTCCAACTCATATCGCTTCTGGATATGGTAAAAAAATTGTTGCTTTATACTCTAACAACTATGTCAATTGTGTAAAACCATTCTTTGGCGATCCTAAAGATCATGTTTTACTTGAACCAAAGAGAACGAACAAGCCAACATTCTCTTTTGAAGAAAATCCTAAGACAATTAATTCAATAAAGCCAGAAGAAATTGCGAACAATATTTTAAATCTCTTAGGGATTCCTCATGTAAATTCTATTCAAACCCTTTACTTTGGTGCTGAATATAATAACATGAGATTGGAAATGGTTCCCAATCAAATTGTAAATCCAAAGCAATTTAATTCTAATAATATTGTTGTTAGAATGGACTTGGAACACAATGAAAAATTCTTAAATGAACAACTGCAAGTCTGTCAATGTTTTATAATCACAGATAAACCAATTGACCCAAACATCATTGTTAACAATAGAAAGAATGTCGGAAGAATCTTTTACGAAATCAAAGAAAATGATAACATAGCATTTGCAGATTTCTTAGCTTATAGTAATATTTCTTATCAGCTATTTACTTATTTAGAAGGTAAAAAGCTAGAAGAAATTAAACTTAAGTATCTTGATCAAGAACATATTACTCAAATGCCAACTAACTTGAAAAAGAAAACCGGCATTGAGTACACTTCAAATGCTTTCTATAAATCGAACAAACGATTAATTAGTAACGGAAAAGTTTATTTAAGCGAGTCTTCTTTGAAGAACGGAATTGAAGCCAAACAAATTGCGGAACCAGTGATTGACTGCCCAGAGTTTTGGAAAGAGGTTGAAAATTTTTGGATTTTTAGAGTTGATAAGTCTCCAGTTGCCGCATAGTATACCTATGTGAATACTGTAAAGAAACTTGTTCGTTCCTCTGATGGTCTCATTGAAGGCGTAGAATACCACTTTAATGAAGACGGTTCTATTAACTGGCGAAAAATGATCAAGCCAGAGTTCCTTGTCCCAAACAGGGACAGGACTAATGAAACTGATGTAACCAAGCTAGAAGATAAAGATCTACTCATTCTTCTAGCTGGAATTAAATATGTAGCGCAACTTAGAGGATTTTACTCTGTTGAGTATACTGTAACCTGTCCAAGTCCAGACTATGTAGTAGCGGTTTGTAAAATAGACTGGATTTCAAACTACGAAACAGAAGGAAATTGTATTTCATTCTCTTCTATTGGAGACGCTTCTCCCGGTAATACCAAGGATTTTGCTCGTCACTTCTTGGGGCCAATTGCCGAGAACAGGGCATTTATCCGTTGCGTCAGAAATTTCTTAAAGATCAACATCGTTGGTCAAGATGAAATTGGCAAGTCGAAGAATAATGTCGTTGATGATTCCGCCGAGTCTTCAGCAATCTTTGAGCCTCATGCTATCCTTGAAAAAGTAATGAAAGAGAAAAGCGTTACTTTTGCAAAGCTTAAAGAAAAGCTGATTAAGGAAAACTATACTAACGCTGATTCTCTTATGTCAATAGCTGACATTCCAAAGATTAAAATTTTTGAATTAATCGAAAGAATTCAAAAAGCTAAATGATCAGGATGTACCTATTCCGGGTGAGCTAGAACCTGCTCCAACAGATCCAGCAAACACTTTATTTAAAGAACTGGAAGTTCCCAATCCTTTAAATAATGAAGCTTCAGAATTAATAGTTTCAATTCTTAGTTTCAAATATCTAGAATCAATTGGATCATTTATGTTTACATAATCTCCTGTTTCTGGGATTTTTGTAGAAAAATCTACTCTCAAATATCTTCCATTTTTGGAAGGCTTAGTTGTAGTAAGCATAAACCTCTTTCCGTTATACCCAGTGGGATAAAGGATTGAGGTTTTTAGTTGTACATCTAAACTACTGAAGTCAGCATCATCATTAGAATAAATTTGATCATATCTAACTGTTAAGTTATTTTCTCCAACGTATTGATTTCCAGTTAAGATAATGTCTGCTATTCTTGCAAAGTTATTTGGATTTTGTATTGTTAAAAATGGCTGTTCTGTTGTTTCAAATATGGCTCCATAATTATAAAGCTTCATATCTAATTTTTCACCAACTACGAACCCATTGTCTAATGGGAATGTTGTTGAATTAGTAAAATATGCATAGTATTTAGATCCATCTCCACTTTGTGTAGCAAAATTATCTCCAGAAAAAAGAAGCAAGTTAGGATTTCTTGGTATAAACCCAGAACTTGGCAAAGGAACAGTGGCATTACTTCCAATCCAAAAATCTTGAGTTGGGGCAGTTGCGTTAGATACTATTGAAACTCCTGTAACTTGACCTACATAAGGAGGCATAAAAGAAACTATGGCATTTATAGTTGGGGTTCCACCTGCACTAGTAGCGAGACTCATTCCCACAGAAGAAATTGTATATCCTGCGCCTCCACTAATAATAGAATATCCTGTAATACTTCCGCCGGGAGCATTATAAAAATCTATTCTTGCTCTCTTTTTATTAAATTGGAACGAAGAAGAGAGGCTCTCTACTATTTGTCCATTTGCCTTACTAAAGAAGTCTACTCCTGTTAGATATCTAATTCCTTCTCCATTGAATGAAATAACAGATCCATCCCAACCACTAACTTGAGTAGTGCCATCTAATCTATAAGATAAATTATTGTTTAAGTAAGCATCATTGATTGATATAAAAGGAATATAATTAAAATTACCAGTTACACGATACTCTTCTGCTAAATAAGTTTGTAGATAAAATACTCCAGAAATTGGCCTTACATCTTCCACATCTTTACCGTGCAAGCCTCTTCCTGCCATTGATGGAGGATAAAATCTTAACTTATTATAATCTTTATAAATAACACTACTATTTAAATCCCTTGCATCAGTTACTACCGATATTCCAGATGAAAAGTTTGCCTTTAAATAATCAAATGATGTAGGAATTGCACCAGAAGCACTTCTTATGAGAGTACTGGCTCCATCAAATCTAATTCCTGTTACATAGTTAAGATTTTCACCAGTTAAAGTTATTAGAGATCTATATGTTCCAGTTAAGACATTTAAAGGAGAAGCGGAAATAACTGGAGGTTTTATTGTAATTGTTTTATATAGATTATCTGCATCGAAGCTATTTCTTTGGAAGAAAATTTGACCACTTCCAATAAATCCATCCAAAGTAATATAACTATTTGAACCCGCAGTAGTTCCAATACCAACCGCATCTGAACCGCTGATTAATAAATCTAAATCTGTTATTTGAGAAGAAACGTCCGATATGATGTTTAAATTTCCAGATAGAACAACATATCCCGTATATGGCTGCGCCATTCCAGAGACAGTTGAAATATCAACAACCGACATTGCTTGAGAAATTAAATATTGGCCTGTTTTATTAGTTAAGTTATTGAATCCACTAATGTATAAATCTCTTGTTTGGAAATTGTGAGCATTGATTCCTGTAATTCGTATGCCATCTCTTGTTCTATAAATCTCTGCATTTGATCCAGAAATTGTTGTACTTGGATTAAACGAAGGAGAGAAGCCTTTGATTTCAGCAGTGGTGCCAGAATTAAAAAACCTAAAACTACCCTTCTTTACTTCTCTTGGTACTCTTACTAAGGCTCCAGTAGAAGTAGGAGGTATAACATGAGGGTATTTTATTATTTCATTATTAAATCCAATACCATAGAAATCAAGAGCATTTAAATTACTTCCAGATAAAGTTATAGAATCATTAAAGTAAGCAGAGTTTGGAATAATTTTAGAAATAATGGGATTAACGAAAATTAATGAATCTGTAGTTGTAACCCTTGAGCTTCCGTTCACAACAATTGGACCATCAGCTATATCATATACTTGAGGTATATAGAAACTTAATCCGCTAATGCTTTGTCTTCTAAAAGCTGTAATTACTTTATAAGCTCCATCTTGTCTTCCTAATTCTATAGAAGTAACGGTATTTAGGAATTTACCAGATAGAGTAATTAGCGTATTGGTAGCTCCAGTGGTTGGAGAAAATCCATCAACTACGAGAGTTCCGCTCTTTATAGACAACCCGCTTGGATAAGTGTATTTGTAATAGTTTGAATTAATATTTAAAGCGTCTCCGCTTTGAGCAAAATCAGGAACTGTAAACACTAATTTCTGATCAAATTCAGAACCATTTTGAGTTATATTATAATTATTAACATTGTATCCTCCAATATCAATAGATCCTACATAGTATAAATCACTTCCATAACCAGTTCCTTGTCCGCCTTGAACTAATAGATCTGGATAAATACCTGTAATAGTTGGAGTCTTTAAGAAAGTAAAAGTTTTATCAAATGTTTCAACTAGTCTTGAATTTGTATTGTCTAATACAATGTTTGATTTTCTGATGTCTGTAAGGTTAGGAGTATTAAGGCTTAGATAGCCGAAAGATCTAATATTATCATCTATAAGACCAGCATTAGCATGAATTAATATCTCTGTGTTTGCATTATTCCTTGCCCTTCTAATTGGAGTATAATTAGAATACTCATAAGGATTTTCTCTAACTATTCTTACCTCGTCTATATATCCACTCCAATAACTAGAAGAAGTATTGGCGTAATCTCTTCCTATGTAAATATTAAAAGTTGGATTAAGTAAACTCTTATCAGAATTTAAACTGAAATCTAAATTTGAAGTTGCAAAGTCTAAAGTATAATTTGTTCCAGCTAAACTTATTGGAGATCCATTTAATAGTATTTTGCCAGTTATTGTGTTAGAATTTTTATAACTCTTGCTGATTGATAAATGATTCCACTGATTGCTATTTATTTGTCCAGAGAAAACAGAGTTAAAACCATTCCAGTCAATACCAGAAACAACTAGATAATTTGAAGTAACGAATACATTCAACCCAGCTTGGCTACCGATTAAGAATTTTTTATCAGAAGCAGAGAAGCTCGTCAATGGCTTGAAATCTAATTCAAAAGCGAAACTATTTCCATAACTTAAAGGCACGTTTGGTGAACGGCCAGTAATCGAAAAATTAATATAAGGACCGGGGCTTCCAGAAAATAGCAAGCTCCTGTCATCATATTTAGAAGTGTTGTTGCTTATTTGTACTGAACTTGAGAAAGAAATATTCTTTTGAGTTCTAAAGGTGGATTGATAAGAATAGCTGTTTGCATTTTCTGTTGCTTCAACAATTGAATCAGCGTTACCAGTATCTTGAAATAAGAATTGAGAATCTGGATAAATGTTATGACCCAAGACCTCAAGAAATCCGCCAATATAATTTTCAAAAGTAGATATATTTTTAATTACTGGAGGGCCTTTGATAACTTCAAAATTCTTAAACAAGAAGTCTCTTCCTCCAGAATTTTTTATAGTAATATCATAACAACCAGCATCAGCATTTGTTCCAGTAAAGGTTAAGCTTGTGTTAGCAGAGTTTTTTACAAAGGAAGATATTGGTACTATCTTGTTGTAAACGCCATAGTTGTAATCTTCTACATAACCAGAAATATCTCTTATCTTTGATACTTGTGTCCTATCTGCTCTATAATCATAATCTGAATAATTCCCTTGTAGCAACAAAACTGTATTAGGAACATCAAATAATCCAGATCCAGTTACTAATTGATTAATACTGCTGTATAATCCCGCGCCCTTAACAATTCTAAAATCTTCAATATATCCAGAAAATGGATTAACTCCATAAAGTCCGTAAGATCCAGTATTATGAGTTCCAATAAATAAACCACTTCCTGCTGTTATTGGATAAGGAGTTCCAACGGAAACAGTAGAATAAGATTGTCTAGCGGTTCCACTTATTGCTACAAAAGTATCTCCATTTGCAGAGGTTCTAGAAATAATTACTTTTGTCCATTGATTTGCTGGAATCAAAGAGGTCGCAATATTTGCTTTAGCAACATTACTAGCGTAAAAAGTCCAATTAGTGCTTCCAGCGGCTTTGTAAAAATAAAATCCATTTCCATCCCAGCCCTGATCTTGGAACATATCAATTCTGGGAGTTGAGGTGTATGGCAATGGATTAACTGAAAATTCAATAGTAAAAGGATCAACTCCAAATTGGAAATCTCCACCAGAAGGAGATGGGATTTTCAAATAAGAACTGCCGCTGAATAATAAAGAATTACCAAATAGACCTATATTAGAACTTCTGACTCCGCTGTTTAATATTGATTTTGGTTGTCTATAATTTAATCCACTTAAAACAATACCAGTCGCATAATTAAAATTTCTACCAATAGCAATATTAGATTCTCCAGAATTTAAGTAAAAATTCAAAGCATTAAATACTTGAGGAGACCTTAATACTGTAATTTGTGTTTTAGAAGCAAAAGAAGTATTGTCTTTAGAATTTATTGTTACAAATCCTTGATTTGCATTTTGAGGAACTATGCCTGAAATTATATCGCCAAGGCCAGTGAATCTCGCAGTGACAAATCCAGTTAATTGGTTGTCTACAGATGTTGTAAAATTAACAGGGAAATAGCTTTCATTTACATAAGATAAGTTAAAGTTCTTGCCCGAAATCTTTAACAAATCTCCTTCGTATGGAATATTATCGCTAAATCCACTTATTAGAATTCTTCCAAAAAAGTTAAAGTCACTACTTACAGAAAGTATTCCTGTATCGTTATATCCGCTAATTCTAATTGGACCCGTTGTGTATCCACTTGGAACTTTAACTAATAGTACTCCGCTATCCGCTTGGTAAGAGACGTTTGTTCCAGTAATGTTGTTGAATGATACATATTGGACTCCGCTTAAAGATTTTCCGCTAACTGCTACAAACTCTCCTACCTCTTGAGTTTGTGGAATTACAGCGTCTAATCTTGGAATTGGATAAAAATCAACTCCACTAACATACATTGGAGAAGATAATTCTCTTCCAGTAATAAAGTAAAAATTAGCTTTTCCTAATACTATATTCTCTGGAACGTTAAACTCTATATACTCTGGAGAAGCATCGTAATAAGAAAAATCAATAAAACCAGCACCGGGAAGCTGCAAGCCGCTTACCGCATAAAGACCCGCGCCCGTGACGCGCATCTTTTGATTGATTAAACCTGTATTGTAGCTTGGCATATTATAATCCTTGGAACTCAGTAGATAGTCTTATATCATTAACAGATACACTTGTTTTAAAGTTAAAAATAGAAGAAGAAGTCGTCTCCTCTGTTTCTATGAAAATGGCAGCAGCACCTTTTAGTGTTGTTGGCGCAATTGCCGTCAATAAAGAATTAGAAACTGGCGTAAATGAAGAAGCTTCTGTGTTACCAAAAAGAATTCTTTTAACATTTATAAAGTTACTACCATTTATAGTAACAGTGGCTCCGGGCAAAATAACTCTTGGAGTAAAGTCAGTTATCGCTGGTCTAAAATGAGAAAAGTCTTGCTTTAATGAAAACTCAGATCTTATGTAGCCTTGAGATTCAACAGAAGATCTCTTAGAAGAAATTATTCCTGCAAAAGATAACGTATCAAGGGGAGCCGCTCCTGTTTGTAGTGAAATATAAAAATCACAAGGAACTCCTGAATACGGTAGAGAAACATTAAAGTTATCTATTTCAAAAGAAACTGATTGAGATCTTTTTCCTAGATAAGCTCTGCCGCTTTGATCAAAAGTTAAAGCTCCTTCTTTATTGTATTTCTGAACTTCTCTTTGATATTGATAACTAAAATTTGTAAAGTTATATGTATTAGAATCAAAAGCAGCACCATCTAGATTCCCAGATAAATAAAAATTCGAGAAATTTAAAGGTGTAATTTCTGGTAAATTAGATGGAGTAGTTGGAGAAAAAGAACCCTTTAATGTCTCAAAAACTTTAAGCTCAAGATCTACTTTAGCTAAAGAATCTGGAGATCCTTTTATTGAATAGTTTGTAACATAACCATTTTGAAAATATAAGCCACAAAAATTACCAGATACGCCTTGCTCAGAATTTGCTCCTAAAAGATATTCCTTAACAAAGTCTTTTCCTGTTAAGTAATAAGAAATAGAAAAACTTGTATCTACTGTATCTTCTGGAGCGTAACTATAAGAGTTCTTTTTAAATTCTTCATTATAAACAGGAGTATTGCTTGAATCAAGAGACATATTCACATTAGTGGCTAGAATGTCTACGCCACTTAGCTTAAATGTACAATTTTTATAGTTGAAAAACATTTAGAAACTCCTTTTTAATGATATTTTATTTTTAGCGAAATCGTCAATATTAATTGACATATTGGAAGAGTCTATCTTACTTCCTGAAGTATTGATAATCATTATTGACTGATTACCAAAAGTAGTGATATTTATCTTTGCATTTTCTGCTGTTGATAAGTCTGTGTTAGAGAAGTTTGAATTAAAATTTTCTACAGTAAAATCAAAGGTCTCTTCTCCAGCAGATAAATCAACTTGTCTTGGCCTTTGCTGACCAACTGAATAGATTGGGTTCCAGTTGATGGAAATGCCGTAGTTGAAGTCTAAAACATTATAGGCGGCGGCTGTCCCTGAAACCTTAGCATTCCACGAATGAGCTATTCCAGATCCACTTGCTAAATTATTGACGGAAGCTTTGTCATTGAGACTTCCAGAAAGATTAGAAAAACTAGACAAAGAAACAGAAGCCTGTATTCTTGAGTTAGGATTTACTGTTAATGAATATCTAGATGGATAAAAAGAACCAGTTACTCCTGCTAATACTACTTGAACAGGAATATTTGTTTCTGGAAAGCTATTTGAAAATACGCCCGTCTTTATATAATCAAAAGCTTTGTAGATAGGATCTGAGATATTCGGAAAATAAGTAAAGTCTATGTTAGTCTCATCTGCTTTAGTTTTAAACATTTGAGATGAGTTCTGTCTTCCGATTACATAAGTAGAATTTATACTCCTATTAACTCCAATAGACGCATTTTGAGCCAGAACAACTCCTGACCCAAAGCGCGAATTAAATACTACCTCACACTCATTAAAATATTTCATCCTTTTTCCTTATTTCAGATAACCCCTATACCTTACCGTTATTCCTACAGGAGAATTTACACTAGCGGAGAAGTCTTCGGAAACGTCAATGAAATAACATAACGAATTTCCAAAATTAAAATTTACTGAATTTCCATTAAAATCTTTAGTGTTAATGTAAAAATTACCGATATTCTTCAAGTTAAAAGACAAATCAGACAGTTTTTGAAGAACATAACTGTCTTGAGCTATATTAAAATCGCAACTTACTTCAAGAGGATAAATGCTTTTAACAGAAAAAGGAGTTGAAGACCCTAGGTAATATGTGGGATTTCTATTGACCGCAATATTTAAGTTGAAAGAGTTGACTCTATTTGTTATAAAATCATTTATACCTATATCAATAGTATTAGAATTCACCAAAGCTGTTGAGCTAGTTTGATTAAAAGAACCCGCTGAAGAGATGGAACCAGCATCGTTAAAAATTTGAAAATCAGCCCTAACAGTAGGTATTTCTCCGATTTGGGCACCACAAGTATAAGAAGTTAAATATCCACTTTGAAATCCAAATAAGATATTGGAACTAGGGTTAGCTTTTTTAGTTACGAAGCCATAATTTCCAGCTTCTCCCGTGCAGCTAAAAAAGTCATTAGATGTTGTCAGCAAACTAGTTACAGATAAAGTAGCCGTCTTTGCTCCTTCTGGAGCATAAAAGCTGCTATTCATACCAAGGTATTTGGTATGTTGAACTGGCATTTGGTAGGAAGCCTGAATGTCCTGAACGCCATGAACTTGGCTTTGATTCAAGTAAAAATCCAAGTTCTGCTTATTTAGTCGAGATAATGCCATCTTATTTTATTATTTACACAAAAAAGTGTAATAATAAGTTGGTAAAAGGTAAAAGGTATGTCTAGTTCAATTTTTAACATTAGTGCATGGAGCAACTCTGTTGCTTATAATAAGCATGATATTATCGTATATACAGATAATCGATACTATTATGCCAAAGCCGCCGTACTTGCAAATAATCCCCCAGTCTATTCTAACGTAGTGTCTAATGCGGATACTTATTGGGGAGGATATTTTCAACATCCAGTTGTTAAAAAAGACTACCCTTTATTTATTTGGAAGCCTTCTTATCAAACTCAAGCGAATTTTGATCCCAAGGTTAACGTAATAAAATACGGAGATGGGTATGAAAAAAGAGTCAGCGATCAAATTAACTTTAATCTTCTTAATTTTGATTTGAATTTTGATGGATTAACTCTGGATGAATGTACTGCGATACTGCACTTTTTAAGTGCTAGATCTGCAAAAACAGCTTTTATTTATTACCCATCTGCACCTTATTCAGTTGCTCCAACAGATGCTAAGTTGTTTGTTTGCAGAAGATGGAGTTCAGCTAACCCATTTTTTAATAACTTCTCTATAAAGGCTACTTTCGAAGAAGTACCAGCATAATATTATGGCTACTCAACAAGATAAAGATTCATCTTTAAAAGTAAATAGAGAGTTCTTTTCTCTTGAGCCTTCTTCGATAATTTCTTTATTTGAAGTAGACTTAACTGAAATTGGATTTGATACTTCTTCTCAGTTCGTAGTTAACATTAAGAATTTTCAAATATCATTGCCGGGAGCAGAAACTGGTGTTTTTAATTATAGGGTAATTCGCCTCCACAACAATTTAAAACTTGGAAGGAATATTATTTATTGGAAAGGTAATGCGTATCTACCTGCTCCGCTTTCCACAGAAGGTTTTGAAATAGCTTCAAGAGGCGTATTTCCTAAACCTAAAATTCAGATTAGCTTTTCTGATGATATGCTTGATGTGTTTAGCCTCTTTAGAGGAACTGTTAACTTCGGAGATTTAATTGGGGCTAAGTTTACCAGAATTAGAACATTTGCTAAATTCCTTGACAGATCAAATTTCTATCAAAATGATGGAACCTCTCCTCTATCGCCAGATAAACTTATAATACCAGAAGGATTTGACCCTGATCCTAATTGCGAGTTTCCTAGAGATATTTATTATTTTGACAGAAAATCTTCTGAAAACAAAAATAGTATTCAATTTGAACTATCAAGTGCTATAGATCTAGACAGAGCTAAACTCCCTAAACGAAGAGTATTAAGTTATATTTGTCCTTGGCAATATAGAGGAGAAGGTTGTCTCTATGAATATAAAGAAAAACTAACTGAAGATACTCATGGCACTATAACCCCAATACCAAATAAAAGTGATTCTACTGGAGAAAAAGCTCCTGTTTGCGCCACTGAAGATGATCAAATAATCTCAAAGATGCCAATCTTTTCTGGCACAACAGTAGGAACTAATAAAATAGAATCTTGGAAACTCTCAACAACTTATAACAAAGGCGATGTAGTAGTTATTAATAAGAAAAACATTAATTTCTATTTCGTTGCCAAGACAAACGTTCCCATGAATATCCCTCCTCCAAATGGAGAATATTGGATAGCTGACCAATGCTCTAAGAGTATAAAAGGTTGTAAAATAAGATTTGGAGAAAACGCTTTACCTTTTGGTGGATTCTACGGAGTATCTAATTACAATAGAGGAGCATTGTAATGGTTTCGGATGAAATAAAAGCAAAAATAAAAGAACACGCGCTAAAGGAAAATCCTGAAGAATGCTGCGGTCTTTTAGTTCTAAATAGAAAAAATATCCTAGAAGCATTTCCATGCAGGAATGCTGCTCAAGATAAAGAAAATGAATTCGTTGTATGCCAAATGGACTACCTCAAAGCCTCAATGAATGGCAAAGTGGCTGGCATTTATCATTCTCACTGTATTCAAGACAATTCTTTTTCTGAACTAGACAAGCAAATTAGTTCTAATTTAAAACTAAAGAATATCGTTTATATACTAAAAAGAGATTCTTTTGAAGAGTATTCTCCTGAAAATTACTATAATAAATACATAAACAAAAACTTTGTTATTAATCAATCTGACTGTTTATCAATAGTAGAGAATTATTATAATGAAGAATTTGGCATTAAGATTTTCCATTACGAAAGAGGGGTAGATTGGGATAAAAACTACGCAGATTTTGTTAAAAATAAACTAACAGAGTTTTGTGATTCAGAGAACTTTGACAAATTCTTTGAAAAAGAAAACTTTATCAAAATAGAAGGTATAGAAAACGCTAAAAAACATGATATTATTGTGTTCAAGTATTTAGATAACTATCCTTCTCATTTTGGCATTTACCTTGAACAAGGTTATATTTTGCACCAACCAAGAAATAAAAAGTCAATAATAGAAAAACTAACAGACGCAGAGAAGAGAAGGATCTATTGTTTTGCAAGGAGTAAACAATTATGTTAACAGAAGAGCTTAAAAATAAAATCATAGAACACGCTAATACTTCTAATAATGAAGTATGCGGCGTTTTAGTACATACAGATAATGGACTAGAGGTACAAAAGAAAGATAACCTCATTAATTCAGCTACTGAATTTGCGATGGATATTTATAGCCAATCTAATTTTGCGGCTTATTATCATTCTCATATAGATTTTGATGCTATTTCAAATGCAGACGAAATTGTTTCTGAAAGGCTAGGCTTACCATGTATAGTTTATAATAAACAGAGTGGAGTTTTTCACATCTATTATCCAAATGGATATAAAATTCAATATACAGACAGACCTTTTCTTTTAGGTTTTGCTGATTGCCTTTGGTTAGTAAAAGATTATTTCTGTCATGATTTAAATATTCATTTATGCCCAGAGTTAGAGGTTCTAAAAGAATCTGTATCTGAGCAAGAGTATAATGATATAGTAACTAAAAGATTCACAGACGAAGAAGCCGCATTAAAGGAAAAAGATAATTATTTAAAGAGATATTTTGAGTACAACGGTTTTAGAGAAGTTTCTAATTTTAAAAAGAACGATGTTCTAATAATGAGAACAAGAGGTTATAATTTTCCTATCCATTGCGCTGTTTATCTTGGAGAAGATACTATTTTACATCACCCCGGAAATAAGCGTTCTCTTACCGAAAAGCTTTCTAACCAATACAAAAAATGGGTAATTTATATAATGAGACATCACCTTTATGACTAGCATTACCTTACACGGAGAAATAGCAGAGCAAGTGGGAAGAGAAAATTGGAATTTAAAAGTAAATTCCATAAAGGAAGCATTGCGAGCTATTCAAGTCTTATCTAAAGGCAAACTCCTAAAATATCTAATAGGAGCAGCAGAAAAAAGCGTAGAGTATAAAGTGCTTGTTAATAAGAGAGAAATAATGAATCCAGAAAGCATTTCTCTAGAAAAACCAGATTCTATTCTCAATTCTGAATTAGTAATGATTAACGAAAAGCTAGAAACCTTAGATATCGTTCCAATTATTAGGGGTGCTGGTGGAGGAGGCGGAAACAATACGACCAAAGGAGTCTTAGCTTTAGTTCTTGGCGTTTTGCTAATAGCCACAGGCGTTTTTGCGCCAGTTGGGTTTGGGCTTGGGCTATCTGCTACAGCAAGTGCGACTTTATCAGGAGCATTAATTGGAGCAGGTATAGGATTAGCTGTAACAGGTATTACATTGTTAATGATGTCGCCTCCAAAATTTGATGATTTTAGAAAAATCCAAGAAGATGGCAGCAAGCCAAACTACTTATTTGACGGACCTTCTAACATTCTTGGAGAAGGTGGTCCTGTTCCAATTGGTTATGGTAGAATGAAAATAGGATCTCAGACAGTTGAGGTATCTGTCAATAATATTGAGCTAGATAATAAATCAACAGCAGCAGACGTAAAAGACCAAATAAATAATATATAAAATGAACAATCTTGAAGATTTTAAATACATAAAAGGTTTTGGTGGAGGTGGAGCAAGCGTAGCTCCAACGCCAACTGCTGCATATGAAGATGTCGAGGGATTTGTATATGATGGACTTACTTATAACGTATATCAATTTGCCAAAGTAAAAGATCTTTTGTCAGAAGGACCAATTGGAGGTCTTCTTGAGGGGCAATATAGTTTTTCAGGGCAAGTTGGAGACCTAGGATTTAAAAAAGTCACTTATAATGAATACCCATCAGTTGTGGGCAGCGATGGAGAATCAAAATATTTAAGATCAGTTCAATGGAATCAAACCCCTCTTTTAGATAGCCAAGATAAATATAATTTCCAACAAATAAACATCCAAACAACTAATGGAACTCCAGAAGGAAGTTCGTCAGGAGGAGAGTTCGACAATGTTTCTTACATCCGTTCAATAGGAGAGAGGCTCAGAGGACCAAATCTACTAGCCGCAACCGAAGACGAAGTGTTAGATTATCAGAGGACTTATCGCATTTTAAACAGAGAATGCAAAAAGATTTCTCTTAATTTTAGAGTTTCTTCTCTTTATATCAGCTTAAAATATCAAGATTTAAAAGCAATATCAGAAAGAGGTTTAAAAATAGAAGGAGTAACAAGCGCAAACGTAAGCAGTGCTACATTCACATTAGATCCAACAAGTAGAGATACTGAATTAACGAATGGACAAACATTAGATGCTGGTGTGGGTTCTGTAATTCGTCACAACTTTAAAATAAGAATAAGAATTTCGCCAATTTACAAAGAAGGCTACAATGGCAACTCCGCAGTACTTGATCTAATTTCAGATAAAGCCAAAGTAATTGATGATTCTAAAGACTTAGCTGTCACAGTGGACACTTTCCCTCAAATATTTGAACTAGAATCAAAAGGAAAAATTACTCAAGGATATTCTAAACAAATTATTTTTGATACCTCTTCCAACTTTCTCTCATTGAATGAAAATGAAAATTGGTTAGGTTGGGATATTTCAGTATTAAAGATCACCCCAGAAGACACTTATTCTTCAAGAGCTTCTTTCATAAGTTTAGAAAGTATTACTGAAATATATTCTTCTTCGTTTAGATATACAAATTCCGCTATTGTAACTTCTAAGTTTAACGCTGCGTATTTCTCAAAGATTCCAGAAAGATCTTATGATGTCAAATTATTAAAGGTTAAGGTTCCTGCTAATTATGATCCAATAACAAAAACCTATGGAAATACAACTCCACTTTCAATTACAGCTACTAATTCATTCGCTAAAACTGATAAAGTAATCACAACAGATTTCTTTGTTGGAGAAAACAATGTATATACAAATTCAGACAATGTTAATCCTCCAATTACAGATGGATTAATTGCTCAATTTGATGCAAGCAACCCTTCTTTAACTACTACTTCAGCAGGAGCAGTGACTAATTGGCCCAATACTGTAGCTGGATCAACTATAAAATGCGTTTTAGGAAACGGAACTTATGCATCTCCAAATGGAAGTGCTGAGAGGCCAACATATGGGTCATCATATTCAGAACAAAGTCCAAATGGAAGCTATGGTGTTTCATTTACAACTACTCAAAAAGCAAAATTTGTTTATCAAGTTGAAGCAACTCCATTAGCTGATGCTAGTAATAATTATACTGTATTTGCTGTCTGTAAATGGGACGATACCGCAACTAACACAGAAAGAAATAGAATACTTTCTTCTTCTACTTCAGCAGATTCTTTTGTTTTAGGATTTGACGCTAAATTTAATAGTACTTTTATAATAGGAGCGCAAATATATGGAGTCATGAATCCTAATTTTTATCCATATAATCGTTCTAATTATTGGAATACTTCTAACGATACAAATACATATATAGTAGGAGCAAGCGTAAACAATCTAAAAGATGTAAATATATTTTGGCAAAATACTAATTACTTTGTAAGACCATATTATAGAGTAGATGCTCCAAAAGGTTTAGCTATTAATTATTCTACACCAACTTCAAGCAAATGTACTGTATTTGAAATACTAGTATATAATAAAGCTCTATCAAAATCAGATGGTATTAAAATAAGAAACTGGCTTAACAATAAATGGAACGTAACCAGAAATAACGTAACAACCGTTAGTTCTATTGTAGGCTCTTATAGTACAAACGTTCTCAACGTGCAGTCAGACACTTATATAAAAATGCCATTAAAAACTTTATGCGCTAATGGTCAAAGAACAAAGGCTTATAATTATACAGGAGGAAATTTAGCTCAAAACAACTATTATGAATGGGATTTAATACCACAAAGATATTGGAAAGGAAATGGCCCGAATAATTTTTCTTTAAAAGACCAAGGATTTTGTAGTTTTTATTGCGACTTCTTTATTAAATTAGGAAGCAGTATTGGAAACGGAAACTATACTCTAATCCATAGAAGCAATCAGTTTAATCTTTCCATGACGATATCTGGAGAAAACGTAAGCTTGATACTTACAGTTATTTCTCCAAATGAAAGCAAAAATTATACCATTACAAAAGCCTTAGAGTCAACGAAATATTCTACGACTAAACTTAAAGCGAATTTTACAAGAATTAGTTTCTATATACTTCCAAAAGTAGTAAAACCAAGTATATCGTACACCACAAACGCAAGTAGAGTAACTAACATAAATATATCAGATAAAACTTGGACTAATGACTATATAACGGTTAGAAGGACGACAACAGATGGAAACGAAAGAGCGTTAGCACAAGAACTAAAAGATTTTTATTTAGTAAAAGCAGTAAGTTTTAAAGAAGATACTTCTTATAGTAGTGATATTAACAACTTACCAGAAACTTGTTATAAATATATATACTGTAATTTTAATCAAGGTCAGGTTACTACAGGTGTCGCAGGAAAAACTCCAATTTATGCCCCCGCTATTGAAAGAAGGCTTACTAAAGAATACTTCCCAGACATATTAAATGCAGAGATAGATGTTCTAGTTAACCTAGAAAAGCAAATTCAATGTAATATAAATATTTCAAATTATGATGCTTATCAAACTCTTTGTGTTGGAGCTTTATACAGACCTACTACAGACGCTAATTGGCAAAATGAAATAAATCAAAGAGCGCAAGTAGCTTCACTTACTCAAGCAGCCTTAAATGCTTATAACAAACTAGAATATCATAAAACATTCGATGGATCTTCTACTTCAGTAAGCTTAAGTTCTTCTCAGAGTGAAGTTAAAGTGCTTATCCCTCTTGCTGCTGGACAAATTTACGACGCAGTAAATACAAAAACTGGTCCTTTCATTCCTTCTTATTTTATAACTAATAATAATCAAATAGAAATCTTTACATCACCCGCTGGCTTCGGTGGCAAAATACAAGGTTATGCTGATTCTATTAGAGTAAATCAAATTGATTTCGACAGGCTTTCTTTGGCTAAATCATTTGCGAGAAATCTTTTCTCAGAAGGTCTTTCTAGAAAAACTACTGTTTATGACGTAGCAGGAGTATTGCCTTATTCTACATCAAATGATTATTGGGATGGAGAATTTAAAACTGAAAAAGAATGGACAGATAATCCAGCTTGGTGTTTCTATGATCTTTTAACAAATAAGAGATATGGAGTAGGTAACTATGTTACAGAAAATGACGTAGACAAATGGTCTCTTTATCAAATAGCTAAATATTGCGATGAACTTGTCTCAGATGGATTTGGAGGAGTAGAACCAAGATTTACATGTAACGTTTATTTACAAACGCAAGATGATGCTCTTAAAGTATTGTCTGATATGGCTTCTGTATTTAGAGGAATGTTCTATTATTCAAATGGATTCATTTACGCCATAAATGATATGCCAGAAGATACCCCTATTTATTCTTTCACTAATTCAAATGTATCTGATGGTAATTTTACTTACGAATCTACATCATTAAAAGACAGAAATTCTGTGGTCTATATTAGATATATTGATAAGAATAATTTTTATAAACCAGCAGTAGAATATGTAGAAAATATCGAGGCTGTTAGAAAATTTGGTTTTAAAGAAACCGAATTAACTGCCTTTGGATGCACAAGCAGAGGCCAAGCTCAAAGACTTGGCAGATGGTTATTAGCTTCAGAATACAATGAAACAGAAACAGTTTCTTTTGAAGCTGGCCCAGAATGCGTATACTTAAAACCCGGAGATGTAATTAAAGTCTACGATTATAATAGAAAATATAAAACAGTAGGCGGAAGATTAAATAATATTAACATCTCTGGAGACACAAATGTAACTACTGGAATACTAACTCTAGATAGAAAACTTGATTTTAACTTTTCTGGAAATCAAAATTATAAGCTAACCATACTTTCTCCCAAGTATAATCTAGATCCTAGTTTTAAAGACGCAGCAGGAAACAGTATCGTTACCAGTAACCTTGATTATAATGATTATAGAAAGCCTCTTACTAATTCATTCATAGTAGGAAGCGGCAACTTAATTACTGGTCAATATTATGATTCAATTAGAATTACTGGACTAGCCCCAGTAATAGCTTCTACGTTAAATGTAACTGGTTTGTCTTACTTTACAGGAGCATCAGGAATGTCTCCAAAGTCAATAACTTGGGCTTTAGAAAACTCTGGAAATCTTAATGGATCTACGGATAGTGATTATGATTTCTATAGAGTATTTAGAATACAAGAGTCTACAGAAGGAAGTAATTATACAGTAATTGGCTCGCAGATGTATCACTTAAAGTATGCTCAAATAGAATCTGGATTAAATATCACGCCAGCAAAACCACCAGCACCAGAAGCTTCCGCCCCTTCAAGAGCATTATTTACTCTTGGCGTTGCAGAGGCTAATGGAGTAGTAGATCAAAGCAAGGTATTGATTGAAATCTTTTACGACTCTTCTATAAAAGACACTACAATAGGCTTCAAGATATTTAATAAAGCCTTTTATGGATCAGAATTTAATCCAAATAGCTCTAGTGATTTTAAATTTGTTCCAATTGATATTTATGAATCTTATATAAGTACTGTTGTGGACAAGAGTAATATAAAAGGATCTATAAGAATCTACGGCGCAAATATTAACAATAGCTCTCCATTAACTTATGTTGAAGCTTTAAACTCTCAAAATTCAAGCGAGTTATTCGTATCTCCAGTTGTTCCAATTACTTATGATGATGTAAACACAAATTCATCAATCACTTTAAACAATAAAGTTTACGCTTTTACTTCTCCAATTGATTTAACAAAGGGACAATACTTTCAACCAGCCATACCTTCTCAAGTTCAATCCATTAAACCTTCAGAATCTTTATCATTTAACCTACCTTTGCAGTTCATAAAAAATCCAAACAAATTCAATAATCTTGATTATCCTTATTCAATAGTAATAATACCCGAAAAAGTAAATACAAAAGAAGCTTTTATCACTAGTTATAGCAAGTATCTTAATGTTTCAAACTGGCAAGATTATTTAACATTTGATGAAGATAACACTAACGATAATACATACAACTATAAGACTTCAAATGTTTTTGCTAAATATAGAGACTTCTCTTTAGCGATAGACAAGAGAACATTCACGGAAGCTGGAATGAGATCTACTTCTAATGATTTTAAGAATGTAAATGGATTTTTGCTAGTGACTTATGACAATCAAGATACTAATTTAAAAGGATTTTTAGATGCAATTTTAAACGACACAAGAGCAGATTACTCTATTGTTACAACCCAAGGATCAAATAGATTAAAATTCACTATTCAGCAAGACACAGCAAGCTCTTTTGTTAATTATTTTTATTTGCTATTAATGCCTAGCGAAAACAAATTTGCATTTGGAACAAATTCAATAAATCATAATTCTGATGGAAGTCCATTCTCTGTCAATGACACTAGCGGAAAAGAAATTACTGACTCTCACTTTATAACAGTACCAAATAACCAATCTATATTTAATTTCAATGATTTAAGTGATGATAATGGTAAAGGATTTGATTCTACTCAATATAATGCTTATTTGATAGCTGTAGATTCATTCATGTTTGCTTGGCAATTTAATTCAAATGCAGCAACAGCAAGAAATATCTTAGATTATTATTCTAGCTTTATTGATAAAGATAATAATGTAGGAAAAGTTTATGCACAAATTAGTGATCCAATTATTATAAAACAAGAATCACCTATTCCATTATCTTTCTCTCTAGAGTCTGTATTGAAAGATGCTGATACTAGATATCTTCATTTTACAATTAATAAGACTATACTAACTGAAAATATATTTGACACTAGCGTAAATACGCTTGCTGCACCAGCTTATGCAATTTCTAGAAGGAGTGTAATTTATAAGCCTACTACAAATGCAAACCTAGCAATAGGAGCTAAAGACGACAGAGTATTATCTTCAGATCCAGATGGTACTATGGCTTATTATAAACTCTCTTTACAAAATAGAGATAATATACCAAATGCATCATTATCACCAAAAATACCCACTGGCAAGAGAGCTTATGTTCTAAACGGTAATAAGATTTTCACAAGAGCTTTAGCTGCTAACACAAGTCTTACCCCTCAATTATTAAGAGGAGTAGAATCAGAATCAGTAGCATCTAATGCCTTTAGGGCTAATCGCAAAATAACAAATAGCTCTTTTGGCGAAGGAAGCGAAGAATTTTTCGACATCTCTATAACGAGATTAATCAACAGCACGTTTACTGGAAACATAAAGAGTCTAATTCCTGATTATACAAATTTTTATGCAGTTCCTATAAACGCTCAAAATTCAAATACAGAAGCAAGTGCAAAAACTGTTTTTGATACTCTATTAAATGATGGATTGCTCAATTCATCTTTTAATACAATAAATGTCACTCCTGAAAATAACTTTTCTGAACTTGGAGTTAATACTAAAAATGTTCAGATGCTTATAAATGCAGAACCAAACAATTTTACTGTTTATACTATAAACCAACAAACAGCAGCTTCATTTGGTTTGGGCATACCAAATTCTACTTTTTATGCTGGAATTCCAGTATTAGAAAGCGAATCTTTATCTGTTTTCTTTACAATTGGAAGTGTTAATAAGACAAAGGCTATAAAAGTATATTGCTTCATTGGAGAAGATTTCGTTGCTAGTGAAGTAGATAAAACACAAATAATACCGGGAGATGATAATGTAATTAAGGTTACGTTAAAGAATATTCCTTATGCAAATTATTATACCAATACTGTTTCTTATGGTAATAATACATCAATAACTAATCCAACTTTCTGGAAATTTAAGAGTGCTAAGAACTTAGCTTTTGCACATTTATCTGCAAGATCGGGTAATAGATTTCCTTTATATAATTTCCATATCCAAGCATTAGAACTATCAATAGTAATAACTTACTAAAATGAAACACTACATCGTATATTTTATAAATGGCAGTCATAAATATGTGCAATCTTCTCTCGACTTGATGGAAAATTTAGATCGCCTAGAACTTGTAGGTATAAACTATGAAGTTGTAGATTACATTGTTCCTTTAGAAAAGCATATTGATCAAAGCATACTAGAGTATAGAAAATTTCTTCCTGACGGAAACTCCATATGGAAAAAAGAAAATCTTATTGATAAAAAAGTCAAAGAAATGACTGCAAAAAGAAATGCTTTATTACAGAAGCTTGATATTGACTTCATTATTTCTTTAGAGACTCCTAATAATAGGCAAACAGAAGTTATTAAAAACAACAAAAAGTTTCTAAGAGAGTTGTCTTGCAGAACAGAAATGCACCATGTTCATGACTGCGAAAAGATTCATAAGTTTAATGCTTTCTATAACATAGTAGATATACAAATTATTGACCCCGGTTATGGTTGCTCAGAGTCTGTCCCTTGCGTCACCATCTCTCCTCCTGAAGAAACTGAATTCAACTATGGTCTAACTGCTTCTGCTCACGCTATCAGAGGTTCAAAAGGAGAGTTACTTTCTTTAACAATGGAGAAATTGGGTTGCGGTTACATTTCAGATCCACAGATCAAAATAAGCGGATATGAATCAGAAAGCGCAAAACATCCTATTGTAAAAGCAGTAATTGACAATATAATGTAGTATATGACGGATGTGTTATTTTCTTTTGGCGACCAATACATATATTCTAATAATCTAGCAAACTGGTCTACAATTGAACCAAGCAAGCAAATAGAAATCATTGGCAACGAAGATAAATTCTCCGTTGTTCGAACTGATGTTATTAACTATAGTAAGTCTTTTACTATAGAATCAAGTTCATTAATTAAATTTGACAACAATGTAAGAGACCTGATCTTAGATGGAGATACTATTGATTGCTATTTTACTACTTACTATACAGCATTAATTAATGATATTACTGAATCTGGATCTGGATACAAAGTAAATGAATATGTAACCATTGGTAAAAATTCTTACTTTGAATCATCTATAGACAAAAATCAAAAAGCTGTTCTCCAAGTTAAAGCTGTTAATAGTAATGGAGGCATTACTGAAGTTAATTTAATTAACAATGGAAAATTCACTCAAGATTTTAGTGAAGCAGAATTAGAAGGCGGATCTGGTAAAGGCGCAAAAGTAAGCTTGATTTTAGGCAAAGACAATAAAAAGGCTCTCAAGTTTTTTTCTGTATTGGACGTAAAGCGAGAGAAGGCTTCGATCACTGTAATTCTAAACGAAAAGATTAAAGACAACTTCCTGACAGGTGAAGTATATATAAAACGATATCGCATTACATTAAATAAACCAACAGGCAAAGAATACTTGAATCAAGCATTCATTGTAAAGGTAGAGAAGACCCCTTTTCTTAATCTGCCACTAGCTAAAGATAATAATATAGAGCAAATCTATAATCAGGCTATACTGACTATAGATTCTAAGATTAAAGAATTATCTGCTGGCGTAAAGTAATCCTCCGGGTCTCTTCTGCTCGACCAATACTTCAACGACTTTGCTTCTGAGTAGTTCAGCAAGTTTAGCATTGTTTTGAATGCTGTTTTGATCTTTGTTGGTATTGGAGCCGCCATTTTGAGTGGTAGCATTAGCTTCAGAAGTGACTTCGCCGCTTTGAGCAACATTAATTGAAATGTTATTAACTACAGACATTCCAGATTCTTGATTTGCTCCAGCAGCAGAAATTTTACCTGACTCAGCTTGGGTGATGTCATTGCCCTTGGAAAGGTTTTCATTCAATGTATTAAGAGCAGCGACTAGTTCGGTCACGCTAGATTCAGGTACATTTTGACCTGCTGTATAGCTTGTACCAACCATTCCGCCACTGGCATACTTAGGCAATGTACCAGTATTTAATTGATTCATGAAGTCTCTGCCGTACATATCTACGGCTTTCTTGTTCATGACATATTCGCCGCCCATTAACAAGGCAGGAATATTATCTTTACCTGTTGATCCACCGCCAGCAAATCTAGCTATATAACCACCATTTGACCTAAGATTTCTTGCATATTGAGCGTTTAATTGAGCTTGAGTTAAGTTGCCTCCGGGTTCTAGACCTCTTGCAGCAGATGTTGCTGCATTAGTTCTCATATTAGCTGCTCCAACCGTAAGGCCAGCAGCACCTAATTGAACAGCAGCAGCAGTTAAACCTGAATAGAAAGTGCTATTTACTTGATTTTTGTAATTTTTAATAGCTTGCTGTTTGTCTTTCTCGTATTGAGATCTGTCTTGTAAGTATTGATCAAGCTTTTCATAACGATCTTGTCTTAATCTATTTTGAGGATTATTCTCGTCAGTTAAAGCTGCGGCTGATAGTCTAGAATCAATAGCAAACTCTCCAGAAGTTGGACGATCAGGATCATTGTATAAGAATTCATTCTGCAATGGGCCTATAGAGAATCCTCCAGTTGCATATTTAGGAACAATACCTCCATTTAAAGCTCTTAAATAATCAGAACCGTATTTTTTAACAGAAGACTTCTTGATAACGTATTCGCCGCCACTCATCATAGCGGGTACATCATCTTTCATTCCAGAGCCACCAACAACCATACCTCCAGAATTATAACCTCTGATTAATCCACCATCTTTTCTGCCAGTTGCAGCTTTACCAAAAGCAAATAAAGCATCAACTCCCATCTCTAAAGACTTATCAAGCATTCTATTTAAGATGCCTTGGAACATATCTCTAAATGCATCCTTAAGAGTTTTAGTTCCTTTGATAGCTTCACCAAATGCACTAGCAATACCTGATTTGAAATCAGTTTGGAAAGTGTCGATCAATTGACCAGTGTCTCTAGCAAAATCGGCTCTATTGTAAGTAGTATTCTTTTCTGTTATGGCTCCAATATCTACTCTTCCTTGACGAGCTTCATTTTCGATTTTAGCGTTAGCAAAAGCTGCTCTTTCATCCTTAAAGAAAGTTTCTCCATATGACTCTTTATAATATAAATTATATAACTCTTCTGCGACTTTACCTTCTTGTTCTAAAGTTTTTGCTCTTAATTCAGTTTGAAGCTTAATTAATTCTGCTCTTTTGGCTGTGTCAACTGCATCACCTTTTAAAAGTGCATTTACTTTTTCATTAAGGTCAATAAGTTCTTTGTCATTTTGTAATCTAAATGCAAGCAAACTTGTAATTCTATCTGAATTTTCTCTTAATAATCTTAATTGGCTAGGAATATCTCGTTTTACACCACCATCTGTCGAAGTTTTTGAACCTTGTCCTGAGCCAGTACCTACTTTAGCATCTACATCCATCAAAGGCTTTTCGGTCGCTAAATTTCTTTCTTTACGAGCGTTTTCTTTTAAAGATTTTATGTCTTCAATAGACATCTGCTGGTTAAAATCTCTAAAAATTTGTTTTGCAAGTCCTTCATAAGTAGTATTTAAATAATCTTGTTTTGTAGGTTCGTTCAATCTAATTAGTTCACTTTTTAAACTTTCCAAAAGTGATTCTAATTTTTTAGGATCACTTCCTTCATATTTACTAAGTTTTTGTAGAGTAGATTTAGCTTCTGTTAATTTAGCTTCTGCTTCAGAAGAAATTTTCGCGCTTTGAATAGTAGATTGCATTGCCTGTTCTTCTGTTTGATATCTTTGCAAGCCAGATAAAATTTCATCCATATCTGTTTGTGGTTGATATCTCTGCAATTCTTTAGTAATTGGCTGTATCTGCGCTTGTCCAACTGTCTTCAAACTTTCTAAATAGCTTTCTAAATCTTTTATTTCTGTTTTTAAAGAGGATATTCTTTCTTTATCATCTATAAATTTTACTCCTTTAGGAAGATCTGTTAAATCTTGTGATTGAGCTATTCTATCAAAAATAGCTTTTCTAGTACCTACGCTTGCAACTGGCAAAAGATTAGATCTTTCAGTTAAAAGATTTGTTCTCTTTGTATCGGTAGCTAATTTATTAATAACATTTTGTAATGATGTAGTTAATGTAGTTAATTTTGTACCTACTTCTCGGGTAATAACAGTATTAAAATTGTCATTTATACTTTTTGGTAATGTGCTTTCTAAAATAGAATTTTGATCTTGGGTTAATTGATTTAAAAATCTAGCTTCTTGTTGTAATACATCAAGATAATTACCCATATTCTCTAACTTAAACTGAGAAGCAATTTGATCTAAAGCAGTTCTTACTGCTCCTTCTTTTGCTTGATCGAAAGCAGTACCTAAAGCAGTTCCTTGAGCTGTTTTTCCTATTTGTATTTCAGTAACTTTACGAGCTAAATCTAAACTATCTCTTATTTGTTGTACTCTGCCAGCAATTGCTGTAGCTGCTAAAGGGGTTAAATCAGATGAGACTTGTTTATTAAACATCTCTCCACTTATATTTGGTCCAATAAAATTATTTGGTAGATTTGGAGCATTAATATTTCTATTTAACTGCAATTGATTTGTTAACACATCAAGCAATTTAAAAGCACTAGATCCTTTTTGAGCAGCATTTCCAATAGTATTTGTTTGTCTTAATTCAGAAACTAACTCAGAAATATTATCAAAAAGATCAGAAACCCCTGTTTTACCAGTTGAACTTAAAGCTTGTGCGCCACCAGCAAAAGAAAGTCTTTGATTTAAGGCTAGTGATTGTTTTTGATATTCTCTTTGAGCTTCTTGAATCTGAATATCTACATCACCTTGAGCCTTTATTTCAGCAAGAGTATTTTTAAATTCTGCAAAAGACACTTCAAGACTCTGTATAAGGACATCTCTTTCTTCAGGCTTGAATTTAGAAAATCCTGTTATACTCTTAATTAAATTTGCTTGAATATCTCCTATGTTTCCGCCAGAAGTTATTTCTTTTAATGATTGAGTAATTAAAGGAGTTAGTTTTTGAATTTGATTTTGGAAAACAAATCTTTCTTGTTGAATAGCGTTTTCAGATTTGGCTCCTTCAATAGCAGGAACAACTTTTGATCTAGCTTCTTCTGATTTTTTAATTATTGTATTTGAAAAAGAATCTAAAAGTTTATTAGAAGCTTCTTGAATTTTAGAATTTTGTCTAGAAGTTATCTCATTTAGATCTAATTGATTTTGGATGTCCGATTTTGAAGACTCACTAATAAATGGAGTAGCTGATTCTAAAAGACCTTTAACTCTAGCTCTTTGGATTGAAACCACGCCTTCTGCTTGAATTTTATTTATTTCTCTAATGGTTTGAGCGCGATTTTTTTCTATATCAATTTGATTAGAAATTTGAAGATTAATATTATTATACTGATTATTTAAAGCTTTAAGAGATTCTTCATTTTCTTTGATTCTTTTTGCATTTTCTGCTGCTATTTCTCCAAGAATTTTTGTTTTCTCAGTAAAATCAAAAACGCTTATACCCGCTTTTTTGATAGAGTCTAATAAAGAACCTAATGCTTTACCATCAAGTTCAGCGAAAGCTTTATCAAGCTGATTAATTATTTCTTCTGGGATAATTGTTTTTTGCCTTAACTGCGCTTTTATATTTTCTGCGCTTTCCTTATTTACAAGCGTCTCAGTCCCTAAACGAGAATTATAAGGCCCGATAATATCTTTATCATAAATCGCTTCGGATTTTAAAGAATCAATAAAATTGCCAAAATCTTCTTTAGCATTTTTACCAGTAAATTTTTTAACTAATTCTTCTGATTTAATAGAAGAAGTAAATAGTCTATTAAATACCTCTTGATCTTTTGGTTTTAAACTGGCTCTGCCAAAAATAGAAGATTGCTTTTCAATAAACTCTGTAATAGCTAATTGACGCTCCAAATTCTTTTGAGTATTAGCCATTTCTTTATTTATATTGCCAATAGCTTCACTAACTTTAGTTATGTCTGAACCTGCGGCTAATACTTTACTTCTGAACTCTTCAGGAATACTATTTAAAGCTTCTGTTAGATTATTTTGAAACTTTAATAGTGCTTCAGGTTTCGTCTTAGGATCATTTAAAGCGTTTTGTAAACCTTCTAAAGAAGTAGAGTAATTTTGAGCGGCACCAGAAAATTCAGAAGATTTTTCTTTTGTCTCTCCTAAAGATTTATTGATTTTATCGATAGCTTCTTCAGCTTTAGCATCTTTAAGTTTTAAAAGAGCAGATCCAAGTCCCGCAATTCCTCCTAGCACCATACCGGGAACACCAAATTGCGCTCCTAAACCAGCAAAAGAACTAATTTCTCCTACACCGGCCATTGCAGCTTTTGCTGTTTTGTTTTCTGGAGAGATGAATTGTCCAGCGACATTTGAAATAACACTGCCGATTAAACCAATTTGAGTGCCCATTCCTCTAACGTATCTATCTGCTTTTCCTCCTGATGAAAAACTGCCTCTTGAAAAGAAAGGAGTTTCTGTTTCGGCTATCTGTCCCTGCATTTGTCTTAATCCCGCCCTAGCTTCTCTAATTCTTTTAGCTTCTTGTTTTCTAGCCTCAACGGTTTGATTTCTTAACTCTTCCAATCTTGCTACTTGTTCTGAAGATGCGGCTTGAGGAGAACTAGTATATGTTCCAAGAGCATCTCTAACGCGAGGCCCCATAACTAAAGGAGCAACAGAAGAACCTTTTTGTTTTAAAGTCTTTGGATCTATATTAGTAAAAGTACTCTTTACTTCGCTTTCAATAGATGATAAAGTTCTATTAAGTGATTGTTTAGCCTTACCCATTTCGCTTGCAAAACTAGCAGCAGCAGATTCATATGATTTTTTTAAATTATCTGAAGTTGTTTTTAGATTCTGGAAATTTCCTGAAACTTCTTTTAAAGCAGTACTAAGAGTTCCAAAAGCGGCAATCAATATAAAAGCATCTGCGCCTCCAAAGTCAGCAAAATTAGGGATATGTCCTTTTGAAGACATTCCTTTTGTCTTAGGGTCTATTCCAGCTTTTTCTGCTAATCCAATTCCACCATTAAGAGAACCTTCTGTGGAGTTATAAACTCCTAATCCCATTGGATTGAAGCTTGTCTTTAGTTTGCTGCTTTGGCCTACTTTAACTTGAGAAGAGGAGTATCCAGCGGCCATCTCTCTTCCTATTGCTTCTTGGACTGCATTAAAATTAGGTATATGACCTTTAGAAAAAGTATCAACTAAAGCCTCTATTGCGAGATCTCCGTCAATAACGGCATCAATGAAAGACTGTTTATCATTTTTATAAAGATCTTTAATTTTGCCTTGAACCAAAGATAAAATATTTTTACCAAAAATCTCCTCTTCTTCCATGCGCCCAACATAGTTACGATTTGAAAATTTTAAATTTGTGCTTTTAGACAACCCTTTTTGTCTATAAGACAATTGAGGATAAGCTATTTTAACTATATCTTCTATTGAAGTTTCTTCTAAAACATAATGCTTTTCTTTATCTTTGTCTCTTAAAAGAGCATATTGTTTTTGAGGAATGACTCTCTTTAATTTGTCGCCTTGTGCTACAATAACAGAAGAGTAAGAATTAACTCCTAGTCGTTTGGCGGTTTTTGAATATCGATCAAACATCTCTTGACCTTGACCCTTTTGATTAGATTCAATGTAGCTGATTTTTAAACCCTTTTCGTAACTACCTGTATTTGGATTGACAAAATTTCCGGGATAGTAATCCAAATGGCTTCCTGTTTCAGGATCAGTTAATGTTCTAAAATTATTCTTTTTATCATTTTCATATTGCTTTCTTTTCTTTAATTTATAAGCAAAATTAGGAACATGACCTTTAGAGAAAGTATCATATAACTCACTTATATAAATCTTACGCGCTTCGACATCTTTTACGAATTCTGGTACATCAGATCCGTATATGCCAGTTAATTTATCTAAGACTGAAGAAAATATTTTTTTTCCAGTAAGAGTTTCCTTTTCAAATGGACTTTTTTCAGTAGATATTTTCATGAAGCTCAGACTTGACTCTTTACTCGTCCCTCTTTCTCTATACATTAACTGAGGATAAGATATTTTTAGAGCATCTCTAAGAGAGAGACCTTCAAGAATATGACGATTTTTCTTTTGGTATTCATTTAAAAGATCATATTTTTCTTTGGGAACAATTTTATTTGTTTGTGGGAGAATTATACTGGAATAAGACCTACGTCCCGAACGCCTAGCTATTTTTCCATATCGATCAAACATTTCATGACCTTGCCCTTTCTCATAAGAGTTAATAAAACCAAATTTTAAAACTTTTTCTGAGTCAACTACTCCGGGGGTATACTCTAAATAACTTCCTGTCTTTTTATCATGAATCTGTCTCTTCGAAGCGGATCTATTGAATCCCGGTTTAGATACTGCATAAGAAAAATTAGGCACATATCCTTTAGAGAAAGTATCTTGTAAATCGTTTATACCTATATTTTTATGTAAAATCTCTTGGATTAAAGTATCTTTATTATTCCCGTAAACATCTTTTAATTTATTTTGTACTTGAGAGAGGATATCTTTACCAGAAAGGTCCTCGTATTTTAAAAATCCAGCATAATCGCGATAGTTTAGTGATAGTTTTGTGTTTTTAGACAAACCTCTTTGTCTGTAAGCCAACTGAGGATATGCCATTTTAACAATATCTTCAAACGAAGTGTCTTCAAGTATAGAATAATTTTTTATCTCGTCTGCGCTTAGTTTTTCCTTTAAATAACCATATTTTTCTTTAGGAATTATTTTCCCTACTCTATCACCTTGTTCTACGAGGAGATCAGAAAAACCTTTAAGTTTTTGTCTCCTAGCCATTTTTGAAAACCTATCAAACATCTCTTGGCCTTGACCTGTCCGCTTGGATCTAATATAGCTGACATTTAAAGATCTTTCTTGAGATTTTGTTTCTTTATTATAAAAATCTCCGGGATAATATCTTAAATAACTTCCTGTTTCAGGATCTGTTAATTCTCTAGTAGATGTTTTACTATATACTGGTTTGTTTATCCTATAAGCGAAATTAGGAATGAAACCAGAAGCTAAATTTGGCAAAGATCCGGGAATAAAATCTGGCAATCTTGCCCTTAAAGCATTCAAGAAAGCTCCTGCTCTTGCTCCTCTATTTTGTCTAGAAACAAAACCTTGTTGACCTCTAACAGGAATACCAGCTACAGCATTTGGATTCTCAAGACTAGAAAAGAATGCCCCAGAATCACGATTCAAAGAAGCTAGTCTTTCCAAAGTTCCTGTGCTTGCCATTTCGGGGTCGAAGTATTTGTCAGCGAGCCAATCTCTTAACTTGGGAGAAATTTGGGCTGTTTTTTCTCCTAGGTTTGAAAATCTAAAATTAAAAGGCTTTGGAGCGAAATTAGGAATAAAACCAAAAGAACTAGTTTTAAATCCACTAGTAACGCTACCTGCTTTAATTTCTTGCTCTTTAAAGTGATTTCCTATCTGTTGACCATATTGTTTCGTGACTTTATCAATAAATGATCTTATAGCTTCATCATTATTTTTTAATTTATAATCTCCATATTGGTCTGTAAATCCGGGGAAAAGCTGTCTTATGTTTCCAATATTTCCGCCTCTTACGTCAAAATCTCCTCCAGAATTAGCTTTATCTCTTGTATAATTAGCAGCTAAATTTGTAGAAGCTTCAAATATTGTACCAGCTAATACATTATAATTTTTACCTGCTGCTCCAAAAAAATTATCAACAGAAGTGTCTGAATATTCTCCGGGTCTAATGTAATTAGCAAGATCTTTAGTCATTTTACGAGAAAAATCTTGTGTTTTTTGAATTAGTCCAGTTTTTTCTTCATTTAAGGCTGAAGCATTTAGAGCATAAGATTTAATCTTAAAAATTCTTCCAGAAGTTTTTCTTTTAGTGGACATCTCTCCTGTTTTTTCCAAATCATCTTCATTGACATCCCTCTCTGAACTCTTTTGCATTGCGTCAAAGACAAGCATTGAAGCGGGGGGAATATAAGGATCATAAACTTGTTTTATTCCTTCTTTAACCTTTTGTTCAGCTTCTATTTTTTTTCCGGGAGCGTAAGTAGCTCTAATATCATCCAAACCAAAAATTGTACCATCTGGTTTTCTTTTACCATATCTTTTATCGCTCATCAAAATAGAAGCTGGCATTTCTGCTCTTATTTCTCCATATTTCGCTCCTGCTCTTACAAAGTGATTTAAATCATTCGCTGTAAATGGCGCACCATCTTTTCTATAAAATCTTTCGCCTTTCGGTCTAGATGGATCAAAAGCAGCCTGATATTTAGGATCAAGTCTAATATTAGCAAGAGGAACCGCACGATCACTTGCTCTGCGAAGCCATTCATCATCTCCGTATCCATAAGCATCATTTTCTAATGGCATAGGAATAAAATTAGGAACAAATCCTGTAGCCATATAAGGATTAATTCCATTCTTTGCCATTGACTTTGAAGCCAAAGCTTGTGCTGCGCGAGATCCTTGAGGAGGTAAAATATAAGGTTGAGCGAAACCGGGAATATATTTAACTGTTTCGGCAGTATTCATTATTCCGCCAATTGACTTTGGAGCAGCAACTACTCTACCGGGAGTATAACCACCTTGCATAGCTCCAACCATCTCTGCGGCTTGCTGTTTTGCTGGAATGTATCCTTCTGCGCTTCTTCTTCCAACAATAGTATTCTTTTCAGAAACTCTTAAGCCTGAAGCTAAAAATCTACCGCCTATATCAATAGAAGAATTTTTAATTTGTTCCGATAAAGCAGCTTGTTCTATAAGAGTTTGCTTTATTTGTTGTTCTACTTGCAAGCGAGTTCTAGATCCAGAGATAATGTCTTTAATTAGATCAGGATTATCAGAAAGAATTTTACCAATTTCTGATTGTAAAACAGCTTGTTGCCTTCCAAGAGTATTTAGCCCCAAAAGATTTTTAGTCGCATCTCCAGCGAATTTAGTAAAGTTAGCTAATAGTTTTCCAATTGCAAACGCTCCAATACCTAAACCGGGACCAGTTATAAAATTAGTAACACCACTTAATACGCCAGTCGCAATTTTTTCGCCAACTCCCTCTGCGTCTTTTTCATTGTAAGACTCTAAGCTTGAATTAATATAGCCTAAAACTTTTCTAATTCCGGGTCCAACGCTTGCTTCTCCAATTGAGGTAGCAAATTTTGTGAAATTAATAGTTGTCTCATTAAGTAAAGCAGAAAGGCTTTCGTTTAATGCTTTATTCTTTAATATAGCTTCGTCTGCTGCCTTAGAGGAAGTTCTTGTAGCTTCTGCGAATGCAGAATTTTGTTTTGATACGTCTGCTAATGCCGCTTTTAAAATGTTAATTTGATAAACACCACCAACAAGTTCAGCAACTTGAGATTTAATAACAGGATTTAAATTTTGAAATGACTGAGCCAAGTTTTCAATAACTTTAATCGTTGGCAAAGCATTTCCTGAAATATCAGTAACAGCAATACCAAAGTCTTTCAAATCACTGATAACTTGAGGTCTTTCTATTCTTGTAAAAATAGTCTTTAAAGCGTTACCGATTACAGCACCACCACGGGCAGTTGTTTGCTGAACAGAAGTAACAATACCTAACAATTCATCAAAACTAACTCCAGCTTCGCTGGCTGAAGAACCTACACGCTGAATAGCTTCGGACAAGTCTCTAGAACTAACTGCGAATTTAGCGTCAACGGCGGCTAACTTATTTACTACATCAGTTGTAGTGAGAGCTTCTTTTGTAAATGAGTTTACAGCAGCAGTAAGAGCCTCAGTACTAGAAACGACATCAAGACCAGAAAGACGAGTTAAGATAAGAGCATCTCTTGTTCTCTTTAATGTCTCTTCTAATCCCAAACCTTGTCTTGAAAATTCTGTTGCAGCACTGGCTACATCTTTAAAAGCCGATCCAGTATTTTTTGCTACACTAAATAACTGATCTCCAAATTGCTTGATGCCCTTAGAAGATGTATTTAATACTACATTGATATCAGTAAGAGACTTTTCTACTTCGATAGTAGTATTTACTAAAGAGGAAAATGACTTTTGAACTGCAAAAATAAGACCAGCAGAAGCTCCGAATGCAACTACACGGGCGTTTGAAGCCTCTAAAGACTTATTAAACTCATTAGCAAGACCAGTAATTTTACCCAGTGGTTGAGAAAAATTTCTTGTATTTAGAGAAAGATTACTCTTGCTCTGGATACGATTCAACGCCGACAACACATCTTTTTCAAGCTGCGCGGCAGCAAACGTCGCTGAAATGGGAATATTTCCTGCTGATGTAGCCATATATCCTTAAACCTAAGAATAATTACACTTAAACGCCGTGTAATTTGATTAAATCTTCAAAACTTAATGAGCCGCCTTTTTTCTTTGCGGCTTCATCTAGAGAGATGGCTCCAGTATTGTCTTGCTTTAATTTCTTTAGGTCTTCCTTGGTAGCTCCCATGACAGAAACTGCCTGAACCGCTGTTTCTTTACCTGAAGCAGCGTTCTTATCTTCATGTAATTTTTCAAGATTGCTACTAGACTCATACCAATCAATAATCTTATCTACATCATTATTATACTCATCAGGATGCTTGACACTAGACTTGCTCATTAAGTCTTTGAAGTATCTAGCATAACCAAACAACTCAACCTGATAAAATGTTAGGTGTGTAATTGGTCTACCATAAAAGAAATAGGGATTATCTTCAGACAAATAGAAATAATTAAGGAAAAATCCGCTAACTCCTATTCTTTTTATATTATGGTTATTGAATTTTTGGGCGCATTTAGAATACGCACTAACTAAATTAAATAACTCAACTTGATCTATATCCTCAAACTCTTCTAAAGTAAAAGCATGTTTTTCGCATTTTTCATCAATATATACTGAGTAATAAATGTAAAACTCATTCATTCGCTTGGCAGAATATGTCTCACAAGTATTCTCTAGTAAGTCGCTTTTCTTTTGTTCTAGAACTCGTATCTCTTCAGAGATCTCTTTCATTTGTTTATCAATGTTATCAAGGTCTCTAGTTAAGTATAATTTGCGACGAGTTTTTGCTAAATTCGCAAGAGTTAATTTGCTATTTTCTATCTTTTGATCATCTTTTTTGCTGTAAAGATTTTCTTTTATTAATTCTTGTATCTTCTCTTCGTTTGTTTGGATACCTTGAGACTTTGCTCTGTTATAATAGTAATTTTCTTGTATTTCTATCGTACCAGCGTCTTTAGGAGACATGTGCTTAACATAGTAATTTTTACCATCTAATATAAATAAAGACGAACCATTTATTATGTCCCAGTAAAGGGATTTTAGATTTTTATTAAAGGCTTCTATGTCCATATGCTAAAAAGCCCCCGCTCGCGCAGGGGCTAGGATTAATTAATGCAAGAAATTAAAAGATTTTTTGTTCTAACTTTAATACATCGAAGTCTTCCTTCGAATTTGCTCTACCAACATACCAGAAGCTAATAAAGTAAATGAAAGCATTAGCCACCTTTACTAGATGAGGATCTTCTGATTCAAAAATTTCGTCATACCTGTTCATTCGGGTTTCATAATCTCCTTCACCAAAGAATGGTTGTTTCTCCCCGTTTTTCTCATAGTATGACAAAAATAATATCCACCAAGTAATTACTTTATTACGCGCCCTTGTTTCTGCGGTATTATCAAACAAGGATTCTTTTTGCATCTCTAGTTCTGTTAGAGAGTTTTTAATTACAGTAATCTTGGATTCTAACTCTTCTTTTTTTGCTGCAAAATAATCTGGTCGATCTTTTTCTTCTAAAGCAAGAAGTCTTTGTAGTTCGTTTTGAGCGTCATAGAGATCCTTGTAAGCATCGGCTTCTGCATTCTTAGTCTTGTCTGCTAAGATTCCGCCATCATCAACGTATCTCTTGTTTAGTAGTGTACGAGTAAGAAGACCAGCTTTTACTCCTTCAGAAAGCTTAACGCCATAAAACAATTCAGCTTCGTCAAACAAAGCTCTAGTAGGCTTTTTGATAAAATAGTTATGAGGAATCTGAGTAGTTACATCTTTGGTAATCGTGACTTTTTGACCAGCCTCGTTTACAGACTCTTCTGTCTCTTTTACAACGCCTTCTTTATTTATTGCAAATTCGTATATCGTTTTCATTATAAATCTATATTATTTAGTTCTTCTTCGAACTGTCTGATAGTATCATTGCCAGAATCAAGAACTTTTTTTCTTAGCCTTTGATACTTATCTTCAGTTATATTATAACCATCTTCTTTTAAATCTTCAAGTAAGATTAAAAAGTTTTTATATAGATTAATAACTTTACGCCGATTTTGAAAGAGAACAAACTCTTTCATTTTTATATCCATAGCCATAATACCTTTGAAATACCTTTATCCAATAATATTTACACGCATAAAAACAAAAAAGCCCCAGTTTTTAGGCTGGGGCTTTGAAGTTGATATTTATTTAATTAGTGGAGAGGCAATGTCTCAAGCATGAACAATCCTCTGTCGTTTTGTTGAGGAGAACCAACTTGAGTAGAGAAGTTCAATGTGACCTGCTTATTAGCTCCGATTGAAGAAGAGAAGTCTTGTGAATCCAAGTTAAGTCTCTTCATAACGTAACCAACTCCCTCGCTGGCAATTAAATCTGTGTTAGCAATAGCAGGGGCAGCAAGAGTAATAACGGCATCATAAAGACCGTCTGTATTTACTAGATCAACCAAGTTGCCAGTAGTAAGATCTTGTACTAAAGCTGTAACAGAAAGAGTTACGGTAACTGGGAAATCAATTTCTCTTGAATAAGCGTATCTGCTTCCGATCTTTTGCAATGGAGTTCTATTTAAACCCATTGAGATAGAGAAGTTTTGAATAGCGGCAGAAGTAGTTAAATCTGTACCACCATAAGACTGACCTTGAGTCTTTGTTAGAGAGAAAGAGATATCTCCGTGTCTAAGAGCAGCGACTTTTCCAAGAGGATTTTCGCCATTTGGATTACCAGTAGCTTGAGGAAGAACGAAAGTTCCTCCAGCAACGTTTCCAGCAGAAGTGACTCCGGGGGCTGCGCCTGAATTTCCATTGCTGAAATTCATGTTTAAGCATTCCAAACTAACAGAAGTAGTTGGGAAATCTCCTACAGCGGCATTAATCGAATAATTAGTTAAGAAACCGTTTCCTAACCCAATTGTGCTTCCTACTGTTTGGTTAGCGGCAGTATCACCAGCAAAAGAAGAAGCGTCATTACCTTCGGTAACTGTTCTGATGAAATAATTTTTTGTATTAACAAATCCGTTAGTGAGAATTCCAGACAAACAAGATTGAGTAGCAGCAGCACTAGTTATGTTAACAATACCAGTAATGCCAGCGTCAATAACCGAGAAGCCAAGATTCTTCTCATTAGCCATATCTGTTAGCAAATAAGTAAAATCAACTCCTACAGTGGGCTGCTCTAGAATAATACGATCAATAGCGGCTAGATTGCCGAATTGGTTAACGTCTCTTCTTGCAATATTGAAGTTATAATTACAAGATTGGACGCGAGAAAACTGGTTAATATATAAAGCTCCAGTTTGTGGTGGTGTAGAAGACGTTACGTCAACACTGTCTTTTGTGTTGAATAACGCTTCTGATTGGTAAATTACACGATTTCTTGGCATATTTTTAATCCTTTAAATTTCTTTTTATTATTACATTTTTTATTCTGTTTTGAGAAATTATTATATGATTTCTTGTCTTTGCATCCAATAATCTCCCTGCATAAATACACCTTTAGTGGAATCTTGAGGAGAACTCATTTGACCTCCAAAGGTTAAAGTGGCTGTTTTATTAGCTCCAATTGAAGAACTAAAATCCAAAGATTCTAATTGAGCTGATTTAATAACGTATTTTACTCCCGTTATTCTTCCAAAACTTGAATTTTCAGTTCCGGGCTTGATAAAAGATACTGAAGTGTCAAACTTAATATCTCTATTTGATACTATATCAACCAAATTACCTGTTGCTATTTCTGAAACTAAAACATTTACAGAGAAGCTGTAGCTAATTGGGAAAGTAATTTCTTTTGCAAAATTGAAAGTATTTCCAAGTTTATTTAAAGATTCTCTAGATAAACCCATTGATAAAGTGAAATTTTGAGCATTTAAAGAAGACGTTCTTGTATCGATTCCTAATCCTCCAGAAGCATAGAATGGAGTTAAATCAAGGATAATGCCTCCGGGTCTAAATGCAGATATATTTTGTGATAGGTCTGATCTACTATTAAAATCTGGAAGAGAATATGTTCCATTTACTCTTGTGCCATCTTCATCTATTGAAGGTAAAGGATAACGTTTACCAGCAGCACTAGATTTGAAATCATTATCTCCAGTAACTATAGAAAAATTTCTAGCTTCGTTACTAATTGCTACATTTGGAATATCTCCTACTGCTGCATTAATAGTATAATTTGTAATAACCGTATTTCCAAAAGCAATAATTGCTTGATCTAATGTGCCAGTTGTTGCAATGCTAACGTCATTTCCTTGAGGAACAGTTCTTACAAATAGATTCCTTTCATCACTTGCTTTTGTAAGTATTCCGCTCAAGCAAGTTACATCTACAATGCTAGAAGTACCTTCTGGATAGTTATTAGCGAGTGTTGGAGAAAAAGATTTGCCATCAGAACTTCCACCAATTCCAACATTAACAGGAACATTTATGTAAGAATTTGGTGAAGCGACTTGAGATGAATTTATAAAGATTACCCCTGATCCTCGATTTGTAATAGAAACTCCTGTAGCTTGACCTGCGTACAATCCTCCAGTAGCAACTCCAAAAGAAAGAACTGGAGGCACATTCCCACCTGCTTGAGGAAGAGTTAATGTAAACGAATTTAAATATCCCTGACCTCCATCAGCGACAGAAGCAGCCGTTATTCCATATTCTGACTGCCCAGAAGCAACTATTGTTAAATTTACTGCCGCGCTTCTCTTTAAAGTAGTAACCTGAAAACCTAATTCTTCTTCATTCTTAAATCCATTTTGTAAATAATTAAAATCAATATTTACTACTGGCTGATCTATAATAACCCTATCTATTGCAGCTAAATTTCCAAATTGATTAACGTCTCTTCTTGCTACATTAAAGTTATAATTAATGCTTTGAACACGATCTAAATTAGCTAAATTTGGAGCCAAGCCTCCTTGCATAATAGCAACAGTAGCGTTAGTAGTGCTATTTCCTGAAGCTAAAGTTCTTGAAGCGAGAGGGTCTAATTGATTTAATTTTTGAGTAGGGACGTTAATATAACTTCCTGTCACGAATTTATAGTGACCAGATATAGCTGGCGAAGGACCAACATATAACGCTTCATTTTGGTAAATTACTCTATTTCTTGGCATATATTTTTATGTTTGTTTTGGTTGTCTAAATTTAACTAATTCAAAGTCAATCAACCCATAATAAGAACCGGGATTAATGTTGTTCTCCCTATCTCTTACACCTGCAATCTTTGAGACGGAAACTCTATCTATCATGCAGTAGTCTTTTCCGCTAGTTATTTTGTCATAATTAAAAACTACTCCACTCTTAAAACTTCCCAAAACATTAAATGGATTATATGTTGTATCAATTAGAGGAACATTATCATAATTTCTATCTCTAAATAATGAACAAACTGCATCTAATGTATATTGCGAATCAGCGATAACAATAGCTCTAAAATCTACCCTTGTTTCATCTGTGCCGCCGAAAGCCCAAGGATCATTTGTGCTTCCATTATTTTTGATGAAAATTACAGGGTAAGTTATTGTGTTTTCTTTTAAAGAGTCTTTTAAAGATCCAGCAGGAGTTTTATTTCTTCTAACATATTGAGTTTCAAATAGTAGCACCTCTTCTGGTTGAGATGTCATTAACACATTAAATTCTTTAACTGAATAAGTACCAGAAACATTTAAAGATCCAGAACTTAAATAAATCTGCCCTTCTGAATAGTTTATACCACTTAAAGGATTTTGACCTAGATTATAATTTGCGCCGTTTATGGTAACTCCTGTCATTACCGTCGCTCCAGCAATAGAAGAATCATAAACTAAACCTTTGTAAGGTCCGTTATAAGCATAAAAGCCATTCACATAAGAAGAATTAGCAGGAAATGCAGTGGTTACATTATAGTAAGCTTCACCCTTGGATAATAGAGTGTGATCAAACCACATTAAAAACGATGAAGATATTTGGTTGTCAAATTGCGGTTTCATTGTTTGAGTTTATCTTTTAGATTTTTTAGTATTGTACTCAAGTATTTTACAGTAGAGAAAGAACCCGATCTAACTTTATCTTCTGCTTGAATACCACCACCAGATCGGCTAGGTTCAGGAGACTTAAATTTTCCAGACAAATAATAACCCAATCCAGAAATACCTCTTTCAATTCCTCTGATCCAGCTTCTTCCAGTTTCCCAAGGCAATGGAGTTTTTTGCTCTATTGACTTTAAAGTGGGAACTGAAACAGGGAATTCAAATCGAACGCCTGTTTCTGTTGTTCTTGTTTTGGGAATTCTATTTAGTAAAATTTCTTCTTCTAAAACTTGCCTTACCTGTTGCGTAGGCTGAGAGTCTTGATCAAATCCAATAAATGAAAACAAATTAGAGTCAGGCTTTGTTCCGGGTAATGTTTTTGATATGTTCTTTCCTTCGGCACCCATTTCTAATTCTACGGTAACTGGATGCTGATCGAACTCTTTTATTGTTTGATTTTTAAGTCTTTGAAATTCTTTTTCGGCTTTTTGATAGGCTAAATTTTGAACGTCTTTACTGAAAAGAAGTTTTTTGACTTCTCTATTTAGAATTGTTTTATTTATTGTAGCCATTACATTATTTCCTTCATCATGTACTCATAATAAGATTCATCGATGTATCTTTTGACCACAAAACCATATTGTACATTCCAAGATTTATTGTCGAAAGTTATTCTTTCTGTTTTGCCGTTTTCAATATAATCTTTAGCGTCTAAACGAACTCTAATTCTGGCAGTAGTATTAGGGTTTTTAATTTGAGAGTTTAAAGACACAATGTCTTCGTCTGGGCTACCATAAAATATTCTAGCTTTATAAACACCAGAGACTGGCGTATAAGTTACGCTATCAGGCAGTTGATCTGTTGGATAACCAAATACTGGAGTTTCGTTAACAGAAGTTATATTTTTAATAGGCTCTTTGTAGACGACAATATCCCTAGATAATGTATCAAAAAGATCATTATAACTTGATCCAAAACTAAGTCTTTGTGCGTCTGTTATTAAAGATGCCATAATTAAACTCTATTAAATGGTCTGATTGAATAATACTTATCAGTAATATAAGAACCAGCTACGGTATCGTCGCCAGCAACTTGCAAAGGACCAACGTCGTTGATATTATAATCATTAATCATCATAGTTAATTCATTAAGCATATTTTTCTTAGCTTCTAAGTATATTTTGCTGGTTTCATTTTTGTTAATCCTACGGACAGTTCCGCCGCCATCTGTAACTTCCAACAAACTATCTCCATTTATTGCATTTAAAGTTTGTTTGACTTTTAGATCATAGAAATAACATTCGTAGATCTTTTTGTAAATAGACTTCTCTGTTTCTCCCAAATTGGGCAAAAGCTCCAAAGAAGTGTCGTCTATAATAATGTCTTTGTTTAGCTTGTTATTAAGAATACCTATATTGCTCCTAAGCCAATAACTGATAGCTGGTACGGATAGATCACTTGGTTGACCTAATTCGAAATAGAGTTCTTGAGCCATGTCTACGATTTTCATATTAGTATGTTATTTCTGGATTAATTATAAAATAGCCGCCTTCAATAGTACGAGCATAATCTTCTCCCGAGAAAACTTGAACATCGTATAGTAAGTAACTGCAAGGTAAAGCCGCCATTCCTGTTCTTCCTACATTGATATCAACATATCCACTAACAAAAGCTTCTCCTGCTGATCCTGATATGATTTTTGGATTTAAGTCTAATAAAATACCAGAGCTTGGCACATACACATTATCGTTTGTGTATCCTGCGCCATAACTTGCCCTTACATATCCAGAAGCCGTGAAGCCTGATAAGTTCATTACAACTCCATCAGAGTCACGGGCAACAAGTCTCTTATAAAAAGAGTTACCTTGTGTACCTGTTAAATTCATACACATTATTACACAAAAAAAGCCCCTTTCGGGGCTTGAGAAGAGATATTTTAAAAATTAAGCATTATCTCCAGTTGGAACTGGTGGAGGAGGAGGTGGAGGAGTTGGCTCATTTACAGTTACGATAGCAAGATCACTCTTTACAGATCCAGCAACATTGCTAACTGTTACAGAGTAATTTCCAGAATCAGAGATTTGAGCATTCGTAATTTCAAAAGCACTTCCAGTGGCAGCTAGAATAATCTCACCATTTTTATCCCATTGGAAAGCAAATGGCTGATCTCCCATAACTCCCACGTTCAAGTAGCCAACCCCACTGACCATCAAGTCAAGATTTTGTGGCTGAGATGTAATTACTGGAGCTTGGAATAAATTCAATGAAGCGTTAGAGCTAGTAATTGAACCTGCTGGATTGTTGATCTTAACATTATAAGAACCCAAATCTCCAGTTCCAACAGTTGGTATAGAATAAATTGAAGAAGTCGCCCCTTCGACATCTGATCCATTTTTAACCCATTGATAACTTAATGGAGAATCACCGCTTGCCACTACGGAAAATTCAGCAGCTTGTCCATCTAGAACTTTTTGATCTACTGGTTGAGAAGTAATAAATGGAGCAATAGCTTGAGTGTATCCTAAATTTTCTAATATCACATTCTTTACATAATCATAATCGGCTGTAGCAGTTTGCTCAGGTGGCCAGTCTTGCCAGTCGTCTCCTGCAAGATTAGTAAAAGTTTTATCTAATACTAGACCTGCTGGATTTTTCATCACAACAGAGAATTTCACTCCTTCATGAGGATCAAATGCATTAAAGTCAACGCAAAGCTGCGTCACATTTGCGCCAGATGGCTTTGGATAAACGGGGATAAATATTGTATTCATTTTCTTATTTTAATCTAAAATTAAGTTATTCTAATATTTTTTACACTTTATAATCCGAATCTTCCTTTTGTAGCGTTGTAATTTTGCAATACTTGAGCAGCAGATAAAGAAATATTATAAACTCTTGATTCTCCAACATAACCATATAAAGAAGCAACGCCACCATGCGCTTGCGCGACATAAACAGAGCTATTTCCAGTAAAGGTTGTATTTAAATCATTTATTGTATATACGATAGAACCATTCACATAAAGAGTTAAAGAACTACCAGATTTTGTTGCTATAACATGAGTCCATTTTGAAACCGGATTATATTCATTAGCTTGATAAACTCCTGTTATTGTAGCTGCTCCTGCAACATATTGAACATATAAGCCAGAATACAAACCTGAACGCCATTTTGCAATATAAACATAATTGCTTGCATTTGTGCCTAAGCTTATTATTCCTCTATAAGTATTATCTGATGCAGTTGCCGCATCTAAATAAACCCAACACTCCATGCTAAATGAAGCTGATCCTAAATTCAACGCAGAAACTGTTGAAGTATTATAATAACTATTATTATTAGGAAAACTTAAGAACCCACCGTTTGAATTAACATAAGAAGATGTTCCACTCGCAGATGCATTTATAGCATTTCCGCTAACGTCATACCAAGTAGTTCCAGATCCAGCATAACTATAAGGATTACCAGCATCAAGATTTAATACTAATCCTTGTTGTACAATTGTATTTGCAAATTTTGACTTTTGAGCTTCGTAATTTTGAGCGACTTCAATGGGTGACAAAGCTTTATTATAAACCAGAGCTGAAAAAATAGTACCATCAAAATAATAATTATCATAACTTGGATCCCATCTTCCTAAACCAATAGGCCAATTAGTTGATTTTGGAGTCAATGATAAACTGTACTCAGAATCAAAAACTCCATTAATATACCAGCATTATAAACTAAAACAGCATTAAAAATTTGATTATAAGATATAACACCAGTTGTAGTTTTGTCTTGATATTCTCTAGTTCCATTAGTATACCCAATCGAAGGAGCTAATTGATTTGATGTTAATATATTTATTCCAAAATTAGCAGTCGATACATAATCATGTTGAGATAAAACACCTGTAGGACTATTTTGTTTACCTGTCATAACCGCCCAAACACAAAACGTTTGACTGCCAGAGATTGTTGTGTTTGGACCAATAACATAATTAGAAAAACTGCTATTAAATCTCAATCCTCCTTTATTATAATAATTATAAACAGGCATATTTGCCACAGTTCCATTTCCTAATAATCCATTATCATCATTCCCCGCTAAATCAACTATACTTCTATCAGTATTAGATATACCCCATTTTTGTCCGAGATATGTGTGAACCAATCTTCTTTCTGTGGCTGTTAGAAGCCTATTAAATACAATAATTTCTGCTGCTTCGCAATTTGATCTTTCGCCTGAATTAGCGTTTATTCCTAATCCCCAAGGACCAGCAGTTGCGAATGTGCTATTTGTAGCTAATGCAGTACCTGCTCCATAAAAATTTGCCACATTATTAGATGACCCACCCCAATCACCTAAATATAATTTCCAATTTGTATCAATTGCAGCATATGTTTGATACACCCATCCATTAGCATAATATTTATTAACTTCGCTCGCCCAATGACCTAATAACCAATTATTTAATCCTGAATTCGATGTTAATATTCTCCCTGTCCCAGAAGATGGGCTTGTATATCTATCAACTACAAAAACGCTATAAGCTGAAGTTCTTAAATCAATAGATAAATTTTGTATATCTTGAGTATTAGTAAAAGCTAATACTTTTCTTGAATTCAAAAAAGCATTTCTAGTTGGTCCAGCAGAAACAGGAACCATGTGATAATTGTATCCACTCTTGTCTCTCCATTGGCTCACTGTAGTTCCAGAACTATAACTAAATGTGCTATCATCTGCCGCATCCATCCACATAACCAATCCGCCTTTCACAGGCAAATCAGTTGGATATGATTTATTTTGTGATGGATCTAAACACATCACTAAACCATCGGTTGTAATTTTGGGGCTATATTGGAGAGACATATATTATTTTCCAAATCTATGTTTTTGTGCGTTATAGTTTTGCGATACTTGGGCCGCAGATAAGTTTGTATTATAATACATAAAATTAGTTAAGTTGCCTGTGAAATTTCCTGCCCAACTTCCGCCAAATCCATTAACAAAATTATTTCCACCACTAACGGTAGAATCAAATGACGATCTTTCTACTACGCCATCTAAGTAAATAATCATTGTATTACCAGCATTAACAAAAACTGCTTGATGCCATACATTATCTAAAATATTTGTTGTTCCATTTTTAAAAAACCATCCACCATTATAATGATAATAAGTAAGAGTTGTTCCTGTTGTACCCATTAAACAATATACAGGGCCGCTTCCCATATGAGATAGGAATGGATTATAAGTTGTATTAGTTGTTGTCCTAAACCAAAAAGAACAAGTCCAAGAATTTGCACTGGGCAAAGAAAGACCGGTATTTCCTGTAGGATTTCCTATTGATACATAGTATAGAAAATATTGACTACTTGCAGCAGATAAACTAAAATTTTTAGGCTCTGTTGAAACGTATGTTGGGCTATTTGTTAATTGAAAATAATTACCATTACCAGTTAAATCATTAAAAGTTGTTCCGCTTCCAATGTAACTAGAATAAACATCTGTATCTAAATAAATAGTTAATCCTGAAGTAACGATATTTGGTAAATTAGAAAACTCTGTTTTAGATAATTCGTAATTCTGTAATATTTCATCTACAGTTAAGGCTCTTCCATATATTTTACATCCCGAAACATAGCCATCTAACATTCTACCATAATTAGAATTAGATTCCGCACCAATTCCAATATAACTACTCACCGTCAACGTGCCTAGAGTATAAACTTGAGAAGAAATTTTATCTAAAACTCCATTTAAATACCATCTAATATAAGCCCCATCATAAGTCCATACTACATGATTCCATGCATTTCTAGTAACAGAAGTTGTGCTAGGTAAATGACTTCCTGTGCTGCCACTAGATCCATACATAAAAGAATTGAATTTCCCATTACTATCTAATGATAAATAAAAATTTCCACCAGCAATCATTATCGCACCAATATCAGTATTATTACCAGCAAACGCAAAATTATGTGGTTTAACCCAAGCTTCCATTGTTATGGATGTTGTAATATAAGAAGCTAAATAAGAAATAGCATTCGTTGCATAAAAATTACTTGTTTTTGGAGATCCAGTTGCATCCGCAGGATTTAATCTGTAACTCTTGTCGATAATTGGAACATTGCTATTTGGAGCAGTTATTGAATTTGCATATACTAAGTCAATATTTGATAATGAAGATTGCAAGAATGGAATTCTCCATTTATTTGATAAATAATATTCGACTTGCCTTCTTTCTTTTGTAGTTAAGGCTCTATTATAAATAACAATTTCACAAATATAACCCTTATAAGGTTGACTTCCTGATAAATATGTATTGGCTCCTATTCCTAGTATGCTTATTCCAGCGTCTGTATTTGCGTTCACAGAACCATTTGTTTGTATTTGATAACCATTAACAAATGTATTTGCTGTTCCTGCGCTTCTTACTGTTGATATTATTATTTTCTGACCATCATTTCTAGAAGTATAACTTGTAGCTCCATTACCACCACCATCAAATCCAGTTCTTAAAGTATCTAATGACAGATAGTATGTAAAAAAATCATAAGTTCCGCTTGAAAAACTTGCCTGTAATCCACAGAAAACTTGTGTCGCATTTAAATAAATAGGAGAAAGAACGATAAAACTTGTATATCCCGGTATGTTGGCTAGTGCAGATAATGAACCTACATACATATAATCATTAGATCCATCAAAATAAATAGCTCCTAATCCATTTACTGCACCCGCTACATAAAGTGGAGAAAAATTACTAGCTGGTAAACTTGATAATTGCTGCGGAAGAGCTACAAGTGCAGAAGTCCCTTTACTTGACCAAGAACTAACTATATTAGAAGATAAACTTAAAGTCGAAGTATCGCTTCCATCTAACCATAATAGACAATTACTCAATTGTCTTGGCGTTTTAATAAATCCTGCGCTAACCGTAGGATCTAAAACGAAAGCTAATGAATTTTTTACTATTTGTGGCCCATTGTTTACTGTACTCATATTTTAGACACCATAAGTTTTGCGTGTTGCGTTGAAATTTTGTTGTATTTCTGTGGCAGATAATGCTCTATTATAAGCTCTTGCAGTTGAAACAATAGAATTGCTTGCGTAATCTACGCTCGCTGCGCCAATATAATACGCAGATGTGTATTGTCTTAATTGCTTTGTCAAAGTATTGTTATCTACTAATGATCCATTTATATATAATTGCCTAGTTGCAGCTTCTACATTAGCAACATATACTCCATGATACCAAGTATTCAATGAAAGCGTAGCTCCTAACGCTGCATTTGTACTATCAAAATACCAAGTAATTACATAAATAACATTAGAAGAAGATTTTAAATGAACAAAACCTTCATGAAATCCTGATCTACCAAAAAAATAACCATCATACAATCCAGCAGGAGTTCCTAATAATTTAAACCACACTTCATAAGTATGAGTATTATTACTCAAAGAATCTAAAGTAGAATTAGATACAGGAGTAATATATGGTCCCGCCGTATTTCCATTAAAATAAAATCCGCCACTATCAAACAAAACATTGGCACCATTTAAATTAATATCATAAAGATTTCCACTTAAATCTAACAAGCCACCACCATTTGCAGCAGTATTTGCTACGCTTGTTCTATTTGTTGTCGTGAAATCTGTAGGAAATGATTTCGCTTCTAATTGTACATTTGCAATTTCAATCCAAGTACCGTTAGCACCAGCATGAGTTAAATATGGATATTGAGTTCCACCTGCATGAGTAAATGTTCCAGTGTATTTATACCATCCAGCAGCAGCATCAATAGAATAGGATTTTATAGTTCCTAAATTTTGATGATTTATATTTAGCGTTGTCGTGATATTTGATCTTGCCCAAAATGAAATTGTATAGACTACTCCATTTGTAAGAGTATTCCAATTAGAGCTAAAAAAATCCATAGCACCAGCCGCTGCTCTTGTTACTCTTAGAGGTATTGCGCTATAAGATGTACTTCCAGAAGAATAAATCACTGTTGAAGACTGAGTAACATAAGAATTTCCTGTTCCACTCCAAGATCCAAAAGTCCACCCATTCTGCGTTCCTCCAGAATCTGTTCCAGATATAGCAGAAGCAAAGTTTGCATTGTTTGTTATGTTTGTGGTATTCTCCGGTCTTGCGCTTAATTCATTTGCCATAGAAGCAAATGGCTTTGCATAAGAACCAGAATTAATCATCACATCTCTTACCCAAAATGGATCACCGGGATATATAGGAGAAGATCCTCCAGTACCACCATTCACTCTTCTAATCATTTGAAGTTGTAAATAGTTATATCCAGTACAAGTAAAGTTTTCTCTTTTTATTGTTTGCCAAGTGCCCGTTCCAGTTACATCTACAGCAAATTCTTCTGTAAAAGGATAAGCTCTAAACCCAAAAGTAAAAACAGACCCTTTCGGTAATAAAACTTTTGCAGATAAACTATAAGTCCCCGGAGGTTGAAACCCTCCATTTCCAGCTATAATTCCACAAGAAACCCAAAATCCCGTTGAAGCTTGATACCCTCCCGCCAATGGAACTACTTTAAACGCAGTATAGCCAGTGCTTGTATCTTTTGTTACCGTTGACACCCAATAAGCAGCAGCACTTTCATGATTAGCAGTTACCGTTCCAGCATAGTTTGTAGCAGCTTCTCCTCTAAAGCTTTTAATATATTCGCGGTTATAATATAACTGCAAATCTTTTTTAACTATACCTCTGTTTGCGTGTTGAACTGCCATATTTTATAATAATTATTTTTACGCAGAAGGTAAGAACACTTTTCCAATTACTGGATTATTTGCAGTTTGGAATCTTGTAATAATCGCATCAATTTGTGGTTTTAATTTATTAAATGCCATTTGGCAGATCTCTTCTTCAGTTAAATTATTGGTCTCAGAGAATGGCAAAGTATGTTCAATATTTGTATATTTGCTAGAATTAGTGTCCGTGATTAAAAATCCTACAATAGTAGAATTTGGAGATTCACTTGGGCATAACTCATATTTGTATATTTTATATTCGATATTTTCCATAGAATTTTATTTATATAATGGGATGTAAACTGTGTCTCCGGGACTAAGTGCGCCAGTTTGAATTGGCAACCAACCAACAAATGTTTTGCCAGCCGTTCCTCCTGCTGCTCCTGCTAATAATGCAGTTTCCACTCTTAAAACAGGGTTAAAGCCATCGCCTTTAATATGTAATCTTGCGGCATTTGGAGTTACGTTGCCAATTCCAACGTTTGCAGATGTGCTAATTTCAATAGCTTTTGTTCCGTTTAAGCCTAAGTAACCATAATCTCCAATAGCGTCTCCACCGTTTACATAAAACTGCATTGGTTGAGCAGTGCAAGCTATTCTTGCAACACCATCACCAATAGAAAAAGAAAGTATTTGATTTGCAACAGAAGGGTTTCTTTCTACTAATCTTAATGTTGTTACGTCATCTTGTTGTATAACTGCTGTATCATAAAGTCTAGCATTTACAGTTTGAACACCATTATTTACGATAAATGGCCTGTTTGAACTAGAATAAGAAGCCGTACCAATATGAAGTCTACCGCTAGGAGTGTTGGTTCCTATTCCAACATTTGAAGCACTAAAATAATTATCTGATGACCCAGCATATTTTACTGAGGATACCCAATTAGCTGAATCATCCCATAAATTAACACCATTTGATATATTCCAAGAAGCTGTTCCATTATTTGAAGCGAACCATGTAACTCCTACTCCGGGATTCATCGTAAACAATTGATTATTATTATTAGCATTATGATGAGTCCAAGTTCCTTCTCTATAGTATATTCCTGCGCTTATATAAACTTGAGAATCCCAAGGAAGGATTCCATAGGCCGTCATACTAGAATTTTTTCTGGCTACAAATGCAGAATTAGAAGTGCCATTTGTGTCAATAGAAATACCAGAAGCTCCTGCAAAATCTGTACCAATTGTTAATCTTGAACTAGGAGCAGCGGTTGAAGTGGCTAAACCTAAATTGCCTCTTTGAGAAATAGCAAATTGCCTTGTAGTTTGCCCACTTACATTCCATACTGCGAAAGTACTATTTTCATCTGCTCCAATTCCGCCTTGTCCAGTTGAACTTGTAGTTCTTCCTAAAACTAACTGAATAGAAGCTGAAGCTGCACTTATTTGCGCTCCATAATTTAATCTCTTATTTGCAATTGGCACTCCAACACCCAATTCATCAGCAACATAAAGATCGGCACCAACAGTAAGATTAGTACCGGCACTAATACTTGTACCTGCGCTTATACTTCCTGTAAAAGTTCTATTGCCGGGGTGATAAACTTTTATAATCTTCCATCCAGAAATACGACAGGCTCTTGTTCCGGTTCCTGCTGTATAATTGAATAAAGCTTGAGGAGTCCAGTATTTTGTACCAGATACAAATTGACCAACTGAGCTTCCAAATCCAGTAATATAACCACTTACTTTAGTCCAGCTAGTACCGGGATTATAATTACTCATTACCCAATAACCATAAGAACCGGGATTACCTCCTAAACTAGCGAGATTTTGATCGAAATCTTGGCTTCCCATGTAGTGAGCTTGATTTGTTCCTACATTTTGAATCCAACATTCCATGTAGAAAATGTCATTAGTATCTACTGGAATATAAGGGAAGCCAGAATCAGCAAATCCACCAACATTAACTCCTCCATCAATATAAATACAATAACCCCCGGGAGCATCAGCTACTGCTACCCAAGTGACACTACTACTATTAAAATATTTTTGAAGTTCAGCTTGGCTCCATGTGGGGTCTATTTCAAATACCGTTTCTCCGGGAGAATAGTGACCAAGCGGATAACCTTCAGAATTATTAATTCTACTATTCGTTCTTAGGATTCCACCTCTAACATCTAGTGCTGCGGCTGGACTTGTCGTATTTATTCCTATAGTATTAGCAACATATAAATTACCATTTCCAATAGTAGAAGAAGGAAATGAAGATCCTAAACTATATCCAACACCAATACTTTTATCTACTGTAAAATTACCCCAACCATCTGATCTAAACAAACCTTCTTGAGTGACATCAGATCTTGTAGTTCTAATTATTGTACCTTCATTATCTTTTACATAATAAATATAGTTACCTGCACCGTCTGCGCCTAACTTTATATTTCCACGAACATCTAATTTTTGTGAGGGATTTGTTGTTCCAATACCAACATTTCCATCTCCTTTGATTGTTAATCTATCGGTACTATTAGTTTGTAAATTGAAAGATCTAACGCTGCTATCATGTCCAATATATAATGCAGTATCATTAATATTAAAAGTTGTAGTGTATACGCTTGTAGAATTACCTGCAAATCTAAAAGCAGCATTAGCTCCGGGTTCAATACTTAGAGGAGTGGTATTATTAGCATTATAAACTCTTAACTTATAAGAAGAAGATGTTGTGCCTATTCCAACATTTCCTTGTACAATTAAACCATCAGTTGGAGCAGAAATATTATAAGCTGTTGAACCAATACTCGCTCCTCCAATTACTGATAATTTATTAACAGGATTAGTCGTTCCAATACCTATTTTGTTATTAGTTAGAACGAAATCTCCGCTGCCATACTGACCAGCAACTACTCTGTCATCTGCAAATACTTCAAGCACAGGCAAACCCGCGCTATTATTTACAGACATTAATGAATCAGATAGGTCATCTACTACTGATAAAAGTGTTCCGTTTGTACCATCTGCTCTAAAAACGGTTTCGCCAGCGACAGAAGAAACTATGTGAAGTGTTCCTGATGGAGTTGTCGTTCCAATACCTACGCTACCATTGTAATTAAAATTAACCAAATTCTGCCAAATATTAGAAGAATTATAGCCCCAAAGAGCCAAATTCGTACCTGCGGCATTTTGTTGGAAATTGTACGCTCTAGTATTGGCTGCATTTGCTAAATACAATGTAGAAGATATAGAATTAGAACCATCTTTAAAAATTCTTATTCCATTTTCTCCGCCTCCTACTACTAAAGTATTTGAAACTACAAATCCACCATCTGTTTTAAGTTGACTTGCGGCTGATCTATAAATATTAGCTACGGAATCTCCTCCAAAAGTTATACCGCTTGCCGCAGTTGTTGAGCCTGCGCCACCAACTGTTAACAAAGTGGTTCCATAACTAACACCAATACCTACTCTTCCATTGTCATTAATAGCAAGTCTATTGTAAAGAGTTCCTGAAAATCTAGTAGCAATAAATAAACCTCCATAGCCACCTCCATTACTATTTTCGTAATCTCCTCTAATTTGGGCAATATCATGAGCCGTATCTGCTATTCTGAAGTTTAATCCGAATCCATTAAAGCTACCTTGTCCATCATTAGTTGATAAAGTCAAATATCTAGTAGCAGCAGAAGCTAATTGAACATCTAATAAACTATATGGATTTGTTGTACCTATACCAATATTCCCATCATATTGAGCCGTAAAAACTTGATGCATATTAGTGTCAGCTTTTCTGACAGAAATGCCAAAATTACTTAACCAATAACTTGTTGCATTAACCTTATAACCAGCCAACCTTACAGAAGAATGATCATTTTGAACTAATTCAATTACCGCAGGTATATTTAATCCAGTTTGATAATTTACTACTTGTATATTTGAAATATTACCGGCAGAATTACTATTCCAAGTGCTAGTATTTTTGTTATCATATAAAACCAATTTATTAGGTGGATTTGCTACATTTATACCAACATTACCAATTTCATTTAAATATAATGCATTTTGTACGCCTGACGGATGAAATGCTATAGGTCCAATACTTGTATAAATGTTAAGAGAGTCAACTCCTCCCCAACCCGCATTGCTTCTATTTTTAAAAATTTGAGCGTTACCGTTGCTTGTTACTAAGAAGAGATCAGTATATAATGTATTATTAGTACTTCCTAAAAAGAATTCAAGAGAAGTTTGATTATTGTAAAATCTTCCAATGTTTTTGTTAGTATCATAAACATCCAATCTATAAGCAGGATCTGTTGAGCCTATGCCAACGTGACCATTAGCATATTGAATTATCATTCTAGTTATAGAATTAGTGCTATCTCTAAAATGTAAATCGCCATCCGCATTAACAGTATAAGTCTTATCTGCTGTACCAATGTACCATCTGCTTGTATCTCCTAAAAATAGACCTTCGTTTGGACCACCTTCTATATTTATTGAAGTGCCTATAGAAAGACTCTCCATGAAGTTGCTAGTGCTAGTAGAATAAAATCCGCCAGCAGCGACTAATTGAGAATCTGTTTTTATTTGAGAAGCCGTGCTTCTGTATAGATTAGCGACAGCATCTCCTCCAAGTGTTATACCGCTTGCTGGGGCTGTTGAACCTACTCCGCCAATATTTAAAAGAGAACTTGTAGTTCTTGTGCCGATTAAAACTCTTGATCCGCTTATTGCAAAATTTAAATTACTAAGATGATCTTCTACAGATAAAGAATAATTTGATGAGTGATCTCTAATTCTTAAACCGGCGTTTGAACTTAATTGATTTGCTGCGGATACGTTATTACCTCTTTCTAATAAAATTATATTTGTAGCCGCTGGATTTGTGAATAATTCAGAAAAATAGCCAATAGGCTGAGAAGTGTTTGAATTTCTAGTAACATTTAATCTTCCTGTGACAATAGTAGTTCCAATACCAACATTTGCACCATTTGGATTTAATAACAATGGATAGTTTGCACTTAAATCTGTTTCGTCCGTGGATTGAATCCAAGCACCATTTCCGCCAGCCCTTATGCCAAAATCTAGGACAGCATTGTCTGTAGTATTGCTTATTCTGAAAATTCCACTTTGAGTTGTGGCAATAGAAGCAGGATTTCCAACTGTACCTTCAATTTGAAGTTTTTGTACAGGTCTTGTCGTGCCAACGCCAACATTACTAGCATAACCAACCGACATTATTACATCAGCTACTAGATTAGCTGATCTATTAATAGCAAAGTCTATTCTTGTGTCTGCGGTAGTATTCCAATAAGGAGTAATTTGAGCGCGATAACCAGTAGTAGTATCATATCTTAATTGAATACCCTGCCCTTGAGTAGAAGCAATGTCTAAATTAAAAAGAGCAGTTTGTAGATTTCCTAAACCTAAAAAACCATTATTTCTAAGAACGAAAATATTACTTCCATTTGTATTTCCATTATAAGCAATATTTAAAAAGTTAGTATCAAGACCAACAGAATAAAAAACTCCACCATTTCTTTGAAGTCTTACTACTTCAGAAAAAGCTCCCTGAGCATTATTAATATGCAAACCTCCAGAAGGCAATACCGTTCCAATTCCAACGCGCCCATCTCTGCTTATAGCAAAATCAGTATTGTCTGTAACTCCAGCTCTAGTACTTCTAAGTATTTCAAATTGTGAATTGTAATTTCCATCATTTCCAGCCCTTGCAACTGTTCCCAATTTCCATTTCCAAGCATCGCCAAGATTAACAGAGTAATCCTCAACAGAATCAAATTGTAAATAAGCTTTTAAAGTACCCGTTGTCAAATTGAATCCAGCAAATGGAAATCTTAAGTATTGACCATATGAGCTATTGTAAACATCATGCCCTACAACAACATTTCCAGATACTTGTAGTTTTTCTACTGGGGCAGTAGTATTTATTCCTACATTTCCAGCAGAAGTCACATAAAGTCTATTTACATCATTAGTCTTTATTGAAATGGGCTGCGAGTCAGACGTTCTGACCGTCAGCGTCCCTGCTGTTGAATTTACATCATTAGATGCTGGTGTAATTACGATATCGCCCATATTTTTATTCCGTATACCTTTCAGTTACAAGTTTAGAAACATCCTTACGCTCTGCAAAAATTGTATAGTAATAATTATATATATTATCATCACTATCTGTATAAATGTACACTTTGTTGTGGCCTATTTGATCTACACTATAGTTTCTAACTCTTCCATCTTTGCGCTTGCCTACTGCTGTTAAATTGACAGTTAAAGAGTCTTCGTGAACTAATCCTGACCAGTAATGAGGTAGGTTTATTTCATTGTTATTACCTTGGCCTCTGTAATAAACGCCATTTTCTGGACCTTCTAGAGAAGCATAAGCTAGTCTCTTGCCAGAAACTGTTGGGTGAACTATATCGAAGCTCTTTGTTGTAGCAGCAAAACTACCATTGACTTGAAGTCTATAAGTTGTATTGCTTACTGTATTTATGCCTACATAAGTACCATCATCAAAGATTTGGCTATTTGTTACTGATTTAGTTCCATTCCATTTTGTGACATAATTCGTAGTACCATTACCAGAGATTAGATTTGCAGCAGTAACGTTTCCTACTACTATTAAATTTCCATCTGATTTAATTGTGTCTTCTGCGGATCTGTAAAAATTAGCTTCAGCATCATTACCAAAACTCATTCCACTTACAGCGGTCACAGAGGAAGTTGGGCCTACGTTTAATAAAGCTGGCGGAGTATTTCCAGCATTTCCTGCTATATTTAAACGACCTTCTTTGTTAAGAACCATCGCTATTCTGCCGCTAGAATAGAAATAAGTTTGCTGTACGGAAGCTCCATGATTAAATAAAACCGTTGATGGAGCATTGCCATCAGTTGATGTATTGTAAGGACCAACATAAGCGACATTTAAAGAGGTCATTCCAAGCATT
>Ga0255086_1000002_pt1 | contig 110687 bp, 157 predicted proteins | sample Colum_Cont_RepC__FD_188438 | JGI IMG/M metagenome (GOLD analysis project Ga0255086, IMG submission 188438) | Freshwater microbial communities from Columbia River, Oregon, United States - Colum_Cont_RepC_8d | ecosystem: Environmental > Aquatic > Freshwater > River | place: USA: Oregon... | reverse complement strand
GGTACTTTCTATTACAGAAACGTAGGTTTTACCAACAACGGTTTGCAGATTACATACAATCCAACATTCGATTCAGTAACTGTCGACCAGCTTCTTGATACAGCAAAGCTGTTCAAGTCAGCGATGGAAGTTATGATCGCAACTGAAATGTCAGAAGGTACACTAGAGAACGTTCTAGTTGTATTCGGACAACCAGACGATCCAACTAATAACTCTGCAATCACACAAAATAATACATTTATTACATCAGGTACAGGAACTACAAAGAAGGATACTCTAGGTCTAGCAGCTGGAGCTCTTGGTATCGCACCAACAGAGCGTCAGCTAGTTGCAGTTGGTCAAGCACCAACAGCAGCAGGATCACAGACAGAGCGTGTATATTATGCACGTCGTGTTCTCTCTGTTCAACAGTCACAGTTTACTTTGGCTCGTTCAGCCCCAACCACATTCCCAGTAACATTCCGTCTTCTTCCAACCGCTATGAGCGGCTACGAAGGACAAGAATACGGTAAGATTATTGACCGTGTATTGGTAGCGTAATTAAGTAATTAATTCCATAAGGCCCCTGAGAAATCAGGGGCTTTCTGGTTGTATTAGTATATTATTTTTAGTATAATGATTGAGAGTAGATCCTAGGAGGATTAAATTGGCAACAACAGTATATGATGTAGAAGAAATTCAACTACAGAACGGGCAGACAGCAAAGCTAAAGCCACTATCAATTAAAGAACTACGTAAGTTCATGACAGCAATACAGAAGACAAGCGAATCTCAAACAGAAGATGAGACACTTAACATCTTGATAGACGCATGTGCAATTGCATTAGAAAAGCAGCTACCAGATTTAGTAGCAGACAGAGACGCATTTGAAGATGCTCTAGATGTTCCAACAATGAACCGCATTCTTGAAGTTTGCGGAGGAATCAAGCTTGACGACCCAAACCTACTAGCGGCAGCGGTTCTGGCTGGTCAGAACTAGACTTAGCCGCTTTAGAGGGGGAAGTTTTTTTACTAGGACATTGGAAGAATTACCAGGAACTAGAAGAAAGTCTTTCAATGCCAGAACTTGTAAATACCTTAAAGGCTTTGAAGAAAAGAGATTACGACAGTAAGAAGTTTCAAGCTTCTTTAACTGGAGTAGATATGGGCGAATACGAAGAAGAAAAGAAAACTTCTAGTTTCGAAGAAATACAATTGCGAGCCGCAGGCATAACTGCCAGTGCAGACGATGTAGTATCACTTCAAGGAAGATTCGCAGCGCAAGCTGGTTTCGGAATTGGAGAAGGACTAGGATATGCTAAGGAGTAACCTGAATATAAATGGCTGACGAAACAATCAGTACCCGCATAGTCGCTAATGCCGACTTCTCAGCTCTTATCGCCGATGTGCATAAGGTTACTGCCAGCCTATCAAAACTTCAAGAAAAATTAGCTAGCTCTAATAAGATGATGGCAAATCAAATTGCCGTCATGAACAGATCGTTCTCTGACACATTAAGAAGCACAGGTCAGTTCTCCACACACTTCGTAAGCCTTACTTCAGATGTAGAAAAGTTTGGTAAGAATCTTGACGGCGGAAAATTAAAGTTAAATCAATACTTTAGCGCTTTTAGAGATCAAACTAAAACATCTGGTGGTCTTATTAGAGATCTAGCAAAACAGCAAGTAGCACTACAAAACTCAGTCCTACAGCCACTTGGAAGAAACGCACAAGGACTTATGCAGTTCAATGTTCAGGTCCCTAGAGGACTAGACGCAGTAAAAAATGCTACAGCAATAGCAAGAACAGAAATGCAAATCATGAATAAGGTTGTCCAGGATGGTGCTGGTCAGATTATTAATTTTGGTAAAAATACTCAATGGACAGGCCGTCAGCTAACAGTCGGACTTACTGTCCCGCTGGTTGCGTTTGGCAGTGCTGCAGCAAAAGCATTTAGAGAAGCGGATCAAGAATTAGTAAGATTAACAAAGGTATATGGAGATGTTGCGGGAACTTCTTCAGCAGAGCTGGGTAAAGTAAGAGACGATGTTGTTCAAACAGCAAAAGAAATTTCACAGGCTATGGGAGTTTCTTTTAAAGAAACTATTGGTCTAGCAGCGGATATTGCGGCAACTGGAAAAACTGGAGACGACCTTTTAGGATCTGTTAGAGAAACAACTAGACTTGCCGTACTTGGAGAAGTAGATCGACAAGAAGCCATGAAGGCTACGCTTGCAATTCAGTCTGCATTTAAATCCAATACAGATGAATTATCAGAATCAATTAACTTTCTTAACGCAGTTGAAAACCAAACATCAACAACTCTTAATGACTTAGTGGAGGCAATTCCTAAAGCTGGCCCTATTGTCAAAGGACTTGGTGGAGATGTAAAAGATTTAGCATTATATTTAACTGCAATGAGAGAAGGCGGAATTAATGCTTCAGAAGGAGCAAACGCATTAAAGTCAGCATTAGCATCTTTAATTAACCCAACAGATGTAGCCGTTGGCAAGTTTGAAACGCTTGGAATTGATTTACTTGGGATAGTAAATAATAATGCTGGGGACCTTACTGGAACCTTAATGGCATTACAAGGAGCTTTAGATAACTTAAACCCACTACAAAAGCAACAGGCAATTGAGCAGCTATTTGGTAAGTTTCAATTTTCAAGACTTAATGCTCTTTTTGAAAACCTAGGAAGAGAAGGAAGCCAGACTTTAAAAGTTTTAGATTTGATGAAAGAATCTACCGACGGGTTAGCGCAGGTAGCTGATCGAGAATTAACAGCAGTAACAGAGTCCGCATCTGGTAAATATAGAAGAGCATTAGAGGGATTAAAGGCTTCTCTGGCGGAAGTGGGAGAACAATTTTTAACAATTAATACTGCTTTAATTACAGTAGTAGATAAGATAGTCCAGTTTGCTATGAACTTGCCTGGACCAGTTAAGCAGATACTAGCACTACTTGGTGGAGTTACAGCAATTGCTGGCCCACTGATTATGTTAACTGGTTTACTTGCAAACTTCTTTGGTAATATGGCAAAAGGCGTTTTCCACATAAAAGCATTTTTAAAAGGTGGAGAAGGATTTAAATATTTAACTCCAGAAATGATGGCAGCAGAAAAAGCTGGAAAATTAGTAGAACAATCTTTCTATAGCGATGCTAAAGCAGCAGCAGTATTGCAACAAGCACTTAGAAACCTATTAGACGAATTCTCATTGCTAGAAGCAAAAGCAAAATCTGGATCAATGTCTATAAGCCCAGCAGTAAGCACAATGGCTGGAAGCCTTGTTATGGCAGGCGGAGGAAGAGTTGTAAACCCAGCACACCCTCTAGTTGGACCAATGGGATCTCGTGCAAGTACTCACATGGTGCCTAGGTCTGGAATGACAGAGGCTGAAAGACTTCAGCAGACGATATTTGGAATGGTTCCAGGATCAATTCCCGTAAATCAAAAAATTGGTCAAAATCCTCAGATATACATGAACGATAATTTACCAGATGTTCCTGGTCTTACAAGAGTAAATGGAGCATCAACTGGAATTGTAGCTGGAGAAGCTGCAAGGCATCACGCAATGATGGCGACACTTGCAATGCAATCTAAAGCAGAAATAGACCAGCTTAAGAAGCAAATGGTTGCAACTGGATTATTGAGTAAAGACTTTATGAATCAATTTGATGACATTTTACCAATTGTTTCCAAGCTAACAGATAACGCTGCAAGAGAATCGGCCTTAATTGTTTCTGAATTACGTGCAGGTAAAATAAATGTTGAACAAGCCAGAGCAAAAATTATAGCATTAAACTTAGAAACAGAAAGAATGATCTCTACATCTATGCAGGCTCACGCAGTCTCAATGGGAAGAACTTTAAATCCAACAGTGGTACCTACTTTAAACCAGCCTGTAGTTGATGCAACTGGCAAGTCTAATATGAGAGAGTTATTTAAAAAAGGAAAAACTAGAGATTTTATTAATAAGGTAGCAGGAGCCCTAGGCGTAAGAACTTCAGGAGCAGGATATAACATTGAAACAACAGTTCCAAAAAGATTAAACAGGGGAAACATTGTTCCAGGAACTGGCAATACAGATACAGTACCAGCAATGCTTACTCCAGGAGAATTTGTTGTAAATAAAGAAGCAACTCAAAGAAACCTACCGCTGCTACATGCAATTAACCAAGGAACTTTAGGTGGACCAGTTTCTTCAGAACAAGGCGGATATGGATTACGACCATCTGCTGCAGATATTGCTAGAATGTTTGGAGGATCTTTTTCAAGAGCAAAAAGCAGAGCAACTGTATCGGTAAGAGGAAATCCTCTATCACGACACTATTGGTCTACTGCAACTGGACAAGACGTTGGTGCAAGAAGAGCTGACTTAATAGAGAGCCATATTTCTGGATGGGCTGTTAAAAGTCCACAAGGAAGAGCATATACTCAAAAAGAATTAGAATCGCTTTCTAAGGATGAGGTAAACGCAATATGGAGCGGATTAGATAGAAGTCACTTTGCCCCAGCGGGAGCAAGAAATTCAAGTGGACAATATGTTTCCCCAGCACTTTTTGGCCCACAAGCAAGATATGGAGCTGGAGGAAATCTTTCACTTAACGCAGGCGGAGATCCAAAAGCTATTCTTAGCTCATTAAATAACACTCCGCTAAATCCATTTTCAACAATGAGATCGGCAGCAAGGCAGCTAGGGTATCCGTCAAGAGATATCGACAGTGCTTTTGGAAAAGCTTGGGAAGAACTAACACGTGGATTAAGAGCTAGAGGATCTGCATTTGGAAAAGATTCAGACACATTTGAAGAGTTTGCTGGAAACATATTAAAGAAAAATTTAAAAGATTTAAAAATTCCAGAATCAAATGTTAATTTTTATGATGAAATGCAAAAGCTTGGCACAGCCAGAGGAGTTGGAATTAGAGGGTCTGGAGCATCTGTAGTTGCAAATGATCCAGACATAATCTTTAGAAATAGTGGCGGTATAATTCCAGGATATAATGCAGGAGGCCAAATAGGCAATGTATTAAAGAGTACTGCATTTAAAAACTTAGGCGCTAAGTTTGGGAAAATAGGAGATAGTTGGGGAGCCACTTCTTTATCTCTTGGCATGGGAAAGAAATTATTTGGAAGTTCAGGACTTACTCCTAAAGCACAAAATTTAATGTATGGAAAGCTAATCAGCAATCTTGAAAAAGAGAGACCGTACGGATATGTAACAAATGCTCAGGGACATCTGCAAAGGGCTTTAGAGCCAGACATTGTAGATGTACTTATTAAATCATCTGCATCAGATGTGCTTAGCTCAGGTGGTAAGAGCTTAAGTAAAATTGATAGAGAAATCTTAAGAACTAAATATGCAAACTGGGATAATAAATCATGGACTCCGTCAACTTCTAAACTAAGAAAACAAATGTTTGGAATGAATCGTGGAGGCATGGTTCCAGGTTATAATCTTGGCGGAATGGTTCCTAAAATTCAATACCTAAACAATGGTGATGAAGTTCAAGAACAGGCTCCTCGCAGAGGAGGCAGAATTCTAGGAGGCATAGGAGCTGGATTAGCAGTTTCATATGGCGGACAAATGCTTGGGCAAAAAGTTGGCGGAGGACTAGGAAGCGCTATACAAATCGCATCTCTAATTGCAAGTATGGGAATGGGATTTGGTTCTGCTAGAAGCAAGCCAGCAGGCGGGGGAATGATGTCTAGACAAATGGATAAAATTCCTACTCAATTAAAGCAGCCAATAGGTCCACTAAATGGATTAGCGCAGGCAGCATCAAAAACTGGAGGAAGTCTATCAGGAATACTAAGAATATTTGGACCACTTCTTAAAGGATTTGCAACACTACTTAAATTAACTAGTCCTATAGGAATAGCATTTACTGCGGTTACAGCAACCATTGGGTTCCTAATTAAAAGACATAAAGATCACACAGAAGAATTAAGAATTAATAGAACAGCATTTGGCATGACAGCAGATGCTGCTGCCAAAGCAGGATACAAGTATACCGATTATAATAAGCAAATAAAAACTGCTATCGAAGATGCTAAAGATCTAAAGGCTCAAAATAAAATGATTTATGAGAGCATGACAAAAGCTAACGTCCCAATACATATGACAATTGAACAATACAAAAAGCTTAAGGTTCAAGTTAAATCTACTATGCAGGATTACATCAAGCTATTTGATCAAACAGATAGAAAAGATGTTGGTCAAACTGCAATTCAATTAAAGGCTCAATTTATGGCAGCAGGAGATTCTGCTGCGGTTGCAACAGCTAAAATATATGCCATTGTAGATGCGTCTAATAAAGCCGCAATGGCGGGCAGCGCAATAGGAACAAAAGCATTCCAAGGTATTCAAACATTAGAGCAAGCTGCAATTCAATCAACAAAGACATTTGAGTCAGCGCTAAAAGTTTCAGACGTTGAGGGGCAAGCCGCAGCAATGTTAACTACTTTTGCGGCAATTACTGGATCAATTGATGAAACAGTTAAAAAGACTGCAGAGGCAGCAGAAAAGAATAAGGGTGTTGCAAAATCAGTTGGTCAAGCGACAAGAGAACAAATTGATGCTATTAATGCTTCTTATCAAAATCAGTCTACCTTAACAACAAAAATTATTGCTGAAATTGGTAAAGCAAATCCAGAACTAGCGGAAGTTCTAAACACTACAGATACTCTAGTCACATCTTTTGCTAAACTTCAACTTTTAGTTCAAGGAACTAATTTAGACGTAAACGCATTAAGTGGTACTGCCGCTGTAGCTGCAGTTAAACTTGCCTCAATCATTAATGACACAATAAAAACAACAGGTGCAGTGGGTGCACAATACACAAAGTATGGTAAGTTAACTCAACAAATTAAAGATCTTCAAACTGCTCAAAAGGGGCAATCTGCAAAAGCTCAAATAGATAGCCGAGATGCAATTGCTTCATTAAACAAACAGATAGATAAAATTAAAAAAGCTGCTCAAGATAAAATCAATGGAATTCGTAAAGCAACTGAAGCAGAAAACGCTCAGCTAGAAATTCAGAAGGCTCAACTAAGAGCACAGCAAGCTCTTGCAACTGGCAACATGACAGCCTATGCAGAAGAGCAAATGAGTATAGAGCAGATACTAAATGAATCTAATCGTAAATCAGCAGAAGAGGCAATTACCCTCAAAGCAGAGCTTGAGATTAAACCCTTACAAGATCAAATAGATTCACTTACTGCCAAGAACACAAAGCTTGCAGACAAGGCAGCTTTAGCTGGAGATAAATTAGGAGTTCTTCAAACAAAAGCAGACAATCTTAATAAAGATTTGACTACATATAGCACTAACCTATCTAACATAATTAATAAACTTCAAACTGAAGGCGACAAGTTTAAAATGACTAAAGAGTTTACAGAGACTATGTCTGCTTTAGAAACTCTGGGCAAGAAACTTGGAATTGAAAAACCAGCTACTGGAGTTGTAGATGAAATTCTTAATGCTTTAAAAAATGGAATTAATGCCCCATACGTTACAATTTATACCGATCAGGTAAAAGACGGAATGAAGGGTAAGTATGCTACTGCGGGAGACCTTTATTCAGCAATGTATGATGGTAACGCAAGTGATGCCACTCTTAAAAATCCTTATGGCAAGGACGGATACTTGACGAATGATGCAAGAAAAGCAGTAATTGCTGGAGATCAATTAGAAGTTGGCGATATAATTGAAGATCCTAATGGAGTTAAGTACAAGGTACAAAAAAGATTTGGAATTGGTCCTAAAGAAGCAGTAAGGCAGAGTTCTTTGGGCGGACGATTTGCTGCTGGACAACTTATGGAGATCAATGATAGAATTAATCCATTGGGTGCACAACAAGAAGGAATTCTTATTGAGCCTAAGTTTTCAGGAATAATTTATCCAAATGCTGCTACCATGCCAAGGTATGATATACCTTCTGGAACTAAAATGTCTGGGGTTAATATTAGTAATAGCCCAAGCAGCAATAATGTTTACAATATTGATATAGCATTAAATGGAACAACTGTTACAGTAGATGACGTAATGCGTAGCTTTAAGCAGGAGCTGTCTTTGATTAATGCAAAAGAAGGAGTCGGCAGAAGAATAGGAGGAAGTGTTTAATGGCTATAACTTTACCAGTAGGTTCGGCATTATTTATACAGGATGCCGTTGGTACGTGGCAAAAATTAACTGAGCATAATAGAGCCCCAGTATCTATAAACGTAGAACGTATTGAGCAAACAGCCAGAATGTCTAATGGAAGCCTTAGAAAGCTATTTATAGCCGACAAGAAGAATGTTTCTACCTCTTGGAACAATATCCCTTCATACTCTTCTATGACTGTAGATTCAGGCTGGGGAGCAGAAGATATAAAAACGTTTTATTTAAGCGCTAAAGGCCAAGGAACATTTAATGTAAGAATAGCCTATAACTCAGCTAGAACTGAAGATTTTGTTGCAAGCTTTACTTCATGCTCATTTAATATGATCAAAAGAAATGTAAAGGGAAAAGCGGCGGATACAGCACAAGCATTTTGGGACGTATCTATTTCACTGGAAGAAGTTTAATGATTAATTTACCAGCAGTTAAAGACATTATAGAACAGAATACTACAATTGAAGCTAATGTCGGCTGCACCATTGAATATAATATGAACTCAATGGTAGATAATATTACGGTTACAGGTACCGAGTACACTAAAGGCGATCAGTCAAAACCTTACAAGAAATTGTTTCCATTGTCTTCTGTTACAAAAGCTTTTAGGCCCGTTGGAGCTGGAGTTAAATATGGAGTTTTTGGAGACGTTCCTAGCAAAACTTGGCTGGATCCCAAGAACGTAGATTACGGACTAAACTACAGAACCTATTACCCTGGCATAGATACGTACTACAAATATCATCTTACTCAAAAAGGAGTAGGGGCAGATATAACAATTACATATAATGGACAAACAATATTAACAAATAAAATTATTGTTAGGTTTGAGATATCACATTCAACTCCAGGCACATGGACAATATTTAAAGAAGGAAATGTTCAACTTGCAACAGGGTCAAGTTCTGCAATCAAACCATTCACTACTAGCGGAACAAAAAATTACGATGCAGGAACTCTAACTTTATACTATAACGGAACATCTTGGACAACTACGGAGCCTTCAACATTATCAGCTCCTGTGCCTATAACATCTTTAAGGCTAACAACAGCAGGCGTAACTAATGCACATGTTGGAGTCATTGAGCTATCTCCTAGATGGGTAGCAGACCTAACTGATAGCATGATAAGTTTTTCTACATCCCAAGAATCATCTACTAGCGCTGATGATATATTGCCAGTTGGAAAAGTTTCAGCAAACTCAATGTCGGCCTCTTTGCTTTCTTATGAATCCCCAAGAAAAATTGTTTCATACGAAAAGGGAACAGCATTCAATTCATCATATTTGTATATGTATAAGGGTGCCGAGCTAAAGCCATATATAAAAGTTTATTATTCAGCTGCGCCATTTAGTGATTCAAAGGGTACACACCAAAGGGTAAAGCAGGGAACATTTTATATTGATAGCTGGAATACATCTGAATTTGGCAATATTAATTTAACAGCCTTAGATGGTGCTAAAGCTTTGCAAGACATAATCGTTCCAGGAATGGTTTGCAAGGACACTTCGGCAATAGGAATTATAAGAAGGCTTTTAGATAATGTAGGCTTTACCAACTATAATATAAACTACAAGCCAACGGTGGGTACAGTAAAAGATGAATCTATACTCAGTCCTATATATTGGTGGACAGATGACAGTGAAAGTGTTTGGAATGCCATACAGGAACTCTGTAGAGATTCGCAAATGGTGGCGACCTTTGATGAAAACAACGTTCTTCAATTTTATACAAGAGACTACTTATTTTCTCAAACTACTGCACACTGGAACTTTAAGTATGCAAAAGACGGAACCATTTTACCTAACATAATGTCTTTAAATAAAATAGATTTACCAGCAATTAACCAAGTAAAAGTATTATGGAATCCAGTAACAGCCAGCGAATTGCTTGGTAGCGCCCAGCCTTTATGGAAGTCAGGATCTGCATATCTAGGAGCATACTCGCTTAATACCGCATTGTCAGCAACCGCAGGAGCAGGAGAGTATATTAGCCTATCTCCTATCATAGTTAATCAAGAACAAAAACAAATTATTTATAGCTACTCTGGATATTTAGTTATTGATTCTGAAATTATAGAGTATGACGCAGTTGAGTATCAGTATTACAGCGCCAATGATACTATAAAAAAGATTGACATCAAGCAGCAGAGCGACTTGCAAAAAATTGCAAACGATATGACAACAACAAAAGCTGCTAATAAATCTATAGGACAAACTGGAAGAATAAGAATTAAAACTAGAGGCGCATTGGGCACAGCTATAGCAGCGCATACAGCTGCTGGGGCAAACGCTAAAATTGGGTGGTCAGGATACAATAATGTATTTAAAGCCAACTCAGACCCTCTGGCACCAAGCTCTGTGTCATCTGATATTTTAGCATCTGTAGCAAATCCACCATCTTTAGATTCAGTTCCAACAGAAACAAATTCGTCGGTTAAAGAAATTCAAAAGTCTTTATTTAAAATAACATCTGATTCTACCAACAAGCAACTATACTCTGTGGCTGTAAAAAATATGGCCATAGATTACTCTGGAGATTACTACACTTTCGGAACAGGAATGTTTTTTAAAAGCACCGTCAAGGATGTATCAGCGGCTGGGGGAATTGGATTCTTTACAAGTGCTAATGGAGATGATGGATATTATGTCTCTTTAGAAACAACAGCTAATTTAGCAAAAAGCGGATCAGATAAGTCATTAGGGGTATTTAAAGTTAAAGATGGCATTATGACATCTCTTACTGATTCGCAGTCGGATATAAATAAAACATTAGCATTTTTATCAGGATCTACTTCTTATAAGGTTGACATACGTGTAAAGCATGATACAGTCAATGAGGTTATTGCTATAGACGTATTTATTAATGGATTTAAGATTACAGCAGCTGACGCAGACGATATTATTGTTCCCACTCCAAATATAGCTATATACTCAAGAACAGGAACTACCTTCTTTGATTACGTATATGCAATCCCCTTAACTAAAGATCAGTATGACAAGGGTTTATTTAAAGATCAGTATTACGGAAGATTTGGAAGTACAACACTAGATTTTCTTTATGGAGACAAGCTTACAAGTAATTTTGACAACACTGGTGTTTCTGGCGGAACGGTAGATGAATTTGGCACAGTTGCAAGAGAGCTAAAAAAGATAGATATTAAATTTGACTCTAGGCCCGCATTCCCAGTTTTTGCAAGCGTTGGGCTAAGCCAGTATGTAGAAGTTTTAGGATCAAGGCTAACGTCTTTTGGAGCCGAAGTTTATGTTGTAAATAATGCGGGTACGTTTGTTCCGCTAGATGACTCTCAGTTTGCCTCTTTTACTATCCTAGGAAACACTATTGTTCAGTCTGGCCAAAATGAATATCTGGATAAAACAATAAATGAATTTACTACTCCAGAGCAGGCAACTTTCGAGTCGGCCTGGATACAAAGGGAGTCGGATGCTAAGAGCTTATCTGAGTGGATTAAACAGCAATGGTCTAAAAAGCAGTCAGTTTGCGAACTAGAAGTATTCTCCAACCCCTTGATTTCTGTGGGAGATCTTGTTACAATTAACTATCCTGCAAATGGATTCGACGGAACACAGAAGTTTATAGTATCTAATATAAATAACAGCTTTGAGGGAGGGCTTAATACTAAAATAACTGCTAGATCTATTTATAGTCAGTAAATGGTATAATAAAAAAGATGAAAAATTCCAAGAAGTCTGCAAGCTCCTCTCCAGTAACAGCCCCAATTGTTACGGTTGCTGGTTCAGATATAGACGTTGTTGCCAACTCAAACTATCTAGCATATTTACAGCCAAATGTTGCTGCAGCCAGATTTGGTGGTAAGCAGGCTAATGATGGGCTAGATGACCCAGAAGAACCAAAAGACCCAGATGATCCAGACGATCCAGAAGAACCTGAAGATCCCCCTGAAGGTAATGACAGGCCCAAATTATCAGATATAGAAATTGTTTCTAACGAAGTGGTTTTTGATTTGGCTGGAATACCTTCTGCAAAAATAGTTTTTAAAGTAAAAAATAGCAGTGGTAAAATGTTAAAAGCAATTGATATGAGAGTAGAGAAAAAATGATAACTAAATTTGGTAAAAGATTTTTAGCAGGTCAACTGGCAGGGGTTAATTCTTCTTCTGGCAGAGAGCTAGCATTAGGAATAGGCTCTACTCCTGTCGATGCTAATGGGAATGATACTAAACTAGAGTTTGAATTTTATAGATTGCCCGTCCTCTTATCAAGTTTTGACGTAATTCAAACTGGGGTAGATGGAAGCAACAATCCAGTATTTCAATATAATGTTGTTTATTCCTCAACAATTCCACAAGATGTGTCTGGTGTAGTGTCAGAAATAGGTCTTTATCCTGGAGGTAGATCTTCTTTCAACAACTATGATAGTCAGTTTATTTCTTCTTTTACAAATAATTTTAATTGGTTTGACGGAATACTCAATCCAACTATTCAGAGTAATACCCAGGATGCTTCTGGGAACTACACATTTTTATCAAAAATTGATGATAGCATGATTAGAGTAGATGCAACTTCTGGTACAACAAAAGAATACACTAACTCTTTAGATTCTTATGATATCTCAGGCTATAGCATTAATGATACTATATCTATCGCTTACAAAAAATCAGACAATAACTTATCTAACATTAGAGTAAAGTTTTATAGTTCTCCAACAGCATACTACTATGTTGATTTTACTCCCGCAACTGGCTCAGGAGATAGAATACAAAGTCTGTCAATGAACAGCCTTTTTTCAAATTATACTGCTTCTCCAAACTTGCCAGATCCTGCATCTATTACAAAAATAGGAGTTGCCGTAACAGCAGCTGGCGGGAACACAACAGTCTACTTTGATGGCATTAGAGTTAATGATGAAGATACCTTTGATCCAGGATATGGAATAATTAGTAGATCCGTATTGTCTACCCCGTTAATAAAGAAGCCAGGAAGACCCGTAGACATTGAATACAAGTTATTGCTGGAGTTTTAAATGGCTGGCGCATACGAAGAAAGATTAAGCTATTTCCCTAAAGACTTAGATAAAAATAATTCAAAGACCACAGAACAAGATTATTTTATTATACCAATTTTAAATTTAACACCAGGCACTCCACATGCATTTAATTTTCAATGGGTTTTCCCAGACGGAACTAGAAGTAAGTGGTCAGATGGCTATACAGTAACTACAGCTTCCTATACAACAAAATTAACAAAGCCAACGATTACAGTAACCCCATCATCTTTAGGGTATATAGTTTCTTTTACTAAACAAACTGACAAAAATTTTGAGCATGCAATTATTGAAGAATCTGTTTCTAATTCTAATACTGCTCCAACTACTGGATGGACAGAGGTTAAAGTAACTTCTACTAACCCAACAACAGTAACAGTTGGTGATGTTTTAAAGAGATGGGTTCGAATAAAGCTAATAGATAAGATTTCAGGAAATACTGCATACTCTGATCCAGTTTCAGTAACACCAGTAGATCCAGTAGCAGCAGCATTAGATGTTACTCCTCCTACTCCAGCATCTGGAATCACCGCATCTTGGTCTGGAAATAATATATTAATAACAGCAACAGTATCTGCGGACGCTAAAAAGTTTGTTATAAGATTAACAAACGGATCTAACAATGGATTCTTTACAAAATTTCCAAGCACATCTGGAACATCACAATCAATTTTAATTACTCAGCAAGAACTATATAACACATTTGGACAGTACTTTACATCGTTTACTGGCTTATTTGTTTCAGCAGATTCATTAGATAATCGTGACTCTGGCGTATCGTTTACTGTATCTGAAAAAACAAATGTTTTGCTTGGAGTAGTTCCTACATTTACATTAACTGCAATTACAAATGGATACACTGCAACCTGGACGTTGCCACCTGGAGCTTCCTTTGCTAAGGTTTACGAAAGTGGAAGTTCTTGGGGGGCTGGCAATCCAACAGAATTAGATTTAGTTTTTAGCGGAGCAAGCCCAGCAATTATAAAGAAGACCGTATACACTCTTAGATATGTTAAAATTAGATATATAACAGATGATGGATTTACATCTTCGTGGTCAGCAGAGCAATCTGTTACTCCAATTGATGCAATCGCTGCAGACGTAAATGCACCTGCTGCTCCTTCAACAATATCTGCAACAGCAGGAACAGATAGCACTGGAACAATTGGATTCAATGGAGTTGTAAATATTTCTTGGACTGGAGTATCCGATTCAACTCTTCGTGGATATAGAATTAGATTTAGGCCATACAAAGCATCAGCGCCATTTGAAAATTATTCTTATGTAGACTCGCCAGGTAATGCAACAACATATAGGCTTGCAGGATTAGCTTTAGGAACTACTTACGAAGTTGGCATTGCTTCTTATGATGAATTTAATAATACTTCTTCTGCATATACCGCTCTTTCTCCAAACATTGCGGTAAGCGGATCCCCATTTGTTGGCACAAATGTTTCAACCACTGGATACTTTGAAGCTGGAGTAAGCGGAACTGATACTGGAACATTTAAGTTTGGATACGGAGTAGACACAGGCAAACGTGGTCTTGTTTTAAATCCAAATAACTATTGGTACATTGATTCTGCTCAATCTGCATTATTTAAAATAGGTGGAGCATCTAGCAACTTTGTTTCTTGGAATGGAACTAAGTTATCTATTGATGGAGATTTGGGAGTTGCAGGCGGAACAACCATTGGTGGCAATATTTCTATGGGAGCATCTGGGGCTTCTATTTTTCAAGGAACATTAAATGGGTCTGGAAATTTAACTAGCGACGGATTTTTGTTAAATAGTGGCGGGCTTGCAATTAAAAAAGGCGCAGTTCAATTAAGACTTGATACTTCAGATGGTGGAATTTATGCACAGTATGGACAAATTGCTGGGTGGACAATTGATTCATCTAAATTTGAAAGAGGAACTACTGGTACATACACTGGAATAAGTTCATCTGGCACGTATGCAATTTGGGCAGGGTCTCCAGTATCTGCTGGAAACTCATCAGCCAAATTTTCTGTTACTCCAGCTGGAGCAGTTACAGCTTCAGATATAACAATTACAGGAGGCTCTTTGACAGTAGGAGCATCTTCAATTGCAGCATCTACTGGAAAACTTATATCTACAGATGCAGAAATTACTGGAAAGATTACAGCAAATTCTGGAACCATTACTGGCAACTTAGATATTACTGGAACATTTTTTATAGGAGCAAGCGCTAGTTCTGGAGATAGAATTTTAATTAACTCTGGTGGAATTGCAGCATATACAAGCGGAGTAGCTACGCCAAAATTTGAGTTGTCAAAAAGTGGAATTAGTAAAATTGCTGGATGGACAATTGATGACACATCTCTATCTTCTAGCGGACTTATACTTGACTCTTCAGATCAAACAATTACATTTAAGCAAGGGTATGAAATAGATCAAGACACAGTTTCAATACCTACAATTACAACTGAAAATAAAGCAGCAAGTACACTTGATGAAGATGACGATCCAAATTCTGTTTACGCCAGCTCATCAGCTGCTTCTGCATCAACAACATCATCAACTATTTCCATAAAAGCAACTGCTGGAGTTACATCTGGAGGGGCTTTAACCTTAAGCCAAAATCCAATATCAGCACTTTTAAGAGCTGGGTCTTCTTATATTTCAGCAACAAGCACTGGAATAGTTTTAAATTCCGCAACTGCTGGTGCGTATGTTTTTAAAAACTTGTCAGGCCGAGCACACAACAATTATTACGGAGATGAAAAAGCCGCAATGCTTATGATAAAAAGTGACGGCACAGTGTCCGTTGGTAGAACTATATTTAAATCTGGAAGCTCAGAAACTGCTATAACCAGTGGCGGCAACTTCTATAACGTGGGCTTAATTGGCGACATAATCTTAAGCACAAGGGATTAAAGATGGCTGGTAAAACTTATATTAAAACTGGGGAATATACTTGGTCAAGAGTCAAAAAAGTATATTTAAAAACTGGTGGTATTACTTGGCAGGCAATAAGAAAAGCTTATATAAAAACTGGCACTTATACCTGGCAAAAGATATATGATACCGCAAGCAATAGGCCATTTGTTGGTACCGATATACCAAAGATAAGACTTAATACATTTAGAACTAATAGCTCTGTTGCTGGAACAGTAAACCCAGTAGTTGAAGCTCCTCCAGTTCAGCAGATGGGCCCTCCCACAACAACTCCTACAACAGGTTGGCCAAGCACCAGCTTAGGTAATCATCTGTGGGGGTATGATGGAACATGGACTTCTGGTAACGGAAGCACCATAACATTTATTTATCAATGGCTATATAATACTACTGGTGATTCAAACGACAATATATTTGATCCACAATTCTATGTTTCAGGCACATCAAGTTCAAGAAATACTTCTTCAACTGGAAGAGCAGATATGTTGACAAACTCTGAAAGTTATTTAGGGTATGACGACGGAGACTACTTTGATAAAAACTTTCTTACATTCAGAGTTGGAGCATCAAATTCAGCAGGTGGACCAGTTTTTTCTGAAAGTGCTCCTGTATACATTATAAGACAAAGACCTAGCGGAACAATAGATTTAACAAATACTAACGTAGATGTTCCAGAAACTTTATATGCAAACTTTACCTATAAAGATGAGTGGTACAGAAAGCCAGACCTCTATGATTCTTATATAGAATGGTTTGCTATAGATTCTGCCTCCGAAGCGCTAACAGCAAGCAATCGGGTAGAGATTCAAGATCTATATACCCTGTCCGTAACTGGCACAACAACAAAATCTGGTACAGCAAGCTATTATGCTATACAGCCAAATAAATTTTATGCTGCCAGACTTACTTTAAATAATTCAAATACTCAATCTCCAGTAATTCCTGTATCTGGCTTTACCCCAAACAGCCCATTTACTGCAGAAGATTCTACAGCCCCAGGCTCGGCGCTTGAAGTTACCTCATTAGATATTTTAGATTACTATAGCAATGAGGGTACAGATAACAGGGGCTATATACCAGTAGGCGGTCTGATGAAAATTAGATCTAATGTTACAGGGGTTGATGGAAGTACAACATATAGAATTAGATATAGAATGTATAACTGGCAAACCAGTAGCTACTATTCAATGGCTGGAACAAATTATGGAGCATCTGCTTCTAGTGCATGGACTACTTACACTGGTTCAAGCACACAATTTGGCTACGGCGGAACATATATTAATGAAATTTCAATTTCTGGCAATACCGCTACATTAACCCACAATGAAGTAATAAGCTCATCTCTGTTTGGATCAACAACTTATACCCCAACAGGCAGTACTACAAGTACTGATAGATGGAGTATTGATATAGAGGTCAGTGTTTTAAAGAATTCAATAAGAAAATATTATGCAGATCTTGTGGGAGGAGCTCTTTGGTATATTTCTAGACCAGCAGCAAATTTATTACTTAGTGCATCTCCTACTACTGCTCAAGTAAATACAGATGTAACATTTTCTGGATCAATTGGTGCTCTAGGTGGAGGAAACTCATACCCAAGACAATATAAAATTATCTACGGGGATGGAAATAATAGCGGATGGCTGCCAGTAGGAGAATGGTCCTATGGCACAAATAAACCATCCTTTACAAATATAAAACAGTATTCTAATGCTGGTGAATATTATCCATACTTTCAAACAATACCAGACTATTCAAATGGCTCTACAAGCGTTGTAATTTCTCCAGCATTATCTGCACCAAATCCAACTGGAGTTGTGTGGAACGGTACATCTTTTGTTATATCCTATACAGGTGGATCAGGCCCATGGTTTCAGAGTTGGTATAGAGTTGACAACACTACATACCCATCAGATGGAACTGGATATGATTCAGGGTCTGCAACACAAAACACAAGTACAATAACTTACACTCCTGGATTTAATCCAACACCTGGAGGAACATATTATTTCTGGGTCAGATCTGCATTAGAGTCTACTTCAAATACATCTAATGTAAATGTAAGCTCTTACAGTACAACTAGAGTTCAAGTTACAATACCTCAAGTAGCAACTGCACCTACTTCAGTTACTGCATCAAATAATGGTAGCTCAAATACAATTACCGTATCTTGGTCTGGTGCAACATATGCAGCTTATTATAGAATTTATTGGAGTAGTAGCCCCACGGCACCAACAGATCCAGGAGTAAGTTATGATGAACAAAAAGTTGTAGATGGAAGTACTATTACTGCATCTGCTGGTTCTTGGGCATGGGGTCCTGGAGATCCAGATAGAAATAATAACAACCCATCATTGGGAAGTAGTTATTATTTTTATGTATCTGCATCTGCAAATGGAACAACATGGACTCCTTATGTTAGAACATCTGGACTAACTAATTTGCGTTTAACTCCTCCAACATCGGTTACGGTGACTCCAGGTCCACAAGGTGGCCCAGTTACTGCTACTTTTTCTGGAGGATCTGGACCAAGTTATCAAATGTATTGGTATGGATCAGCAACAGCCCCAACAGGCCAAGTGACTCCAGATCAAACTGGTTCTTTAAGCCCATTAACAGATAATACTGGACCATCATCTACGGCAACACAATACATGTATGTTAGATCGGTTACAAACGTAGGTGATACATCTGCAGGAGAATCAACTACAGCAAGTGCTTGGAGTGCTGGAGTATCATTTAATATGACCTCTACTGCAGTTTCACAAAACAGTGCGCCAACAACTAGAGCAACTAATACTTTTTCTACATCTACTGTCAAGTATTTGGATAGCATAACTTGGACAACTGGTAGCTATACTAATGCCGCATCTATAACATCAGTTCTTTTATATGCACTTAGCACAAATACAGCAAACCTTGTTTCCCCAGGCGGAAATACAAACACCTCAACTCGAACATCAAATCCATATGTAATTCAAACTAACGATCCCGCAGGAACCCCCTATGTATTTGCAGTAAGAGACACAGTTGTTGGTATAAATGGAACAACGTATTATTTCTACAGTAATCAGATTACTTCAGCTAACGCAGATGCCGTTGCATTTTCATATAACCCAGGAGTTGGTGCATCTGGTGGCTGGTCAGCCACTGTAGTTACTGCCCAGTCGGGAGCAACGTACTCTATATCTTCGGGAACTGGAACAATAAATTCTTCAACTGGAACAGTAACGACAACAGGATTAGCTTCTAATACTACCACTTCAGTTATAGTTACTAAATCTGTTTCTGGATACAACAACGCTTTCGCCACAGCATCTGGAACATCTAATATAGTTCCAACATATAGCCTTACATATTCTGCTAATGGTGGATCATCTACACCATCTACACAAAATGGTATTCAGGGGGCTTCAATAACTTTAGCTTCAAGTGCTGGAACACTATCTGGGTATACATTTGGAGGATGGACTATTGGAGGCACTACATATTCTGCAGGTGGCTCTTACACATTCGGGTCTGCAAATGCAACAGCAACAGCAATATGGAATGTTGTATTTGTAGCCCCTACATCTCCCGCACCATCTATGCAGTTTTCAAGAAAAACAACAGCCACAACACACTTGCAATGGTATTGTGATTATCCTTCAATATCAGGTAATGGTACCATTACTGGAATGGAGTTTGAAATTAGAACCACTGCTGGAGGCGGAACGCTTCTTGCAAGCGGAACCAGATCCTATCCAGGAGCAGGATCATATCCGTACAGCGCTGGAGGAACCATTTGGGCATTTAGAATGGGTACAACTGACGGAGACATAACATATAGCTCTTCCGCAAGATATGGTAGAGGAAGGGTTAAGATGCTGGGTTCAAATGGAACAACATACTATAGCGCTTACTCGGCGTGGTTATAAGATGAATCTAGAAAAAATACACAAGGAGTACCTAATTAATTCTAAAATTAAATCCTTAAAGGGAAGAATTAATTTAATAGGGACGGAAGAAGATTCTGGAGAGTCCTTAGAAGACCTTCAGGCTAAAATTCAAGCATTGACTAATATGCTTGAAATGCTATAATATGAAAGGAGGAATAAAATGACATTATTAACAAACGCAGATAAGTTAAACCTTATAGATCAACACATTAAGAGTATTGATTATCAAGCATATAATCTAGAACTAGATCTAATTGAAGCAAATGCTGAATCACCAGTAAATTCAGATTCTGTTGCAACGCTTAATACTAGAATGAATGCTTTAACGGCAAAAAGAACTGCTCTGGAATCAGAAGCAGCAACACTAGAATAGTAGGAATATAAGTGGCAGAAAAAGCAGAACTAATTATCACTGCATTACAGCAACGTATAGGAGAAATTGTCTCTAACTATGAAACGCAGATTGCAGTTTTTCGAGCAGAAATTACCCAACTTGTGGAAGAGAAAGAGGCAAAGAGTGCGGCTATTCAAGACTACTCAGAGCATCTTAACGATATCACAGCCGACTAATTTCCCTTCAGGTATTGCTGTAAAAACAGACAAAGATACCTACTGGATCAAAGACGGCAAAAGGTATAAATTAATTTCTAATAGGGCCGCTGAGTCTTGGAGCTTTACTACTGTATTGGCAACTGAAGCAGCATTATCAGGAATTAAGCTGGTAGGAAAGCTTGGATTCAGAGATGGATCCTTGATAAAAAACCTGGCAGATGGTAAAATGTATTTAGTATCACAGAATAAGTTAAGGCATATAGTTAGTCCAGACTCGTTTGGGCTGTATGGTTTAGATAGATCTAAGGTAATAGAAGTGTCTGATAAAGAAATTGCAGCACACGATTTAGGAGAAAATTTATAATGGCTAGTACATTTAATGACGGCGACCCAATTGATGCAGCATCACTACAGCAGTTGCTGGAGAGACTTGCAAAGGTTGAATCTATTGCCCTACAAGGTGCATCTGCTGGCTCAACTATAAATCTTGCTCCAAAAACAGGCGCAGATGCCAGAGTTGCAAAGTTTTTTGGAGGATCTTCTGATCAAATAACTTTTACACCAGGGACATATGTTGACTTTACAATTGAACACAATCTTGGGGTAAAGCCAACAGCAATTGCCTTTGGTCAAGTGTACACTAGCAGCAATGATGCTTTAATTTATATGCCACAGGTAAGATCTATGGATGCAACCTCTGCTAAATGCAGAGTGAAGTGTCCTGCTACAGGTAAGGCTGGCAAGGGAAGAGTTTATTTCGTAGCAGTATATAGCTAAACTCTTGACACCGTAGCTCAATATGCTACAATTTAGATAATATTAAGGCCACAATTCTGTGGCCCTATCTTTACGCAGGGACATTAATGACAAACGATTTAAAATGGATGCTGTCATCTGATCAGCAATTTCCGTATCAAGACGATAAGATGATTGCCCTGTGGTTTAAGGTAATGAAATGGTTTAAGCCAGACGTAGTTGATTACCTTGGCGATACAGACGATCAAGCATGTTACAGCAAATATACTGAGGGACGATCAGCTGAGTTTTTAAACTATCATAAAAATGATAGCAAAGATCTAATTGTTCCGATGATGCGCCACGAGGCAAAGGGTGCAAGAGATTTTTATGCTAAAACAAGAGAGATGTTGCCAGATGCACAGCTGTTCTCAGCACTAGGAAACCACGACATTAGAGTATTTAATTACGTTGATGCAAAGCTTCCAGATTACATTTCTGAGGTAACACCAGAGGCACTATGGAGTTTAGATTCTTTAGGTTATGATTATATCTATTATGACTCTTTACCAAAACGTCGCTTTGGCGATGTGCACGTACACCACGGAATTTCGATATCGGCAACTGGGTCAGTCAGAAAAGATATGGAAGACCTACAAGTATCTTTAATCAGAGGACACTCACATAGAATTGCTTCACATATGGTAACATATGAATTAAGAAACGATGGCGAAGGAGAAACCCTTCGTGGATATGAGATTGGTCACATGTGTGACGAAAAGGGGCCAGGTATGAAATATACTCAGCACCACGACTGGCAAAAAGGTTTTGCTGTGGCTCACATCGTAAATGATTATCCACACATTCAAATGATCCACATTGCTCCAGACTACTCATGCGTTGTAGATGGAAAAACATTCTCGCTATGATGAAATGCCAAAAATGTTCAGGTAGGGTTTTTGTAGATAGAGTATTTTCTCAAAAGCTGCACACAGAGTTGTTTTGCATTCTTTGCGGTAAGCGATGGATGATCAATAAAGAAACGAGTGCCTTCGGAAAATGGCTAGAGAAAACAGACAAAGACTACGCAAAAGATTCGTCTATTTCTTCTTAAATGGTAAAATCCATAAGGTGCTAAGGCTATCTAGGGCTAAAGACGAAGTTGTAGCATGGTCCTATTTAGATAAAAAAAGAATGATGTATTCCTATTCTCAAGTAGATAAAAATATGGAGAAGGCATACACCATAACAGAAGTTGGCAAAATTTTAGGAAGGCATAAGGTGACTATAGAGGAATATATTTTGCAGGGCAAAATCAAGCAGCCCCAAAAAGTATATCCAATTAGTAATCCAGAAAGTGCTTGGTCTAAGTATATGCTTAGCGAATCGGACATTCTGGACATTCATGAGTTTATTATTGATGCAGGTCATATTAGGGACCTGCCTTCAAGATCAGAATTGCAGGCTCTTCTCAAACACAATTTAATAATGTATACTAAGACAGAAGACGGAAAATTTGTACCTGTATGGAAGGCGGAGTAATGTCAGAAACAAGAGTAAAGGTGGATTTGTCATTCACACGCAATCTAGGAAACTACGAGAGCATTAGAATAAACATAGGCGTAGAAGATGATGTCCGTAGTGGAGAGAACGTAGACTCTGCTACAGAGAGAGTGTATGCGTTTGTAGAAAATAAATTAATAGAGAAGACTCGTGAAGTAGAGAAAGAGCTAAGCAGTGGCAAATGAAAAACTGCCATATGTTCTAATTGGACTATACGAGAACCTCTATCTTGAAAGATATAATAAAAAGCCTAGGATAAATAAATTTCGTGAAAAGTGGGCAATGCAAGATGTTATAGATAGCGTTGGTATGGACAAAGCAAAGGAACTTTTGGTATACTACTTCAAGACAACCAAGTCAGGCCACCCTCTTAGTTTCTTCTTTTATAACTTTGATAAGCTAGACTATTTAAAAACAGAACGAGAAAAAGATGCAATGCATCGTAAATTGCTACTACAGGCAACGAAAGAACTAGTTGAAGGCGGGAATGAATGAATACAGAAGCCGAGTTAATCTCAGCAGTATGTAAGAATAAAGACATCAGCACCCTGCTTGCAGACAATGTAGATGAGATATTTACTTCACATAAAGATATCTGGGATTCATTAAAGTCTTATTATTATAAGTTCAAGGCAGTTCCAGAAGCTGGAATCCTTATGGAAAGATTCAAGGACTTTGAGCCAGTAGAAACAAAAGCAGAGACTGGCTATTATTTAGATAAACTAAAGAATGAATACCTAACTGGCAGACTAAAAAATATTATTATTCAGAGTGGCTCTGCTTTAAAAGAAGATGCAGCCTCTAGAGTATTGGGAGATCTTCAGGCTAAGTTGTCTCAGCTTTCTAAGTTTACAAATCATGTTCGTGACGTAGACGTAACAGACATTGAGTTAGCAGAAAAACATTTCCTAGCAGTCAAGGAGCGCTCAGTAATTATGGGAGGGGCTCCAGGAATTCTTACAGGCTTTGATGCTATAGACAAAGCGTATCCTACTGGTATGGCTCCAGGGCACCTCATAGTGGCTATTGGCTGGCCAGGACGTGGTAAGACATGGTTTACATCCTACCTTGCTTGTAAGGCGTGGGAGCAGGGCTTTAAGCCTATGATTGTATCCCTTGAAATGTCTCCAGAAAATATGCGTGATCGTATTTATACAATGATGGGCTCAGGATTATTTCGTGCTTCAGACTTTGCAAGAGGTGACGTAAATGTAGACACATTCCGTTCATGGGGTCAGAAGAGATTTGAGAATAAAAACGGATTCATTCTGGTATCTAATGAAGGTATGGGAGAAGTTAACGCTAATACTATTCAGTCTAAGATAGATCAGCATAAACCAGACTTAGTTATTTTAGATTATCACCAATTGTTTTCTGATAATAAGCGGAGTTCAGGTGCAACAGAGCGTAACATGAACGTATCTCGTGAATTTAAAATGCTTGCTATGACAAACAATATTCCAGTTATTGATATCACTGCAGCAACTATGGATGATATTACAGATCAAGATGCACCACCTATGCTTAGCCAAGTTGCTTGGTCTAAGGCTATTGAGTATGATGCAGATATGGCTATTGCTATTCACAAGTACACTGATACCAATATGATTGAGGTTGTTAGCAGAAAGAATCGTCACGGAATGGATTTCAATGTCTTTTTAGATTGGGAAATTAACAGAGGTATTATCAAAGAAATTTACGAGAACCCATTTGCAAATGACGCATCGAAGAATTAAAAGATTTCAAATAGATGTAGAGTTTCATGACAACTCTCAGCTAATAAGTTTAAGGCCTCAGTACGAAAACCTTTTGGTTCAGGATATGAGGGGTAAAGGATACGTAAGAGTGCTTGACATAGATCCAGCATTTTCGGTAGAATTTACTGGCGAGACGTGGAAGTTCTTAATGAGCATTCACGGAGTATATGTGGGAAAGAAGAAGGCATGGCAATCAGAGGGTATAACGCAAGGGAAGTCGATACCACGCACTACACGCCAAACCATATTAAATCTATCCTAAGATCTATAGGTCTTGAGTTAGTTGGCGAAACTGGTAATGACTTTCTATGCTACTGCCCATTTCACTCTAACAGACATACTTCAAGCTTTAGCGTTAGCCGTGAGAAGGGTGCATTCATATGCTTTAACCCATCTTGCGGGGAAGCTGGAACCCTACAAGAACTTGTTAAGCGAGTACTAAACAAAAATGATTTTCAGGCTATGAGGTTTATATCTTCAAAAGAGGCAGAGTCACTAGAAAACTTTGATGAAATGCTTTCAGAAGCAATGGAAGACAAGCCATTGTTTAAAGAGTTTTCAGAAGAGACTTTAAAAAAACTATATACTGATTTAATTACAACAAGCCCTGGTAAAGAATACTTTCTTTCTAGGGGAATAAATCAACAATCAATAATTGATTTCGGTCTTGGATATTCTAGTAATATGAATATGGTTACTGTTCCAGTACATAGCCCTGACGGAATGGCAATAGGAATAGTTGGAAGATCAATTGAGGGTAAGTCTTTTAAGAACAGTACAAACTTACCTAAGAGCAAGACGTTATTCAACATTCATCGTGCCAAGAAAATTGGTGACCACGTAATAGTGGTAGAGTCTAGCTTTGATGCAATTCGTGTCCATCAAGCTGGGTTTCCTAATGTAGTGGCTACCCTAGGAGGATTTCTTTCTAAGGAACAGCACAGCCTACTAAACAGACACTTTAACAAGATAACTGTTATGACTGATGCCGATCAGGCTGGAAGAGACCTAGGCAAAAGTATTGTTACTAAATTAAAGTTCAAGGACCTCTTGTGGGCTTCGTGTGAATATGGTAAGATATATCCACATGATGCAAAAGATGCTGGTGATTTAACGGACGAAGAAATTAAGGCATGCATTAAAAATTCTGTACCCGATATGGAATACAGATCTTGGAACTCGTGATATAATAAAAATACAGATGGATTTATACCATCAACTATAAAGGAGAAATATATGAGTATAGTAAAGGGTCTAAAAGACCTAAACAAGGCACTAGATAAGCCTACCTACAGTGGTGGGGACGAAAACAAAGGCCGTTGGCTAAAGATTGAAGACGGCGAAAGCGTAAAGATTAGGTTCTTGCAAGAACTTGATCCAGATTCACCAACATACAACGACAAGCTAGGTTGCGGTTTTATTGCGTTAGAGCACACGAATCCAAAAGATTATCGTCGCAAGGCTCTAGACACAATGGAAACAGAAGGACGTGACTGGGCTAATGAACAGCATCGCAAGGATCCAAAGGCTGGCTGGAAAGCCAGGACCCGCCTATATATCAACGTCTTAGTAGACGATGGTAAAGAAGAGCCATATGTTGCAATTCTTTCACAAGGTACTAGCGGTAAAACAATTACTCCTACCCTAATTGAATACGCTGGCGAGATGGGAAGCATCACTAACCTGATGTGGAGAATTAAGCGCAATGGTTCAAAGACAGACACAAGTTATACAATTATTCCATTAGCAAAAGACGAAACCCCATTTGATTTCACTTCGCTAGAATTGTATGACCTAGAAAAAACAGCAGTGCGTCACGTTACATATGCGGAACAAGAAGGCTTCTATATGGGCGAAGGTGGACAGCAAGAAGAGTCTTCTGCTTCAAGTAGCAGCGTAGACTGGTAACACAAGGTTAAAGGCGGAGAATTAATGTCATTCACACATCTTCATGTGCATTCATACTATTCATTAATGGATGGCCTTAATTCTCCTGCCGACCTAGTGGCAGCAGCAAAAAAATCTGGGCAGGTTGCAATGGCAATCACGGACCACGGAACCTTATCCTCACATAGAGAATTTCAAGTTGCCTGCAAAGAAAATGGAATCAAACCGATCCTTGGAGTAGAAGCTTACATTTCTCCAACAGACAGATTTGATAGATCCTCTAAAACAGATAAAACAATTCAAAACTATAACCACATTACTTTACTAGCCAAAAATAAAAAGGGCTTAGAGAATATTGGAATACTTCAAGAGTTGGCTTGGAACGAAGGGTTTTACCACAAGCCTAGAATTGATAGAGAGATTTTATTTAAATATAGCGAAGGCGTGATAGCCTTGTCTGGGTGCATGAACGGATTAATGTCTAAGCTAATTGAAAAAAATAATTTTGAAGAAGCAGAATCTGTATTTACAAAGTTTAAAGAAGTTTTTGGCAATGATTTTTATATAGAAGTTCAAGCTCATAATCCACCAGAGCTAAATGCAAAACTATTAGAGTTAGCAGATAAATTAAATATTAAACCAGCAGCAACTGGGGACTGCCACTTTGCCCACGAAGAAGACAAAGTTCTTGTAGAAGCAATGTTAGTCTTATCCACCTCTCCTAAATCTAGCAAGGATGCAGATTTTGAAATGTCTAAAGAAATTAAAGACATAAAAGAAAGATTAAATTATTTATATCCTGATAGGAAAATGACCTTTGAGGGACAGAATTTGTGGGTTCAATCCAGAGAAGAAATAGAAAATGATTTTAATCTGGTTGGTATTTCTAGAAAAGATATTTATGAAAATACTATGGATATATCCAAAAAAATTGAGGAATACGACTTTAACAGGGGTCTAGACCTCCTGCCAGTCCCTAAGACCAATGCCGACCAGAAACTGTCTGAGATGGCCCTAGAAGGCCTTAAAAGGCTAGGTCTGCTAGAAGACAAGGTCTATTATGACAGAATTCAGGAAGAGTTATCTATAATTAAAGATAAGTCTTTTGCCTCATATTTCTTGGTTGTAGCCGATATGGTTAACTGGGCAAAAGAAAATAATATTATGGTTGGCCCAGGCCGAGGCTCGGCAGCTGGCTCCCTGGTATGCTATTCGTTAGGGATTACAAGCGTAGACCCAATTAAATATGACTTGCTCTTCTTCCGATTTATTAACCCTGAGCGCAATGACTTCCCAGATATTGATACCGACTTTGAAGATCGTCGTCGTAAAGAGGTTAAAGATTATTTAAAGAAGAAGTTTAAGTTTGTTGCTTCTATTTCTACATACACTTATTTCAAAGATAAGGGTGGAATTAGAGATGCTGCTCGTGTGTTTATGGTTCCACTTTCAGAAGTAAACCGTGCATTAAAATCAATCGACACGTTCGAGGACTTTGTAAGTTCTCCCAACACAAAAGAATTTAGAACAAAGTATCCAGAGGTATTTTGGTTGGCTGATAGATTACGTGGCAAGATTCGGTCAGTTGGAGTGCATGCTGCTGGTGTAGTTGTTGCTAAAGATGATTTAAGAAAATATGCTCCAGTTGAATCTAGAGCAGACGCAAACGATGAGGTTTCTGGAAGAATTCCAGTTGTGGCATACGATATGGATACAATTGCGGACATTGGTCTTATTAAGCTAGATGCTTTGGGATTAAAAACTTTGTCTGTAATTTCTGATACTGTAAAGTCTATTAAAGATCGTCACGGTAAAGATATAGATCTTGCAAAGCTTACTTTAGATGACCCGTCTGTTTATAAAACTTTAAGCGAGGGATATACAAAAGGTGTATTCCAAGCAGAAGCAACCCCTTACACTAATCTTTTAATTAAGATGGGTGTAGATAAGTTTGAAGACTTGGCTGCATCTAACGCATTGGTTCGACCTGGAGCCATGAATACTGTAGGCGCCTCTTATATTAAACGTAAGCACGGAGATGAAGCAGTTCAATTTATTCACCCAATTATGAAGCCTTTTACAGAAAATACATATGGGGTTATTATTTATCAGGAACAGGTTATGCAGGCTTGCGTACACTTGGGAGGTATGACTTGGTCAGAAGCTGATAAAGTTCGTAAAATTATTGGAAAGAAAAAGGATGCAAAAGAATTTGATGAGTTTAAAGATAGGTTTATTGAAGGTGCTTCAAAACATATTTCTAAGAAGCAAGCAGAAACACTTTGGCACACATTTGAGGCGCATGCTGGGTATTCGTTCAATCGTTCCCACGCTGTTGCTTACTCTATGCTTTCTTATTATACTGCTTGGCTCAAAACTTATTACCCACTGGAATTCATGTTCTCCATCCTTAAAAACGAAAACGACAAAGATGCTAGAACGGGATATTTAATTGAAGCAAAAAGACTGGGTCTGAGAGTATCTCTTCCTCACATTAATGAGTCTGAATTGTATTTTTCTTTAAAGGAAGATAGGATTCAGTTTGGATTAGCAGAGATAAAGTTTATTTCAGATAGCATTGCAAATAAAATTATAAGCAAAAGGCCTTATGATAGTTACACCGATTTTATACAGAAAGCTTCTGCAAAGGGAAGCGGGATTAATAGTCGGGCAGTTGCTGCATTAAATTCAATTGGCGGAGCGGCATTTGAAGACAATCCACGTAGCGGTAAAGAAAAAGAATCTTACTATGAATACTTGGGTATCCCTACGTTTAACCTTGAAGGAATACCGCCAAGGATTAAAGCGCAAGCAAAACCAATTGAAGAGTTTGATGATTTAGGTTCCTTTGTAATGTTTGGAATGGCAAAGTCAATTAAAAGAGGAAATGGATGGGCAAGAATTGAATTGGTAGATGAGACAGGATCTATTGGTCTATTTCATAATGAGCAGACTCCAATTGAAACTAATCAAATGTATTTTATATTAGTAGGAGATAATAGAATTGCAAGATATGTAAAGGTTCAAGATATTAATCCGCAGTCTAAAGATTCTTTTGTAGACTTCCTGTATCGAAAAGAATACGACCTTGAAGAGAATCAATACTTCGTAGTAGACTTTACTCCATATAAGACAAAGGCTGGGAAGACTATGGCTCATATAGTAATGTCAGATAAAGATAAGAATTTAACTAGAGCTATTGTTTTCTCTAGTATGTATAAAATTGCCCTAGCAAAAATGCGTGAGGGTATGGTATGTCAGGTAGTTTTATCTAAACTAGACGACGGTACTTTAATGGTAAAGGAGATAAAGTGACAGACGATATCGAAGGTCTAGTAACATCTATAAGTATCAATCAGGTTTTGGTTGCCATTCTAGAAGAGTACGGCAAATTAACAGTTCCTACTTTAAGATTTTTAGATGCGGGAAATTCAGAAAAAGAATTAGTTATTGACTATGATGAAAAGGACCCATCATTTACATTTAGTTTAAGAGAGACAAAAACTAATTTAAATGCTACAATAGATGAAGAGAGAATAGAGCAATAATGAAAATTTCACTAGACGATATACTAGCAAAACTAGATCCAAAAACAAGAGCAAGAGTTCAGTCAGCACAAAATGTTGTTGTTGAAAAACAAAAGACCCCAAGCATTGGATTAAACATGGCTCTTCGTGGGGGCCTAGGTTATGGCAGACAGGTCCTTGTATGGGGTAATAAGTCTGCTGGGAAATCTTCTTTTTGTTTGCAGATGATAGCAATTGCCCAGAAAGAAGGCAAAACTTGTGCATGGATTGATTCTGAAGCTTCTTACGATCAGGCATGGGCAGAGTCTTTAGGCGTAGACTCATCTAAGTTAATTTATTCTTCGGCAAAAACAGTTAACGATATGGTTGATGTTGGAGTAAAACTTATGGAGGCTGGAGTAGATATGATCGTTGTCGATTCTATATCTGCATTATTGCCAGGAATTTATTTTGAAAAAGATGGAAATGAAATGAAAGATCTGCAAGACACTAAGCAGATCGGCGCTGAAGCAAAGGATATGACCCACGCAGTCAAGATGTTAAACTATGCAAACAAAAACACACTACTTGTACTCATCTCACAACAGCGAAATCAGTTTGGATCTATGCATGCTAGTCACATCCCCACAGGTGGCATGGCAGTCAAGTTCTTTTCTTCCACGGTCATTAAGCTCTGGTCGTCTGAGGCTGAGGCGAATGCTATTAAGGCTGGCGTTAAAGTTGGCGACAAGATCATTGAACAAAGAGTTGGCAGGCCAGTTAACTGGATTATTGATTACAACAAACTCGGTCCCCCAAATCTATCGGGACAGTACGACTTTTATTACCAAGGGGAAACTCTTGGTGTAGATGGTGTAGGCGAAACTCTAGACGTTGCAGAAATGTGTGGTGTTGTAGAAAAGGGTGGAGCATGGTATACAGTAAATGGAGAAAGACTTCAAGGTAGAGCTAAAGCAGTTCAATATCTTAAAGACAATCCGAAGGTTGTGGATGAACTTCGTGAGGCAATTAATGCCAAATCTTAATGAGTTTATATACTCAGAAAAAATTTATCCTCCAGAACTGGAAAAGATTGGTGGGAAGAAGCCTTGCTCCCAGTGCGATAAAGATGCAGACGAATATTTTTGGAATGCATCTTTATTGACAATGACTTGGGAGTGTCCAGATGGGCACAAGAATTCATTCAAGGTTAATTGATGTCTGAAAGATCAGAAGTAAAAAGAGACAGGGCTAGGGCCCAAAAGAATAGCGGACGTGGAGACTATCAAAAGGGTGATGCTCAATGGAAACAGTTTCTTGTTGATTATAAAGAAGCAGGGTCATCATTTAATTTAAATAAAGATAACTGGGCAAAAATTTGCACAGACACATTTAAAGTAAATAGAGATATGCACCCAGCATTAAAAATTATTATAGGAAAAGATTCTAAGGTACGACTTGGAATTATTGAATGGGCAGTTTTAGAAGAGCTGATCCAGTTTTGGGAGGATAACAATGGCGAACAAGCGTAGGTTTAATGATACTATTATTAAAAACGGTATGATTATAAAGATTCGCAAAGACGGCACAATAAAATCAGTAGTTGGTCCATACACACCAAAACACAAGCAGGTAAAAAAGTGACCGCTATTCTACTAAGCTCATTAGTTTGTTTTGTAATTGGTTACGGGCTAGGCCTGTTTATAGATAGATGGGATAGGAAGATTAAAAATGGCGGAAGATAAAAACACCCTTGAATTAATAAGTCAGATCACAGAGTTTAATGATCTACACGAGTTTATGAAGGATGAACACCTAGATAAGGCCTTGGCTATTGTAGTAAAGCTATTATTAAATCCAGATGTTCCGTCCGCTAAATCCCCTATGCTTATTATGGAGTTACAGGCAATGTCAACAAAGTTTGCTGTTATGGCTTCGTACTATTCAACCATTGCAAAAGATAAAGCTGGAACCACAAATAACAATAAAAAGAATGTTTATTACTCACTAAAGGAGTCCATAGACAAACTTGTAGATGCACTTAAGTATGTCGTTAGGTATAATTCATAATGGGCAGAGACATAGTAAAGAATCTTAAATTTAAAAAGCATACAGGAAAGTTTTTTGATCCAGAAAAGTTTGCCACACTGCTTGATGAAGCATACAGAAATACAAAGCGTCCTGATGGAGACATGACCAAGAAGTCATTTAGTCCTAGCTCTTTAGGGTATGGCCATGGAACTTGCCCTAGATATTGGTATATGGCATTTAGCGGGGCAATGTTTATTGATGACAACGATGCCGTTGCGGTTGCTAATATGGCACAAGGAACACAGGCTCACGAGAGATTACAAAATTTAATTAAAACTATGCCAGAATGGAAAGCAGAGGAAGAGGAAATTGTTAATGAATACCCTCCTATTCGTGGCTTTATAGATCTAATTATGGAATACGATGGTGAAACAGTAATTGGTGAAATTAAAACTGCTAAACAAGAAGTTTGGGATGTTCGTCAATCTGAGATGAAGCCAACACCAAATCATATGCTTCAGCTTTTAACTTATATGAAATTAAAAAAAGCAAAAGAAGGATTCTTTTTATACGAGAATAAAAATACTCAAGAGATTATAGTTATTCCAATTTCAATGAACGAAAAAAATACTAAGATAATTGAAGACACATTTACTTGGATGATGGAAGTGTGGGACAACTTTAAAGACGGAGATCTTCCAATGAAGCCAGCGGGAGCGTCTAAGTACAAACTTCCCTGCACATACTGTCCAGTAAAGAAAGAGTGCTACTCAAAAGAAACTCCAACAGGAACAGTTCAAATAGAATTGTTTGAGATACCAAAATAATGATATGCTCTAATAAAGAATGCGGCATAGAGTTTGAGCCTAAAACACATAACCAAAAGTATCATAACGATGAATGCTGCAGAGTTGCTACAAACAGACGCATTATGGAAAAGTATTATGAGAAAAAAGCTATTAGGCAAGGTGCGGACCGTGGTTGTAAAAAATGTGGTTTTCAGCTAAGCAGATACAATGACACTCTTTTGTGTGCTTCATGTCAAAAAAAGACAGATGTCGGCAAAAGATCTAGCATATTGGATAGAATAAATGAAATTAGCTGAGCTAATAAAAACTAAAGCTAATAGGGTTTTAGGTATAGATGCCTCAACAAACTCGATAGCTTTTTGCCTCATGGAGAATAATGTCCCGATTAAATGGGGCAAAATAGAACTTAGCGGTGCCGACATTTATGAAAAAATATATGATGCTAAGGTTAAAATGCATGCTATGCTAAATGAATTGGAGAGTGACTATATAGCAGTAGAGGGTGCCATACTTGTCAGATCCCCCGATGCTGTGATAAAATTGTCTTATGTCTATGGAGTTGTTATTGCTGAGCTTATGTCTACTGGTGCTAAGGTTATTACTATTAGTCCATCCTCGTGGCAGGCGTACATTGGCAACAAAAATCCGACAAAGGATGAAAAGTCTGCAATAAGATTAGCAAACCCAGGATATGCAGACTCCTGGTATAAAAATCAACTACGCAATATGCGTAAACAAAGAACTGCAAATTATTTTAATGATAAGTATAATATTGTGGTAAACGATTTTGATGTGGCAGATTCATTTGGAATTGCTCACTATGCCAATAAGGTGTTGACAGAACGATGAAACTATATCAAAGCCAGACCTGGATGTATAGAAGATATGTTGTTCAAAAGAAAACGGTAACTGAAATTGCCGAAGAGTGTAAGGTTTCTGCTATGACTATACAGAGAGCATTAGACAAGTTTGGGTTGGTTAAAAAACGATGAGCAAGGACATATGGTTAGAGGCTAACGAAGAAACTGCTGGAGACCTTATTCTTACTGGATATGTTGGTCCGTTTAAAGACATGCCAGTGTACAATGAAGTTAAGTCTTTATTTGGAAACGGATCTATTGCTCTAGACTTTGGTTGTGGTGTTGGAAGAAACTCGGTAGCACTTGCAGAGACATACGGCAAGGTAATATCCTTTGATCTTCCCAGCATGATTGATTTAGTTCCACAAGAAAATAAACTAAGTAACATATCATATACAACAGACTGGGAGTATGTTAAAGAATTTAAATTTGATATAGTACTGGCAAGTCTTGTATTTCAGCATATTGAAGATTCAGAGTTAGATTCATACCTAAATGACTTGTCTCAGATAGTGGACAGATTAGTTCTTCATAGCAGAACATGGATTGATCATTCAGCTTCACAGGTATTGCCAATTGTAGAAAAATATTTTATAATTGATACGATAGAATATTCAAGAGATCCCAATAGCCCTATTGATGATCATTTTATTGCAACACTAAATAAGAGGTAAACATAATGGCGGGATATCCAGAAAAAGATAAAGGCTATCAGATGTGGGTTACAGACTTACAGCTAATAGCAACAAAGGCACCATCTGGTCAAAAGATTATTACAGAGTGCCTTGAAATAGCAGGAATGTTAATTGAAAAGAATATATCATACGGAAACTCTGCGCTAGAGCCAATCCGTATATTTTCAAAGGCGGATTCAACAGAGCAGATCCGTGTAAGAATTGATGATAAGCTAAATAGGATTCAAAATGATCAGGCATTTCCAGGAGACAATGATATTGATGATTTAATTGGCTACCTAATATTGCTTAAAATAGCCAACAAAGTTGCACTTTCAGTCGACTGAGAGTATACTCTAGTATATGTCTGAGATAGAGTTAACTAATCATTTTGACCGTATGAATACCGTTGTATCAGAATTACTTAAAGGAAACAACCCCACCCAAATAGCAACCATTACAGGCTTTAAAAGAGCCGAAGTAGTTGAGCTAGTAGAAGAGTGGAAGAGTGTTGTCCACAACGACACAGCGGCCCGTGACAGGGCAAAAGAGGCTATCTCTGGGGCAGACCGTCATTACGCAATGCTTATTAAAGAAGCCTGGAAAACAGTAGAAGATGCAGACGCACAAGGACAACTAAATGTTAAATCAACAGCATTAAAGCTTATTGCAGATATTGAAGGAAAAAGAATCGGCATGCTGCAAGAAATAGGATTGCTGGATAACGCTGAGCTAGCTAACCAGATTGCAGAGACAGAAAGAAAGCAAGACATACTTGTCAAAATACTAAAAGAGGTTACCGCAAGCTGCTCAAAATGTAAAATGGATGTAGCAAAAAGATTGTCTCAGGTTACTGGCATAGTAGAGCCAGTATTTATAGAGGCGGATGTCATAGAAACGGAAGTGTCATGAGCAACAGGCTTTTCGTATTTGATTTAGATGGCGTTCTTGTAGACAGCAAACAAATACATTTTGATTCATTAAACCTTGCCCTAAAAGAGATAGATGAAAAATATGTTATATCAGAAGAAGATCATGCACAAATTTTTGAAGGATTAAGTACAAATCAAAAACTAAAAATATTAAGCGAAACTCGTGGTCTACCAGAAGAAGATCATGAAAAAATATGGGGTCTAAAACAAAAAAAATCAATTCAGTTTTTTCAAGATTTGCCTGAAGACGATGAACTAATTCAAATATTTAAAATGATTAAATCCTACGGTGTAGATATTGCCGTAGCAAGTAACTGTATTAGAGACACGGTTGAGACCTGCCTTAAATCTTTAGGCATTTACAATGAAGTAAATTTTTATTTAGGAAATCAAGATGTTGCTTACCCAAAGCCTAGTCCAGAAATATATTTGAGGTGTATGGATGAATTAGGTAGTGATAAATGGAGCACTGTTATTTTTGAGGACAGCTTGATTGGGCGCACTGCAGCCTTAGCAAGTGGTGCTACATTAGCAAGTATTAACAGCAGAATTGATTTGACATCTAAACTTGTTTTAGAATATTTAAACCCAAAAAGAAAAAAAATAAATGTTCTTATCCCAATGGCTGGTGAAGGCTCTAGATTTACTGAAGCGGGATATGCTATACCGAAGCCCTTGATTGAAATTCATGGGAAATCAATGATTAATTTAGTTTACGACTCTATAGATTTAGACGCCCATTATATTTTTATTGCAAAATCAGAGCATATAGAAGAATTTAATTTACAAAAACATATAAGCGAATTCTGTAAAGATTTTACTATTATTCCACAGGATAACAAGTTGGATGGAGCTGCACTATCATCTCTTTTGGCAAAAGATCTTATTAATAATGATTCCCATTTAATAATTGCTAATTCAGATCAGTATGTTAGATGGAATTCTAAAAAAGAATTGGACTCCTGGATTCAATCAGGGATAGATGGATCCGTACTAACCTTTTTATCTAATGAAAATAAATGGTCATATGCAGAAATAAAAGATTATTTTGTTAAGCAGGTTCATGAAAAAATAGTAGTTGGCCAAGAAGCAACTTGCGGCATATATTACTGGAAGTCTGGATCTGATTTTGTAAAGTACGCTGAAATGATGATTGAAAAAGGAATAAAAACTAATAATGAATTTTATGTAGCTCCAGTTTATAACCAAGCAATAGGAGATGGTAAGATTATATCTTATTCAAGGGTAAAAGAGATGCGTGGCCTTGGAACCCCAGAGGATCTAGAAAAGTTTGTCCTGGGCAGCCTTCCATCATTTAAACCTGAAGATAAAAATAAATATTTTTTTAACAACTCAGATAATTTGCCAAAAAACAATGACTCCTATGTTGAAAATATATTTAGGATGACTCCTTCAGAAATTTGTATATCTTACAAAAATGCTAAATACGAAGTTTTTGATCAGGATGAAGAGGGCAAATTTGTCAACGCCTTAAATTTAATAAAAGGCTACAGGCATCCTTCTTTTAACCCAGTAATCACTTCAATAGACAACGATTACGTTAAAAAAGAAAATGAAAAATCTGTTTTTTTAATAGTTTATACTACAAGATTTTATCACATATACTTAGAAGTTCTTCCAAAACTATTTTTCTTAAAAAAAATAGACCCTGATTTTAAAGTAATTCTTTTAGGAGACCACAAACTTGACAAAAATAAAAATTTTATTGGGATGGACCTTAAAAATTTAAATATACTTCCAAGCAGAGAAGAAGAGTGTGCCTCTTTAAAGTTCTGGCTTGATGCTTTAGACATAGAATTTGAATGCCTTGACAAGAAAAGTTTTGCAGGAACCAATTTAACATTTGAAAAGTCATATGTGTTCTATGAAAAAATGGAAACAGTAGCTCCGACTTTAGAACTAGACAAAACAATTCTAGATTCTAAAAAAGCATATTGTGAAAAATGGTTAAACCCCAGCATTAAATTAAATTCAATAGAATATATTCCTACTTGGATTTATCATAGAAGCACTGGCGCACCTGAAATAGATGCAATAACTTATACAAGAAATGAAATAGAGTTATTTTTTAAAAATAAAAAAAATATAAGAAAAAAAATATATTTCTCTAGGAAAAACTACGAAAGAGTACACCCTAGCGAAGTAGCTATTGAAAATTTTTATCGCAGGAAGGGTTTTGAGGCTATATGCATGGAAGATTTTACTCCAGAAGAACAGATAAATATCTGCAGATCAGCATCAGACATAGTTTGTTATGTAGGATCAGGAATGGTTAATTTGTATTATTTGGACCCACTAGATGATCGTGAAGTTAACATTACAGTATTAGCTTTAGATGATCCTAACCAAGCAGGATTTGTTGAACAAATGTATAACCACTATTCAGATCTGATTACATCGGAAAGTAGACAGTTTGGAGATCACATAAAGATTAAATTATTAAATATTCCTGCAGATATGGAGTACAGGCATACTAACCCAACTTTATCGAAATTGTTGCAGGAATAAAATGAATGTGAACCTTAAGGGCGTAGTTGACGTATACAAAATGAATGACGACGAAGTTTGTTTAAAGTATAAAAACCCGTCGTTTAAGTTTTATGAATTAATGCACAGGAGGCCTAATTCTCCTACCAGGTGGGACAAAGCAAATAAAGCAATGAGTTTGCCTGAAAGTATTAAAGATCCACTTTGCCCAACTTCCCCCATGATCAATCCAATTGTCGACAAAATACACGACAATCCTAAAAAATCTTTTGATGGAAGATCAGTATATTTAATTGCTTATACTCCTAGATTTTTTCATTTCATGCTAGAGCATCTGCCTAAAATATTTTTCTTAAAAGAAAAAGACCCAAACTTTAAGTTACTTCTTTTTTCTAACGAAGATAAAGATACAGATGGAATATTTTTAGGGTTAAAGGGAAATGCAGAGCACGGCAGGGAAGAAGATGGATCTTCATTTAAATTTTGGCTTGATTTACTAGAGATTGACTATGTGTGCTTTAATTTAAAAGATTTAGAATCTATGAATTTAGATTTTGAATACGCATATGTTTTTTACGAAAATTCCTTTATGAAACAGAGAAGTGGTAGCGATGCATATGATTCAGTAATGCTTAATGGCTCGCCCGTGCAGGTGGACGGGAAAGAATATTTTGTTTCAATTACTTTAGATAGAGGCAGTTCAGATATAGACGGGAAAACAGTTGACTGGGTGCGTCCGTATATAACTAAACAGGTAGAGTCAAAGTCCATAGTTTCTGATGCTGACAAAAAAATATACATATCTAGAAAAAATTACTCAAGGGTTCACCCTAATGAAAAAGAAATAGAAAGTCATTTTTTGTCTAAAGGTTATCAGTCGGTATGCATGGAAGATATGAATCCGATAGAACAAATAAAGCTTGTCAGGGAGTGCACTGATATAGCCTGTCATGTAGGATCATCTATAGTTAATCTGTATTATGGTAAACCAAATACAAAGGTAACAGTCCTGGCAACTAAAAAAGAAAATGATCTTCTAAGCTACTATAATGTTATTTTAACAAACAATGGAATAGAAGTTGATAATGTATTGTTACCAGAAATTATTGATGGAAGTGTATCTGAGGCTATGACAAAGTATGTATTGGAGTACCATGGAATTTGATTTTAGCAATCTAATTGATATATTAGATGGAGAAGAGTTTGAAGAAAGACCAGTAGACCTAAGAACTTTTGTGCAGAGTCCAGAATATTTAGGTCTCCCACCATTGTCTGAATATCAGCATACCCTCATTGAAAAAAGTTCACAGATTTATAAAGAGTCTACACTGATTAAGCTTTTTGGTGAAGATGAAGGCGTCAGAATGTTTAAGCAAACAGCTAACGAAGTTGTTGCCCAGCTTGGCAAGGGTTCTGGAAAAGATTACTGCTCTACAATATCAGTAGCGTATATAGTATATTTACTGTTGTGCCTTAAAGATCCAGCAACCTATTATGGCAAGCCTCCTGGGGACTCAATTGATATTATTAATATTGCTATTAACTCTCAGCAAGCAAACAATGTTTTCTTTAAGGGATTTAAAACACGAATAGATAAGTCTCCATGGTTTACTGGAAAATACGAAGCAAAAGCTTCTGAAATGAAGTTTGATAAGGCCATAACAGTACACTCAGGACACTCAGAGCGTGAAGCGTGGGAAGGTTATAACGTTATCGTAATCATTCTCGATGAAATTTCAGGCTTTGCTACAGAGAATACAACTGGTCATGAGCAAGCTAAAACTGGTGGAGCTATATATGATATGTATAGAGCATCGGTAGACTCACGTTTTCCAGACTTTGGTAAAGTTATTCTTCTGTCATTTCCTAGATATAAAAATGATTATATTCAGCAAAGATATAATGATGTTGTGGCGGAAAAAGAAGTTGTAACTAGAACTCATCATTTTAAGCTAGACGATGATCTTCCAGATGGAACAGAAGGTAACGAATTTGATATTGAGTGGGAAGAAGACCACATCATCTCGTACAAGTATCCTAAAATGTATGCGCTTAAAAGACCCACATGGGAAGTAAATCCAGTAAGAAAGATTGAAGACTTTAAGGTTGCGTTCTACAAGAATGCACCAGATGCCTTGGGAAGATTTGCCTGCATGCCAACAGATGCAGTAGATGCATTTTTTAAATCCAGAGAAAAAATTGAGAATGCATTTAAGAACACAGCCTTAGCTGTGGATAACTTTGGAAGATTTGAAGACTGGTTTGCACCAGACCCAGATAAAGAATATTTTATACACGTCGACCTTGCACAAAAGCATGACCATTGTGCAGTAGCAATGTCACACGTAAAAAAGTGGGTTAATGTTAAGGTGACAGATACATATTCTCAGCCAGCACCTATTGTTGAAGTAGACGTTGTAAGATATTGGACACCAACTCCAGATAAGTCTGTAGATTTTACAGAAGTAAAAGATTACATATTGTCTTTAAGGTCTAAAGGGTTTAAGGTAAAAGTTTGTACATTTGACAGGTGGAACTCACACGATATGATGCAGCAACTAAAGCAGTATGGAATTAATACAGAAACGCTATCTGTTGCCAAAAAACATTACGACGATATGGCAATGGTTGTGGCAGAAGATAGGCTGGATGGCCCACACATTCCTCTGCTTATAGATGAATTGCTTCAACTTAAAATTATGAGAGATAGAGTTGATCACCCTAGAAAAGGATCTAAAGACTTAGCTGACGCTGTATGCGGATCTATATTTAATGCAATTAAAAGAAGTAGGCCCGACAACAATGAAGAAATAGATATTCACACCTACAGTTCCTTGAAATGGGATAGGCAGGATGAAGACGACACAACTGTTTTAAATATGATAAGAGCACCAAGAATGCCTCAAAACTTATCAAATGCACTAGAAGGAATGGAAATAATATGAGTATATATCAAGAGCAAGCTAAAGAGTGTAAGTGCTGTGGTAAGCACGTTCCTCTACCAACCACATTAAAAGAGTATCAGGGGGTTATTTTGTGCCCAACAAGCTTTGCAAATGTTCTTGAATATAAAAGAATTTGGAAATCTATTGGTGGCCGACCAAGCGGAAGCATAAGAAAACATTTTTCTGATTATGTTCAGCAAGTAGTAGAGAACACTATTGACAAAACTGAAAACGTTCAGTTATAATAAAACTAGGCAACAATAGCTTAGTTGGTTAAAGCCCCGAACTCATAATTCGGTAATCGTAGGTTCAAGTCCTACTTGTTGCACAGGGGAGGCAATATGACAGAAGAAGAAGATCAGCATGACTCAGATAGACTGGCGTATTATATAGAAATAGGTGCCGTTAGTTTAGAGGGCGTAGATGAAAGCGGAGAGCTTATTTATTCTATTAGCGAAGACGCAGAGACTTTAGCTCCAGAATTGTGGCAATCTCATACTGAATATGTAGATAGGTCTTTGATTGAACTGTATGAGCAGGGCTTGGTTGAAGTTGAATACGATGAGAACCTAGAGGCAACTTTTCATATTAGTCCAGAAGGTCAAAAAATAGCTAAAGAAAAAGGTTTAATCGAAATGGAATTTAATAAAGATATTCCAAACGACTAGAATATGGTATAATTACACTAGGTCGCCAATAGGGGCCTATAAATTAACTTATTCGCTTGAAGGAGGAATAAAATGGTAACAACATATACATGGGATCTTTTCAAGGATCCTTTTTTTATTGGCTTTAATCGTGAACTTGAAAGAATGTCTAACGTGCACAGTGCTGCATCTCGTCAGTCATATCCACCATACGATGTATTAAAGCTAGATGAGGATACATTCTTAGTATCTCTTGCAGTGGCAGGATTCACAAAAGAAGACATTAATCTATCTGTAGATAACGGTACATTAGTTATTTCTGGAGAAATTACTGAAGTTACAGATGCAGAAGTTTTACATAAAGGAATTGCTGCACGTAAATTTACAAGGTCTTTTGCCCTCGGAGAGTACATGGAAGTATCTAGCGCTTCTCTAAAGGACGGCATGCTTAATATCAGTATTAGCCGCTTAGTCCCAGAAGACAAGAAGCCAAAGACCATAAAAATTAAATAATAGTATAATGGAGATCTGCACCCCGTCACTGGGGAGTCGCAGACTATTCGGGTCGCTACCCGAAAGATGGACCTGAGCACGTCCGCAAACTGCTCTTTAATATTTTAGGAGAATAATGTTTGAGTACAGAATTAAGCAAGTAACAAAAATTGTAGATGGAGACACAGTAGATGTCGACATAGATTTAGGATTTAGCATTTCATATGCTCAAAGACTTAGACTGGCAGGAATTGATACCCCAGAGTCTAGAACTACCGATAAACTTGAAAAGACATTAGGTCTCGAATCAAAAGAATATCTTAAGTCTAAGTTTAAAGACGCAAATGTTATTGTTGTAAAAACAGAAAAGCCAGACAGCACAGAAAAGTATGGTCGCATACTTGGCTGGATTTACATAGACGGCAACACAAAGTCTATTAACGAACAGATGATTGAAGATGGATACGCTTGGGGATACATGGGCGAAACTAAGGTTAAAGATTTTGTAGCCTTAGCAGAGAAGAGAAAAAAGAGCGGTAAGTGATGGCTGTAAATGGCAAGCCAAATATTCATTGGATGCAGAGGTTTGATGGGGGTAGCCCAGAAGAACTCAAAACTTTATCTAACGTACTAGAGTTTGCTGGATATTACTCTACTTTAACCGTATATCACTCACAAATTCCTGACTATTGGATCAAGATAGCCAATATAATTAATCCAGACCATAAATTAAAGTATATGATTGCAATGAGAACATATGCAATAAGCCCAGAATACTGTGCAATGATGTGTGAAGCGTTTAATGAGCTGTCCCCCAACAGGCTGATATTAAATATTGCTGCTGGAGATATACAGTCTGACGAAACTAGCGTATCTGATGTTGTTGCAATATCAAATCTTTTAACAACGCATGAGGATAGGGTAAAATATACTTCTGAGTGGTTAGAAAAATTTACAAACCTGACCTTGCTAAAAAATAAACCAGAAATAGTTATAAGCGGAACATCTAAAGAAACTATTGTAAATGCCAATAATTATGCCGATGCACACCTATCTATGTACTCTAGCTATAAAGATGGGTTAAAAGATTTAATTAAAACAAACAAAAAAATAGTCTCTGGGCCAATAATAATACGTGATACTAAAGAAGAGGCAGAGGATATATATAATCAATTGCCAAACAATATGATTAAAGGGTCTTGCCTTTTTGGTACAGAAAATGAGATAATAGAACAGATAAAAAATATGGGAAAAGAAGGAATAACGGATATTTTAGCAAGCAGAGCTCAGATGGATGATGAGCACTATCGAATACACAGAATGGTAAAAAAAATAAATGATATCTAAAGATGAAGTAAGTCAAATGATTGAGCAGGCCAGGTCTGACAAGAAGATCCTGCAGATAAAATCGATGTTTATTAATGTGCCAAAGTGGGATCAATTCATTAATCATTTAGATTATCATTTTAACACTACGCCAGAAGGCCCTCAAGAAGAGTCTGATGAATGGCACACAATACATAATGGGACTGTTGCTAAAACTGGTTATTATTTCCATGTCAGAGAAGCAACATCAAAGGGTGAGTTTACTTTTTTCCCAGAATGTAAAGATGTGGTTAATTTTTTCAACGAAGTGTATGACGAAAAAACTAACGGAGGTGGAACATTCTTGAATATAGTTGGCAACGGCATGATGGTTCCAACGCATGTAGATGATGTAGACAGCGTGTTTTGGCAATGTCAAGGATCAACAATTTGGCAAGTATTTTTAAACAAAGATGATCAGGGTAGAGGGATAGAACCAATACAGACAGTAACAGTGGAACCAGGAGATATAATCGTTGTTCCCAGGGGAGTATTCCATGGATTAAACCCACATGTTTCAAGAGCAGCTATAGCATTCAGATATAAAGAGGTGCGGGAATAGATGCCAATCTATGAATACAAATGCGAATGTTCTCCAGAAGATATTGTATCAAAAGAAAGATCTATAAATTCTGTTGAGCCAAACTACTTGTGTAACCTATGTGGTAAAAAAATGCAGAGACATTACGGTTCTTTTGGTATACAGTTTAAAGGCAATGGCTTCTACAAAACAGATAATATTAAATAACAACATGGTATAATTAACTAAGTAAGCAAAGATATTGCATTACTTAGGAGATACCTAGTTGACTAGAAAGTTAAAGTATTTTTTAACCAGCCTTTTTATAATCGGCTGGCTTTTCCTTTTTAGTCCTAACTTTGCTAATGCTAATGAGCCACCAGCCCCCTCAGAGCAAGTTGTTGTAAGCCCTGCACAGCAGGCAGTAAATACAGCCATTGCAACCGCAACTACAGAAGTTGCACAGGCCATAGCAGCATCAGATACGTCCACTGTCACAACAGCAACAGCTGTACAGGCAGTAACAGCATCTAATGCCGCAGTAACTGCCGCAACAACGGCTGTGACTGCAGCAACTACAGCAGTGGCGGAAGTGTCTAATGTGTCCACAGCCGTAGAAACAGCGACAGCGGTTGTTCAAACAATTACTTCAACGGTAGCATCCGTTACACAAGCGGTAGCAGCAATTCCAGTAAGTGCTACAACTCAAACACCAGAAGTTGCTACAGCACAAGTAGCTGTTACAGCAGCGGTTCCCGTTATTGAATCTGCAACTGCAACGGTTATAGCAACAGCATCCCCTTTAATGCCTGAAACCCCCACTACAGTTACTCAAGTAGCAACCGCAATTACAACAGAAGTAGCACAGGCTGCAACAGCTTCTACTGCAATACAGGTAGCTCAGGCGGCAATAGATACCGCAACGGCCACAGTAGCAACAGCAACTACGGCTGTAGCAGCAGTAACTCCTGCACGGACAGAGGCTCAAACACAATTAACTCAAGCAAACGTAGCAATTAATAATGCTCAAGATGCAGTCAATGCCCTTGCTGCAACTATTGGTACAACCACAAATGTTTTATCTAATGTAGATGATGCTGGTGTTCGCATGAATCTTCCATTTAATTTACAGATGGGCGGAGTCACATATAATAATGTTTTTGTAGGATCTAATGCGACAATCACCTTTGGAGTAAATGAGGGTGCAAATTATTATTCTACACCTAATGCACCTTCCATTTCTATAGCAGGGTATGACTGGACTACTTGGAGTAATGGATCTGGAATTACATACTCAACAACTACCAATACACTTAGCGTTGCTTGGGATCTTAGAGTTTATCCTTTGCAAACAGCAGAAACACAAATGACTCAAGTTAGATTTAATGCGGATGTTAATCCTTCAGATGGTGCCTGGCAGGCAGATGTAAGCGTGACTGGACCAATCCCAAATGGTGCTAGATTTAACGTAAGAGAAACTACAAATGGTCCCGTAACAAATATTAGTAATACAAGCACTACTACGGGATTTACTGGAACAATTAGTCAAGGCGCTGCATTTACTCCCACCCCTGATCCAGACAATTCAACAGTCTTGGCAGCAATTGATACAGCAAATGCACAAATTGCTACATTAAACTCAGCAGTTACTGCTATTGTTGCAACAAATACAGCAAATACAAATACAGTTATTGCACCAATTGCAACTGTTTCACAAAATACTGTAACGGCATTATCAACAGCAAGCACAACATTGACTGAAAAGGTGGCAGACCTTGCAATTGTTTCTACAGCCGTAGAAAAAGTAACTACAGCACCTACAATAGTGGCAGCAGCTCAAACAGTAATTGATGCAGTTCCTGCACCAGCGCCCTTGCCAGCCCCTGCTCCACCTGCACCAGTTGAACCACCCGTAGTCGTGCCACCTGTAGACACTACACCCGTAGTCGTGCCACCTGTAGACACTACACCCGTAGTCGTGCCACCTGTAGACACTACACCCGTAGTCGTGCCACCTGTAGACACTACACCAGTAACTACCACACCAGTTGATACCACACCTGTGGAAACAGAACCAGTAGACACAGAGCCTGTGGAAACAGAACCAGTTGATACCACACCTGTGGAAACAGAACCAGTAGACACAGAGCCTGTGGAAACAGAACCAGTAGACACAGAGCCTGTGGAAACAGAACCAGTTGATACCACACCTGTGGAAACAGAACCAGTAGACACAGAGCCTGTGACGGGATCAGAAGAAGATGTAACAAATACAGTTGATGATGCATTGGAAGATGGTAAAATTGATAGTACAGAAGTTGAAGCAATTGCAGAAGCTATGTCTGCAGATGGTGAAATTGATGCAGAAGAAACTAATCAGTTAATTGAAGCATTGGCAGAAGATGGAAAAGTTTCTGTAGCAGATCAAGAAGCAGTTCTGGAAGCACTTGCGTCAGACGGCGAAGTTTCAAAAGAGGATGTTGCAGCCATTGTTGAATTAGCTAACTCAGATGGTAAATTATCTGAAGCAGAAAAAGATATTGTTGCCGATGCATTAATTCAATCTGTTCCAGAAGGTGAAAATCTTACTAAAGAACAGGTAGCGGAAGCTGGAATTAAGTTATCAGATTTGCCAGCAAGCACACCAGTTGATGTTAGAACATCTGAAAATGGTGACTCGGTTGTAATTACTGCAGAAGTTGCAGTACAAGTAGAATTAATATCTGACCCAGCGGCATTTGCACAAGAGTTATTTAATGACCCAGGAGCAGCCCTACAGGCCTTGGGAAGCATAGGTGCAGATATGACAGAAGGCGAAAGAGAAGAGGCAACTGAAATGGTTGTAGCAACAGTTGTAGCAGCAGGTGCAGCAATTAACGCAGCAGCAGTTGCAACAGGAGGAGCCACAGGGGGTAGCACAGGAGGCGGAGGAAATTCTGGTGGAGGCTCAGGAGCTAATTCACCAGGTCGAGGAGGAAGAAGAAAATGGTAAGAATAATAAAGAATATCCTAAAAGATATGGTAGACCAAGCATGGACCCTTCTTGGTATGTTTATTGCTTGGGTTGTTTTGGACGGAAGTGCTAAAGATATAGTCGGTTATGGCATTATAGCTACTACTGCTCTATGGATAGTAACTAGTCCTATCAGAAATAGAAACTCAGAATAGGGTATAATAGTAGTATGAAGAAAATAACTGCTATTGCTTTAGCTGGACTATTAATGGTATCATTGAGTTCATGTGGCTATAGTGGATTCTATAGATACCCATGTCAAGATCCTAAAAATTGGGAAATTGCAGAATGTAATCCTCCAGTATGTGAAGCTTCACAGACTTGCACAAATGATGTAATAAAAATTACACCTACAACACCAGAACAGGAAATAACAAATGGCTAAACAAAAGCTAACCCCAGCAGACTTAGATGCTCGTTTAAAGTTTATTCTAGGAATAACTCTTGGAAGCATCCTGTTTCTAACAGCAGTCGGAATTATTTACGGACTATTGTTTGTAACACAGCCCATAGGAGCTCAGTCAGAAAATGACAAGATGTTCTTTAATGTTCTAGGTAGTATTGCAACATTTATTACAGGCACACTTGCAGGAATTTTGATTGGCAATTCAGGTGCCAAGGATATTATGGCGGCCCAAATACAAAATAAAGAAGTAGATGCAAAGAATACACAGGCAGACAAGAAGCTTGAAGCAGAAATTGATGCAACTGCAGCACGTTTAGCGGCAAAGCCAGACGGAGAGATGCCAGCAGAACAACCAGTTGATACAGATTGGGACAAAGAATAATGGCAGACCAAGGCACAGCAGCACGTTTAATCGAAGTTGCTACAGCAGAGATTGGGACTATTGAAGGTCCAAAGGATAACGAAACAAAGTATGGTGCTTACACTAAAGCTAATTTCCAACCATGGTGCGGAAGTTTCGTAAATTGGTGCGGGAACGAATCTGGCGTAAAGATTCCTAATACAGTTTATACTCCAGCAGGAGTAACAGCATTTAAAAAAGCTAACGCATGGATTGATGGAGATATTGCAGATCCAGAACCAGGAGATATAGCCTATTTTGATTTCCCTTCAGATGGCGTCGATAGGGTTTCTCACGTAGGTATTGTTGTTAAAGACAATGAAGACGGAACCGTTTGGTGTATTGAAGGAAACACATCTTCAAAGAAGTCTGGGAGCCAAAGAAATGGCGGAGAAGTTTGCAAACAACTCCGTGCCTACAAGAAAAACAAAGCAGGAGTTTTAATATCTATTGTTGGATTTGGTCGTCCAAAGTTTAAAGCAGCAGCACCAATTGCAGAACAAAAGCCTGCTAAAGCTAAAACAAAAGTATGCCCAACCTGCGGTAAGTAAATGAACACATACAAAGTTAAGCTTGAAGTAACGGCAGAAGTAGAAGCCTTTGATGAAAGCGATGCTCTAGATTATGCTAATGATATATTTGGCGTAGACGATGAAATTAAAAACGTTAAAGTAGTTAGCGTTAAGGAGAAATAATGGCAACTGAAGGATACAAACCAACTTCAGGAATGCAATCTGCAGCCCGCCGTGCAATTAAATTAAAAGAAGAAGGCAAGGCTAAGGGTGCGGGAACGGCAGTAGGCTGGACTCGTGCAGGACAGCTAGCAAGAGGAGAGACTTTAAGTTTATCAACAGTTAAAAGAATGTATTCTTTTTTTTCACGCCATGAGGTAGATAAAAAAGGAAAAGACTTTAATAATGCAGAAAACCCATCTAATGGCAAAATTATGTGGTTGGCTTGGGGTGGGGACGCAGGGTTCTCATGGTCTAGAAAAATAGTAACAAGGGAGAAAAACATGAAAAAGAATTTAGAAATGCAGGAAATGGTAGAAGAAATTAAAGGCATCTTAGAAGATGTAGTAAATCCAATAGAGGCAGTGGTTGAAATTACAGAGGATGATTTAGCAAAATCAATAGATCCTAAGCCAGAAGATGAAATGGAAAAATCTGAAGACTGTGACTGTGAAGAATGCAAAGCAAACGGAACAAAATGCGAAGATTGCCCTAAATGCTCAGAAGAAATGAGCAAGTCCTATGAGTCAGATAATGAAGACGAAGACAAATGGAATAATATGGAAAAAGCTTGTTGGTCAGGATATGAGCAGCAAGGAATGAAAGACAAGGGTGGACGCAAAGTCCCTAACTGTGTTCCTATTAAAAAGTCTGCAGATGAAGATCCAATTAACGAAGCAGAAAAAGAAGTAAATAAGTCCATATGGGGTGGAGCTTTTCTTAAATAGTCATTGACAGAGCCGCAGTTTCTACTGTATAATATATATCAGTGGGATGCTGCGGTTTATGTTTGAGGGACAATGTTAAATCTAACAGAACTAGGTGTCGAAGTCTTTATTAAAAAGGCTAAGAGTGTAACCCCGTACTGGGACAATTACGATCTTATCATTTGGAAGAAAGATAGTGGCGGGTTTACCAGCATAAGAGGAATGTTCAAAGAGAACACCTGGGGAACAGCAGAACGAATTGCAGTTGCCAACAATGGAATATGGAAGCTGCCCACAAAGTATGTCAGACATTTTAAGTAGTTTAGGAATAGATCAAGATTCTTTAGATTGGTTTCATCTTGCTATATGCAGAGGAATGAATACTGATTTGTTTTATGAGAAGTATGAATCCGATTCTAACATAGCAAAGAACATAGACGAGATGTGTTTAAGTTGTCCAGTGATTAGCATGTGCTATGAATCTGGAGTTGAAGGAAATGAATACGGTGTATGGGGTGGTGTATACTTGACATCTGGATCAATTGATAAGTCTAAGAATCTGCATAAAGATCAAGACCTATGGAAGAAGTTAAAGAAGAAAAATGTTTATTGATAAGAGCCAGGACAGGCTAAAAGAGCATTTTAAATACGGAGTCAACGAATGGACTGGCGAACCAAATAAGCCAGTATTCTATACCCCAGAGATGAAAAAGGCTGTTCATCAAATAAAGAAGCCTTCTATGCTCTTAATGGACATAGTAATGTATCCACAGTTTTTAGCACTACGACTATATGAAGACAATTTTTTACAGTTTGAGGGAACCAAGAAAGAAATGGTTATTGATTATGTAACAAAGGTCAAGCGACTGCTTGAGTCATATGGAGTAAGATGCGAGCTGGAGGGCAAGCCTAGTGAAAGAGTACTATGATATCACCCATGTTGTTTTTATTCACGCAGAAGATCTTCATGGAACAGTTGAGAAACTTGGTGCATACGCATCAATTGTTAATTATAACAAAAACGGAATAGAGTATAACGAACTTATGGAAAATGAAGATTTTACAATTGTAGATGAAATAGTATTTACGCATATTGAGGACTCAAACTAATGGAAAAGATATTGTGTTATAGCTGTAATAAATCCAAGAATAAACTAGAGGCAAAGAAGTCGGCCTTGCTACCAATTAATCTATTGATATGCGAAACCTGCATATCGTCTAAGCTTGAGCCTAGATGGGTAGTTATATTGGCTGGGAGATCTAATGGGTCAGATTATGTTAAGGAATTTATTATTAAACGCCGATATATTGGCAATGAAATATCTGCATCAGAGCTATTAGTTTAAAATTAATTTTAGGGTATAATTAGTTTATTATGGATTATACTACCGCTATTATTGCTATTTCTGCTGCTATATTAAGCGGTGCAGCAACCTCCTTTATTGCTGGAATCAGGGATAATGTTAAAGAAAAAAATAGGCGTCATGAGCGTGAGCAGGATCACCTTAAATTAGATTTAAAAGACCTTAAAATTGAATTGTATAAAATTGAAAAAGAATTGACTGAATGGAAAGATAAATATTATAATACCATTCAGGAGCTTATATCCGTAAAGGCTGAGCTTGAAGATGCTTTAATTAGAGTAAGCCATGCAGAGCATCATTTAGACGAACTGGACACGGAATTTTAAATTTAGTATACTAGAGGCATGACCTGTATAGTAGCAATAGCCCAGAATGGTGTCGTTTATATGGGGTCCGACCATGCCGCTTCGGATGACAAGACTGGCTGGATTCTTGCAAGAAAAGAACCCAAGGTGTTTAAGAATGGTCAATACGGAATTGCATTTACAGACTCATTCCGTATGGGACAAATCCTTCAATACATGTGGACTCCTCCAAAATATACACCAACTAAAACAAACTCTGGCTTAGATAAGTTTATGAGAACCAAGTTTATTGATTCTGTCAAGGTTGCATTTAAAGATCATGGTTATGGAAGCGTTGGTTCGGCATCAGAAGAAGATACAGGTGGAATTTTTATTGTTGGAGTGTGCGGTAGGCTTTTTACAGTAGACGAAGACTTTCATGTTGGAGAAAACATAGTTAACTATATGGCGGAAGGCAGTGGTGGAATGCTAGCGCTAGGAGCACTGCATGCAACAAAGAAGCAAAGAAACCCTAGACTTAGACTTAAAGCTGCATTAGAAGCAGCAACTGAGTTCAATATGAGCGTGTCTGCTCCCTATACATATATTCAAGTTTAGTGTATAATAGATTTATGAAATGGTTTTCCCGCTTCTCTGCCCTCATGTTTGGATTACTTACTTTAGGAGTAATCAAAGATTTGCTTGAAAGAAACAGAATCCTTGTTGTTAACGATGAAGATGAACACGATGAAGATTGTGAAGAAAACGGCCCTAAAGATATAAATAGTTTAAGACCTAACGATTATCATAATGCAATGGATCTTCGTGGCACACCAACCCACGTGTGTCCTTGCGGAAGTATTGTTTGGGACCTAAAAGCAATTTTTAAAGACGGAGAGATTGCAACTTATTTTTTAGATATGGAATGTGCAAACTGCGGTAGTTTAGCAACAGCCCCTACCCCTATAGATATAAATGGAATGGAAGAATGAGAAAATCTGAAAGAATCAGGCTCCTTGAAATGGAAATGCTTAGAATGCAATTCCAGATTGAATACTTAAACGCAGCAATTGGATTATTATTAGATAAAAATAATCTGGCTGGCCCAGATATGGACGCTGGTAAATGGTACAACTCTAAACTAAATAAAGACAAGTAGACCCCTTGACAGGATTTAACATATTTAGTATTATGTACATATGAATAAAAAAATAGTAGTGGGCATATTAGCCCTAGCATTAACCGTACCAGCAACATCACACGCTAACATAAAGAATAGGACTGTTACAACCCCTACTCTTGCAATTCTTGACACAGCTTTGGATACATCTATCCCATCTATTAAAGAAAAACTCATATACGAAGTTTGTATATTAGAGTGGACAACTTGCCCAAACGGACAATCTTTTATGGAAGGTCCAGGATCCTCAACGCTTCCACTGGCATCTATTACAAAAAATGGATTTGATCACGGAACTCAAATGGCTTCAGTAGCAATTGCTGCAAACCCTAACATGAATATTGTTTTTGTTAGAGTTATCGGACAGAACATCAATCTTGATCGACAAATTACTGGTGAAAAAACAGTATACTCTGCTTTAGATTGGGTTTATGCCAACAAGGATAGATTCAATATCCAAGCAGTTTCTATGTCTTTAGGCGACAGCAATATTTCAGGTGCAGGACATTACTGCCCATCTACCCCAAATACACAAAAATCAATTAATAACCTGCTGTCTTCTGGCATTCCATCTTTTTTCCCAACAGGAAATGGTCGTAATTACAATAGAATTGATTGGCCTTCTTGTATCCCAGAATCATTTGCAATTGGGTCTGGTTCTAAGAATGGCATAGACTTAATCAGTAACTCTGATCAATTGTTAACAGATTTTTATTCTTTAGGCAACACTAAAGCTATATATCCAGGCAATGTAATTAAAAATGCTGCTGGAACTTCTGTATCTGCTCAAATTGCTGCATCCCAATGGATTGCGTTGAAGCAGTCTAAGCCAGGATATACAGTTAAACAGTTAACTGATTTAATACACTCAACATCTACAAAAATTAATAGAGGTAAAAAGTTTCCAGCTTCCTTTGGAAACTTGTTTGATTTAACAAAGGCGATTAATGGATAAGAGAATGACAGTCCTTGAATCAATTATTCAGGACGTAGGCACAGCGTTATTCCAGAAGTGGTTTAACGCTATGCCTCAAGATCAGCAGTCGGAAGAAAGCATTGCTAACCTAAATAAAAATGCTACAGAAACTTCTTATTTTGTAGTTAAAATGTTTATGGATAAGTTCAACGAAGCAGCAGATGACCTTAAGGACAAAAATTGATAGTAACAGATGAATCCTTTGATTCTGTACTACAAAATCATAAGCTAGTTCTTATTGATTTTTGGGCTGAATGGTGTGGTCCATGCAAAATGGTATCGCCAATCTTAGACGAGATATCGAGTGAGCGTGGTCTATGGGTCGGAAAGTTAAATGTTGATGAGAATCCTGAAAAAACACAGGAATACTCTGTACAATCAATTCCAACTATGGTACTATTTAAGAATGGAAAGCCAGTCCACAAAGTGCAAGGCGCAATGCCCAAGCATAAACTTTTAAAGGAGTTTGAAGAATGGCTGAACTAGAGTTTGATGAATGGATGTCATACGGGGTTAATAAAGGTTGGTGCGGACCTCCTGTATGCACCACACACGATGGACTACCAATGTCAGAGCAAGAAGATACGGAATTTAACGAAGGTCAAGATCCATGTATCCACGTTGTTCGAATGTATGATGGCATTGAAATGAAAAAAGAAATAGAAGAGTATCACTCTCCGTCACAATGGCGGAACTCATACATAAACTAGAATTCTAATTCAGAAAGAATTAGAGTAAGAAGGAGAACAAATTAAATGAACTCATTTAAGAAAGTATCGCTAATCATCGCTGCAGCCCTGACTAGCACAATGCTTGTATCGCCAGCAGCTCAGGCTAATGCTGGAACTGTCACCCTAACGGTGGCGGGAACTGCAGCAACAGGTGGAACAGTAGTAACAACTCCTGTATCACTACCAGTACCAGCAGATAACAGTGTAGATGCAGCAGATGCATTGAAGATTGCCGTAACAGGCGTAGACACTGGAACAGCAGTAACAGCAGTTGCAGTAAATGCAACACTTGTTCCTGCTCTAGCAGCAACTGGTGCAGCAGTAACAGCATCATCTGGAACCTCAACGCTATCAATTGCAACAGGAACTGGAACATCAGCAGACTTTTATGTATATACTAAAAGTACAGCAGTAGGATCAGTATCGATTACTCGTGCTGGAACTACAACAGTTTATTATGTACAAGGTACCGCAGGTGCTTTGAACTCAATTACACTAACCGCTCCTGCATCAGCAGCAGCAGGTACATCACAGGTGCTTAAGGTATCTGGATTTGACGTGTTCGGTAATGCAAAGGGTGGAGCCACAATTAATACTTTGGTTTCAAGTTCTGGAGCAGCACTGGCAACAGCGCTAACAACTGACACAGCAGTAGCAACTGTTGGAACAAAAGAGCAGACAGTAACAGTACCTGCAACTGGTTCAGTAACAGTAGTTGCGTATGCAACAGTAGCAACAGCCGTAACAGGTTTAGCAGCGCCAGTCGGTTCTGTAAGTGCTACAATTGTAGTGCGTGATGTTCTAGCAGAACTAGCAGCAAAGAATGCAGAATTAGCAACAGCTAATGCAGCACTCAAAGCAGCACAAGATGCTCTAGCAGCAGAAAAAGCTGGACGTGCATTAGATTCTGCTACAGCAACATCAAAAGCAGCAGCCGATGCAGTAACAGCAAAAGCAGCAGCAGATCTTGCTAAGGCTACATACAAGGCGGAATACAATGCCTTGGCAACAAAGTGGAACAAGAAGTTCCCTAAGCTAAAGGTTGCACTAAAGAAGTAAATAACTTAATTAAAGGGGCGGGGCCCAAGGGTCTTGCCCCTTTAACGTATAAATGCTAAAATAAGATATGGCAGAAAATGAGACCTACAAACTAGAAGAATATTTTCAAAAAAAATATACTAAATCAATAGTAGATCAAATAAATAACTTTGAGTTTCCAGATGACTGGACACCAAAACAAGTAATAGACTATATTACTTACAAAATAGATAGGGATTAAATGTTTAATAAGCTAAGATTATGGTTGCTAGAGCAACAAGTAAAGGCAATGCTTGGAGAAGAGCCTAAGAAGGCGCCAGCCAAGAAGAAAGCCCCAGTAAAGAAAAAGGCTACAGCAAAGAAAACTGCAGTCAAAAATACTACTAAAAAGAAGTAATGTCTAAAGAACAAATTTGTGAGATAGCGGGGTGCAGCAACACTGCATCCCGAATAACAAACACAGAAAGTAAATACATTATGATCTGTGAAGATTGTTGGCATGAAAAGTATAGAAAATGATAAATGTCTTAGAAAATTTTGTATCTACCCAAGAGTGTGATGATCTTTTTGACCATTACAACAAGAAAATATGGGACGCAGCAGACCCTTTTGTAAAAACTGGATTCGGGATATCTGAAAAAGAAATTAAAGAGTTTTATGAAAAGGATACACTCCTCTTGCAAATTGTTAAACGAATGGGCAAAGAGATATCGGATCACTATGGGGAGCCAATGGAGCTTAAAACATTATTTCATAGCGTAATGGTTCCTGGAGCAGTAAACCCATTGCATTGGGACAACTATATTGAAAATGGGCAAGAAGATGTGTCAAGCTTGTTTTATATTAACGAAGAATATGAAGGCGGAGAGCTTAATTTTCCAGATCAAGATTTATTGATAAAGCCTAAAAAGGGAACCTTTATATTTTTTAGAGGAGAAGAATCATTGATGCACGAAGTAAAAGTTGTTAAGTCTGGCAGCAGAAATGCCTTTGTTGGATTTTTTTGGCCAACTAGAATAAGATTGTCTGTAATCGGATAAATGCAAATACTATCTGATAAAGTTTTTGTTTTAGAAAATTTTTTATCAGAACAAACATGTGATTTTTTAGCAGAAAGTTTTTCTAAAAACTTAGTAAATAGTCCTAGCTGGGAAGAAGGAAATGGCGACTATGGAGCTGGATCTAGTAAAGATTTTTGGAAAAAAGGAATGTCTGCGGGGCCAGCATACGCACATTCTTATCGGAAAGAAGAGCTTTCCGCAAATAATAAAATACTACCTTATGATGGAGATAATGATCTGGCAAAAGATCTCTTGACTGGCGTAGCGCTTTTACAAGAAAAAGCAGTGTCTGATATATTTAAAAAAAATATATATATGAAGCATATGATGTATTGTTTTATGGAAACTGGGGCAGCCAATGCTTTGCACCACGACAATTGGCTAGAAGATCAGGCTAATGACCATTCTGGGCTTTTGTATTTAAGCGATGAATATGAAGGCGGGCTCCTAGAGTTCCCACAACACAACATTTCAATAAAGCCTAAAAAGGGTACTTTTATCTGTTTTGTGGGAGACGATACCCTACCCCATCAGGTAACAGAAATTACCTCTGGCAATAGAATAAATCTAATAACATTCTACTCAATTAGGACTTAGTCTATTAAAAAATAAATGCTATAATAGTCATATAGATGGATTTCTAGACCCATCTAAATAATAAACCTATAGGAGAATAACATGTCAGACGGAATTAACTTAACAGGCTTTAACGAAACAAAGCCAGGAGCGACAAACAACTTGGATCTAAATCCAACAGGACAGGCACCAGCATCAGCTTTCCCAGCAACAGACAAGTCATCACAAGATGGCGCAGGACTTGGAAACAACGGTAAGTAATAGTGTGCGTTGAATGTGGTTGCGAAGCATTGGGTAGCGAAACTGGTATTGTTCCAGTAACTATCAATGATGTTTCAAGAGATGGTGAATCAGGTTTAACATTAAACATGACTTCAACACCTGAGCAGACAAGACAATTCATTAATGAGTGAAAACGGCACAGGTATGGCTACTCCGCCAAATAATCAACCATCTGGCGCAGTAACATCTCAAGAAGTAGAAAGAAAAAAGCCTACACAGGGTAAATTTAAATCTGGGTTTTCTGGTCCAAGACCACCAACCAAGGTTGATACAAATAAGCACGGTATCAGAAGAGAAACCGTACTTGGTCAAAAGAAATCTGGTAGGCCGAAGAAAGTTTAATTAAGTATTCCCCACTGCCCTGCAAACGCAGGGCTGGTGGGGATCTTTATTGGAGTTTTATGTGTAAAGAATGCGGTAATTGCTCAAAAGAGCACGACAAAACAATAGACGATGCTATTGACAATGTCCTAGACAGTGTTATATAATAGAATACTACAGGAAGAAGACTGTCACAATGAATAACAAAACAATTAGCCTTTTGGCATTTGCAGCAGGTATTGCTATTGTGGGATATCTAGCATATATTAGCTTTAATCAATTAAGGAATATCGATTATAATTTATTCGATATAGAAGAAGATATTGACCTAGAATAGTGAATAGAAAAGTGCGGCGGGAAGATAGAAAATGTTAGTTAATTTTGTAGAAAAATACCTTATGCGTCCTAAGCGCCTCAGAGATGCAATTGAGGCGGTTGTTCATGACAATGATGAATTGCTACGCATCCTTAAACAACACGAAGAAGAAGGACCAACTAATCTAACTTGGGCGGAAGGCGATAGATGGTATGGCTGGACATACAATAGTAACGCCAAGCGTTATTACTTTGACGATATTGGAAACGAATCATTGATGGGATTATGGGAAGACCAGTGGGCAAGAGAAGAGGCTGAACCTAAATGATGTGGTCATATGTATTAGCCGTTATTGGCGTAGCAGGCATATACTTTGTTGGTCGAAAGACAATATGGGGATGGTTTGTGCTTCTATTCAATGAAGTATTATGGATTGCATATGCTTTAATTACTGATCAATATGGATTCATATTCTCAGCTATAGCCTATGCCATAGTCTATATTAGATCTTACATACATTGGTCTAACGATAAAAAGTTAGACATAAATAAACTATTGGAAAACCAAAGGGACTTTGAGTGATTAATAGACTTAAATCTATTGTATGCCGATTTAAGGGCCATAGACTAAAGCACATAGGGTCTTGCCCTTATACTGGCTCAGACTATGATGTATGCCTTTATTGTTTAGTTACCATACCAAGGCAACCAGCAGTGTGAGAAAGCTTTTAAACGGAACAGAAGTTCCAGAAACCGATAAAGCAGTAGACCTAACAATACATACCAAGGCTCCAAGTAAATGGCTTCTAATTGATTTAGAGACGGGTCAGGAGTATATAGGATCAGAAGAACCTAATCTTTATGGTAAATGGAAGCGGGTAAAGGATAGATCCGAATTCAATCCAGATGAGCTATGGTAGCAGGAGACTATACTTATTCCTTTATATGTAAATGTAAAGCCGAGTTGTATTTAGAATTATCACACGAAATAAGCTACATACCTAAATGTCTTAAATGTAGTTCTACTCAACTGAAATTAAGATATACCATTATCATAGGTGATCTATGGATGAGTCCAGATCTCCACGAATAAATAAATGCTACAATAGATATCTAATGTAATAAAGGGGAACGATAATGGGAATACTAGACAACCTTGAAGCCTATATGGATATTGATCCAAAGGACGAGAAATGCCATTACTGCACAAATAAGGCCAAGTATACAGATGTGGCTGAAATAGCTAAACAAGGCTACGCAGTCATAGGGGTATGCCAATGCCACTATATTCAAGATTTAAGTAGTTAAATAGTACTATATAGGCCCGAATAGTGAAAAAGTGCGGCGGTAAGAACCCCCTTGTCAGTACCTGACAGATATAGTATAATTACTATATGATTCAGAACCTAGAGATACCTGATCCATTTGCTACATTTGTAGCAATCAAGTATGCCAAATTCAAGGGCATGAAGTATGACTTCTTTGCCAGAGAATGGCATCTAAAAACTGCTTGCTGTGGGGAAGAGCTATATGCTCCTAGTAAGAAGATTATGAATAAGATCAGGCTATATCATACTCGTAATGAATGTATGGGAGGGTATTAAATGAGCGATGCCATTTGTACTAAATATGGATGTGACTATCAACTAGACCTTGATGGTCAAATTACATGCTTTAATTGTGGTGCTATGGGCGATGATATGCCCAATCCCCAACCAGATCTAAATAATGCAGGATATGGGTATGATGAACTAAAAGATTTTGATGACGGCTATAAGGGTAGTCGTAAAAGTAGAATAACCCCATTTATGGGACCAAATAGATAAGGGCGGGAACCGATGATAGAACTACTACTAATAGCCATTACATGGTATATAACCAAGCTATACTATACAAGAAACCCAAAGGTCAATATACCCAAAAGAGAGACAGATTATATAGATGCTGTATGCTCTAAATGTGCTCAGACCCTTGTGATCCATAAAGATCATATGAGAAATCCTTTCTACTGTATGTTGTGTAAATAATGGCTATCTGGTACGTATACTGGATCTATCTAATGTTAGGTATATCAGCCATTGCCATAGTATCCTCACTAGTGGAGCTATATCGCTCAAGGAATTGCAGTATCTGCAAGTAGAGCACTCCTATATCCCCCCCGCATTTAAACACCTCTCATATAGCCTCCTAGAGCCTTATTTGGCATATTCTAGAGATGATCTACCAGAATAATTACTACTAATTCTATAGCAATTACTATTATATTATATCTATTTAGTTATATGTGTAATTGGGCAGGGCTCCATAAGCCCCCATTTTAATCCACTTTGCTCCACATAGACCCCATATGCCTATCATATTTCAGGGATCCTGTCAATAGCCTCGTAAATAGCATATTTGGCCCACATTGTCAATAGATTTCTATAGAAAAATTTTGACCAATTCTGGGTATATTATGCCAGATTCATTATATGTTCTCTATGATTCCATATACATTATATTAGATTAGATATACTTTTTCCTAGAATTTGAGGGATTTTTTATAGCTCGTCGTAAATGGAATATATGGCCCACAATTTCAGGGACTTTTTTTCATGTGTCGTAAAGGGGAAATTCGGCCCACATTTTTTCCACAAAAAAATCCACAGGCTGTGGATAAACCTGTGGATAATTCTGGGCTATATTAGATCTATTTAGATTTACATTCCCTGGTTTACAAATGTATTAGATTGATTATTTGTTTCGTGTAGCCAAGAGTATCTATATGATTGTTCTTGTTCTTTAGGGAGACTCTTTATGAACGCCCGCCTTTGATTTGGAGTCATAGGCAATTTGACATTCTTTAGTTCATTCTCCCGACTTATCTTATCTATAACTAAGTCTAACTTAGAAGCAATAGCAAGACCTTCTGATATCGCCCCACCCGTTTCCAGTTCTCGGTCATATCGTCTTGCCTGCTTCTCTATAACCCACGCTACTACCTCCATAACACGGTCTAAGGTGTATGTCGGTTGGTCTGCTAGATACCTGCCTAAAGCGGCAGGGTTGAAGAAATGGTCTTCTACTGAATTTGCTAGAAGTTCTCCGATTTGCTCTTCTTTGGTTTTCATATTCCGCCTCTTCTCTATGACCTTTGATTATAGCACGAAGGACTGACATTTAGCCAGCCCCTCGTGATCGTACAATAGATTAGTTACTTCTTTGCTGACTTTGTTTCCGCCTCGAATGTGATGCCCTTGGTCTGTGCATCTGATAGAGCTTTTACTGCTGCAGCTGAGAAGCGCCCACGTAGGCCAACTGTAATTCCTTGTGACTTTAGATATTCACGCTTTGTTGCCATTTTAGATCCCCTTTCAAGAGATGTTTATATTTATTATATCAACTATTTACGAAATTGTAAATAGCTTTCCGCCTATATGTTGAGATTTAAATCTATCTCGGTATCTTCATCTAAGAATACGTCTGTCGCCTCAATGACGTCATCCGTAACAATTGCGTCCCAATCAGTTTCTGGACGCAGGTTTGCAATCTCCGCTGCTTGATATTCGTCGGCAGCCGAAACAATTGTGTAGTAGTTTTTATACTTGGTACCAAACACTCTATATAGAGGCATACTCCAACTCCCTTTCATTCCATTCCGCTAATGTCCTGACAGTAAAGTCTTTACCTAAATTGTAACAGAATAGGACCGCATCGGTCAAGTTCTCTGTCTCATATATTGGGACAGATAAAGGTATATCAGATTTATCATAGACTTCAAATAGATCAATTCCTCCTGGACTACAAGAATACTCAACTTCCAGGATTTCTAAGCTCGGCTCATAATGAGTCATTTTTGCCCTCCTTCCTTTACCAACTTATCTTTAATTAGTTTTTGTTGTTCACGCCACCTCTGCCAATGATTAACCTGTTTAATCTCAACATCTACTTCAGGTGGGCATTCAAGAACATATGGGACTCCCCCTACTATCTCTATCTTTACTTTATATTTACTCATTGCCCAACCTATCTTGTATTAGATTAGATACAATGTTATGTGCTTCGTCTACCTCGTGTAGAGATCCAGACCATAACAAAGCTTGGGCCTTACTTAACTGATCATTGATGTAGGTGTCACTCATCTTCATCTTCTTCCTCCTCTTCCTCTTCTTCAAACATTGAGTCAACAATGTAGTCACGGCTTAACATCCAGTCAAGGACGTCATCATTGTGCTGTTCTGCCCCGTACTCCAGAGAGAAGCCCTGGCCCGCCTCTACAGCCTCACAGAGGTGGTCCCACATCTCATCTATGGTGCAGTTCTGCCTGTACGTCTCATCCTCAAATATGTTGTTAATGGTAGACCAAGTCCATAGCCAAACTAAGGATAGACCTAGGTCCGTCTTATCTAGAATAGCCAAACATTCGTTTAGTTTATCTTTATCTTCAGGCTTCATTACGTGCTCCAATCGCAAATGATAAAGCATATGTTAGTTTATATAGTTCAACTAGAGTATCTAGTCGTCCTTCCGCCTCTGTACGTGCCATTGAATCCATTGCCTCTTCGGTCTCATCTTCAATTGCCTGAGCCCAAGCCAATTGCTCTTCGGCAATCAACATTAGATTCTTTAGTTCGCCGTGCATTATATCTAATCCATTAACACCTGCGTCAACTAAACGCTGGAGGTGCAAAGGAAGTTCATCATCCTTATATAGAGTTTCCATATTAGACCCTTTCGTTTTCATTCATTATATCAGTCGCCACTGACAATAAATGTTCGGTTGCCATAATTTGTCCCTGGATATTAATCTTAGATTGAACATTATAATCACCCTCTAAGTCCTGGTTAAGACTAATTAGATGTATCTTCATATACTCTATGAACTTACTAGATTTAGTTTGTGTAGTCAAAGTAACCCTCCGCCCACAAACCTTGCAAGAAACTAACAGCGTCTTCCAAGTCTTTCCTCAAAGGCTCCTTGTCCATTAAATCTGACGGGGTCCTAAGATAGAAAAGCTTTGAATCGTGTATAGCATTAATCATCCTATTTAGATCAGATTCCGTATATCCTAACATTATGCTTCCTCCAATTCCCAAAATGTCTCAGGCCAACCTAAGTCATACTTAATAATACTTTCAACATCACCTAGGTCATCTAAGTGTCCATTGATTTTCTCAATTGCTTCTTGTTCGCTATTAGCGCCAACTGCACCGTGTAATCTAATTACAAAGTTATAGTATGTCAATGTAACCCTCATCTCCCTCTTTAAGTTCATAGAACTTATTAAATTCAGATTGAACAAACTTATCTCCTGACATTTCAGCAAATTGCTTATCTGCATAATATTGCCCTTCGTCAAGATTATTATTAATCCAATCTTCAAGTAATTGTTCTGCTATATCTTGATAGCAAGCGTCAATTACCATTTGATTTACATCTTCTAAGAAACTAGCCATTTAGTGCCTCTTCCTGTGTGTAGGTCTTAATAGGTAATGTTAGCATATGGGTCTGACATTCTTTCATAGCCTCTTCGTCTCTCCAAGAGCCGTGCTCGCATTCAGAACAGAATTCACCGCAGTCATTCTCACAATAAGACAATGTGTCATATGAATCACATTCATTACAACGATTTTCATATTCAACTAGTTCTTTTACTTCACCACGAACAATCTCATATTCCCCACCCCAACCTGTCTCTTCCTCAAACTCTAAAGTAAGCAGGCAGTTAGGAACAAGATTAGATAGTTTAGTTAAGATAGTTACAGCAGGTGACCAAGCAGTCTCATACTTATAGATAACCCAGTTGTCATCACCTTCTGATTTATATTCAAGCAATTCTGTTTCAGGATATTCATCACCGTCACGGACGGCTACATCCCATTTAGTTCCCCAATTAGAATTATTCCAAGAATACCAATCCTTCTGAGTCTTAGCGAACTCAACAGACTTGCGGAACCAATCAGGGTCATTTTGTATATCATAGTTACCACGAGAAGGCTGGCAGGCATATTCCTCATCAGTAATTCCCTCATCTTTATATGAGTGGATATTAAAGAAAGCAAAGACAGGATTAGAATAACTTACCTGTTCAATTTTGGTGGGGAATCCTGAAAGACTAATATCACCCATACCATATGTCTCTTGTGCTAATGTAAATGGAGCATTCAATCTATCTTTAATCATATCTACCTCAGACTTAGGTCCTTGGATAGTTAATGTGTTGTAACACCAATTTGGCATTTTATATCCTTTCGTTGATAGGTTCTAATTATATAATGGACCACTGACATTTGTCTATGCAATATCGTGTGATTCACACCACAAAAGCTATGATCAGATAGATATATGTCCAATATGTCCAATTTCCAGGATTTATATATGTTATCCGTAAATAGACTTTATTCCCCTCAGCTGTTGCGGGCAGCAAAAAGCCCTGGACACGTTAATGATCCAGGGTTCTTTACTAAGGCTGCTATCGGTAACCAACGAAAGTAAAATCCGATGCTTTAGTTAACCCCTGGCCTGCGAAGACTATAGAGGCACCTTTAGATTAATTAGTTATACTCGAACCAATTGGTCTGAGTACTTCTCACAGAAGTTACTTAGGTCCTGTGTAAAGATTGCCTCATTCTTCATCCCACGAATCTTATTAGATTCATCTGAATACGGCGCCTCTTCGTGAAGACTAAATGTCTGTTGCTGAAAATCAATTACAGGAATCTTGTGCTCGTTGTCTGCAATTTCATTTACAGATAATCCCCAGCCTGTCTCCATTGCCCAGCCTTCGCCAATCATATTGCTGATTGTAATGCGTGTTGCATATGAAGGGTCCGACCAACGGCCCTGTGCCTTAACTGCTGATTCTGCTAAACGTTGTAGCATTTGATGTCCAGCCCAGTGTCCGTACAAAACAATCGATTGACCGTTTGGCTGCACGAATACGAAGTTTGCTCTATCTCCCATTACTTTTCCGCCTTTTCTAGTTGTTGTTCTTGCTCGTAGTTAAGCAATTGTATCATTTCTTGGGCCCAGTCCACAAGTGGCTCGCCCTGTTTATTTTTGTGGTGGCCACAGAAATAAAGGGATGCTGTATCCTTTTTAGCTTCCCACATAGCCTGAGCTGCACATTGATCACACTTAAGCCATTCAGCCATCATAGTTTCCCACCTTCGATCATTTCTGAAAGACGGTCTAAGATCCAAGAGTCTATGTCTGCGATATCAATCTCTGATAACTTTTCCATAATCTCTTCACGAGCAAATTTATACCCGTCATCAAAACCATCTTTGTAATCTGACATCTTATCTCCTTGTGTATCCTGTTGGCTCGTAGTCTGATGTATAACTTTCAATTAAGTTATACTTATCACGAATGCGACTCACCTTCTCAATACTACCAGTTCCGATGTTGAATGTCAACGGTGATAATGCAGTTGGGTCCAGCCCAATCATTTGTGCATCCCAATAAGCCATCTCCATAGATAGCCTATCGGGAGCAGTCAACTCAAAGTACATTAGCGCTCACTAACGTTGCATACTTCTTGGTCGGTAATTTCAATGTTACCGTTCTGTGAATCAGCAAAGAGGGCATCTGTAACTTCTGACTCAAGGTCTAAGTCATAATCATTTTCAAGAATGTTATATGAATATGTTCCGCTAACCTCGATAGATGCGGTAAATTCAAATTCTCTGATTAGTTCAATTGAAAGCGCTTCAGCAATTGCACGAAGTGTTTCTTGGTCATCTGAATCAGCATATGCTTCAGTGATAATATCTTTGACTGTGTCAATCTTGCCTTGGTAAACACTATTGTGCTTCTGTGCTTGACGTGCATTGTGTAGGTCCCATTCAATTGATGTGACCTTGTCAGTTGCATATTCAGCATCTGAGTAACCACGGATAACTTTGTAAGTTACCAATAGATTAGGGTTATATGTATCAGGAACTGTTACTGCAGGTGTTGTTGTCTCTTCCATTTTTTCCTCTTTCGTTTGGGTTGTTGAAGCAATTGTAGCATTGACCACTGACAATAAGACTGGCTTACGGCCACACGGACAAGTGATTTCAGTCACACCCGACGGGAATCCGAATCCGTCAGATGATGTTAGTTCTATTAGTACATCGCATTCGTCTGGGTCACAGGCAAATGTATATTTAGTTGATACTAGTTCGTTGGTCATAAAGAGAATTGTACCAGGCCCCACTGACATATACAATAGCTTTCAGGGGTTTTTTTATAAAAGCCGTAAAACGGACATTTGGCCTTCAGGTCTGCGGGCGTCTCATATCTTGAGATGCGACCCCTACGGGACTTGAACCCGTGACCTCTACCGTGACAGGGTAGCGCTCTAACCAACTGAGCTAAGAGATCTTGCGGGCAGTTTTAAATCGTGCCTAGGATTTTTATTATTTAGAAAGTTGCAACCATTCGATACAACTTATTTTTTTCTGCGGTGAGAATTGGGTCAAAGCCTGAAGCACCAGCCATTAGTGTTTCAGAATTGCCACGACCTGAACGATAATAATCAAGGCGCTCAGTTAGTGCATTGAACGCACCCCACTTAGTTCCCTTGATTGTAGCGTTAGTTGGTGAGTTATGATAAAGGTCATCAATTAGAACAACCTTATTCTCCCACTTAGTAAGAGCAACTTTTGCTGCATCTTTATCTGGCTTAGGATAGATTGTCTGAATCAACTTAGAGAATTCAGCATCGGTGATTGCTTGTGAGTAAAGCGCTTTTGCTTGAACTTCGAATTCATCAAAGTATCCAAGAGCAAGCCCAAGAGTTTCACGAGCAACTTGAATGCGACCTTCAACAGATTGCGTGTGGCGAATCTTGAAAGATTGCTTAGCATTCTTCATTGCAAGGTTTAGCGTGTTTTGGCATACTACACGAACAGGTGTAACGGCTGCTTGAACAGCAACAGAACCATCGTGTGATGTCCATACGATAAGATAAAGTTTTGTCTCATCGTTAGCGCCTTGTGGGTCAAGAACCATTGTGCGGGGAATGTCCACAGTTCCGAAAACAACTTTACCCTTTTTTAGTGAGCCAGCAGATTCCCAACGGCAATCAGCATTGGCATCGTGAATTGCATCAGCGAATGCAAACAATTCTTCATTCTGAACAGGCTTGTAACGCTTGCCGACAGTTGCGAGAACATCGATTCCCTTGTTGAATGGGTTGTCACGAATGACGAGAGATGCCTGAGATACATCATTCCAAGATTCTGAAATGTGGTCAGTCAATGGTGATAAGCGAACATTCCAATTAGCCAATTTTGCCTCTTCAAGCATTAGACTAGTTGTAACTTCCTCATCTTTTGTAAAGATGCGATTTGCTAGATTGTGCCAAGCAGGAGCACCACGAAGAGCAAAAGCAACTTCGCCGTTTTCCATTTCTAGATTATGAGCCATTTTATTCCTTTCGATTGGTTGTTAGATTCAGTATAACATCTGCCACTGACATTGTCTAGGATTAGATACAATATGTCCGAATTGGGTGATGTGATCATTATCACAAATTTCCAGGGATTGTGGATAACTCTCGTAACCCTGTGGATAACCCCGCAGCTCTGCGGGCCAGCTGCAGCGAAAGAGAAGATCGCTGCAACTTTTTAGCCAACTAGATTAGTTAAGTTTGTTTTCTTGGGAATAAATTCTTCTGGTAAAAATAGCGCTGTGATTTTCTTTTTCTTTAGATTATCATAAACGTAAGCACGAATTGTTCCGTTAAAACGGCGGAGATTAGAAAATACTAATTCAGTTAAGTATTCCTTATCGACACCTTGCTCAGAATAGATAGTTAAATCATTTAACTTGTTTTCGTCATAAATTTCTACACGATAACGATTTTTCATTTTGTTCCTTTGTTAGTAGGGATTTTAATTATAGCATTTGGAGTTAGAGTTTGTCTAGCCCCAAAGGGTGAGCAGTTTGGCAACTTACTCAGGTTGTTTGGGTTTAGGTGTCTAGACTTTGTGTGCTAACCCCCCAAAACCTATTTAGAGATACTTAGCAATCTGCTTCATTGTAGAAGCATTGACTAATTCCTCATCTGTCATTTTGAGAATTGTGAGAGCATTTGTAATGTCCTCTTTCATCTCACGATAACTGTGCTGATGGATTTGCTCAAAATCTTTTTGAGGTTCAGTAGGGAAGTTGCCTTCCTTTGTGATAATGTCAAAATCAACATTGAGAGTGTTGTTCCAAGCACGATAGTTTGTGCGAAGGTTCTCAGCCTTTGAGAAGTTGGCAATAGCCCACTTACCAATTTCCTTGCGCCACGCTTCTACTGATTTCTGAAACTTTGCTTCTTTTGCTTCTTGTGAAGCATAGTCTTTTTCTAGCGTTGCTAGACGAGTTTCTAGTGCCTTGATTACTTTGGTCGTTGCGACCTTTACTGTGATTTGTCTGCTCATTTATTTATTACCTTTCGTTGGTTGTTGTTATGGATAGTATAGCAGGGGGGTCTGACATTTCCACCCGAAGGTGGAGAGTTCTTACTTACGACATTGGACTAGAACACTCTCAAAACTGTCCCTGTTTCGTGGCTTAGCACCCGATTAGTGGTGTGTGCCTCCTTAGTTGGCAGTTGCGCTTGTCCAGCGTTCCTTGCCTTCTACATCAAGCAGGATACGACTTGTGCCGTTAGGCAGAGTATCTACCGACTTGATTATTCCTGTGATACCACTTTGAGTGGTTGTGTAGGACTTGCCTACCTCTAGTGTTGCGTTTGTCATTTGTTTCCTTTCGTTTGGTTGGTAGTAGTATTATAGCGGATACCACCGACATTTAGTATCCGTATCTCATTATTTGAGAAAGTTATTGTGTGATACTAATCACACTCAGGTAGCCAAAACTCTAGGTGGTGTTGGTCAATAATTGCGGAGGCAGGTGCTGTATCTAATCCTTTATAAGATACGCCTTCAGGCATCTTTATCTGTCGATCAAAATCCTCATCATAGTATGCGTCAATAGCATCTATGCAAGGTTGCACCATAGAAAGTGGAACGGGTGGGTAATGATTACCCTGTAAGTGATAGGCTAATTGTGTTTCTAAATCTAACACGCTATCTTGAATACCTAATGCAGTTATGCTTCCCATTATTATTCCCCTTCCTTGATAGTTACTTCAGCCCAAGTATTAAACTCATTAGCGGTTTGCAATAAATTAGATTGAGTAAGAGCGTGTAGTGTTGCTTCCTTACACATAGTAAGTAAATCTGTTTCATTTAGTTTTAGTAATGCAGGAAGTAAGTTAGCAGGTATTTTATCAAGGTCAATAATGGCCTCGAATACTACGGAGTGTGGAACTTTAATTTGATTAGACATTTGTAGCCTTTCGTTGTTGGATAATGGAAGTATAACACATCCTACTGACATTTTAGGCAACCCGCCCAAAATTCCAGGGTGATTATTATCACATCCTTAACGACACGCCCGACCCCGCAGTACTGCGGGCCTTTTACTCCTCCTGGCCCCATATGTCGGGATCTACTTCTGCTAAATATTCTTTTGCAGCTTTTGCTTGATCAGGAGTACCAACAACAGATGCTAGCAACGCATTTAAATATTTTAATTCGGCCATTTTTATTTCTCCTTATTTTTTAGTTGCGCTAAATCGAATGTCTGCTTTACCATAAACACACAAGCCACAAGATACACAAGCAGAACCTGCATTGCTAATTAGTGGAATTGATTTCATATTCTCAGGACATTTTGCACCAGGCTTGCCCGTCAATTCTTTCATTGTGCTTTCGGTTACGGCGAATGTTTTGCCTAAGTAAGCAAGGCGAATACCTTCGTTTACTTTTAGTTCGTGACCGATTTCTTTATTCTCATCGTCGGTGGAATAGTAAAGAGATAGATTAGATACATCCTTTAGAATAAGCGCTGCAGACTTTACACGTGTATAAACCCAAAATTGAATATCGGAATGATTTTCGATAACAGTCTTCCAGGCATAAGTATAAGTATCATTGAAGAAATCTCCGTCCCAGTGGATACGGAATAACTTAGGCGCATTCTTCTTATCACAATCAGCAACAAAATCAACAATCATCTCATCTAATAGGCGCACCATTGTGTCATTGTCTGCATTGCGTAACAATTCCCAGTTGTGTAAAAGATTAGCCTTTACTGCCTTATATAGTTTTTCCAATTTGCCTGCGTAGCAAACAGTCTCACAGATAGACGTTGCACCAGGACAAGAAAAGTCTTTTCCTGCAGGTAGGCCGAACGTGTTCGCAATTGCGGCTTGCTTTCCATTTTTTGTGACAAGGTTAGCCACCTTTCTATCATTAGAGCGTTTCAATTTCATTAGTTGGCCTTTCGTTGGTAAGGTTGTAAGTATAACAGAATGGACCGACATTATCTAATTGACACGCAGGATTTCAGGGTGTTTTAGATCACACCCGTAACGACACGCCCGACCCCGTAGCTCTGCGGGCTTTGTCGACAAATTAATTTTATTGATCAAATTTATTTTTATGTTTTATTTTGCGTGTGTATTTTTTTTTATTGCGAACAGGTTGCGCCGCATTACTGCGACGCAATTCCTGAATGCGTTTTACTTTATCTTGAAGTGAAGTTAGGAACATTATATCCACTCGCTTCGTGAAATCGTTTTACATCAAATCTTTCATTATCAATTGCAAACATTTCAGCGAAATCATTTACGACTTTAGAAAAAACAGCGGGGTGAATTTTATTGCTTGCATACTTTAGAATTTCTGCGGTTGCAACATAATCTTTACGGGTCATCATCTTACTGCCACCATTCCGCTACGATAAAAAACCTTTGTATACATTTTGCCAGTTGGCGTTGATATATTTACAGTTGAGTAATCGTTAGCCATTCCCCAATCGGTAAAACGGAAAAAACTTTCCCACGCACCGAATTCGTTTTCGTATTCGGCAGACCAGTGTGGAGCGTTGCTATCATAGGCGCAAGTTATTTTATACATTAGTTTCCCTTTCGTTAGTTACGCATTTACATTGTGTTACAAGTATTGTATCAGTTTCCACTGACACAATGGCGAGAGTATCGCAATTATCGCAAATCCACATTCCAGCAATTTCGCTCATTAGTAATTTACCTCTAATTCATTAGGATTACATTCGCAAGCCTCTACATCGTATTCAGTAGCGTTGCCAAAAAATTGCCAGCCTTTACCATTACATAAATCGCAATTTATAATTTCATCAAGTAGTTGTTTCATTTTAGCCATTTAGGTTTTCCCTTTCGTTTGTTGAAGTTGTAATTGTAGCAGATAGCACTGACAAGGCTTCCGCCTTGCTTGCCTGACGTGTTTCTAACACGTGTTTTTTGAATTCGTCTAAGTTCATTCGAACGCACCTTCCTCTAATAATCCTAATTCGATGTTGAATAATTCATCGGGTGTTGCTTCGGATAAATCTACCCAGCCAGCACCCTCGTTGTCCATTCGGAAAATTTCGATGTATCCCATTATTATTCACCAACCTTTACTGCGATTGTTGCAAATTTATTTCGCAAGCCACCAGCACGAATTTCGATTAGATAGGCTTCAGTTTTTTCACCATACCAAATTTCTGGGCGGTGTTCAGCAGAAACAATTTCGCCTGAAAAGTGGCGAGAGTTTGAGCGATAGTTTTTCCCTACAAGTAGGCTTTCGATTGTGTATAGTTTGGTAGCCATTGGCAGACCTTCTTTCGTTTGTTGTTATGTATGGAATTATACACGAACCCACTGACATTTTCACATTACTAGCCAGTAAATCCAAATAGTGAGACGCTCAAGCCGTGTGATAAGCATCACATCAAAATGTCCGATTTGTCTGTCAAATCGACACGCCGCAGAATTCAGGGAATTTTATAACAATCTCGTAACGACACGCCCGACTCCGCAGTAGTTGCGGGCCAGCTCGATTTTGTCAAGCCGACACGCCGTATCTTTAGTGTGAGTTACGTCTCATCTTCTAATTCTGCTAAATAATCTTGGTGCTCAATTAGCCCGATAGAAAACGCAACGGGATCGCAACACTCTAAGATTTCGGCGGGTGTAAAAGTTGAGTAACCGATTTTTACGCTAGGATAAACATCATTTAGCAAATCTATAAAACTATCTTTGATATCTAAATCTTTCTCAAATTGTGACTTAGTCATTTAGTCCCCCATTTTTTATATCTTTGATTACGGCGATTAGTAGCGGAATAGTTACGCCCGCTAGTAGTAATTGGACGGCGGTAGTTAGTAAGCGATTAGTAGTCATTACTTAGCCCGCTTTCTTTTATAAACCTTATAAGCAATTACCGCCAAGGTAGTTAGAATAATAGTGTGCCAAGGTAAGTAGATAGCCCCTAAGAAACTATCAAACTCAAATCCGTATTCGTTAGTTATAGATAACTCAAATCCTGTAGGTATCATTATTCGTATGACTCCCAATCTAGTGTTAGTGATTTAGACATTTCATCTTCTTCGTATTCGCTAAGGCGTAAGTCTAAGCCCTCTGCTAGTGCCTTGTTATAGGCTTCTTCTTCTTCTAGATAGACATAAGCGTCTGCTACATCTGCCTGAATAGTATCCCATTTAGTCATCATTACATTTCAACCTTTCGTAGGTGTGCTACGACACCCTTAGAAACCTTTTGTAGGTCTGCTACAACCTTATTCATTTCATCGGCGCTAGTAGCCTTGAAATCAACGCCTAGTAGTTGAGCGCCGTCCCATAGTGAGTATGTTATTGTCATTATCTGTTCTTCTTTCGTTAGTAGTTATAGTAGGAATTGTAGCGCATAACGCCGACATTGTATAGCGACACGCCGTTAGGCGTTAGTGTGATTATGGTCACACACGGACTCAATTTCGTGTCCGAACTCCTCTACGAGTTCCTCGTAGATTTCGTCCATATAATCAAGATAATCGTTCATTAGATTACTCCCAACTTCTAGTAGTAGCATAAACCTTGCGAGTGCTAGGCTTGTAGTTAGGTAACTCGGTTAGAGTTACTGTATCTATAACTCTAGTCTGTGAAACTAGGTCTAGATACTCGTTAGCGTATTCCTCGCTAGGAACTAGGAGGGTAGTAGAGCCTAAGCCTACTGTGTATTTTAGTGAAAACATTTTGTTTTCCTTTCTTTATCAAGAACCTTTCTTGATTTTCTTTATACTATAATCCTAGCAGGGGGGACTGACAAATAGGGGGGTTACTGGTCAGTATTCTAAAAGTATTTTTGTGATTAGCATCACACTCACGCTCAAAGTCGGTAGTCTCTGTCCTCACTATATAGACAAAACGGACATTTCTAAACCCTGGATCATACATCATAAAAATATATTAACATTTTGCTAAATCTGAAATAGTAGTTGACCAGAATCTACAAATATTATATAATTTTAAGATGAATGAAATATGGAAAGAAGTACCAGAAATTATACAACGCAACGGTTCGTTTAAACCAGACAAGTATGAAGTATCAAACTTGGGGCGGGTAAGAACTAAAAAACAAAGATATGGCAAACCTAGAAAAGCTACTGGTAAAAGAGCTGATCTATCTGAATATCGCTATTTAAACGGAAGAAATGATGGAGTTGGATACATCCAGTATGAACTCTATGACGCAGAGTCAAACAGAAAAAATATTCGTGGACATGTATTAGTTATGCAGGCATTTGTAGGTGCACCTGGTAAAGGTCAGGTAGTCTGTCATTATGATGATGTTAAGAATAATAACCAGTTGACTAATTTAAGATACGATACCCAGAAAGCAAATCTTGCTGATATGGTCAGAAATAAACTTTCTAATAGTAAAAACACAAAGGTCTTGACATACGAAAATATATAATGTTATAATTCCATAGGGGGGTCGGGGGGTCAGAAAATACAAGAAATACAAAAAATACAAAATATAACACATATAACATATATAGGAAGAGTTTAGCATATGAATGCAATACTAACATCAACGAAAAAAATATCATCAACATCTAAAATTTTATCTGTAGCTATACACTTTTCTATGTTACTTGCTAGTACACAATTAAATACTTTTATTATACAAATGGATCCACATACTTCAATACTTAGATATATATCTTAGTTGACTAGAATATAGATAGAGTATATAATAAAACAATGGCATCTAACCGACTAGTAACTTGCGATAAATGTGGGCGGGAAATAGAAGTAAGATCTGGATTTGCCCATATGACACTAAGCAATCATATTAAATCTTGCGGGAGTAAATAATGAAGAACATAACCGTAGTAGGGGATTCTCATGCTAGTGCTTTGGGTGTTGCTTTATCAGAGGCATCAAGGTTGTATAAATTAGACATGTTTTCAAACTCTATAGTGTTTAGCGGTAGAAGTGCATACACCCTAGATTATGAAACTTTAGTAGATAGATCAAATATACAGCACGACACAACGATTCTTCTTAACTTTGGAGAATGCGATATCAGAAGGCATTTACCTAAGCATAAGAATGCTGAGCAGGTAGTAGAAAAGTACGTAAATACTTCACTTAAATTCTTTGATGGGCTGAATATTGTATTTATGCTACCAACACCTCAAGCTATAGACCAGTTGACTTACGAGTTCAATTATAACAAAGATGATTGGCACACATTTGATAGAAGATTTAAGCAGCAAACTATTTTTTACGAGGCTTTAAAAAATTCTGGGCAAAAGGTTATTGATATAGTTGATGCACTTGGCGTAGATAGACTTAGTTGGGAAGAATCAGATGATGGATGTCATTTAAAAAGAAGCCTTTTACTTAAACTTGGAGTATACATATATAATGCAGTTGACTAGAATATGGGGTATAATTAAACTATGGAACAATTAGTTGAAGATTTTAAAGCTGCAATAGCAAATCCTGCAGTTAACCATAAGATATTTAAAAAGGCTTTGGTGCAAACACCTAGCTGGCAGAATATGCTAGACTATATTGAATTTTCAAAAACAGCTGGAAACTATAGATCTGATTATGAAGGATTTTATATCCTGCACTGTGGAGTAGATCACGATATATCTAATTTTAATGGAGTAGCAGAATTTCTTAAGGCTATGGGCAAAGTCTATGAAAAAGAAGATTCATCTTCAAATGCTTTAGATCATCAAACTTCGCAAGCATGCTTAACGTTTGTTATATCTGAAAACTATAGAGCGATTGCAAATAACAGTGGAATTATGAGACACACTGATACTACTGATACAATTCATTGGCAAGCAGTAGGTGCTACTATGTGGACTTTATATCAGGATGGTAAAGCTCACGAATATTTAGTTGAACCTGGGGATATTGTTTTTATTAAATATGGCACAGAACATGGAGTGGAATCTTTAACCCCTAGAGCAGGTATTGTTTATTCAGGTGGAGAATATCATCCTAATAAGGATTAATATTAAAAAAGCGGGGTAGCTAAGAATTTTCTTTGCTACAATTAAGCTATATGAGACACTCTTGTAGGTATTACCTAGGATGAAGTCCGAAAAGCTCTCTATAGCCAAACAGAAGTCTTATTTGGCTCAGTATATTAGAGATCTTAAGAATTCAACTGCTTGTATGGATTGCAAATTGATCTACCCATATTATGTTATGGACTTTGACCACGTAAGAGGTCAGAAACATGCAAATGTTATGGAATTGATCAAGACTCTATCCAAAAAGAAGATTGATGAAGAAATAGCTAAATGTGAGATAGTCTGTTCTAATTGTCATCGTATTAGGACTTATATTAGAAAGCAAAATAAATTGTGATAAAGTATTCTAAACTTTATAAATCTATAATCTATGTATCTTGGGTACTTATGGGTGTATATATTATATCTTGGCTATTGTAGGAAATCGCTAGGTTTTTCTCTGCCGCCCTTTTAAGGGTCTATGGGGTGTATCCACCAAATACGACCTGTTAGGGCCTTAGAACCCTCTTAAGAGGCTTATAAAGGATATTCTAGAAATTACCGCAGATTGGAATATGGGTCTTCTCTCGCCGACGCACTTTTTTTTCGCACTTTTCATTTCGGGCTTTATTTAGTATACTTATAAAATATTGGACCATAGCTCAGCTGGCAGAGCGGGAAGCTGTTAACTTCTAGGTCCCAGGTTCGAGCCCTGGTGGTCCAGCAAACAGAAAGAGGGATTATGTTAGAGAAAATGTTAGATAAAGATTTAAGGTTTAAGGGTAAGTCTGGAATATTGCTGGGCGAAGATATTTACCTTTATAAAGATTTTTATGAAAATATCAACGAGATGGAAGAGATTCTTGCAGGCATGGCAGAAGAAGACTGGAAAACTCACGGTAATTATGAGCCAGAAGACCATGAAAATCCTATGTGGAATGATAGGCTAAGTTTAGGTTTTATTGATAAGCAATTTCACAGCGATATTATAAATTTTGTTAGCCCCCAATACTGGATATTTAGTCATGATAACTTTATTAGAAGTAGACCTACTGACGAATCTGTAATTCAGGAAATGTCTCATTTTAAAAATATACCCTACTTGCTTGCTTACTATGCAGGAGATTTTGAAGGAGGAGAAATAGTTTTTAGTGATCTAGGAATAACTTACTCCCCGCAAAAAAATGATCTGCTTATATTTAAGCCTACTGACATAGAAATTTTAAAAGTTAAATCTGGAGTAAAGTATTCGTATATAGATTATGTTGTAGAGGCGCCAGGATACTTTATGGCTTAGTGTTTATGCTTGTCGCAGATAACATTCATCCACGTTCCGTTAGCTTTTCTATCTAAGTCTTCTTGAGTTCCCCATGCTGGGAAAGTTCCTGGATTTTTTTCTGCTCTTAGCGAAAAGTTACTGTAAACATATCTGATACCAGAAGTTACTTCTTTTGTTCCGTGCTCGTAAGGAGATTGAGCCCAGTGGATTGCAAGATCCCCTGGTTGAACTGGTACTACTAGGTAGTCATCTATATGTTCTTCTGTTGCAAGTTTTCCATCTGACTGAATGTGTGGATAAAATAATTCTCCGCCTTCGAACTCTCCAAAGTATACACAAACACCATAGGATAAAACACAGCATGTGTGCCATCTGTCTTCCTGGGTTAGTAAGTCGTCCATTCCTTCGCCAGGATTATCATTGTGGACAAACATTCCCTTATCTCCTGGTTCCATTACAGCAAGATTTTGCTGTGGGTGTATTACAAACTCTGGAGCTAAAAATTCAGATACTTGGTCCCAGATTCTTGTAAGCTCTGGCATCTGAGGACCCTCTTTGTCGTTATACCAATCTATGGTGTTAACGTCCGTAGAAAATGCTTTTTCTTTTTTTCTATGTGGTTCCATCAAGGAATTGATGTATGCAACATCTTCTTTAGATATAAAGTTTTTATACAGATACACTTCGTCAGCGTACTTAATTATATTTGGATTATCTGAGAACATACATCAATTCTACCATATTTTAATTACGTGCTAGACCCCTCAATGCCCATTGTATATTACTACGGAATAAGATATAATTTAATTTATATCTCTATAGCTCAGCGGAAGAGCAACAGGTTTCTACCCTGTGTGTCGGGAGTTCGAATCTCTCTAGGGATACAAAGAAAAACCCCCATTCGGAGGCGGATCCAAATGGGGTTTCCTAGTGTATTGCTACACGTTATACTGGGAGCTTAATCTGTGGGATGCTACAACCAGTACATATGAAGTATAAAATGATATATATTCAAAGTCAATACTTAATCCCAAATAGTTGTTTGCTTTTGGTCAAATTCCCAAGACGTTTCTTTATATTTATCATTTTCAGTTAATTCATACAAGATATCCATGAGGACTTTACAGTCTTCATGTTTCCAAGTTAAATTGCACCTACCGTCTTTAACATTAAGGCATTTGTTTAAATAAGACTCAATAACATCAATAGCCTGAAGATTATTCATTATTAATCCCTTTAGTATAAAAAGCTTGGATAGACGTATCTTATCCCAGATTTAACTTCAGCAACCCCATGTGTAATTCTTGAGCCATGGATTACTAGATCTCCAGCTGATGGAGTGTATGACAGATCAAGGTCGGGGTAATACAATTCTCCGCCTTCAAAATCATCATTCATGTAAACAACACACCCGTATTTTGTAATAGCACAAGTACCATTGTCATCTCTGTCATTAGTTCCTTCTTCGCCACAACTATCTTCGTGTTCATGCATTGTGTCTTTTTCAAACATTCTTACAAACGTTTCTGAAGGCGTTACGTTATATCCTTGCACAATGGATGCAATTCTTTCTCTTACAAATCGCAGTTCTGGAATTACTTCGGTGACTCTTCCATTGTAAAAGTTAATTGTATTTTCAGATCCGCCTTCACCGTGCCAAGCATCTTCCTTTAAGCTTTTGCATACCTCATAAAGACCAGATACTTCTTCCTTGCTTAAAAAATTTCTATAAACCCATATTTCTTTTTCGTGAAGCTTTTCAATATTTAAGTTGTTGTTAAAATTTAGCATCTTTCCTTTTTTTCCAAAAGAATATCTTATAGAAAATTTTTTCTATACGTGCTTCTATTCTGGCTTCCGCTAGCCCAGCAGGGGATTCTTCCCTATAGTACTTTGATTGAAAGTAAGGGTTTTTCATCTGCTTAGAAAATTCATGTGGTGACATAAAATTAGTATACTCCTAAGAGTATACTAATTCAAGATTTATTGATCTACAGAAATAGCCCCACGAGCAATTAAAGCATCTACCATTCCGCCACACATTTGTCGGTATCCTTCTTGAACTGACAGAAGGTGCTTTTCTAGCTCCACAAGGTCTTGCTTCTGCATTACTGCCGACTGACGCTGTTGAATATTAAGTTGTTCTACCATAATTTCTACAATTGCGTTTTTATTCGCCATCTTTATTTTCCTCAACTGAATAAGAAGGGGTGGGCCCAAGTAGGAACCCCTGTTCATGATATTGTATCATTTTTTGTGTATCTTCGCTACCCACTAATTTATTAGATATTATAGTGAGTAAATCATATATTCTATGTAGCATAATATAATTAACCATTGGAAGGTTGTCTTCTAAATTTTGTGGCTGATTATCCTCAGTCATTAGGCCTGCCTAGATCTTCCCAGAATTTCTCTCGACCCATTTGGTCAGTTTCTACTATCTGACCTCCGTCAGTTTCTATCGACGTGCTCTTTAAGTTTTCCATAATATTCCGTTCCAATAGTTTTCTTGTAATCACATGAAAGGCAATATAAGTATATCTCATCTTCGTTTGATAGGTTAGGCATAAGAAGGCCCTGATCCATTGGACAATTAATCCTAGGAACAAGGCCTTCCTCTGCTAGAGTTAGGTACTTAGAAACAATTTGAATCTTTTGCAACCCATCTCCTTTTAATCTTTTGGAAACTCTGATATGAGGTTCCTGGCTTTACCGATTGAGTTTGGCCAAGATGACCAATCTTTTCCGCCTTTGGTCATATAATACGTTATCTCTGCGTTTGTTACTGGATCAAATAATTCCTTATTTGAAACTAATTCGAATTTTTCTTTACGATCCATACCTAGGTTTCCCAACATATTGATCTGAAAAATCCCGTAAGATTTATCTCCAGTCCTGGTGTCGTCATTTAAAGCTAGCGGTCTCCCGTTAGACTCTACACGAGCAACAGCCCAAGCTGTTTTTAAAGCAATTCCTTCAAATCCTACAGCCCATAATAAATCTTTTAAATCTGAGGCTGCAAGCATTTCTGAATGCTTATAAGTATCATTACTGAACTTATCTAGTATTTCTCTTTTTAGTTGTTTTTCGGTTTTTATTACCTCTACAGGTAATGTTGTTAACGCTTGACTTGTTGTTGGCCCAGGCTGGACTGTAAACATAAATAATGTTATCATTACTATGTAAGACCAGTTATGAGCAACATCGCTCAAACGCTCTTTGATTTTCTCCATTGGCATTTCCTCCTCTAGAGATAACGAACTATAATAGTAGCATTGATAGGATAAGCCTGTCAAGCCAGTCAACCAGAAAGAAAACATGGATATATCTTTTTATACACCAAAATCAGGATTAAATCCAGCAGTTGGCTTTGGATATGCATCTCAACATATAGTTAAATCATTACAAGAATTAGGACATACTGTAAAGTGGTCAAATTCAAAAGCTCCAATACAAATAAACTTTACTCAACCTCATTTATATAAGCTGCATAAAAACCAATATCAAATAGGATATACTCCCTGGGAATCAACTGGCATGCGGCCAGAATGGGTAGATAGATTTAATTTGTGTGACGAAGTTTGGGCAACTTCAACATGGAACTCAAAAATATTTAAAGAAAATGGCGTCAACAAAGACATAATGGTTTATCCACACGGTATCCAAGATGTTTGGGCGCCACGTAAAAGAGTTGTTAAAGATGTGTTTAAATTTTTGCATATTGGGGAGCCTTCTCCCAGAAAAGATGGGCAATTAGTTTTAGATACTTTTGTTAAAATGTTTGGCAATAATCCAAAATATCATTTAACAATTAAAGCACACTTAACTACTTCAATTAGAGTTTACAACGATAAAGAACAACTTGTTTCGCCGTCAGATGTTTATAGCAACGTAAAAATTATTACGGAAGAGTATGACATTGATCAGCTAGTAATGCTTTATCACAGCCACCACGTTCTTGTGTATCCAACTTGGGGAGAAGGTTTTGGATTCATACCGCTCCAGGCTCTTGCATCAGGAATGCCCACTATAACAACTTATCCGTGGGCGGAATACAAAGAGTTTATTGGTCCATTAGCCCTAAAGTCTAACCTTACAGATGAGACTCTTCCAAAAGCAGTAGGAGATCCACATATTGGTAAAATGTTTAAGCCAAATGCAAAACATTTAGAAGACTTGATGTACGATTCAGTTATTAATTTTAAAGCATATTCAGGATACTACTTTGCCCAGTCTCCTAGAATACATGAACAATACAATTGGATTAAGTTGACCAAGAATGCATTTGATCATTTAGACAAAAAGTTTCTGTAGCCCTTCCCCTTTGAATTAATATTTGGTAGAATTAGACTTCAACTAAAAATCATGCAACCGCAAGGCGGAGAAAAGGTGTTACTTAAAAATGTCAAAAACTATTGAAAACCCATACGAAAATTTTATTGCATTGTCTCGTTATGCAAGATGGATTCCAGAAGAAAATCGTCGTGAGACTTGGGGGGAAACAGTAGATAGATATTTTGACTTTATGTTAAACCATCTTTTTAAAGAACACTCGTATGAACCAGAATCAAAATTAATTGAAGAGTTAAAGTCTGCAGTCTTTAACAGAAATGTTATGCCATCAATGAGATCGGTCATGACTGCAGGTGCTGCATTAGATAGAGATCATGTTGCTGGATACAATTGCTCATTTGTTCCAGTAGATAACCCAAGATCATTTGATGAAACCATGTATATTCTTATGTGTGGTACAGGTGTAGGATTCTCTGTTGAGTATAAGTATATTAATAAGCTTCCTGCCGTTCCAGAAACATTTGAAAAATCAACAACAGTTATTGTGGTTGAAGATTCTAAACAAGGTTGGGCAAAAGCATACCGTGAACTTCTTGCGTTACTTTGGTCAGGACAAATTCCAGCAATTGATGTATCTAAGGTACGTCCCGCAGGAGCAAGACTTAAAACAATGGGTGGTAGATCATCTGGCCCACAACCATTAGTTAACCTATTTGATTTTACTGTTGCAAAATTTAAATCAGCAGCAGGACGCAATCTAAAGCCTATTGAAGCACATGACATTATGTGTAAGATTGGTGAAGTTGTTGTAGTTGGAGGAGTTCGTCGCTCAGCTATGATTTCTCTTTCTAATATTAATGATATTGAAATGGCCGCAGCAAAATCTGGCAACTGGTGGGAGAATAATACCCAGCGTTCACTATCTAATAACTCTGTTGCGTATTCACGCAAACCAGAGATGGAGCAGTTTATTGCAGAATGGAAATCTCTATATGATTCAAAGTCAGGAGAACGAGGTATATACAATGTGGCCGCAGCTCAAGCCCAAGCAGCCAAATATGGAAGAAGAGATCCAGATATACACTATGGAACTAACCCCTGTTCAGAGATTATCCTACGTCCTTACCAGTTTTGTAACCTTTCAGAAGTCGTACTGCGTGAAAATGATACAAAGAAAGATATCGAACGTAAAGTTGAGCTTGCTACTATTCTTGGGACATGGCAGTCAACGCTTACAGACTTTAAATATCTCCGCAAAATTTGGAAAGACAATACAGAAGAAGAACGTCTGCTAGGAGTATCTCTTACTGGACAATTTGGACATAAGTTCATGTCAGGCAAAGAAGACCTGGTTTCGCTAGAAGCATTTTTAATGACTCTTAGAGAATCAGCAAGAGCAAAGAATAAAGATGAGGCTGAAAAAATTGGGATTCCAGAGTCTGCCGCTATTACATGCGTAAAGCCATCAGGAACAGTATCTCAATTGGTCGGGGTGTCTTCAGGAATGCATGCATGGCATTCCCCATATTATATTCGCACAGTTCGTGGTTCTAAGGGAGATCCAATTTCTACTTTTTTGAAGGAAGTCGGAATTCCAGTAGAGGATGACGTAATGAAGCCAAACGAGACTTACGTATTTTCATTTCCAGTAAAAGCACCAGAGGGTGCAATCGTTAGAAATGACCTAACAGCTATCGAGCATTTAAATATTTGGCTAGTTTACCAACGTGCTTGGTGTGAACATAAGCCATCAATTACAGTTTCAGTTAAAGAGGATGAATGGATGGAAGTAGGAGCTTGGGTATATAAGAACTTTGATGAAGTTTCTGGTATCTCATTCTTGCCGCATTCAGATCACTCTTATAAGCAAGCTCCATATCAAGAAGTAACAAAAGAAGAATACGAAAACCTTGTCGCCAAGATGCCTAAAGAAATTCGTTGGGAAGACTTATCTTTTTATGAAACAGAAGATGGAACATCTACCAATGCCACCCTGGCATGCAGTTCAGACGGAAATTGTGAGCTTGTAGACATTTCTGCCTAAAGGGTATATAATAAAGATTGGGGTAAAACCCAAAATTCCTGGGCACAATGCCCAGAAATAAGGAGGATCTTATGCCAAAGCAAGATCTTAACAATGATGGAAAGGTAACAATGCAAGAAAAAATTCTAGCAGCGTTAGCAAGCTATGGTCGTCACTTTTTAGGTGCCGCCATTGCTCTTTACATGACTGGAAATACTGACCCAGGAGATTTAATTAAGGGTGGTATCGCAGCTTGTCTACCAGTTATTTTGAAGGCACTTAATCCAAACGAGCCAGCTTTTGGATTTACCAAGAAGTAATTTTAACAAGTAATTAGGATGACTCCTGTGCTAAAATAAGCATAGGAGTTTTCCTATTTAGGAGATTTAGCAAATGGCAAGCCAGAAGAATTTTGAAATAGATCAAAACACTACTTTTACATTTACCGTTGAATATAAAGACAATAACGGTGTTGCAATTGCTCTTACTAACTGCTCTGTAAAAATGCAGGTTCGTGACACTAAAGGCGGAAGTAAATTAGCTTTTAGCCTTACATCCCCAGCAGGCGGAATACTGATAGACGAAGCCCTTGGCAAAATCACAATTAAGATGACCCCTACCCAAACAAACAAATTATTTTATCCTAAATCCTCATACGATGTTATGTTGACAGATAGCAATTTGAATAAAACAAAGTTGCTTGAAGGCTTCATCACTTTGAGTAGATCGGTAACCATTTAATGCCAATTACCAACAATAATAGTAATCCAACAGTCATAGTAACAGAACAGGTAAACAAGCTTGTTTTGAATACCCCTGGACCACAAGGTCCTCGTGGTAAAACGATTCTAAATGGCAATGGTGCCCCTGCTGATATTCTAGGATTTGAAGGAGATTTTTATTACGACAAGCAAACGACTAGATTTTATGGTCCAAAGCCAAACGATGCATCATGGGCTGGAGCCACAAACTATCTACTAAGCACAAGCACACTGACTTATCCATTCTCGATTTCCCAAGTTATTAATGCTGGATCCTATCACTACCTTGAAATAACACATAATATGGGGTATAACCCAAATGTTACTGTAAAAAATAGTGCTGGGGACATATTAGAAACAGGAATAGATTATAATAGTATTAACAAAATTACGCTGACAATGGCTCAACCATTCGGCGGGACAGCATACCTGTCTTAAGGGAGATATAGCATATGGCAAGATTATTTGTAACCGATATTAATCTGAATAAGAATGAACTTCAGAATGCCAGAATTCAGGGATTAAGCTCAGCACCTTCAGCTCCTGTAACTGGACAGATTTACTATGACACATCGAACAACACGATGTACTACTACAATGGACTAGCATCACCTAATGGTCCATGGATGCCAATGTCTGGCTCCACAGAAGTTATTCAAGATGTTATTGGTTCATCTATCGTTGGCGGAGTTGGTTTAACATCAACATATGGCGATCCAGCAGGAACAACAACAATTGATTTGGACAACACAGCTGTAACAGCTGGTTCATATGGTTCAACAACACAAATTCCAACATTTACAGTAGATGCCCAAGGTCGCTTAACTGCGGCAGGTGTAGTAAGTGTAGCAACAATACTTACAGTTAATGGAGATACTGGAACAACTGGTATTTCATTACTAACAGAAGGATTACAAGTATCTGGTGGAGAAGGAATTGATGTTGCTGTAACAGAAAACACAATTACCGTATCAGCAGAAGATGCTACTTCATCAAACAAGGGTGTTGCAAGTTTTGACTCAACAGACTTTACAGTAACATCAGGCAACGTAGTATTAAATGCAGAAAGAGTCCAAGACATTGTTGGTGGTATGGTCACAGCGCCAAATACAGAGTCTGGAATTTCTGTTTCATATGATGACACAAACGGTAAGCTTGATTTTGATACAAATGATTTTAATATTACTCTTACAGGAGATGTAACAGGTACTGGAACAGTAACAAATCTTGGTAACGTAAGTTTTGCAGCTACAATTCAGCCAAACTCTGTTGAGTTGGGTACAGATACAACTGGAGCATACATTGCAACAGTTGCTGGAACAGCAAATGAAGTAACAGTATCTGGTTCAGGTGGAGAAACAGCCGCAATTACAATCGGCTTGCCAGATGATGTAACAATTACTAATAACCTTACAGTTGGCGGTAACTTAAACGTAACTGGAACAATTAACTCAGTAAACACTACTCAGGTAAATATTGTTGATAATAAGATTAATCTTAATACCGACTTTACTGGTGCCCCAGTAGCAGATGCTGGTATTCGTGTAGAGCGTGGAACATCTGCAGACACAGAAATCCTATGGAGAGAGTCAGCTGGTTCATTACAGTCTGCAGGAACCTGGGGACTTACAAATGATGGAACCAACTATCACTCAATTGCTAGAAAATATACATCAAATATAACAACAACAGAAGCCGCTCCATTTACATTTATAGCCGCTCATAATTTAGGCACTAGAGATGTCACGGTACAAGTTTTTGCAACAGCCGCACCATATAATCAAGTTGAATGTGATGTTGACCTAACATCTACTTCAACAGCAACTCTAACATTTGCAGCACAGCCAACAGCTGGAGCATACAGAGTAGTTATTGTCGGATAAAGTATGACAAAAAAATTCTTAACGCCTATAGCACCACCAGCGCTTACTGCAGATCCATCTGTAGGAATAGCTGGAGCTATTTACTATAATAGTGTAACTGGAAAGCTAAAGTTTTATTCTGGTACGGCTTGGGAAAATGTTTCTACAGGAGTTTCAGTATTATCAGGACCACCAGCTAATCCAGATTTAGGGCAACTTTATTTTGATACATCAGAAAATACATTTAAAGGCTACAATGGACAAGCTTGGTATGATGTTGCGGGACCAAAAGAAATTTTGGAGCACACCCACAACGTATCAAGTGGTATAGTAGAAGACGTAAATTATGGAGAGTATGTCGATGACTCTAGAATTTTTGCAAATTCAGGAAGTAATAGTTCAAATTTTCTAGGTGATTATATTGACGGAGGTGGTGCATAATGGCAATTAGAATTCAATTACGCAGAGACACAGCAGCAAATTGGACTTCAGTAAACCCAACATTACGAGCAGGTGAAATTGGTATTGAAACAGATACCCTTAAATTTAAAATTGGTAACGGCTCAGCATGGAATGCTACTTCTGGATATGCAAACGTTACTCCTTCTGGACTAACTAACAGCCTTGGAAACTATATACTCGTATCCGATCAAGGAAATCCTGGAGGACCAGCAGAACTTGATGCGAACGGCGACTTAATTATCCCAGAAAACTCAGTTATTCTTTGGAATGACGATGCCTATAACTTTACAACAACATTAACGGCTACACAACCAACAGCTAATAGAACAATCACAATCCCAAATAGTTCTGGAACAGTAGCACTTACTTCAGATATTACAGCACACACAGATCTTACAGCAGCACATGGCGCAACAGGCGCCGTAGTTGGTACAACCAACACACAGACACTTACAAATAAAACCCTTACATCTCCAACAATTAATACACCAACTGGAATTACAAAAAGCGATGTTGGTCTTTCAAATGTTGACAATACAACTGACGCACTAAAGCCAATATCAACTGCAGCTCAGACCGCCCTTGATCTCAAGGCTCCACTAGCCTCACCAGCATTAACAGGAACAGCCACTGCGGTTAATTTAACAATATCTGGCGACTTGACTGTAAATGGAACTACGACAAATCTTAACTCAACTAATCTTGTGGTTGAAGACAAGAATATTGTCCTTGGAGATACAGCAACTCCAACAGATGCAACCGCTAATGGTGGCGGTATAACATTAAAGGGTACAACAGATAAGACACTTAACTGGGTAGACGCTACAGACGCATGGACTTCATCAGAAAACATAGACCTTGCTTCAGGAAAGTCTCTATATTTAAACGGTACTCTATTAAAAAATGCCACAGAAACTCTTACAAATAAGACAGTTGATCTTGGCTCAAATACAGTATCAGGAACAATTGCACAATTCAATACATCAGTTACTGACGCAGATCTTGCGACACTTGCAGGAACAGAAACTCTTACTAATAAAACTTTAACATCTCCAGTTATTAACACCCCAACTGGGATTACAAAATCTGATGTAGGGCTTGCAAATGTTGATAACACGTCAGACGCAAATAAGCCTGTATCTACAGCTACCCAAACAGCTTTAAACCTCAAGGCAGATTCTTCTGCAATCACAGAGCTAGCACAAGATGCAGTAAATACAGCAATTGTTGCAGGAGTTGCTCTTACAAAAACATACGATGACGTAGCAAATACCATTACAATAGATCTTGACAATACAGCGGTAACAGCGGGTTCATATGGATCTTCAACTGCAATTCCTACATTTACAGTAGATGCACAGGGACGTCTAACAGCGGCCTCAACAGCTGCCCTTGCAACCGCTCTTTCTATAGCTGGAGACACTGGAACAGATACAGTAAGTTTGTTAACAGATACTGTAACCGTTGCAGGTGGAACAGGAATTACTTCTGCAGTAACAAATAACACAATAACCTTAGAGATTGACCCAACTGTAGCCACTTTAACTGGCACTCAGATTATTACAAACAAAACAATTGATACTGCAAGCAATACGATTACTGGAGCAGCCACTTTAACTGGTACTCAAACCTTAACTAACAAAACTTTAAATTCGCCAACAATTAATACCCCAACTGGTATAACTAAGTCTGATGTTGGTTTAGCAAACGTAGACAACACAACAGATGCTGCCAAGCCCATTTCAACTGCCACTCAGACAGCACTTGATTTTAAGGCCCCACTTGCTTCTCCAGCATTAACTGGAATTCCAACGGCGCCAACAGCAGCTTCTTCAACAAATACAACACAGGTTGCAACAACCGCATATGTTAAGTCTGTAGTATCAGATCTAACTAATGGTGCAGGAGCAGCATATGACACATTAAAAGAATTACAAGATTTAATGGTTGCAGATGATACAGCTTCTGCTGCTCTAACTACACTAGTAGGAACTAAAGCGCCACTTGCTTCTCCAACATTTACTGGAACAGTAACTCTTCCAACAGGAACAGTAACTTCAGCTATGATTCTTGATGGAACAATTGTAGATGCAGATGTTTCTGCAACAGCAGCAATTGCACAGTCTAAGATATCAGGATTAACTACAGATCTAGGACTTAAAGCTACATTAGATGCACCAACATTTACTGGGACTGTTATTCTTCCATCTGCAACTCAAGCTGTAACTCAAGCATCAACTGACGATAGCAATAAAATTGCAACAACTGAATTTGTTAAAGATGTAGCAGCAATTACAGCATCAGCTGCATCAGCAGAGGTCACGGGACACGCTTCCCTAACACAAGCCCACGGTGCATCAGGTGCGATTGTTGGACAAGCAAATGTCCAGACTTTAACCAACAAAACAATAAGCGCAAGCAACAACACATTTGTTGGAGTACTCCTTCCAGATAGCACTGACTTAGTCACCAATAAAAGTATAAGTCTAGCTAGCAATACATTGACAGGTACACTTGCTCAATTTAATACTGCACTAACTGATGATGATTTTGTATCTCTTACTGGCACTGAAACTCTTACTAATAAAACAATTAATGTCACAAATAACCAATTGGTTGGAGTAGTACTTCCAAATAGCACTGAGGAACTTACTAATAAAACAATTAGTTCCGCAAGCAACACACTTGTTGGTATAGCCACATTAACTGGAACCCAAACTCTTACTAACAAAACAATTGATCCTTTAACAAATAATTTACCAGGGGTGGTAACTCTTACTGGTACACAAACGCTTACAAATAAAACACTAACAAGTCCTACTATTACTGGTGTCAATTTTGGCACAGCCCCTATATCTGTAGTAGCTCCTACAGAAGATGGGCATGCTGTAAACAGGGCATACGTAACCGCAGCTCTTTCTGATGCCGTTGGATCTGATATATTACCTATAGACGATATTTCTGATGAATTCGACGGGTCTGAATCAAGATTCCAATTAAAATATGATGGTTCAAATTTTACCCCAACAAACCCATACAAGCTTTTAATAACAATTAATGGTATACTACAAGTATTGGGAAACCAAAGCACTCATTGGCTAAGTCCAATTCAGTCCGAGGGGTATTTATTTGATAATGATGGATTCGTACAGTTTGGAGAACCAGTTCCAGTAGGATCCAAGTTTGAAGCAAGATACATGTCGGGCCCGAATAATCAGACAGCTAAAAAATCACTTTATCCATTTAGGGCAGTGGATATACACTTAGGAGAATAAGAATATGGCAAGAAAAGTATTACTAGAGACAAGCTACACATTTACACCTTCAACGAGAACGATCTCAATTCCAAAGACAATTTTGAGAGAAAGACTGCTGTTGATTACAAACGTAACAACAAATCAGGTTATTTATAACTTCTCAGATCCTAGCTTAGGATGTACTGCATACAATACAAGCACAAGCACCGCAATGGTAGAGAACACGACACTTGTTCTAGAATACAACACTGCATCGATGTCTTCTAACGATAAGATCCAAATCACAATTGATGATGCCAACGAAACATTTATGCCAGCAGAAACTTTGCTGGATACAACAAATAAGCTAAGAGTAACTCAGCCTAAAGCACTCATTGACACCGACTTTGAATATGGTATTCAGCAAACAAAATGGGAAAATCTAGGGCTATATAACAACAAGCCATTTTCTTTTGCCCGACCAACCCCTATTGCTAATATTTCTTCAATTACATACGCTGCTTTAGGAAGAACAGTTTCAGTAACCCTATCATCAGGCGCAGCCCCAGCAAACGGAACTCCAATTAGCGTAGTTGACACATACTTAACCGCTGCAAATGGAAACTTTGTGATTGAATCTGGCGGTGGAACCACAACATTTACATACGCTGCAAGCGCAGTAAATAGAACTGGTATAACAGCTATATTTGATCCTAATAAAACTCTTATTACCCAGGGAGATCTTTTTACTGGAGCATCAATTGGTGGCCTTCCAACATCATTTACATATAGTGGAAGAAAGATAACTGTAACAACACAAGTTCCTCACGGACTTGCTCTTGGAAATGAAATTGTTGTGCTAGGATCTACAGCATCAACTAATCCTCCAAATGGAAATCAGGAAGTTGCTCAAATTACTGGCCCATCAACATTTTCTTACTATGCAGATGCGGCCCCAACGGGAACTCTTGCAGGCCCAATGGTAATTTACGTAAGACCTCAATCTACTTTTGCTCATAGACCAAATGATGGAGGAGTGCTCTTTGGCACAAATGCTTCATCAAACTACGCATCATGTATTAGACAGACTAGAAGATATTTTAGATATCAATCTGGTAAAGGACTTCAGGTATCATCTGGTACAATTTTAAAGCCATACGCAGGAGTTGAAAGTATTTCAAGCGTTGGTCTTATAGTAACAGTTCAAACAAAAGAAAAACACAATCTGCAACCAGGCACAATAGTCAAAGTTGGTGGATGTGATCAAGCCGCATACAATGGATCATTTGCAATTGTAAATGTTCTTTCAGACGATAAGTTTACTTATGAAGCCCCAGCTACCCCATCATCCTCACTTGCTACAGGAGCATTCTTTGTATCTGTAGAGTCTTGGTATGGATGCCAAAACAGACTAGGAATGTTTGACAATCAAAATGGATTATTCTGGGAGTATGACGGTCAAAATTTATCTGCAGTTAAAAGAAATTCAACTTTCCAGCTTTCTGGTAAAGTAAGCGTTACTCAAAACTCAGCAACAGTTACTCAGTCAGATGCTTACTTCCCAACTGCGTTTGGAAAGCAGCTAATACCAGGAGATTACGTTGTAATTAGAGGACAATCCTATAAGGTAGTTGGAATTGGAACTGATGCATCTATGACTATTAGCCCTGCTTACAGAGGCGCATCGACATCATTTGCAATTATATCGAAAACACAAGAAACTAGAATTAAACAGTCCGAATTTAATATGGACAAGCTAGATGGAACAGGACCATCCCAATATAATATCGATCTTTCAAAGATGCAGATGTTCTATATTGACTACACATGGTATGGTGCAGGTTTCGTAAGATGGGGAGTAAGAGGCCCAAAGGGTGACGTTGTTTATTGCCACAAGATGCCTAACAATAACGTTAACACAGAAGCATATATGCGAAGCGGAAACCTTCCAGGACGCTATGAATCTTCAACTACTCCAGCATACACAGCAACAACTCAAACTGTTTTGACAACAGACTTAGCTCTAAATGTAAGGTCAACAGCAGGATTCCCACAAGCTGGAACTCTAGCAATTAAAAATGAATCTGCTGTAGAGTATGTAAATTACTCTGCAAAATCAGATACATCATTTACTGGTCTTACAAGAGGTAGAGCAGGAGAAGCTAACTTAAGCATAACTCAAGCTGTTGGTTCTTCTGAAGGAACAGTTTCTAGCGTGGCTAATCTACAAGCTGGTATGAGATTAATTAGCGCAGCTTACCCAGAAGGCACATTTATTCACTCTATAAATGGACTAACACTCAAGACTAGCTTTGCAGCACTATCGGCAAACCCAACAGGAGTCATTGCAGTCCCTATGGGAGCTACAAGCGCTCAACTATTTACATTAGATCCAGTGTCACCAACAATGGTAGAGCTAGCTTACCCAAGCTTTGCAGCTTCTATATCACACTGGGGAACTTCAGTAATTATGGACGGCGGATTTGATGAAGATAAATCCCTCGTGTTTACTTACGGACAAAGAACTTCAACTTCTGTAGCATCAGGACAAAGCAGAGCGCTCTTTGCAATAAGACTTGCTCCTTCAGTTGATAACGGTATTGCCGCAGCATTTGGACAACGTGAACTTATTAACAGAATGCAGCTAGCCCTAAAGGCTCTTGATGTAACTGCTACTACGGCTTCGGGCGCAGCAAACCTACTTGTTACAGCAATTTTGAATGGAGTTTCAAGCTCCGCAACTACTTGGACAAACGCAGTTGGTAACGTAGCAGGTATTGCTAACTCATCACTATCTCAGATCTCAGATTACTCTGGTGGATCTACAACAGTTACAGGTGGTGAAGTTACAGCAGGATTCTTCTTAGGATCTGGAGCAAACTCAATCGACCTATCAAATGTTCGTGATTTAGGAAACTCAATCTTGGGTGGTGGAGGAACAACCTCTAACGTTGGAATTTATCCTGACGGACCAGATGTTTTGACAATCGTTGTTCAAAATATTGGAACATCAACAGCATCTGTGTTCGGAAGACTATCTTGGACAGAAGCCCAGGCATAAGGTAAAGCCATGGCCCTCAATAAAGGTAAATTCAATACTGATGAGGACTTGCAAGTCAAGTCCTTATCAGTGAATGACAGAGCTGGATTTCAAGGAACAACAACCTTAGCTGGAACAGTTAATTTGGCTGGCACTTTAAATCTTGCAGGCGGAACTGTAGTATTTCAAGATGGAATTCAGAGCAAAACAGCCGTACAATCTTTAACCCCAATTAATACTTATTATTTCCCGCATACGCTTAATAACTTAAATCAAAGAGATACAATTGTAGACATTAGAATGCAAGTTGCAAATAATTTTACAATACCAGCAGACTCTGTTGTAAATTTCCCCGTAGGAACAACTTTAGATATTTTGCAATCTGGAACAGGCCAAACAACCGTTGTGGCTGGCGCAGGTGTAGTTTTAAATTACACTCCAGGCAACAAATTAAGATTCCAGTGGTCAATGGCAACACTATTAAAACGAGACGCCAACACCTGGCTTCTATTTGGTGACTTAACTGTTTAAGAAAGGCAATTAAATGGGTAAAAAAGTTGGTAGAAAATCTCAGCTCTCTGGAGACTTTGAACTTCCCATACCACCTATAAATGTTGTTGTAACAGACGTTGGAACAAACAGGCCTTTTAACAATGCTTCAGCTATAATCTCTTTTGAGTATCCACCAAACCAGCTACCAATTGTAAGCTACACCGCTACTTTAGTAACTGATCAAGGAACATTTTCGGATATTGGAGCATCTTCTCCAATTACAATTGTTGGTATTCCACAAGGTGCAACAGGAACGGCAACTGTAAAGGCAACCAACGCAAATGGACAATCAGATGCATCAACCGCCTCTTCTCCTGTTTTATTTACAACCATACCTGCTGCTCCAGCATCAGTAACTGCAGTTTCTAGTACAACTGGACCAGGACACACAACAGAAGACCTAAGAGGTCAGGATGTTGTTTCTTGGTCTGCATCAACTTCTGGTGGAAAGCCTTTAACAAAATATATTATTACATCTACCGATACGGCGGCTCAGCCAGGAGGATTAGCTTCTCCTTATGAAGTTACTGGTACAACAACAACTATTAACATTAGAGAAACAATGGGAACAGTTCAAACTTATTCTGTAGTTGCAGTAAATGCAAATGGAACGTCTTTGCCAAGATCCTCAAATCAAATTACAACATTCTTTTCCCCTCCTACATTCTTTTCACCACCTCTATTCTTTGCCCCACCTGATTTTTTTGCCCCGCCAAGATTCTTCTCCCCACCATTATTCTTCTCCCCACCATTATTCTTCAGCCCACCATTATTCTTCAGCCCACCTCTATTCTTCGCTCCGCCTAGATTCTTTTCTCCACCTCTATTCTTTACCCCTCCCCTATTCTTCGCTCCTCCTAGATTCTTTTCACCTCCCCTATTTTTCTCACCTCCCCTATTCTTCTCACCGCCTAGATTCTTTTCTCCACCAGGCTTCTTCTCACCACCAAGATTCTTTTCTCCACCAGGATTCTTCTCGCCACCAGGATTCTTTGGGCCACCAGGATTCTTCTCACCACCTAGATTCTTTTCTCCACCTAGATTCTTTGCGCCGCCAACTTTTTGTATTCCAGAAGATACCAATGTCTTAACAAAAAATGGCTACAAAAAAGCCAAAGAAATCGTTAACGGAGATATTTTGTTAACAGTAAACTTTGACGATAGCCCAGAAGGAGACGACGCTTGTAGCATAGGCGAAGTTACGAGGAACTGTTTGGAACTAGTAGAGAACTGGAGAGCAGATACATTGAACAACGTATCTTATGTTGAGTCTACGGTCTTTAATATTTACGAAAAGACCAATACTACTGTTATTAGAATAAACAATGAAGAAAAAAACGACTTGTCTACAGTTGAGCAGATTTTAATAAAAAGAGGCGGTAGATATCAGTTTGCAACAACATCAAATCTTAAAGAAAATGATCAAATTGTATTTTATAAAGATGGTATAGAAGAATTTATCAATATTGAATCACTTGAAGTTGTTGAAAAAGAAACCAAGGTATTTTTGTTTTATAGAGAGCCATGGGGACTAATAGCAGCAGAATCAATGCTGGCTTACAACGGCTGCAAAACCCTAGCATAGCCTATTGACTAGGACTGTTTAAAATGATATTATATATTTATGATATATAACAAACAACAGCTATATCCAGGCATCTGGAAATATCCAAATGCCTTCCCTAAAGAATTAAATTTAATTCAAAGAATTGAAGATAAGGTAAACGATAATATTTTAAAGTGGGATATTGCAACGGTATCTTTAGAAGATCAAGATTTAGAGTATAGAAATTGTCAAGACTTAAAGATTTACGATAAGCCAGAATATTTAGATATATACAATGACATATACAGTTGCCAAAAAGATCAAGTAGAAGATTTTTGTGAAATGTACAGCATTAAAATGGATTTTTGGGAATGGACAAATGTTGTAAAGTATTATCCAAATCAATTTTTTAAAGAGCATGCTGACGATGGATGGTCTTATAAATCTACCGTATCATTAGTTGGATATCCTAATTCTGACTATACTGGCGGAGGTCTTTTTTTTCCTAAGTTCGATTTACATATAGAGCCTAATGAAGGAGACTTAATAATTTTCCCGTCTTCCTTTATTTATTCTCATGTGGCCCTTCCAGTGGATTCTGGGGTGAAGTACTCTTTTGTAACAATGTTAGACTATAATGATGATGCTCATTCAAAAGAATACGATGACTATGTTGATAGAAAACACAAAAAGGTGGTTAATTAAATGTTGCCAAATGCAGAAACAATATATCCTGGAATTGTTGTATACAGAGATGTTTTTAAAAAAGAATATAATTTAGATCAAAGGCTGGAGTCAGTGCTATCTAAGACACAGGGCAAGAAGCATTGGAATCTAGCCCAGACTGGATACGATACATTAAATAAAGACTACAGAGATGCTTGGGATTTTAAAATTAAAGAAAACGATGGCGGATCATTAATGCTGGGTAATGGAACTCATGTTGACCCAAAAGATTTTACTGAAGATGAAATTGAATTAAGGCAAATTTGGAGAGAAGCAAAAAGTCTTCAAATGTCGGCAGTAGCAGACTATATGCAAATGTTTCAAATTCCTCCGTTAAATTATTGGGAGTCGTTTAATTTTATTAAGTACGGCAAAAACCAACATTTTAATGTCCATTCCGATCATGGATATTCTTACGTATGCGTATTGTCTTCAGTAGGGTATATCAATGATGATTATGAAGGCGGAGAGCTATTTTTTGACAAGCTTGGCGTTACAGTAAAACCTAAAGCTGGAGACCTATATCTTTTCCCGTCTTCTTATATATATTCTCATGCAGCAATGCCAGTTAAATCAGGAACTAAATATGCAATTGTAACAATGTTAGACTATCAAGAAGCACCTCATACTCCAATGTATCGAGAAATCGAAGCTAGCTACGAGTACAACCACTTGGTTGAAGGGAAAAGATTTAAGCCTGCCGAACAAAGGGATATGTAGTTGATAGACTTTGATTGCTATAGAACAGGTGGCTTAGAGGCAATACTATCTCCATTAAAGCCACAGAGAGAATGGATGCAAACTCATCCATATGCATACAACTGTCCGCCATTGACTATATCAAATGAACTTGGATGGGGTATATCATTCCCAAAAGATATTTCATTTGTTTTAAATGATAATGGAAATGAGTCTGGGATAGAAGTAATAAGCGGAGAAGAATATTGTTTTTTTGAACGTGGGCAATCAGTAATATGTTTTGCAACAAATTTAATATTTAAAACAGATTCAAATTTTAGTATTTTAACTATGCCCGTTCCAAATCAAATTGCAGAAGATGTTCAATGCCTTACTTCAATAACATCTTCATCTTTTTATACAGCAGGACTTCAAGTTGTATGGAAGGTTCTGTCTAAAAATAAAGTTATTACCATTAAAGCTGGCACACCCGTAGCATCAATAATTCCGATATCTTTGTCCGAATTGAATAAGTCATCAATTACAATGCACAATAAAGAAGTGCCCAATTTAAAACATGACGAAGAATACATGAAAAAAATGCAAGAATTTAGTTTATCGAAAAATGGATTTACAAACTGGTACAGAGACGGATTAGACCAATATGGAAATGTTGTAGGCCAGCACGAAACAAAAAAAATAAGTCTTTATGTTATTGAAGGGGGAAAAAATAATGATTAATTTAAATGCCTATAAGGTTTCAGGATCTTCATTTTCTGCAAACATAACACCACTTTCTGCAAAAAGAGACTGGATGGATGAAACTGCTCATAAGCATGCATATAGATGTTTTCCAATTACACTTAGCAATCAAATAGGATGGGGATTGTCTTTTCCTGAAAATATAACCTTTATGTGGGATGGAATAACAAGCACCTATCCAGACAATGTAAAAATTTTAGAAGGAGAAAAATACTGTGAAACTGGTAGAGGACACGCAACAATTAACTTTAAAACCAACCTTAGATTTGTAACGGATAAAGACTACAGCCTTTTATCTTTCCCAGTTCCTAATCATTTTGTAGATGGGGCCAGCGCAGTCACAAGTATTTTAAGTACATCTTTTTTTGAAGGGCCTCTCCCAGTTGCATGGAAAATTACAAGACCATTTGTACCAATTACAATAAAGGCAAATGATCCTATAATTGCAATAATGCCAATATCTCTTACTCAATTAAATAATTCTACAATTAATTTGGGAGAAGGACACGATGCTCCTTTTCTAAAAAGAGATATCCCTCTTACTCTTGAGGGAGCAATGGCTGCTGCTGAAAAAGCTAATGCCGAAGGTAAGTGGACGGATTACTACAGAGATGCCGTAGACTACATGGGTAATGCTCTAGGAGAGCATGAAGTTAAATCAATTAAGCTAGATGTTAAGAATCTAAATAAATGAAAATTGTTTTTAATTCCAATAGGGCATATAACGATAAAAATACTGTGCCTTCTCCAGCAAAAAAAACTACTCCAGATTGGTTTTTAAATGCAAGCAAATATTGGACTGATGAAAATGACGCAGTAATAGATTTACCACCAGACAATAGCAAAGGTCCTGGATTTAAATCTTGTCCAGCATTACATGATGTTTTTTCTTCAGGATATATGTTTACAACCCCATGTGATGTAGCGGTTACTAAATATAACGATAGTATTTATATTCAGCCAGAGCAAGGTTTTGCGGGGTTTTGTGAAGGCAGGCCTCATATGGGTCAATTCCACTATCCAGAAGGATATTACAACCAAGGATTTCATTGGTACCCAGACTGGGGGTTCACTTTACCAAAGGGCTATAGCGCCCTTGTAATGCAACCTATAAATCATTTCGAGCTGCCTTTTTTGACCACAGGAGGTATAATTGATAGTGATAAGTACGGGGCCCCAGGGCTTATCCCGTTTTTTATAAAAAATACTTTTCAGGGTATAATTAAAAAAGGAACTCCTTACGCACAAATTTTCCCCTACAAAAGAGAAAATTGGTCTTCCGAATTTAACTTGTTTACAGAACAAGAAATGGCAAATAGCCACGAAGCACATACAAAAATTTATAGAGAAGATAGTTTAGGAAAAGTAAAATATGGAGTTTATAAGCAAAAAACTTGGGTTCCCAAAAAGTATGAATAAGAAAAGGATATAATAAATGGATAAAAACATTTCCGACATAAGAGATCACAGAACGTCTATAACACCATCTGGATATTTTGGCGCAGGCCCAGAGAATATAGTAGAAGTTGAAAATTTTTTAACAGATGAAGAGTGTGATTACCTCCTAGAGTTTGCTAAAAATAATACAACTTGGGATCCAGGCGAAGATGTATACAACGAAAACGGAACAATTATTTACCAGCATAATGTCTGGAAAGACCGAGTAGCTACGAAGAAGTCCTTAGATCAAACAGGGCCAGAAGTAGTAGAAATGCTTGAAGTAATCATTAACAGATTAAAGCCAGTTATAGAAGAACATTTTGATGTAGAGGTAACGCCTACTGGACCGTGTCTAGTTAGATGGCCAGTTGGATCAATGCAATGGCCCCATGCCGACAAAGAGCTACATGAAGGTCCAGATGCTGGCAAGCCAGGTAACTTCCCTTGGTATGACTTAGGAACAATCTTTTATTTAAATGAAGACTACGAAGGTGGTAGGTTGCATTTCCCTAAACAAAAAGTTGCTTTTAAGCCAAAGAAAAAAGCAGCCTATTTTTTCCCTGGAGATTTAAATTATATTCACGGTGTTGATATAATTACAGAAGGCACCAGATACACTTCTCCGTGGTTCTGGACAATAGATAAGTTGGGAAGAGGCAAATAATGTCGAGTCTTGTAACAAAAACACTATATCCTAGAATTGAAGTTTACAAAAACTTACTACCAGATCATAAGAAAATATTTGAAGTAATTCAATCTACAGAAAACAATACTGGAGACAAATACTTTAACCCATGGACCCCTTGGAGTGCTTTCGGTAATTATGCCAGCACAAAATTTAAAGGTGGGGTTCAAGATCAATTGGGTAAAGATGAAGAGTTTGATCTGCAATATTGGGCCGCAGAAACAGTATATGATGCCTATAACTTAGCAATTGATGATTATATTGATAAGTATAAAATTGATCTTCCAGAAGATTGCAAGCTTGGCTCTTCTTCTTTCTGTAAATACCACACAAATGTAGACGCTTTAAAAAATAATTTAACAATGCAGTACCATACAGATTTTAAGCAAAGCGAAAAAGACATGCCAGGCAATCAATTTTTCTTAACATGCACTGTTTACATCAATGATGACTATGAAGGTGGAGAGATTGAATTTTATGTAGACGGGGAATTTGTTCCTGCATATAAACCAGAGGCTGGAGACATCATGGTATTTCCATCTGGAGAGCCTTATTATCACGGAGTTAGAACAGCTACTAGAGGTAACAAGTATCTTATTAGAAACTTTATGATCTACCCGTATGCAGGATCAGAAGAGTGGCTTGCTAACCAGCTTAAGTATGGGGCAAAACGTTGGGCCGAAATGGAACAGGCAAGAATAGACGCCGACATTTATGGAGGAAACTTAGTGTTTAAAGATGGCCAAAAGGTTGAGCCAACTAAAAAAGAAATAGAAGATCATTTAGATTTTGTATCTAAAGCAGAAAAGAAGGAATGCTAATGGAAATAACAGCTTTAAAAGACGATGTCTTTATTATTGATAATTTAATAACAGAAGAGGAATGTAAGTCTATTATCGGATACCTAGACGGAATTGTAAATGCAGGACATTTAGAGTGGAACCAAATTTCTTTTTATGGCTCATTTGCCATGGGCTACTGGCCACATGACGATAACCTATTGTTGTTTGGGCTGCCATCAGATTACTTTTCTCAATTAAAGGAAAAAATTAAAAAAGCTGGAGAAGAGTGTTTTGGTAGAGAGCTATCAGAGGTAAGCTATCATGCACAAAAATGGGTTATTGGAGCATTTGCTAGTTTTCATTCAGACAATACACATGAAGACGGAAGCCCATCTGCATTTTATAAAAGTAAGTATGCTGGATTCTTATATCTAAATGATAATTTTGAAGGTGGGGACCTAAACTTTAAACATCACGATATAGTGGTCAAAGCAAAGCCAGGAAGATTGGCCTTCTTTAAAGGTGGGCATGGCAATGAGCATGAAGTGACTACTGTTAAAAATGCAGAAAGATACACGGTTGGATCCTTTTGGGATAATGCAGATGCTGTTTACACTCCAGAGCAGATAGCGGAGTGGGAATCTGAATTAAAGCAAACAAGAGCAGAACAAGAAGAAACCTATAAGGAGTGGAAGAAGGGCCAAGAAGTTGGCAACATTCCAACATATAAAGGTAAATATGATTAAAGAAATTTTACATCCTGAAATACATTACTATAAAAATGTTATTGCAGACCCGATATCCTTTGTAAAAGAGATTGAAGATATGGATGCCTTTCAGGGTCCCTTTTCTCAAATATCACAATGGGAACAGTGGAATGCATCAAATAGTAATGTTTCTTATGGGAAGCTAAAAAAATGCTTTTTAAATATGTTTCAAAACATTACGGATGCAGATAGAAGTAATGCCAAACTTTGCTCTATGATTACACAAAATGTAATCTCAATAGGTGAAGAGTATGCTGCTAGTTCTGGAATAGAACTAGGATACTTACCAGTTTATTTTGGTATAAATAAATATAATGTTGGTGTTCATATGGGGGCGCATGTAGACGCATACGATGGGGCAGAGCATACATCTACTGTTTCAATGGTTATGTATTTAAATGATGACTACGAAGGCGGAGAAATAGAATTCCCAGATCACGGCATATCATTAAAGCCAGAAGCTGGAAGCGTAGTTGTATTTGCCTCAGAAGGAGTTTTGCATGATCCAAAGCCAACAATATCTGGAACTAAGTATATGGTGCCCATATTCTTTTTCAAAAGGTAAGAGTTAGTATATAATAGAATTATGACGTATACACTGAAGGTTATCAAAGATTATCCAATTGGGTTTTGGCCACTGGATGAGACTTCGGGGACTAATGCCGCAGATATTTCAGGGTGTGGAAATAATGCTACATATGTGGGATCTCCCGCATCAAACATGTTGCCAATTATTGCAGGCGGCGGATCAGGAACCAAAATAACTAATACTGCTTATATAACACTACCAACATCAAAAGACTTCTATGGCTCATCTGTTTCAAATGGGCTAGGAAACAAATACTCTTCAGACAATGACTTTACCTTAGAGCTATGGGTAAGTCAAGATATTCAATCTTCCACATCAACCCCTCTGTTTGCAGATGTTGCAGACGGCATAGGTTTATATTATGAAAAGGGAGATGTAGTGTTTAAAATTTCCAGTACGGAGCAAATTAGATGGGCATTATTTTATAGCAAAAAAGCTATTCACGTAGCAGGAGTTTATTCGGTTGATTCTATTAGCTTGTTTATAGATGGTAAGCAGGTAGCAATTAAATCTATAGACTCTTCATTTAAATTTACTAATACACAGTTAGACTTACAAATTGGTCCAACCTCAAATGTGTCTGACTCCTTTATTGTAGATGCTCCAGCGGTATATAGATATGGGCTAACAGGAGATAAGATATTAAAGCATTTCAATGACGGCAATTATTACATACAGCCAATTCATGTGGCGCACCCAGAAAATGGCACAGTGTTTTCTTGCTCAGATTTAAATAACAGAGTGGACTTTGATTACATATACGGTGTATCCAAGCCTTGGGACGAGGTAATAGATTCTAATACTTATTATGATGAAGTAGGTCAATATGTATCCTTTATTCCGACTGAAACCGCTATCTCAAAAACATTAATTATTGAAGACTTTTTATTTATTCCAACAGAAAGTGGATTGACAAATTCAAAAATTGAATGGCGGAACGACTTAGGAATTACAGTTCAAACCAGTATAGATGGAACTAATTATGTAGTGTGTGAAAATGGAGACTCTATCCCACAATACACAAAAGGATCATTTAATTCTAGTGGGCTACTTTATATAAAAATCACAATGTCTACTACAGATGCTAGTAAGTTCCTTCCTAGACTTTCTTATTTTTCAATCAGGTTCTATAGAGAATCCTTGGTGTATGCAGACAACTCAAATAGTTATATTGGATCTAATAGTCAATTTAGAGTCGGATCATTAAATTATTCACCATTAATTAGACACTACAATAATGGAATTAGGGCTAAGTCTGGGTATGGATTTGATTCTAATACTGGATTAAATATAAGTACAGTAGAGATGTTTTTTACTCCTAAGACTAATGGCGCAAATACATTATTTTATCACGCAGCCTCTGGCACTAAGTATGCCTGGAATGGCTCTCAAACGGTCTCTAAGGCCTCTATAAGCGCTCTTTACGTCAATGGGGTAGATAAGACATCGCAAACAAATGTAAACAATTTCCTGGTCCCAGGAGAGCCTCACCACATAGTTTTAGTATTTGCATCTCCAATTACGGGAGTATTTAAATTTAATTATGAATCTTCTGGGGGGCCAGATAATCTATATAATAATATTGCCTTATACCCTAGAGCCCTTTCAATTACAGAAGTAGACACACATTTTGATTTATATTGTGGAAGACCTTCTACTTCAGTCGTAGATCCAGCTATCAATGTGACAGAAGAAGCACCAGAATACTATGATAACGACTGGATCGTGGTACAAAGTATATAAATTTGTCACGCACCTTGACAAAAAGCTGGACTTAGACAGCAAGTAATGGTAAAATAAAGGTCTATGGACATCAAGAAGACTAATACAAAAATTTTGCAAGATGAATCAACCCTAGGCATATATGTTTGGGAAATGCCTGACGGCAGATGGATTGGAGACGATGATGGTAATTATCTTTCGGTCACGTCCAAAAAGGGAAATAGATCCCTCATCGATGCTTTGGCTAGAGAAGTTCGCTCATACGGCATATATGAAGGCGGGCCTAAGTTTCTTTCCGCTAGGCGGAAAATCAACGACGAAGAGTTTGCAGAACAAAAACAAAGACTTGAGTGGGGACTAGTTCCAGATCCTTTGGATATTGGAAACTATAAAGATGAAATGAAAAAGTTAGGTAAACTAAGATGACAAAATTTGTAGAAGATGATGACTCACAAGATATTGTAGTCTCAAACGTGGCGGACTGGATGAAGTTTAATACTCCCAGAGAAGAAACAACTACTGACCTATTTAAGGTGAGCGGAGAAGATCTAACAAAAATTTCAGGGCTTAGCCCAGCATTTCGTCGCAAGATGAATAGAGATCTACAAAAAAGATTTCAGGGTCTTGACGGAACAGAGACACAGCAAAACCTATTGCAGCAAGCAGTCACTGGCTATGCAATGTTTGATCTTGTTGAGCCTCCTTATAACCTAGATTACCTATCAACTATTTATGAAATTTCTCCATACAACTATTCAGCAATTAATGCTAAGGTTTCAAATATTGTTGGTCTTGGCCATGACTTTGTTGAAACACGTAAAACGCAAGAAGCGTTTGATAATATTACAGATGATAAATCATTAGAGAGAGCTCGTAGAAAGCTAAATAGACTACGTCAAGATTTATACGAGTGGCTTGAGAATTGCAATGAAGAAGAAACATTTACAGAGACATTAATTAAAGCATACACAGACGTTGAAGCAACAGGAAATGGCTATATTGAAATCGGCAGAACATCTGCTGGCAAGATTGGATATATCGGTCACATTCCAGCAAAGACTATGAGAATTCGTAGACTGCGTGATGGATTTATTCAATTGCTTTATGGCAAGGCAGTATTCTTCCGTACATTTGGAGATCAAGAAACAGAGAATCCAATTGCAGGCGGACTAGATAGACCTAACGAAATTATTCATCTTAAGAAGTACACCCCTACAAATAACTACTACGGTATCCCAGATATTGTAGCGTCATCAAATGCAATGGCAGGAAATGAATTTGCTGGTAAGTACAACCTTGATTACTTTGAGAATAAGGCGGTGCCTCGTTACATTATTACAGTAAAGGGTGCAAAGCTTTCTACAGAGTCAGAGCGTAAATTGCTTGAGTTCTTCCAAGTTGGACTGAGGGGCAAGAACCATAGATCTCTATATATTCCACTTCCTCCAGATTCACCAGATTCAAAGGTTGAATTTAAGATGGAGCCAATTGAGGCGGGAACCCAAGAGTCTTCATTTAACGTATATCGTAAATCAAATAGAGACGAAATTCTATTATCTCACCGTGTGCCAATTAATAAAATTGGAACTCCAGAGGGAGTAAATTTAGCGGTAGCCAGAGATGCCGATAAAACATTTAGAGAGCAAGTATGCCGCCCAGCACAAATGAATTTAGAAAAGAAATTAAATAAAATTATTGAAGAAATGACCGATGCCCTGCTTCTTAAATTTAATGAGCTTACTTTGACCGACGAAGACACTCAGTCTAAAATTGATGAAAGATATTTAAGGATGCAGGTAGTAACTCCTAATGAAGTAAGAATTAGAATGGGCATGGTTCCAATTGATGGTGGAGATAAAGTTGTAGAGTTAAAGCCACAGGCACAGGCAGAGGTTAGAGCACAGGCAGGAAAAACCAGAGCTAGAGATTCTGAAAGGTCTGCAAATTCCCCCGATATTTCTGGAGAGGGAAGAAATGCTCAAGGAGACGGAAGACAAGTCGACTGACCCTGCTCAACCATTATTTGCCTTATATACGATAACGTTATAAAATTAAGCATATGAACATTGAAAAATCCTTATGGTCTTCCAATGGCGATCAGATAGTTTTATCGGTCCCATTTACAAAAGTCAACCGTGAAAAGCGTACTGTCTCAGGTTTTGCAACACTAGACAACGTTGATCAGACAGGTGACGTAGTAACTATGGAAGCAAGCATTAAAGCTTTTGAAAATTTCCGAGGAAACATTCGTGAGATGCACAGCTCAAATGCAGTTGGCAAAATGATTTCATTTAAGCCAGAAACATACTATGATGCTAAGTCGCAAGAATTTTATAATGGAGTCTATGTTGACGCATACGTTTCAAAGGGTGCTCAAGATACTTGGGAAAAAGTTCTAGATGGAACTCTAACAGGATTTTCAATCGGCGGAAAGATTATTGAATCAGATAACGAAGTCAATAAGTCAACTGGTAAGACAACAAGATTTATTAAGGACTATTCTTTAATGGAGCTTTCAATTGTCGACTCTCCAGCAAACGAACTATGTAACATCCTTTCTATCTCCAAGATGAACGGCGAACTAATATTTAAAGGAATAGCAACTGAAGTTAAAGCAGAAAACATTTTTTATTGTGCAGACTCAGACTCAGTATTTATTTCAACAGAAGCATCATACGATTCCCCAGTTACAGGAAAGCCTGCAACACTAATCGGATGGGTAGAGTCAAACGATGTTAACAAAGCAAAAGAAATAAAAAAGATTCTTGATTTACATAAAAAATCAAGATTGTCCACGCCTGAAACACAAATTGCAAAACAGGCAGACATAGAAGGAGGTAATGAAGTGTCAGAAAACACAGAAAACACAGCAGTCGAAGAGACTGTAGTTGCGGAAGCATCAGTTGTTGCCGAAGAAGCACCAGCAGTTGTAGAAGCACCAGTAGAAGACGCTCCTGCCGAAACTCTAGAAAAAGCAGCCGATGTATCAGAAGTTATGGTTGATGAACCTGATTTTGCTAAAATGCTTGGCGACCTTAAGGGATTTTTCTCAGAGACATTGAATAAAGCTACAGAGGCAAATGCAGAACAAGTTTCAACAATTAAAGATACAGTTGAAACGTTCAGCAAGAGCGTAGATAGCCGAATTTCAGAGTTGGCAGAACAACACACAGCACTCTCAACTGCTGTTGAAAATATCAAGAGCACGATTGATGGTGTACAAAAGCGTGTCGACGCAGTAGAATCAGAGACTGCAATTAAGAAGTCCTCAGACCTTGGCGGGTCTCAGGAAGTAATGATCAAAAAATCAAAGTGGAACGGTTCTTTCCTTGGTTCCGTGAACGAAATTTTTAACTAAAATAAGGTAGGTGAAATATAAAATGAGTAATGAAAACTTAGAAAAAGCTATCGCTGCAGGTACAACTGCAACAGGTACTTTTGCAGGAGTCACAGGTGGTTCTGCTACTGGTCAGCATAAAGCTGGCGAGGCAGGCAACGCTGGTCTCCTAAACGCAGAACAATCAGCTCGCTTCCTGGACTACATGTTCGACGCTACCGTAATCGGTAAGGTCGCCCGTACAGTTCGTATGAAGGCTGACACATCTGAGATTGATCGTATGTCCGTTGGTGAGAAGCTTATGAAGCTTGCAACCGAAGGTGACAATACAGCCGTAAATGGCGCAGTAACTTTCTCAAAAATCTCTTTGACTACAAAGAAGCTCCGCATGGACTGGGAACTTTCAACAGAGTCACTAGAAGATAACATCGAAGGTGCAGATCTTGAAGATCATATTGCACGTTTGATGGCAACACAGGCAGGTAACGACATTGAAGATGTAATCCTCAATGGTGATACATCCCTAACAACCGATGCCCTATACAAGTCATTTGATGGCGTTGTAAAGAAGGCAAAGGCAAATGCACACGTAGTAGATGCTCTTGGAGCAGGCGTAAGCCGTGAGTTGTTTAACAAAGCACTCAAGGCAATGCCACGTAAGTACAAGCAACGTCGTGCAGACCTTCGCTTCCTAGCAGGATCAAACCTGATTCAGGATTTCCTATATGCTAACAGCATTGGAACAAACCAAACAATTCCACAAGATATCGCATCAAGCGTAATCCGTGGAGGAGTTTCACCACTAGGTGGACCAGCAGGATATGTGGCACCATTCGCATTCGGTATTCCGATTGTTGAAGTTCCACTTCTTCCTGAGACACAGACTGGATCATACTCTTCTCCATCAGGAAACCACGGAGACGTCCACTTGACATTCCCAAATAACGTAGTTATTGGTATCAAGCGTGATGTAACCGTTTACCGCTTCTTCGAGCCACGTAAGGACTCAATCGAGTACACATTGTATACTCGTGTTGGCGTTCAAATCGAGCAGGCAGATGCTTGGGTAGTTGTTCGTAACGTTAAGGTTGCTTCCTAATAATAGGATTTAACTAGTTGGAAAGGCCCCTAATTAATTTTAGGGGCTTTTCATTTTAATTTAACAATGCTATAATTGCTTTAAGTAGAAATAGGAGATTTGCATGTCATTTGAGACATTAAAGATATCAGAGCTAAGAAAGATCGCAGAAGATTTTGCAGTCGATACCGAAGGCCTAAAAACCAAGGTTGATATTATTGCCTCTCTTGCAGAAGAGGGCGTTACATGGTCTGTATATAACAGCACTATTAAAAAGATTGAAGAAGAGACGGAAGACATGTCAATAGAAGTATTGCCAAAGTTTGATCCAAAAGTAGAACAGCCAGAAAATACAGTATTAGTAAGAATGACCAGAGAGAACTTTAGATTTGATATTATGGGAGCCACTTTTACCAAAGAGCATCCATTCGTAGCCTTATCTGAAGAGATCGCTCAAGAAATTTTTGATAAGGAGGAAGGCTTTAGGTTAGCATCTCCTAGAGAAGTCCAGGAGTATTACAGCTAGTCTAAGTCAATAAAATGGCAGAGATTTTAGTTAAATCACAATCACCAATTGTTCATCAAGTATTTTGGAACGGTGACATTGCAGTCACAGATTCATTGCCTATTGTTAAGATATACGATACCACTCTAGATGCGACAATTAGTCCTGCCGTACTCCCTACAACTTTATTAAGCACATTAACATCAGCAATAGACGAAAGCAATCCTGGAACTTACAGTGTAAATATTCCGTACTCTCTTACTGGCCGAAGCAGAACCCTGAAACTACAATGGGAATACTCTATAGGCGGAACTGCTGTTGTTAGATCAGACACAGTTTTTGTGGTAACCCCATATGTTGATTTTAACCACGTACAAGATTTAGGATTTAGCACAGACTCATCTGATCCAGGATACAAGTCTTACAAAGAATTATTAAAAGCAGAGCGTTATGCTAGAAAACAAATTGAAGAATATACTGGGCAAAAGTTTTTCCTATATGACGACATTCAGGTAGTTTACGGATATGATTCAGACACTCTTCCGCTGCCTGCTAAGATAAATGCACTTCATAGCCTAACAATGAACGACACCCTACTACTAGACAATATTAATAATATTAACAACTGGAATTTCCCTGTTCAGATTTCTGAAAGCGGATATGGTATTAGAGTTAATAGAGCAAGTTTAGTAGATAACACAGTCTATACAGCAAACGGTATGGTTCCACCCAGCATTCATGATTACTCAGGATTATTTAATTCAGGAGTTCCTTATAAAGTAACTGGTAGATTTGGTTGGAGCGAAGTTCCAGATAATGTAGAGCTAGCAGCTATTGAGCTTATAAAAGATTATTTCTCTAAGGACACTGCTTGGAGAAACAAATACGTCAAGTCTATATCAACATTTGACTGGGATTTTGAGTATACAGGAGATGCTTATACAGGCACAGGCAACGCTTTTGCGGACAACCTGTTAGCCGATTATGTCTTAACAATTAAAGCTGAGATTATATAATGAGTGGCATCGTAGACTCTGTCTTGTCTATGAATTTAGATGTTTACAGACAGTCTGAAATTCAAGATCCAGATACTGGAGCAATCGTAAAAGAGTGGAATTACTATAAAACAATTGCATGTCACGCAAAGGGTGTAATCAGCAACTCTGCAACGACTCGATCTAGCGATAAGCAAATTTTTTCAAACAAGTATTTAAATGATCAAGTTATTCAGGTAAGAACTTCTGAAAAATTAACAGCTAGAGAAAAAGTTACCAACATAAAAGATGTTGAAGGAAACACAATCTGGAATGAAATTAACTATCCAAGTGAGACCCCAACAGTATTTGAAGTAATGGGAACTACACCAATGACAGACCCGTTTGGTAGAGTAATTGCTTATAACTCATCTCTCAAGAGATCGGAGAACCAGCAAATTGGATAATAGCGGACTACTAGTTCAAGCAGCAAGCGGACTTGAAAGAATGATGCACTCAAATCAAAAAGGGCCATTGAGAGACAGTACAGTGGCACAAATATCAGCATACGTATATTATGAAGCATCAGTAATAGCAAAACTAACAAGTAATAAAAAGTTTCAGAATTCATTTAGCAAGCTTATGTTTGATCAGATAAATCTAGATTTTGGAAATTATATTGACGCATTGGCTAGAAGTAAGCCCAAGTCTTTGCATCATGTTTACGAATGGAAAAAGGCTGGTAACAAAACCCATAGGCTGTTTAAACTAAACAAGACCACACAAACTGGTTTATCATTTGGTATTAACTATGATTTCTTGCCATCTAAAACAATGGTCCCCTCATCAAATAGAAGACGTAGTCATATGTTTGCAAATAAGGCTTCTGTTATGGAAAATGGTAAGCCGTTAGTAATTAAACCTAAAAGCGCAGAGCGCCTTGTATTTGAAATGGATGGAGAAGTGGTGTTTATGCCAAAGGGAGCGTCTGTTACAGTTCGTCGCCCTGGAGGATCTGCAGCTACCAATCAATTTACACTAGCCTACTCAAGATTTTTTAGCGGTAGATTAGTAAGCGACTCAATGAAAAGATCTGGGTTTCAAAGATTATTTAACTCAAGTATTACAAGGGCACTGGGAGTTCCATCAAATATCAAAAGAGTTCAGTATTCTTTTTCAGCAAATTCTATTAGGGCTCAAGCTGACTCAGCCTTAGCCTTAGCATTCGGAGGTTCAATGTAATGGCTAATTACAAGTTAGACGCAATGCTGGAGCTAAGAAAGTATCTTTGGAAAGAGCTTTATACCAGAAACATATTTGACGAAGACGACTATTGGAGCGATAACCTAAACGAGAATATTATACCAATTATTCCAGTTCAGCAGGCGCCAGAATTAAATCAATTTATGAGCGGCAAAAAGCATATTGTTTACGACAAGATTGGAATGTCATATGACGACAATTGGTTGATATGCTGTGAGCAGATTCTCTTTACCGTATATTCAACTTCGGTGGCAGATATAAATGAGATTAGAAATTACATGACAGATGAGTTTAGAAGAATGGACGAGTCGGCTAGAGACATAAACAGGTGGACAGGACTTTCAGATATGTTTAAGTTTCACAGTATACATATAGCAGATATCTCCCCAACGGCACCATCTGAAGAACTTCAGGGATTTTTCTCCTCTGAGATCATTTTAGAAATAAAATACTCAAGAGATACAGATACCAATGGGGCCTCAAGCACATTGGGCAGATTTGCCTAGGGTTTGCCTTTTTACCTATAATATTATAAACTTAGGTTAAGAGGAAAGAAGCCTAGCCAGCTTGAATTTAAGATTTGAACAAAAATATATATATATTGAAATATAGGAGGAAATAACTATGGCACAATCCGTAGGTAATGCTAGAAATATTCTAGTCGGTGCATCACCACTGTTCTTGTCAACTATTGACGTGAACGACGCTGATTACATCGAAAACGCAGAAGCAGGCGTAGCAATTGCATCAAGCGCAGGAACAGTAGGCGTCCCAGCATTTGCAACAGGCGTATCATACGCTAATACACTAAACTCTGTTAATCAAACAGCAGGACTATTTGGATACCGTAACGTTGGTTTTACTAACAATGGTCTTCAAATTACATATAACCCAACATTCGACTCAGTAACTGTAGATCAGTTGCTCGATACAGCTAAGCTGTTCAAGTCAGCAATGGAAGTTATGATTGCAACAGAAATGTCAGAAGGTACTCTTGAGAACATTGCAACAGTATTCGGACAACCAGCATCAACTCTATCAACAACAGGAACTGGAACAGGAAAGAAAGACACTCTCGGTCTTGAGGCAGGTGCACTTGGTGCAGCTCCAACAGAGCGTCAGCTAATTGCAGTTGGACTAGCTCCAACAGCATCTTCAACAGCTTCAGAGCGTGTATACTATGCTCGTAGAGTATTGTCTGTACAACAGTCACAATTCTCACTTGCTCGTACAACACCAACAACATTCCCAGTAACTTTCCGTTTACTCCCAGATGCTAGCTACGCTGGCTCAGAGTACGGCAAGATTATTGACCGTGTTCTAGTAGCATAATAAATTTAATTTATTAAATACGATACAAAGGCCCCTAAGAAATTAGGGGCTTTTGTGGTTGTATTAGGATATTTCTTTTAGTATAATGTTTATGAGTAGATCCTAGGAGGACCTAAATTGGCAACAACAGTATATAGCGTAGAAGAGGTACAGCTTCAAAACGGCCAGACCGTAAAGCTAAAGCCCCTATCAATAGCAGAGCTTCGTAAGTTTATGCTAGCAATTAAGAAGACGGCAGAATCAGAAACAGAAGATGACACACTAAACATCTTGATCGATGCATGTGCAATTGCAATAGAAAAACAACTACCAGAATTGGTAGCAGACAGAGAAGCATTTGAGAACGCCTTAGATGTTCCAACAATGAATCGCATTCTAGAAGTTTGCGGAGGGATCAAGCTTGACGACCCAAACCTACTAGCGGCAGCGGTTC
>Ga0255086_1000001_pt1 | contig 112563 bp, 95 predicted proteins | sample Colum_Cont_RepC__FD_188438 | JGI IMG/M metagenome (GOLD analysis project Ga0255086, IMG submission 188438) | Freshwater microbial communities from Columbia River, Oregon, United States - Colum_Cont_RepC_8d | ecosystem: Environmental > Aquatic > Freshwater > River | place: USA: Oregon... | reverse complement strand
CTCATGGATGGGTCCTCCCTTTTTCTAAAAATAAACTCAAGGAACTGATTGGATGACCGATAGGTTCTTTGTCTGAGGTAGGAGAACTTTGGTGGGTAAACCTAGCTCAGGTAACTTGACTGAGGACTGCTCGCACTTGCCAAATTCGTCTGAGGTGACGAAAGAGGGTACAGCAACAAGTGAGAGTGGTCCTCTCTGTTTTTTGTGTTACATCAGAAGCTGTGGAGGAATTCATGGCTCAACTCAATCACATAGGAATTGCTGTTTCAAATTTGTCTGCAGTTACAAAGCTTTTTTCTCTTCTTAATCTTAATGTCAGTCATTCAGAGGAAGTACTAGAACAAGGGGTAAGAACTCATTTCATTCCTCTTCCCTGCCAAGAGTCTTCTCTTGAGCTTCTCGAGCCACTCGACTTACAAGGAGCTGTGGCTCAATTTATTCAAAAAAAAGGACCAGGTGTTCACCATTTATCCTTTCTCCTTGATAACGGAACTTTAGATCAGACTTGTGCACTATTGCGATCTGAGGGGTATAAACTGATTTATGATCAGCCTCGCAGTGGGGCTCATGAGATGAAAATCAATTTTATTCACCCTTCTTCTACAGGCGGTATACTTATAGAGTTGATGGAAAGAAAAAATCATTCTTGAAGAGGGGATGTTATGCCAATTCGGCTGACTAAAAGTGTCAAAATTATAAGTATTCTGATCTTTGTCTTTTTTTTGGTTCAAAAGACTTCGGATCTTTATTTTGGAACGCAACTTTACTCTCTCCTTAGTCTTGAGTCAGAATCTTTTTTTCATAAGCACTTTTACTGGCAAATTTTGACGTATCCCTTTCTCTCTGGGGATGTTTCTCAATTATTTTTTAATCTCCTGATGTTCGTATTTGTGGGTTCAGATTTAGAGTTATTTTGGGGATCTCGCTCCTTTTTAAGATATCTATTCTTCTGCTCCATTTCATTGGGGCTAATCTATATTCTATCGGGGATGGGTCGAGGGGTTCCTTTGGTGGGAATATCAGGAGTTCTTTACGGGCTGTTTGCTGCTTATGGCTTAATCTTTGGAGAGAGGGTTCTTCTCTTTATGCTTCTCTTTCCAATTCAAGCAAAGTACTTTGCTTTGATCTTGGCGGCTATTCAGCTCCTCACTGCGTTGTTTTCTCCAGGAGCTTCTGCTGTAACCAGCTTTGCTCATTTTCTTGGCATGGGAGTGGGAGCTTTCTATCTTTGGGGTCTGGCAAAGTGGCAGATTTCACGTCGAAATTCATCACGATCTTTTGTTAATCAATTAAAAAAATTAACTAAGAAAAAGAGAAAATCAGGGAAGCATCTTAAGCTTGTAGTCAATCGTCTTGACGAAATAGATCAAGCTGATCAAGATTCAGATGAAACTCCTAAGACTTGGCATTGAAAGCCCCCTCTTTTGTTGACATTCAGGGGAGTGACGATTTATCACTACAGCATGGCACTTTTATTAAATGAAGCAGTAGAATCAAAAAAAATGGATACTCGTTTGATTGAAAGAAATGTAACTAAAGGGTTACTTTCTCATGAGGAAGTACAGAGCTATACTCAGCAGCTACCTGATGAGTCAGAAAACGCTGATTGGATCAGTGTTGATGAGTTGAGTAAGATCTAATCTTCACCAATTTTGCATTATTCCTAAAATCCACCCTCAACAATAGAGTCATTCATGGTCTCAACGTCTCCATCAAGTGAAGTCAGTTCTCATTCGATTGAAAATCTTATCATCTTAGGAACGGGGCCAGCAGGGCTAACCTCTGCCATTTACTCTGCAAGAGCAAATCTAAAGCCCCTCTGTATTGAGGGAGAGCAACCAGGTGGGCAACTCACGATTACGAGTGATGTGGAGAACTATCCTGGTTTTGCTGAGCCTGTGATGGGTCCAGAGCTTATGGGTGCTTTTCGCAAGCAAGCAGAAAGATTTGGTACCCGTTTTTTACAAGGCAATATTGTCGCTGCAGATTTATCTTCTCGCCCGTTCACTCTGACGCTTGCGGATGGTCGTCAGGTGCAGACTCAGAGTTTAATTATTTCAACAGGAGCTTCTGCAAAATGGATTGGGCTCCCTGCTGAGAAGCGATTGATGGGTAAGGGTGTTTCAGCCTGCGCTACATGTGATGGTTTCTTTTTCAAGAACTTAGATATCGCAGTGGTCGGTGGTGGAGACACAGCCATGGAAGAAGCCACTTTTTTGACTCGCTTTGCAAAATCAGTCACCGTGATTCACCGACGTGGTGAGCTCAGAGCAAGTAAGGTGATGCAAGAGAAGGCACTGAAAAACCCAAAGATTCGCTTTATCTGGAACTCCGCAGTTGAGGATATTTTAGGTGATCAAGCAGTGACAGGGCTTCGTCTGAAAAACTTGAATTCAGGTGAAACTCAAGAAATTTCAGTCGAAGGTCTTTTTGTTGCGATTGGACATGAGCCAAATACAAGCTTATTTAAGGGTCAGCTGACCTGCAATTCTGCAGGCTATATTGTGACAGATCCAGGCTCTACAAAAACTAATATTCCAGGAGTATTTGCAGCAGGCGATGTTGCTGATCATGTCTACCGTCAGGCAGTAACGGCTGCGGGTACTGGTTGTATGGCAGCTATTGATGCTGAGCGATTTCTTGAAAGTGGTGAATAAAAATGCAAGATCACTCAGAACAGGTTCAAGTCCGATTTGATAAACTAGCTCAAATGCGTTTGAATCATGAGCAGCCCTATAAAAATGGGTTGTCTCCTGATTCTCTTGCGCGAAACCTTCATCAGAAGTTTGCCGAAAAATCGAAGGAGGAGCTAGAAGCTCTTCATGTATCCTGCAGTGTCGCAGGTCGAATCATGGCTATTAGAGACTTTGGAAAAGCATCTTTTGTCAGACTGAAGGATCGATCTGGAGTGATTCAACTTTTTGTTCAGAAAGAAAAGTTAGGTGAAGCTCGATTTCAGAAGTTTAAAGAATGGGATATTGGAGATATTCTTTTTGCTCAGGGTGTAGTTTTTAAGACTAAGACTGGAGAATTATCAGTCAATTGCGACTCCCTAGATTTAGTGACGAAATCACTTAGGCCACTACCAGAAAAGTTTCATGGAATTGCAGATGTAGAGATTAAGTATCGCCAAAGATACCTTGATCTGATTATGAGTGATGCCACTCGCGAGACATTTAAGAAGCGTTCTTTATTGATCGAAGAGATTCGAAGGTTTTTCACTGCACATGAATTCATGGAAGTGGAAACTCCAATGATGCATCCGATAGCTGGCGGCGCTGCAGCTCGCCCTTTTGTGACTCATCATAATACTTTAGATATGACGCTATTCATGAGGATTGCGCCAGAGCTCTATCTCAAGAGGTTGGTAGTTGGAGGCTTTGAGAGAGTTTTTGAGATTAATCGAAACTTTAGGAATGAGGGGATCTCAATCAAGCATAATCCTGAGTTCACCATGCTTGAGTTCTATCAGTCCTACGCTACATACAAAGACTTGATGGATTTAATGGAGAGATTGTTTCAAACTTTGGCTCAAAAAGTGTGTGGAAGTTTGACTCTAAATTATCAGGGGACTGAAATTCACCTTGGCGGTCCTTGGCAGAGAATGAGTGTCGAGGATGCAATTGTTAAATACACTGATTTTAAAGACCGAACGCTCTTGAGGAATCGGGACGCCTTATTGGCTTATGGTAAGAAAAAAAGCCTGTCGATGAATCCAAAAGATTCTACCGGTGGTCTCATGATGGTGATATTTGATGAGGAGGTTGAGTCTCAGTTGATTCAGCCTACTTTTGTCACTCATTACCCCTTGGATGTTTCCCCACTCTCTAGAAAAAATGATGAGGATCCGTTTGTTGTCGATCGTTTCGAAATGTACATCTATGGACGAGAGATGGCTAATGCATTTTCGGAGCTGAATGATCCCATTGATCAGAAAGAGCGTTTCGAGGCTCAGGTTTCAGCTAAAAATGCAGGCAACGAAGAGGCTACAGACATGGATTTAGACTATGTCACCGCTCTTGAGTATGGGATGCCTCCAACAGCAGGAGCAGGCATCGGGATTGATCGACTTACAATGCTTTTTACTGACTCCCCGAGTATTCGCGATGTAATCCTGTTTCCTCTGATGAGGCCTGTGCATCAGGAAGCCTCAAAGGAATAAAGAATGGCATGGTTTGGCCGTATTATCCCAATTCTGGCTAAACGATTCTTACTCTCAAAGACTACCGATGGATTTTTGTCCTTCATTTCCCTAGTCTCTATATTTGGAGTTGCTTTAGGTGTGATGGCACTTACATTAGTCACAAGTGTCATTAATGGTTTTGAGGGTGAGCTTTCTCGAGTGATTACCGGAATGAATGGAGATGTTCTTTTATACACTCGGGGAGAGTTGTTTCAAAGTCCCAATCAAGTGATCAGTCAGATTCGGGACCATCTCCCACAAGTAACTGCAGTGAGTCCATCGTTTGTGACCGAAATCATGGCATCCCATGACCAGTTGGTTGCAGGTGCAGTTCTTCAGGGGGTTGAGCAGGAAAGTATTGGTGAAGTGACCCAAATCCCTCGCCGAGTGATTCAGGGAAGGCTCGCTCAAGAGTTTGGAGAAATTGCAATCGGGGCATCCCTGGCAGAAAGACTTGGGGTGAGTTTAAACTCATCTGTGAGGTTGATGATACCCTACTCGGGGGGGGATATTCAGTCTTCTCCGAAACTGATGGATGCAAAGGTTGTGGGTATCGTTAAGATGGGGATGTACGAGTATGACTCCAAGTTTATCTATGCTCCGCTTGATTTTGTCCAAAAGTTTTTAGAGCAACCCGGTCGAGTCACTACATTCCATATTTCTCTTCAAGCGGGAAGTTCAGCTCGTGACGCTTCAGATCAGCTAACTCACCTCTTTGGGTATCCTTTTAGGGCTAAAGACTGGACGCAACTCAATAGAAACCTATTCTACGCCATAGCGCTTGAGAAGGTAGTGATTGCTATTATTTTAACTGTGATCGTTGTTGTTGCTGCGTTTAACGTAGTGAGCACTCTCATGATGATGATTCATGATAAGGGCAAAGAGATGGCTATTCTCAAAGCAATGGGTCTTCGACCATCGCAGAGTTTTGGCTTATTTTGTTGGATTGGTCTTGGTATAGGCTTGGTGGGTATTGTATTGGGCGTGGTATCTGGTTTAGCTCTGGGGCAATTATTGGAGTACACACAGCTCATTCGAATTCCGGCTGATGTTTATTACATTGGGTTTTTACCGGTGGTTTTTGTTTGGTCTGAGGTCGGGTATATTATCATAGTTGCGCTCCTGATTTCATTTCTAGCTACTCTTTATCCAGCCTGGCAGATTATGAGAAAATCTCCACTTGAGGGTTTGCGGTATGAGTAGTTTAGCTTTAAATCATGATGTCCTTTTGAGAGCTCAAGGAATTAAAAAGTCTTTCAAAAAAGCAGGAAAAGAAATTTCTGTTGTCAAAGGGGTTGATCTTACCTTATTCAAAGGTGAATGTGTTGCAATTACAGGAGCGTCAGGGGTTGGAAAGAGCACACTTCTTCATATTCTAGGTACTTTAGAGCCTCCAACAGAAGGCAAAGTTTATTTTGATGGGGCTCAAAGGAATCTTTTTGATCTTCGTGAGAAGGATTTGTCACTCTTTAGGAATCAGTATCTAGGTTTTGTTTTTCAGTTTCATTACCTATTGCCTGAGTTTTCGGCACTCGAAAATGTCATGATGCCTGCTCTCATTGCGGGAGAGTCTAAAAAGGAAGCTTCTGATCTTGCAAGGGAGCTTCTGGATTTTGTCGGTCTTTCTCATCGATTGGACCATCGCCCGAGCGAATTATCGGGCGGAGAACAGCAGAGGGTTTCTATTGCAAGAGCAGTTATTTTAAGACCTCAGCTTTTATTGGCTGATGAGCTCACTGGTAACCTGGACTCCTCAAATCGCTCTATGGTTATGGACCTTCTTTTGCGTCTGAATGAGACTAGGAAGGTTTCTATTCTTCTCGTAACTCATGATCAAGAGGTTGCTCAAAAGATGCATCGCATCTTAGTCATGAAGGATGGGGCATTTATTTCTTAGCGGTTTTGCGAGTTATTGTTGACAGGGGAGTGCTACCCACCTAGACATGAAGGTGAGTGAATGAATCGAAAAAGTTTTTAAATCAAATCTGGCGTAAGAAAAAGCTTCTCACTGGTGGTTTTGTTTTTCTACTTTTAAGCCTGGGGTGGGGTGCTCATTTCGTTTTTGCTCAAACTCCATCTTCGCAGCAGGTTAATACTGCTTCAAAAACCTTAAAAGATAATGGATTATTTGGAAAAACGATTGCTTCAGTGGAGATCAGAGGTTTAAAGCGACTTGAGAAGGATGCAATTCTAGCCAAGGTTGGGAGTAAGCCTGGTGCTGAGTTGAGTTCTCATCAGATCAGTGCTGATATTCGGGCTCTTTTTGCTTTAGGCTACTTTGAGGATATTTCATTTCTAAGTGATTTAAGTTCTGAAGGACAGGTTCTATTGATTGTGGAGATCAAAGAGAGACCTGTGGTGTCTAGTGTTGAGTTTGAGGGTAATGAGAAGATTTCAACTAGTGACCTCAAGGATGTTGTAAAGATCAAGCAATGGTCGATTCTTGATGTTAATAAGGTGAAGGATGATGTTGCTCTCTTGCAGAAGCACTATGAAGACAAGGGTTATTACCTAGCAAAAGTTTCATTTGAGATTAAAGCTGTTAATGACGATGAAGTGACCGTTGTCTATAAGGTTAATGACTACGAAAAAGTACAGATTAAGAAGATTACTTTTTTGAATAATAAGCATTTCAGTGATGACCAACTCAAAGGTGTTTTAGGAGAAACACGTGAGGGTGGTTTTTTCTCTTTTTTAAGCAGTTCGGGGAATTTTAAGGAAACTGCTTTTAAAACAGATTTACAACGATTGACTTATTGGTACCTAGATCATGGATATGTCAAGTTTAGGTACGAAAACCCTGTCATTAGTGTGAGTGATGATAAACGATGGATGTACATCACGATTTACGTCGATGAAGGGGAAAGGTATGACATTGGAAGCACTGATTTTTCAGGGGATGTTTTATTCCCTCGGGATGAACTTCATGAAGGCCTAAGCATGAAGCAAGGGGAGTCGTTCTCCATCTCTAAGCGAAATGCAGACATTCAGTTTCTGACCGAAAAATTCCAGGATCTGGGTTATGCGTTTGTGAACGTTGTTCCAAAAATGGCCATTCATGATCAAACCAAGACGATCGATCTAGACTATTCTTTTGACAAGGGGAATCTCGTCTATTTTGGTGAGATCAATGTTTTGGGTAATTCGAAGACTTTCGATAAGGTTATCCGACGCGAGCTCAAGTTTAATGAAGGCGAGTTGTTTAGCGGAAGTAAGTTGAGAGAGTCTCGAGAGAATGTCGAGCGACTAGGTTTTTTTGCTCCTGGAGAGGTGATTTTTAATACGTCGGCTCCTCAAGGAAGTTCGGATCGATTAAATGTAGATATTACAATTAAAGAAAGATCCACGGGTACCATCACCATGGGGGCAGGTTATGGCAGTGTCCAGGGCTTTTTCTTTACGGGGCAGATCTCAGAAATTAATCTTTTGGGCCGTGGGCAATCCCTTACCTTTGCTGCGCAGTATTCTCTAGGGGCTTATTCAAGAAGTTTTAATCTAGGATTTACAGAGCCTTATACTTTTGACACTCTTTGGAGTTCCGGGTTTGATCTCTATTTTATTAAAATCCCGATTCCAAGTAAGTATACTATTTCAAAAGCAGGCTTTGATCTACGCATGGGGCACCCGATCACTGAGTATACCTATGGGTATTTGACGTACAAGCTTGAGAATATAAAGATTCTAGATCCCATTGGACTCTCTGAGGCGCAAATTGCAGCGGACTCAGGGCTTCTCTCAGGTGCAACCATTTCTGTGGTTCGAGATAAGCGAAATAATCGATTTGAAACTACAGGTGGGAACTATCAGAGTGCATCTTTAGAATTAGCGGGGCTGGGTGGAGATTTTAAATACTATAAATGGGTTCTCAATAACCGGTTTTACACGCGACTCATTGGGGATCTAGTTTTTAGGAATAATATCGAGTTTGGACATATTAGTAGCTATGGAGGGGCTCAAACTCCTCCTTCTCAAAAGTTTTATTTGGGGGGACCTAATAATATGAAGGGATTCCCCTTCTTCTTGTTAGGTCCACAGCAGATGGTTACTTACCAAGGAAATACTTCACAACAACCCCTTGGGGGATCTTGGGAGGCGTTTTCTCTCTTTGAAGTAGAGTATCCTCTTTTGAGAGAAGCTGGGATTAAGGGAGTTATTTTCTTCGATGTGGGAAATGCTTGGAACCAATCTCCTGTAGACATCAGGGCAGATTACGGATTTGGTCTCAGATGGTTTTCACCATTCGGTCCTTTACGGTTTGAGTGGGGGTTTCCAATTGCCCGCAGACCAGGAGAGGATAGTCCAGTCTTTCAATTCTTTATTGGACCTCCATTTTGATGGGAAAGATCCAGTTGGGTTTGAAGTTAAGGCGTGACCTATTTGGTCAACAATTAAGTGCTGATTTGTTTTAGGCTGTCTCTGGATGATCTGTTCTTTCAATTCGTCTTCAGATATGATTTTCTTGCTGTAAACATTCAACTTTATTGGAGATCTTTAATCATGAAGATATCAGTAGAAAAAATCGGAATTCTTTCAGCTATTGTTGGACTTTCTCTTTCAGGTGCTGCCTCCGCTGAGGTCAAGGTAGCAACCGTAGATATGCAGCGTGCTATTCAGTCTGTAGCTAAGGGCAAGAAGGCAAAAGAACAGCTTGAAAAAGAATTTAATGCAAAGAAAAAGGAGCTTCAGGCTGAGGAAGCTTCTATTAAGAAAATGGGAGAGGAGTTTAAAAAGCAGTCTCTTGTGATGAGTGACGAGGCGCGCTCCAAAAAGCAAGCTGAATTGCAAGATCGCATCATGAAGTTTCAAGAGCTAACAGCAAAATCTCAAGTCGAAATTCAGACCAAGGAAAGAGATCTAACCCAACCTATTGTTGGAAAACTTCGTGTGATCATCTCTGAGCTAGCTAAGAAGAAAAGCTATAGTCTTGTATTGGAAAAGAATGAGAACACAGTATTGTACTCAGAAGATAAAGATGACCTCACTGATGATTTGATTCATTCCTTTGATCAACAAACTAAGTCTTAATCAGGAGTGATGGAGTGTCATTCTATTTGGCTGCACAAGAAGTAATAGAGTTGATTCAAGGCCGGGTGGCTAATCTGAATGAGGTGAAAGACTCAATTTTATCTATTCGGGTCACCCGGCTTGCTCCTTTGGGAAAAAGTTCCAATTCAGATTTGGCTTTTTTCTTTTCAAAGGATTATCAAGCTGAGTTAGTTACAGCAGCTCCTACAATACTTATTACCGGTGAGCCATTTGTTGAGTCTCTGAGACAATCTGGGTTGTCGGTGTGGAAAGATTCAGTCATTATTTCATGCCGCGATCCTTATTGGGCGATGGCTTTTCTTAGTGGAAAGTTTGCAGAGCATTTATCCTCAGTTGCTCACGTCATTTCGTCTGACTCTAGAAAGACGAAGTTTCACCCGACGGCGGTGATTTCTCGCTCTGCTCAGATTGGAGATGGGGTTCAAGTTGGAGCTCACTGTGTAATTGAGGACGGTGTAGAGATAGGTGAGAATACTGTTCTTTATCCAAATTGCTTTGTAGGTCTGAATGCAAAAATTGGACACTCCTGTGTATTGTTTCCCAGTGTCACCCTTTATGAATGCACTGAGATCGGCAATCGAGTCAGAATTCATTCTGGAGCTGTGATCGGATCAGATGGGTTTGGGTATGCCCCTGTTTTTCAGGGCCAGTCTGTGACTCATCACGAAAAGATCTATCACTTAGGAAAAGTAGTGATTGGCGATGATGTTGAGATTGGGGCAAATTCTTCAATCGATCGGGCTACTTTAGGGGAGACTGTTATTGGACCAAAAGTGAAAATCGACAACCAAGTTCAAATTGGTCATAACTGTATTCTTGAAGAGGGTGCCATCGTTTGTGGTGCGGCCGTAATGGCAGGTGGAGCAAGGATAGGAAAGTATGCTTACATTGGCGGCCAATCAGCCGTGAGTAACCAAGTTTATGTAAAGGCAGGGGCTAAAGTGGGGGGAATGACTGGGGTGACCAAGGATGTTCCTGAAGGGAGTATGGTAGCCGGTAATCCACAGAGAGAGTTTCAAAAACATTTTCAGATTCATGCGATGCTCAACCGGATGCTATCCCAGAGAAAGTCAAAATGAATGAAGTAAGATACTCCCTAAATATTCAGGCGATTAAAAGTCTAATTCCTCATAGGGCTCCTTTTTTGCTCATAGATCGCATTTTAGAGATTCAAGTTCCCGAGATTGCAAAGTCCACAGACGCCACTCTTCACGTAGGAACAAAGGTCATTGCTCTGAAAAATATCACCTATAACGAGCCTTATTTTCAGGGGCATTTTCCAGATCAACCGATCGTACCAGGGGTTTTGCTGATTGAAATGATCGCTCAAGCGGCTGGATTTGCGGTTTATCCTTATTTTAAAGCTCAAGGGGATACCCAGAACTTTAGTTTTTTTCTTGTAGGAGTGGATGAAGCGCGTTTCCGCAGGCCAGTAGTACCGGGTGATACTCTGAGGATAGTTTGTGAAGTGATTCGTGCACGAGGAAATAAATTAGTAAGTGTACAAGGAAGTATTCAGGTGGAGGGATACGAGGTGGCTGAAGCAAAAATCCTTGTAAACTTTTCCCAGTCTTCTCAATAAGGAGTGCTTATGATTCATCCCTCATCTATTATTCATCCCAAAGCAGAAATAGATTCATCTGTTGAAATTGGACCGTGGTGTACCGTTGGACCTCATGTAAAGATTGGAAAAGGCACCAAGCTCATGAGTCATGTCGTGATTGATGGTCGAACAACTCTGGGTGAGAGTAATACAGTTTTTCCATTTGCTGTATTGGGTGCTGTTCCTCAAGATCTTAAGTATCGTGGTGAAGATACGCAGCTGGTCATTGGTGATCGCAATACGATTCGTGAAAGTGTCACGATGAATCTCGGAACTGTTCAAGGTGGAGGTATAACGCGATTAGGGAGTGATTCCCTGGTGATGGCTTATTGTCATTTAGGGCATGATACTACCGTGGGTAATTATTGCATTTTGGCCAATTCAGCCGCTTTGGCAGGTCATGTTGTTCTCGAGGATTATGTTACAGTTGGCGGGCTCAGTGCTATTAGTCAGTTTGTGAGAATTGGGGCGCATGCTTATGTGACTGGGTTTTCAGGACTCGACAAGGATATTCCTCCTTATGCTATTGCTACCGGAACTCGACCTAGCGTTCAATTAAGAGGAGCGAATATTGTAGGTTTAAGGCGCAGAGGTTATAAGGCCGAAGTGATTCAAGTCATTAATGAGACGATTAAGCTCTGGGCAAGGGCTGATGTGCCAAAAGATCAGTGTTTGCTTGAAATTGAATCTCAATATGGGGAGTACCCTGAAGTTCAGAGTTTTATTCAATTTATTAAAAAAAGTGACCAGGGAGTGGTTCGTTGAAGCTTTTGATCTCAGCTGCTGAAGCATCTTCAGATTTGCACGGAGCGTATTTGCTGCGAGCTTTGAAGGAGGAGTGGCGTAAGCATTCTGAGGCTTCAACGCTTGATGTATTTGGAGTGGGTGGGACTCATTTGCAGGCGGAAGGATTAAGGACCATAGTAGACGCTAGAGAGCTTTTAGCGATGGGATTCTTGGAGGTTTTTTTAAGGCTTCCTCAGATTATTCGATCGCTTAATCAGTTAACCCAAGCTGCAAAAGTGGAAAAGCCTGATCTTGCAATTGTATTGGATTACCCAGGATTTCATTTTAGATTAGCAAAGAGATTAAAGAAGTTAGGTGTTCCAACTCTTTACTATATTCCTCCTAAAGTTTGGGTTTGGAGAAAGTCTCGACTTTCTTTTCTTAGGGAATACTTTAAAAAAATTCTTTTGATCTTACCTTTTGAAAAAGATTTTTATGAACAAGAAGGCGTGCCTGCTACTTATGTGGGTAATCCAATATTCGATGAGATTCCACTTCATTTGACCCGCATTGAGGCACGTAAGCAGCTCAAAATTTCCCAAGACGAAAAAGCATTAGTTTTGATGCCAGGGAGTAGACCTTCTGAGTTAAAATATCACCTAAAAGTCATGCTTGATGCAGCTCTTCAGGTTTCTCAAAAGATGACTCCAATGAGACTGAATGTACTGATTCCTCTTCCTATGACGGCAGATGTTGAAAGTATAAGAGCACAAGTTGAGGCATGGCAGTCGAAAAGCTTACAGGGGATTTCTTCAGTTATCTCTATTCATATCTCTCAAGGCAACTCTCACATTTGTCTTATTGCGGCTGATGCTGGGATCATTAAGTCTGGAACATCTACGTTAGAAGCAGGTTTATTACGCTGTCCTCATACTGTGATTTATGACTTAAGTCGTGTATCAAGATGGATCTTTAAGTATCTCATTCGGTATAAAGGTCCAGTAGCGCTCGTGAATTTGCTCTACGGCTGGGGTTCCAAGGAGCCTTATTTGATTCGAGAAATACTGGGGGATGAGATCTCAGCAGAAGAATTAGCTCGTGAGACCTATAGCTTACTGTTTGATGCAGAGCGAAGGGGGGGGCTCGATCAAAAGTTTCAAGAGTTGATTCAAAAAACACAAGGTGAATCCGAGGATCATCAATCCATGAGTCCAAGCAGGCGAGCAGCTCAGGAAGTGATTCAATGCTATCTCACTCTGGGGAAGTATCAGTGAGGAGTGTCTGGGTGAGGTGTCTATCTTGGGTTTGGAGCTTTATTAATGGAAGTGCTCGATATGCTCTGCGAAGGGGATGGATTAAGAGAGTCGAATTACCTGCACGAGTGATCAGTGTAGGGAATATCCAAGCAGGAGGGGCAGGAAAAACTCCTCTTGTTGCCCAAATTGCTCAAGAGGCTCATGATTATGGACTGAGTGTTTGTATTCTGTCTCGTGGCTACCTCAGTGCTTGGGAGAAAAGAGGCGGGGTTATTAGTCCTCAAGACACAAATTTAGACCCAAAGTTTTGCGGAGATGAACCAGCACTCCTGCATGAATTAGCTCCTTTTGTATGGATTGGTGTAGGATCTAATCGATTGAAGCAGTACTCGGAAGTGGTGCGATCAAGAGGTGGAGTTCATCCAGATCTAATAATTCTTGATGATGGTTTTCAAAATTTGAAAATCAAGAAAGACATCGAAGTGGTTGCGATCACTCATCACCAACCTCACGAGTATGTGTTTAGAGAAAGTTTTGATGCATTGGAATGCGCTGATCTTTTGGTTTGGACTAAGGGAGATATTTTACCGATTGATGAAGAGGGTTTAGTTCATAGACCGCTTTGTCGGGTATCTTATGAGTTGAGGGAGCTTTTTAGTGATCATTCCAGATCAGGGAAAAAGTCTGATCAGTATTGGTTGATCACCTCAATTGCTGATTCACAAAGCGCTTATGATCTTATTCTTCAATCAGGTATGAGCGTGATGAAACACACCGCATTGACTGATCACTTTCAGTACAGCGTAGAGAGTGTGCAGAGCTTTCTTAAGCAGGCGTGCGATGAACAGGTACAAATTATATTAACTGGTAAGGATTGGGTAAAGTGGCGCTCTTTAGGTGTGAAGACTTCGGAAGTTATTGTTTTTGAGCCACGTTTGAAATGGGTTTTTGGTCGAAAAATTTGGGATCGAGTCTTATGGGAAAAATGATTGTCATCATTTTACGTCTTATTGCTTATGCATACTATTTTCTTCCGCGCTATCTACAATTAAAGCTTGGGAATGCCTTGGGATGGCTTCTGTACTTTTCTGGGTATCGATCTCGGGTTATTCAGGAAAACTTAGTGAGGGCGTTTCCTGATCAACCAGCGAAACAAAAAGAGGTCTTTCAAAAATTTCACTTTCATCTGGGAAATTTGTTTTTAGAGATACTGCTTGTATTTGGACCAATGAAATCTTTTGTTAAAAGGTATGTCGAAGTGATCGGAGCTGAGCATATTCAGGAAGCTCAGAAAAAAGGTAAGGGTATTATTTTGCAGGCCAATCACCTTGGGAATTGGGAAGTTTCAGGTGCAACACTTTTTCCTTATTTAGAGCAAGAAGTTTTGATGGTCACGAAGCTTTTAAAACCAAAGTGGCTACATGATGCTTTTGAGGCAGGAAGATTACGGTGTGGTGTAAAAGCAACATATGAGCCAAAAACTATGAAAGACGCGCTGAGGCACCTGAAAAATAATGGAGCTGTTGGTGTTGTGAGTGATCAGTATCTCGGGCCACCTGTGGGTGTGAGAATTCCTTTTTTTGGAGTACCTGTTGGCACATCCACTCTAGCTGCAATTCTTGCTAAGCGCACTGGTGCTCAAGTTATTTCTGTTTTTTGTTATCGTAAAAGTGATGGACGTTTTGTGGTCGAGCTCTCAACTTCAATGGAATGGGAGAATTATAGTGGGCAGTCCCATTATGAAATTGTGAAAAATACTCAAAATTATACCCAATTCGTTGAGCAATGTGTGTATCGGTGTCCTGAGCAATGGCTATGGACTCATAAGCGATTCAAAGGGGATTTGTCTCCTCTAAAAGAAGATGAGTGGATGCAGCCACGAGTTCGGAAGTAGATTTTTGCTGCTTTGGTTATTCCCAAATATTAAATAGGGTTCCATTGAAATCTTAGGGGCACCATCGAGCTCAGATGAGTTATAACGAGGTGCCGATGGATAGGGATACGATGACGTGAATGTTCGTATACTTTTTGGTAACACTTCGTTTGGATTGAGCGACGGGAAGGCGTTACAGCTGTTACCTATTTAGATAGTCATAGGAGGTATAGATTGAAACGAGTTGATTCGGACGAAGTCAGGCTAGCGTCAGCAGTAGAAGCGCTGAAGTGCCAATTAAAGTGTCTGGTTGTCTGTATCTCTCACTCCTGGGGTGGGCTCGAGCAGGTCGCAGCAGAGGACTCCATTGCTTTGGCTAATCTAGGTCTATCTCCTCGTGTGCTTTGTTTGCTTGATTCTCCTTTTCATAAGCATCTTCTTGCTTCAAAGGCTTCTGTGGAAATAGTTCCTATTGAATTTACTCCGAGTAAGTTTTTTGATTTAAAGCTGAAAGCCAAACTCAACGAGCTGATGTCAATGCAGGTGAATTTAGTCCATACGCATCAGACCAGTCTTCTTGGCTCAATAGTTCCTGGGTTGTGGAATCATCGGTCAGTGGCTCTTCTTGCGAGTCGTCACATGATGAATAGCCACAATAAGAAAGGTTTATATCACAGAGCTATTTACAGTCGAGTTGATTCGCTCATTGTGATGAGTCAGGCGTTGAAAGAGAATATCATTCAAACTCATGCTGTGCCTGAGCGCAGGGTGAAGGTGATTCACTTGGGTCTTGATTTTGAAAAATTCAATCCTCAAAGAGTCTTCGGTGAAAAGTTTAGAGATCAATGGGGAGCTGATGAGAATACGATAGTGATTGGATTGGTAGGAAGAATTGATCCAGCCAAAGGCCAATCAACGTTCATTCGTGGGGCTGCGACATTGTTGAAGAGACTAGATGTTTCTAAGAAAAATATTCGTTTTGTGATTGTGGGTGAGGAGACTCTAGGTAGCGAGCCTCACTATCTGCAGGAGTTGAAAGAAATAGTGAGGCAGTTACAGCTTGAGGATTATATAGTCTTTGCAGGTTATCAAGACAACATACCAGCAGTCATGCAGTCGTTTGATCTGGCAGTTATGCCCTCCCGCCAGGAGACGTTTGGTTTAGTTGCAATTGAGGCTATGGCGATGGAGTGTCCGGTTGTTATTTCAAATGGTGGCAGCGCTTTTGAGATTGTAGGGAACAGTGAGTATGGTCTTCTTGTAAGGCCAGATGACCCATTTGATTTGCAAAGGCAGCTCAAGTATTTGCTGGATCATCCTGAGGAGCGAAGGGAAATGGCGCGAAAAGCTAGAGAGCACGTAAGGAGTCAGTACGACGGGCATGAAAGATTAATTAAAACACTTGCGCTGTATGAGAAAGTCTTGCGTAAAAGACGCGCTCTATAAAAAAAGGGTAGAATAGTCTGGTTTTCTGGCCTCGGGGTCCATTTCCCTTTGACAAAGGGTATTTACCTCTCTATATCTTGATATCCAAACCGGATGTCCGTGTTCGCGGTTTCCGAGCGGGAGTTCTCGAGCGTGTTGCTTTGCGGCACTGATGACCCCGCGTCGCGTTTAATAAACGCAAAAAGAAAGGCCAAATATTTTATTATGGTAGGTAAGCAAACCACTGGAGTTGAGGCGTCCAAAAAATCCCAGCCTCTGCCGAAAAATCAAAGCTGGATGGATGAGTTCTCCTCCTTTTCAGAACCTGAAACCTCAGGACACGATCTTGACGATCAAGAAGAAAATTTTGCAGAGCTTTTCGAAGCTTCCCAAAGACAACAAGAAATTAAAGAAGGTGAAGTTGTCGATGGAACCGTAGTTGCTGTAGGTTCCGAGTACGTTACTGTCGATATTGGTTATAAGTGCGAGGGCTTAGTGCCCATTCAAGAGTTTAAGGATGCACACGGTGTTGCTCATGTTGCAGTGGGCGATGTAGTGAGTGTTTATCTGGAGCGCATGGAGATGGAAAATGGCTTCATGCTCCTTTCCAAAGATAAGGCTGAAATTATTCGTGCATGGGATGAAATTTCTCAAGCATGTGAGAAGGATCAGCTTGTAGAGGGTACTGTCATCGCAAAGGTGAAGGGTGGCCTCTCGGTTGATATCGGTGTGAAAGCTTTCCTTCCTGGTAGTCAGATCGATACTAAGCCTGTCAAGAACTTGGATAAGTTTGTTGGCAAGAAGCTCAAGTTCAAGATTATTAAGTTTAACAAGAAGCGCGGTAACATTGTTCTCTCTCGCAGAGCTGTAGTAGCTCAAGAAAGAGAAATGCAGCGTGCTGAAACTCTAGCTAACCTTCAAGAAGGTGCAATTGTTACCGGTATTGTGAAGAACATTACTGAGTACGGTGCATTTATTGATCTCGGTGGTATGGACGGATTGCTTCACATTACGGATATGTCTTGGGGCCGTATTAAGCACCCAAGTGAGCTTTTCGCAGTAGGCGATGAAGTGAAAGTGAAGATCTTGAAGTACGATCGTGATAAGGAACGCGTATCCTTAGGGTTGAAGCAAGTTTCTCCAAACCCATGGGATGAAGCTGAATACAAGTTCCCTGTGGGCGTGAAAGTTAAGGGCAAGATTGTCAGCTTGAAGGACTATGGAGCATTCGTTGAACTTGAAGATGGCATTGAAGGCCTCATTCATGTCTCTGAAATGTCCTGGACTGAGCGCGTTAAGCACCCATCTAAGCTCATCAATGTGGGCGATGAAGTCGAGTGCAAGGTTCTTGAAGTTGATTCAAAAAATAAGAGAATCAGCCTAGGCCTCAAGCAGCTTCAGGAAAATCCATGGGATGCTCTCGAGCTGAAGTATCCTGTTGGTACTATTGTTGAGGGTGAAGTGAAGTCTGTGACCGATTTCGGTGTTTTCATTGACATCGGAATGGGCATTGATGGACTCGTTCATATCAGTGATATTGCTTGGACCAAGAAGTTTGCTCATCCTTCTGAGAAGTTTAAGAAGGGCGATGCTATTCGTGCTGTGGTTTTGGGTATTGATAAGAGTTCTGAGAAGTTCTCTCTCGGAATTAAGCAGCTGGAAAGAGATCCTTGGGAAAACATCAAGTCCCGCTACCGTGTAGGTCAGGCAGTGGACGGTGTAGTGACCAAGTTGACCGATTTCGGCGCGTTTGTTGAGCTTGAAGAAGGCGTTGAAGGTCTCATTTATGTAAGTGAGATTGCAGATCATCGTATTGAAAAGCCAGCAGATATTCTCAAGCTGGAAGACAAGATCAGAGCAGAAATTCTCTCCATCGAGCCTAAGGAAAGACGTATTGGTCTATCCATTAAGCAATTGGGCAGAACTGAAGAAAGAGCTCACTATGATCAGTATGTGGGTGAGCGCTCTAAGAAGACCTCTATGGGAGATATCCTAGGCGACAAGCTTAAGGCTGCTCTCAATAAGAAGGATGAAGAGTAATCTTCAGTGCTTTGAGCACCTTTGAGGTTGAGAATCCGTAATAGATTCTTATTTTGAAATTAAAGAAAAGCGCTGTTCTTGATGAGAGAACAGCGCTTTTTTTATTTTTTTCAGTTATATTTGATCTCTCTATAGGAAAGGATCTCCCTCTTCATGCAAACCTCCAATGAACAAAAACGCAGTTGGAATCCGCTAGTCATCGTATTGGCTTTGTCTGGAGTTTTTGGTCTTATTTTTGTGCTTCTGGCCTCCCTTTATCATGGATTCCCAGGCGCTTCTCGCGAGGGAGGTTCAAGTTCGGGAGGGGGTGCTCTACTCGGAGGAGGCGCTGTAGGTGTTGTAGAAATTTCTGGTGTGATCATGGATTCGAAGAAGACTCTTGCGAAGCTCGATCGCCTGGCAGAAAATGACCGCGTAAAAGCAATTGTGATCCGCCTGAATTCTCCTGGTGGAGCAGTAGCGCCTTCTCAAGAAATTTATCAAGCGATTAAGAACTCTAAAAAGCCTGTAGTTGCTTCTATGGGGTCTGTTGCGGCGAGTGGTGCCTATTACATTGCTTGTGGAGCTCAGAAGATTTTTGCTAATGCGGGTACTTTAACAGGTTCAATTGGAGTGATCATGGAGTTTGCAAATTTGCAGAAGCTCTATGAGTGGGCAAAAATTCAGCGATACGCTATCAAAACTGGAAAATTTAAAAATATTGGAGCTGAATATCGAGAGATGACTCCCGAGGAAAAGGGGCTTCTTCAGGACTTAGTAGATGATGTCCTCAGTCAGTTTAGAGGAGCAGTTTCTTATGGAAGAGGTTTGTCTGCTGATCAGGTTCGGAAAGTTGCTGATGGTCGAATTTTTTCTGGTGCCCAAGCCCAAGCTCTCAAGCTTGTAGATGAGTTGGGGTCTATTCAGGATGCAATCCAAGAAGCGGGCAAGTTAGGTCAAATCAAAGGCAAGCCTGCTGTCGTATACATGGATAAGAAGAAGGCTAGTATCATGGATTTTCTCCTTGAGGATGCCAGTAGTTCCGAAGGTGGAAGTTCTTCTCGTGGATTAGGGCGTTCGCTTGGATTGAAATCTTTAGATCGTTTTTTTGGAATTTTAGGGCATGTTGTTGAGCCCGGTTTAGGAGTTGAGGACGGAGCGGATTCTGCTCTGGGCTTAGCTCCTGGAATATATTGGTTATGGAGATAGTTTGAAGTACCCCCGTCGAATTGCTGTTAGAGTATTGACTCGTGTTCTCAGTGACTTTGAAACCTTAGATGAGGCACTTGCTCAGTTTTCAAGTGAGCTATCCTCTCCAGAGGTGGCCTGGTTGCAGGAGGTTTGTTCGGGCGCGCTTCGCTGGAAGGGTCGATTGGATTTTCTGATTGACTCAGTGGCTGATCGGAAGAAGCCCTCAGGGTGGCTCCGAAAAATCCTTCTCTTGAGCGCCTATCAATTAGTCGTTCAGGATCGAGTCTCAGTCGGTGCAGTGGTTTCTGAGACTGTTGATGAGGTAAAGCAACGTGATGGAGTTGCTCCTTCTAGATTTGCAAATGCGTGCTTACGCAAGATCGCAGCACAAGGCAAGGCATGGAGGGATCTTGAGTTTCCTACTCCGTCTGACCCGCTTTCGGCTCAGGCTATTGCGTGGTCAGGATTGCCTTCATGGATTTGGACTCGCCTGGTTCGTGATTATGGGTTGGAGTGGGCAAGAGCTTATGCTCAAGCTAGTCTTGAAAGGCCTAAGCTATGGATTCGTTCTCGATACCCTAATTGGGAGGTTTCTTGGGTAGGTTCAGGGCCTATTCCCTGCTCTTGGCAAGCGCTAGAAGGTGGAGCGATTGCTGAGAAGGATGGGTTCAAGGAGGGTGAGTTTTTTGTTCAAGACATTACGAGTCAGGTTCTTGTTCATGAGGTGAGTGAGGAGCTCAAGAAATACGACTTTCAAGGAAGAGCAATTCAGGGTCTGGATCTGTGTGCTGCTCCTGGTGGTAAAGCTGTAGGTATGGCTTGGAGTGGAGTGGATATGACAGCAACGGATATCTCTTCATCTCGCTTGAGTCTCCTGACGCAAACTGTGCAAAGAACGCAGGCGGATGTGAAAGTGATTGCCTGGAGTGAACTTCAAAGCCTGAGTCCAAGAGATTTTGTTTGGGTGGATGCTCCCTGCACAGGTTCGGGTATTTTGCGCAGGCACCCTGATGTAAGGTGGTTAAAAGGAGAAAAGGAGTTAAGTAGTCTGCTGATGGAACAAAGCCAAGCATTGAAACAGGGTTTGAGCTTAGTTCACTCAGGAGGGTTTTTGCTCTACTCCGTTTGCTCAGTTCTTTCGGAAGAGGGCTTGGGTCAGATCCAAAAGGCTGGCTTAGAGGCTTATGTTCTCAAAAAGTGGGTTCTTGCTCCTCACCTAGGATACGGGGGCGATGGGTTTTCAGCGTTTCTTTTGCGAAAACCTTAGGAGAGTGTATTTTGCAACATCCGTCTGAATTACTCTGGTGCAAAATGCACCTTCTTTGAAAAATTTTTATGCTCTGAGGCATAAGTTTTACTTTTTTACATGGTGATGAGTCATTATAAAAATGAAATAGTCAGAGAAGGGCTCTGAAGGCTTGAGTTGGAGCACGTCCTTTTGGCATGAAAGTGTTCATTTTTTAATGTGGAAGTTGAATACTGATTTTTGAATCTATTGTCTGATTTGGCACGTCTTCTGCATATGCTGGCCCCAAGATCGCTGATGCACAAGTGTTGCGGAACGTAAGTGATGGGGGGCGGCAGCGATATCAAAAAAGGAAGATTCAATCATTGATTATTCAACTTGGCCTACCTTTAGACCGCTGGCCTCCGAGAGGGGGCCAGCCGGATCCTTTATTTTGTTATGAATAAAAGAATATTAACTAAAAAAAATAAGTGTGCAAATACTATTTTCGCAACACACTGAGCTAGCGCGGTTCGTTAGTCTTCGGTCATAAGTTGAATTGGATTTATTGGTTTATCCATCAGCAATATTAAATTAATTTTTTGTGTAATTGTGATTGATGAAGCAGCAACTATCTCTGCTCTCTTTGTCTTTTCTTGGTTTTTTTTCAGAACGATTCAGAGATTTTATTGTTGCAGATTTGATTTGAGGAAAGCGAGATGAGTAGCTAGGTCTGAGTCGGTATCATAAAAGTTGTGCTGACTTTGAGACGGCTCAGAAGTTTATATTCTTGCATCTAAAGTACTGATGCTAGTGAGTTTAGTCTTTTGGGTCATAAAAAATAATTTGAGTCAAAATCTTCTTAAGGGAGACAGTTAGAAATGAAGTTCGTTTTGATTCGCTTTTTTCTTTTTACTTGCGGCAGTCATATTGGGATCAGGATAAGGAATTCCCTTGTCATCAAACTTTTTCTTCCAGTAATCCTCTACTTCCTTTTTTGCTAGCTCTGGGTCGATTAAGTAGAGATAAGGATCAAAGCCACATTCTTTGCATGGAAGTAATGCGCGGGTTCTCCAGCGATAAATCACCTCAAAAATTGCCCAGAATGGCAAAAATGATACTAGGCCCTTCCAGTTAAACCAATTCCATGTCAGAAGAGTAAAAAAAGCAGAAGTGAGTCCAACTTGAAAGAAATGAAGAGGTTGCCCTGGCTTTGGATGGAAGGGGAGTTGGCGCTTGAGTCGGCAAATGGGGCAAATGAAGCTCCAAATATGTGAATGTGTTTTTTCCTGCCAGAGTGATTTCATGTTTTTTGGGTCCATCCATTGACCTCCATACCTAAATTGTAGCATATTCATAGTTTATATAAATATCCGAAGAAGATTTGGTGAAAGATTGAAGATTCAAAAGAGACCCTCACGAGGGAAAAAAACGTCAAATGATCCACGAAAAAACAGAGTAAAAAAGGCAGAATTCCCGTCTTCCCCAAAGGTGGAGAGTTTTGAGGCGGGGTATTCACCTGTCGCGTGGTCTTGGTTTGTGGATGAGGCATTACCTACTTGGGTCAAAAAGAAATACAGTCCAAAGGAGAGTTGGAAGGATAAACCTTTTTCAAAAGAGGATTCTCACTTCTTTTTTAGAGGAATTGAGGAGCTTTCTCTTTTGTTTACTGAAGAGCGAAGTAAGAATCTTCCCCCTTATTTTCAGCACCCTAAATATCGATCTAGCTATTTGCTTTATTTTTTGCCGCTTCAAGCGGCAAAGTTTTCCTCCCTTTTTCAAATCCATTCGGGTGCGATTGAAGCTGCTTTAGATTATGCAGAGGAGAGACAAGAAGGAGTGCTTAGAGTTGCTGATTTTGGTGCAGGTCCAGGTACTGCCTCCTTGAGTTTGCTCTTGTTGCTTATTGATCTCTATCGATCGAGTGAGAAAGAGCCTCCTCAAATTGAGTTTTATTGGTTTGATACCAACAGAGAGATCATGGAGGATGGTAAAGCTCTAGTGAAAGAGCTTGAGGAAAGTTTTGGGATTTTAAGAGGAAAGATTAAGATTCACTCCTTTGTGCAGCCGTGGTGGAAGGCCCCTGCTAATCTTCCTGAGTCGTTAGCCTTGAGTTTTCTTGGACATGTACTCAATGAGTCATCCCGTACACCAGAGCAAGCCACCGAGTTTTTTTGGGAAAATCTCATGCGGAGATCTAAAGGTGGAGGAGTGCTATGGGTAGAACCTGCTGCGCGCCAATCCTCCCAAATGCTATCTCAATTGCGAGATTCTTTTTTTGAGCGAGGTTTGATTGAACAACGCCCAGAGAGAGTTTGGGGGCCTTGTCTTCATGCAGGCTTATGTCCTTTGAGTGAGGGGCGTGATTGGTGTCATTTCTCTATTCCAACTCATATTCCAGGGAAATGGTTTAAAGCATTTTCTGAAGGACTAGGCTCGGAACGGCAATGGGTCAAGTTCTCTTATTTATGGCTAGCTGCAGTAGAGTATCCATCGCGCCCATCAAAACCAAGATTGAGACGCGTGGTGAGTGATCCCATGCCTATTCTTCAAGGGCAATCGAGTAAGCAGATTTTGTTGTGTGAGCCTGAACAAGTGGGACGAATGAGTGTAGGAGTTCGTTCCCAGATTTGGAGGGGAGATATTGTTCAGATCCCTTTTTCCGACGCACCGAAGTCCAATAGAACAAGAAAACCCTAGGTTCTTTTATGGTGTAGTAATTCACCTTGACAGAGGCTTTCGAGAAACGTTAAGCGTGAAGAATGTCTGTCAATAAAGTTATTTTATTAGGTCGCTTAGGGCAAAACCCAGAAGTCCGTTATACTCCAGGTGGAGCTGCAGTTGCTAATTTTAGCATAGCTACAAATGAAGTTTGGATGGATAAATCAGGCCAAAAGCAGGAAAGAACTGAGTGGCACAAAATTGTCGTATGGGGCAAAGTTGCTGAGCTTTGTAGTCAGTACTTGTCTAAAGGGAGACAAGTTTATTTAGAAGGCCGTTTACAGACTCGTCAATGGCAAGATAAAGATGGTCAAACTAAATATACGACAGAAGTTCAAGCTCAAACGGTTCAGTTTATAGGTGGAAACGCTAATGAGCGCTCCTCTCGTGAAGGTGCAAATTCGTTTGAATCCGGTTCTTCGTTTGCTCAATCTCCAAGTTATGGGCAAGCTTCCGGTGGCTATGCTCAGAACTCACCGGGTGCTTCTGGATTTCATTCTGGATCATCTATGAATGCAGAGCCTAGCTTTACAGAGGATGATATTCCATTCTAGAAAAGAGAAAGTGATTTAGTGAAAACACTTATTGTTATACCTACCTATAACGAATTAGAGAATTTAACTCCGCTTACTCAAGCCATCCTTGAGGTAACGCCATCCAATGTTGAACTTTTAGTTGTTGATGATGGTTCTCCCGATGGTACTGGGGATTGTGCAGATGAGCTTTCTCGCAAAAACCCTCGTATACACGTCTTGCATAGACCCAAAAAAATGGGTTTAGGGACCGCATATGTGAATGGTTTCGAGTGGGGGCTTGAAAAGGGTTTTGAGGCTTTGATTGAAATGGATGCTGATTTCTCGCATCATCCTCGATATCTGAAGCAAATGCTCGCTCTTTTAGAGGCTCACGATGTTGTGATTGGCTCTCGTTATGTTGTTGGTGGTGGAACTCTCAATTGGGGGTTAGGTAGAAGGCTGCTTAGTCAGGGTGGGAGTTTTTACTCTCGTTTTATTTTAGGCGCTTCAATTCGTGATTTCACAGGTGGTTTTAATGGCTGGCGCCGTAAGGTGCTTCAAGCTGTTCAGTTGGAGTCATTGCGCTCAGATGGATATTCCTTTCAGATCGAACTGAAGTATCGAGCTTTCTTAAGGCGATTTAATATTGTTGAGTTTCCTATTGTTTTTGAAGATCGCAAGATAGGAAAGTCAAAAATGAATCGAAGGATTGTTTTTGAGGCTCTTCTTCGAGTCTGGGGATTTCGATTTAATTCAGAGTTTGCTCGTTCTAGCCAAGACAAGCTCACTTGACAGAGTTATTTCCTACTTTTTAAGATTGAATCATGATCAAAATAAATGCACTTGTTCGAGTTTTCTTCCTCGGAGTGGTTTTGCTGCATGCTCAATGGGTGCTTGCGCGTAATCCTTCTACGGCAATTTTAGTTGATAAAAAGACTAATCAACTTCATGTGACTGAATATGTTTCAGGAAAATATAAGGTCTTGAAGACCTTTCATGCGACTTTGGGGCAGGTCAAAGGGGATAAGGAAAACGAAAGTGACCTAAAGACTCCCGAAGGGATTTATACCTTCAAGGCATTGCTCACTCCGCCGCATTTACAAAAAAAGTTCGGTGCCATGGCATTTTACATGAATTTTCCAAATGCTTTTGATCAGATTGCTGGTCGAACAGGGAATGGAATCATGCTTCATGCCACGGACGAGCCAGATCGATTGAAGAGAAATTTTGATAGTCAGGGCTGTGTAGTCGTCAAGAATGAAGAAATTCAGGATATCAAACCTCATGTTCGAGTCGGGCTCACGCCTATTCTTGTATTCTCAGAGCTTACAGAAGATTATATGCACCCGGGTCAGGATGCTCCCTTAAGAGTATTTTTTGAAAGTTGGATCAAAAGCTGGGAGACTAAGGATGTGGATGGTTATATCGATCATTATCACTCAGACTTCTCGGCTCAAGGAAAGAGCAAGAGCCAATGGAAGGAATATAAGTCAAGCCTCAATCGAAAATACGAGACCATCCAGGTAAACCCTGAGGATGTGATTTATTACAGGCATCCTAAATATTCCATGGTTACTTTTACCCAAAACTACTTATCTCGGCTAAAATCGGGAGGAGTGGGGCACCGTTCCCGTGGCACCAAGATCCTCTATGTTGCAGAAGAGCAGGGACAACAAAAAATCATTGCAGAGACTTATACCGAGCTCATGTGGTAAAGACTCTCCCTATGACAACTAGGGTAGATACTTTGATTGTTGGGGCAGGAGTAATCGGAAGTAGTCTAGCAATGCATCTTTCGCAGAGGGGGATGCAAAATATTCGGGTCATTGATTTTGATCTCGAAGGTACCTTAAGTAGTTCAGAGCTTAATGCGGGTGGGGTGAGAGCGACCTGGGTTCAACCTATTAATATTCTCATGTCAAAGCTCACGATTGAATACTTTGAGCAATTTGCAACAGAAGTGGGCTATCGGCCTTGTGGATATCTCTGGCTTCACCCGGGTTCGCGTTGGGTTTCTGCACTTGAAGCCAGGAATAGGCAAGTTGATCTGGGTTGGCCTGTGCAAGTATGGGAACCCTCTGAGTTAAAGCGTAATATCCCCTTTATCGATAAGGTAGATGATTTGGCAGGAGCATTATTTTCTCCTCGAGATGGCCTGATTAATCCCAATCTCCTGAAGAATCATTATCGTGAAATAGCAAAAGCCCATGGGGTAATTTTTGAGGATAGGACTCTTTTGCAAGATGCTTCCTATCTCGCACATGGAGGCGAGTATCATGTGGTAGCGACTCTCGAAAGGTTTGAGTCGGTGATGTCTCATGAGACTAAGATTGAAATTGCTTCAGCTCCTTTTAAGAAAGACCTGGGACGAGCACGGGTTCAGTATCGAGCAAAAAATATTATTAATTGTGCAGGTCCCTGGGCCTCACGAGTTGCGCGCATCTTAGGCTATGAGGCTCCATCCTATCCCTTGAGGAGACAGGTCAGTATTTTTGATTGCCGGGATGTAGATTTAACTCCGTATGGAATGGTTGTTGATTCCTCTGGTGTTTATTTTCATCCCGAGGCTACAAATGGACTAGCAGGTTTTGCAACGCATCATGAGTCTCAGGGTGTGAATTTTAATTATGACGGAGAGAAGTTTTTTGAGGAATATATCTGGCCAGCTCTTTATGAAAGATCCTCCTGCTTTGAACGTCTAAAGCATTTGACAGGTTGGGCAGGTCTCTATGAAGTTTCTCCAGATGAGTGCGCTATTCTTGGCGCAGTCACACAGGGCAATTTAAGGAATCAGCGCGGTGTTTATGAAGCACATTCATTCTCTGGTCATGGGGTAATGCAAAGTTATAGTGCAGGGCTTACTCTAGCTGAGCTTATTCTTTACGGAAAGTCTGAGACGATCGATATTAGCCCTCTTTCTGGAAGAAGATTTGAAACTCAGGAGCTAATTAGAGAAAATTTAATTATTTAGAAATGAATAATTTTTTATATCTTATTTTTGTATGGACCTAAGTCTAGGTTTAAGTGGGGTATTTAAGGGGAGAGAGAAGAGCCGCTCTCTCCCCTCGTGCGTTTTCGTATCCTGTAGTTTTATTTTGATAATGGAGGCAGAGGTGAGATTCTAGATTAAGACTCAGATTGTGAGATTACTTTAAGGTATTGAGGTCAGTGAGTTCATGGGTAAAAAACGGTGAGGAGCGATGTTCAGTCATGAAAATCAACCTTTTTACATCCTCAGAGTTTCCAAAAACCTACGCAGTCATTAATCAGGCTCTAGATAGAAAGCTTTTTCCAGGAGTCGTGATCGGACTTTGGCAGGCTCAATCTCCTGAATCTGTATTTTTGCAGGCTTGGGGATATCGAAGAGAAGTACCCTCAGCTCTTCCTATGTTCATAGATACTTCATTTGATTTGGCGTCCCTTACTAAGGTTCTTGCTACTGCAGCCCTCACCGCACGGCTCGTGGATAGAGGTTGGATTTCTTGGGATACGCCAGTATCGAGCATTTTTCCTGAGTTCTTATCAAGAGAGGTTCGGATTCGGCATCTCCTCTCTCATACCGCTGGGCTTGCTGCTTGGAAGCCCTTCTGGCAAGACATCAGGACTCAGTTCTCTCCAACGCTTCTTCCTCAGATTCCCATTGAGATCAGGCAAGCAGCGATGCGGCAGCTTATTCTTTCTCAAGTGCCTGACCACCCTGTAGGATCTCAGGCTGTTTACTCCGATCTGTCTTTTTTATTGCTTGGATTTGTACTTGAGGAAATTACCCAGCTGCCCTTGGATCAAGCCGTAGCTCGTTGGGTTTGGAAACCTATGGGAGTTGAGGGGCTCTCTTTTCATCGAGTGATAGGATCAGCGGAGGATCAGAGGCTTTCGCAGGTGGCCGCTACAGAAGCGTGTTCTTGGAGAGGTGGTGTTTTACAAGGCCAGGTCCATGATGACAATTGTTGGGCTATGGGAGGCTATGGCGGCCATGCAGGCGTATTTGGAGATGCTTTCTCGATCCTTCAATTTGTGAGTCAGATGTGGAGCGGTTTTTTTTCTCAAGATACCTTAAGTGCTTTTTTTACTCGAGTGGCTCAGCCCAAAGATAGCACCCGAACTCTAGGCTGGGACACCCCATCTTCCCAAGCATCCTCAGCAGGTAAGTACTTCTCCAAGTACTCAGTGGGTCATTTGGGGTTTACTGGAACTTCTTTATGGATTGATCTTGAGGCAAAGCTTTCAATTACAGTTCTGACTAATCGTGTGCATCCGTGTCGGGATCGTTCGGAACTTAAAGTTTTTCGCCCTCTGATTCACGATGCCCTGCGAGAGGATTTAGTAAAACGGGTTTGACTCATCCTCTGAGATTGAGGAAAATCAGAGAGCTATGACTAACACTTCGAGGCTTCCTGAGTTTTATTCTTTAAGAAAGGTACATATTATCGGGGTAGGGGGAACTCTGATGGGCGCCTTTGCTGCCTTTTTAAAGCGGCAAGGTATCCACGTTACTGGAAGTGATCTCCCTCTGTATCCTCCCATGAGTGATGTTCTAAAGAATGCCGGAGTACAGGTTTATACTGGTTATCGTGCTGAAAATTTAAGTGCGGACTCTATTCACCCCGATTTGGTGATTATTGGGAATGTGATTCGAAAAGACAACCCAGAAGCACAAGAAGCCATGTGCGGAAAATACGTTTATTCCTCTCTGCCTGAGGCGATGGAAAAACTCTTACTACAAAGTACGACTAACCTCGTTGTGGCGGGTACTCACGGCAAAACCACTACTTCAAGTCTTCTCGCCTACGTTTTGGAGCAATGCCAAAAAAGACCCAGTTACTTCATCGGAGGAGTCTCGCAAGATCTTCCTCAAAGTTTTTTTCTATCTGAGTCTCATAGCAAAGGAACACCGTCTGTGTTTGTTTTAGAGGGTGATGAATATGATACGGCCTTTTGGGATAAGGTCCCTAAGTTCAATCATTACCTGCCGGATCATGCTATTTTGACCTCTATTGAGTATGATCATGCTGATATCTATCCTGATATGAGTTCTGTCGTGAAAGCCTTTGAAGGACTTCTCATTCGTATTCGAAAAGGTGGGCATGTGATTGCTTGCTTTGACTATGAGTACGTCAGAAAAATTACTGCGCATGCAAAAGTTCCTGTATTTTCTTATGGCGCTCAAACCCAAAGTCAAGCGAGGTATACTCCTGAGCGGGTAAGAGTTCTCAATGATGGATTGACTCATTTTGATGTGTTGGATTCAGGTCAGAAAGTCGATGAGCTTGCCATTCAGCTCTCAGGAGTTCACAACGTCTTAAATGCACTTGCTGTTTGGATTGAGTGCAAGTGCTTGGGTGTGAATTCAGAGCTAGTTCGGGCAGCTCTAAAAAAGTTTCAAGGTGTTAAGAGAAGGCAAGAAGTAAAAGCTGTGATTCGCGGAGTTACTGTAATTGATGATTTTGCTCATCATCCTACAGCTGTTCGCGAAACGTTAAAAGCACTTAGACTCAAGTATCCCGCATCTCGGCTGATTGCAGTGTTTGAGCCTCGGAGTGCTACTTCTCGTAGAAAAATTTTTCAGAAGGAATATGTCAGTGCATTTCAAGAAGCAGATCAAATCTGGATTGCCTCTCCTTTTGATCAGAGTCGAATCTCTCATGATGATCAGTTTTCAAGTGATATGCTTGTTTCTGATCTCCATGATCTAGGTAAATCAGCTCATCTCCTGTCTAGTGTTGATATAGGTGTCAAAAGCGTAGCTAAGAGCGCAGCTACAGGAGATCTGATTGCTGTCTTATCTAATGGTGGATTTGATGGGTTTATTCCCAAGTTGATTCAAGAGCTAGAGGTTCATTATTGATTTTTGAGATCTAGTCTTACTTCTTGGATTTCATATTGATCTTCTACAATGTCGAGAGGGACCTTTTTTTCCATTCCGAGTACCGTGTTTTCAAGGTGAATCTCGTAATGGCCAACAGGTAGCTTCTCTCTTTCAATGGGAGTTTCCTTCTTCCAAGCAACACCATCGATCATGATGGTTGCAATAGCATTAGGAGTAGAGTGTAGCGTGAGGAATCCCCCATGTAGAGGTTCAAGTTTTACCTCAACTTGCCATTCTTTGAGTCCATTAAACTGTGTTGAATCTAAGACAAATTCACTGCGGTAGGGTTTGAATCCCTCTTTCTCAATTGTTAGTTCTAAAGGAAGATCTAAGGGCGCGTAAACCAGAGGGTACTCTGAGTTGAGATCAGTAGAGTTGAGTTTAATCGTTGGTCCTGAACCTCCACCCAGTGCAAGGTGAATTTTGAGTAAGATTGACTTTCCAGAGCCTCCCGGAATATTGGGAATCGTTTGAGGTGACTGATTCGAAGAGGTACTTCCAACTCGACGTTGGTCATTACCTCGTTGAGCCTGAGTTCCTAGGAGTCCTGATAAGATTGGCACTTCAAATCCATACTGCGGCCCTAACCAGGAGATTAAAAGTAAGCAGGCCACTGCGATGAACCACCAACCCTTGCTACGAAGTAAGTCCGTCTTTTGTAGGGATTGAGCCTGAGGTGCACGCAAGATGGGTGCTGTCAAACGTGATGAGGGCTGAGTTCCCTGAATATGAGCTGCCGTATTTCCTGACGAAGGTAGGGCTTTACTGGTAATTGCGACTGAATCAAGCCTAGGTGAGTGGGTAGGACGTTTTTGTTGAGTAAGAACTGTGCCTTGATCAGGTAGAATAGTGGCAGGTGAGAGCTCAATGACAGGGGCTTGGGATGGGTCCTGAAATTCAACTTGTGAATGCGATAGGGGAGAGACTGGTGGTGAGGAGGTTCCTTGTGTAGGACTCTGATTTAACGGGGCTGATGCGGGCTGTTTTGGTGGACTGATTTGAGAAGAGACTGCCCGTGCTTGGGTAGATTCAGAGCTTTTTAAGTTTGCAAGGACTTGCTCGGCCTTCTCGCTCAACTTGAGAATTCTTTTTCGATCCTCAACGATCTCATTCTTGAAAAGATCTCGTGCATAATAGGATAGATCAGTCGGATTAAATTCAGGATAATAGTTATAGAGGAATTTATGGAGTGCCCTTTGCATCTCCTCAGCACTTTGAAATCTTTTCTCCCTCTGTTTTGCTAGAGACCTCAAAACAATATAATCAAGCTCTTTCGGGACTTTTGGATTAAGAGTCGAGGGGGGCTTTACGTGAGTTTGGCAGGCCTCAATCATTTTTAAAACGGCAAGGTCATTGTCACCCGCAAAGAGCTTTCTCCCAGTGAGAACTTCCCAAAGTACTGCTCCTAATGCAAAGACATCACTTCTTCCATCGAGTGCCTCTCCACTGATCTGCTCAGGAGATAAGTAGCTGGGTTTACCCTTGATTACTCCAGCCTGTGTGGCCTCCTGATTTGTGGTCGCCTTCGCAATCCCAAAATCAATCACCTTCGGTGTTCCCTCATATGAAATGAGGAGGTTTTGTGGACTTATATCTCGATGTACAATATTGAGTGGATTCCCACTGACCTTGTCTCTGTAGCTATGGGCATAGTGTAGACCAGCGGCACTTTGCTCAATGATGTGAGTTGCTAGCTCAATGGGAAAGGGTTTTTTGAGCTCAGCAAAACGATTTAAAAATTGTTTAAGGTTTTTTCCATCTACCCACTCCATTGCAATGTAAGGTTGATTCTCCTCTTCCCCAAAGTCATAGACCTGTACAATGTTAGGGTGATTAAAGCCCATGGTCACTTGAATCTCAGATTTGAACATGCTGAGAAAGTCAGCATTGTTTCCAAATCCAGCTATGACTTTTTTAATCACGATAATGCGACCAGCCCCATCTGAAGACGCAAGGCGTGCTCGATAAATTTCGGCCATCCCACCTTGTGCGAGGTGATCGAGTAGAAAGTAGCGGCCAAATTTTTTTAAGACTTCTGCCATAAATGAGGTACCCGTTCATATGCTTGTCGTTTGATCTTAAGATAATCTTTATGTTTTTTTTGAATAAAAGCGACTGTTTTGAGCGATGTTCAGTCTTGTTTTTTTTCAGATCAGAAGAAAGGTCTTTGACTCAATTCAAGTCTAAAGCCTACTCGAGGTTTGAATTGGGCTTTATATTGAGGATAGAATTTGACTTTGTGTGTTGAATTCGTCTTAAGTATGAAAATCTGCCAGTAGTGTGAAAGTAAGTAATGGAATAAATAGAAGAAAAATAAAGAAAGTTGTTTTTATTTTTATCCTCATATATATAACGCATAGCAATATGCTCAAAGTTCTCGATACCTAGTACTCTGTTGAAAATGAACAGCCATCACGTATCCGTTCCATTCTTGAGGGCAGCTAATAAAAAGATCAGGATTTTCCTCAGTTTTCCGAAAACATGGTATGTCCTTTTGGAGTCTGAGTCAGTCTTCTCAATCAAGCCTCATTGCCTTGCTGGTTGTTTTTATAGTTCTGGCTTTTCCAAATGTTGCGGAGGCCAGATTAGATCAATCCCCAGGTTCAAGGTTCACCTCGGCACAGGTTGCAGCTCAAGGGGATGCGGCTTTAGGTTTGCCTGATGATGTCATCTCAGGTTTGTTCTATAATCCCGCAATTCTTGGAAAAATCAAAAAGTCCAGACTTGAGCTTGTCAATTACTCCCTTTCTCCGAGTGATACTCTGATTTCACATGCAAAAGAAAACGCAGGAAAAATCTTAAGTTTAGATAGCGCAAAAAGTCTCCTCACCTCCTATCCCAAGCAAAATTTTGGATTCTCAGGAAGATATGCCTTGAGTTATGGCGGCCCCAGCTTTTCTGTGGGACTGCTCATGCAAGGAGAATTTACGGCTCAGGCACTCTCTGATGGAAGTATTTTTCATCGTAGCCTTTACCAGTTCATCCCAACCGTAGGTTTTGGTAGGAGTTTTTTGAATGGATGGGTACGTGTAGGTTACTCCCTCCAGTGGGTGAATCAGGCCTCAGGCTCAGAGGTGGCTTCCGCCTCCTCATCACTGTCCTACAGTTCAGGGTTAACTCAAGGTGCAGGGTTTTCGCATAATATGGGAGTAGCTCTCACTCTACCTACTCCATATTTTCCTCAACTCGATCTGGTTGCTAGAAATATTACAGGTACAAGATATTCATCAAGTACTTTTGTATCCTTTGTTAATCAACCTATTGGAGTATCCCCTTTTGAGCCCATGACGATGGATGTGGCATTCAGTATTCATCCTACGCTAGGGAGTCTAGGAGTTCTTCATCTTTCCTTAGCCTATCGAGATTTCACGCATCAAGCCTCTGGAGGCTTCAACAGAGAACAGCTGGCAATAGGTGGAGAGATTTCGATTTATCAGAGATTTTTGCTTAGGGGCGGGCTTAGGGGTCGTTATCCTTCTATGGGGTTGGGCTTAAGAACAAGATCAGCAGAGTTTTCTCTAGCCTATTATACAGAGAATGTAGGTTTAAGTGGGTTAGAGATGAGAGGGTCGCAGTATATACTTCAGTATTCTTTAAGAGTTTTTTAAGGGTGAATTAAATATGAGTATAAGAATTGATGTTTATGCGGTTGATGCTGAAAAAGAGAGAGTCTGGGTGAATGAGCTTCGAGCTCTTTTGAGTTCAATCGAAGATATTCAGATCTTTTTAGGAAATCAGCAAGAGCCACATGGGCAAATCATTCTCATGAAGGTTTGCTTCATTCACTGCAATGGAGTCGAAAGGGTAGAGCAATATTCTTAGTAGTGGATGAATCTCAAACTATCGTTCCAAATGTATTTGGAGATCATCAGGTTGATGATCTCATTGTTCATCCCTTTAGATTGCTTGAGGTCGTGAGTAAGGTGAAGCTCTATGAGCAGCTCATTCTGTGGCAGGAACTGATCCAAGTAAACTCTTCCTTAACGGAGGTGCTTGAGTACTTTCGAGAAGATCTCTCTTTGACTGAGCGACTACACCAGGCTCAGGTGCCGAAAAGATTTCCTGAAGTAAATGGGTTCAAGGTTGCAAATCGCTATTTAGCTGGTTTGCGTTCCGGTGGAGATTATTTTGACCTTGCTGAGTCTAATAATAAAAACCACCTTTCTCTGATGATGACACACAGCTCTAGTTATGGATTATGTAGCTCTGTTGTGAGTATTCTGATGAGAGCTGCACTTAAACTTTCGATTAATCAACTCGATGAGAGCGGAGTGACTGCCTTAGTGGTTAGGCAAATATCGGATGAAATTTCACTCACATTAGGTGAGAGAGATTCATTGACCTTATTTTTTGGAAATATCCTGAGGAAAGAGAGAGTCTTTCGATATACTCATTGCGGAGATGTTCTCTTTTTTTATGCTCCGCAAGGTAAAGATTTTGAAATCAAGCAGGCGCAAAGTGCTAGAATTCATCTAGAGCAGTCCTTAGCAGAAGTGACTGAGGATAGCTTCCCTATCGCAGAGGGGGGGCGAATCGTGCTCTTATCAGCAGGGTTTCTTGAGTCAGTTCAGGGTGGGCAGGATGGACTTCTTCAAGTCCTTAATTCTCTTAGGGATGTAGAAATAGAGAAAGTCTTGAATGAATTCATTTATCGAGTAAAGTCTCAATGGGGTGACGTTGAAATGCCTGCTCGTGATTGCTCAGCTCTAATCTTTGAGATTTTACCTGGATTTGATAAAAAAATAGTTCAAATCGCTAAGCCAAAGCAAGTCGGGAGTTAGACTTTAACATCTTCTTGATCAACTCTTTTAATTTTTTCATGCAATATAGTTTTTAAACTGTATTGCGAAAAAAAGCAAGAACTACTCGTTTCTATGAGATTGATTTAAGAGCTTGCTCTAAATCCTTAATGAGATCTCTCACGTCCTCTATTCCTACGCTAATTCTAATGAGATTATCATGTATTCCAAGAATTTTACGCGTTTCGCTAGGTATGCTTGCATGGGTCATGAGTGCCGGATGTTCTATAAGGGATTCTACTCCGCCTAAGCTCTCTGCAAGAGTAAAGATCTGAACCTGCTCAAGAAATGTTTTTGCTTCGTTGAGGCCGCCTCGAATAAAAAATGTGATCATTCCTCCAAACCCCGACATCTGTTTTTTAGCAATGAGGTGTTGAGGATGAGATTCAAGCCCTGGGTAGATCACCTTTTCTACTTTAGGGTGATTTTCTAAAAAGTGAGCAATTTTAAGTGCATTTTCGGCATGGCGCTCCATTCTCACGTGAAGTGTTTTAAGACCTCTCATGACTAAGAAGCAGTCCATTGGGGCAGGAACTGATCCGATTGCGTTTTGGAGAAATTTTAATTCCTGGTAAAGGTCGGATCGATTTGTTGCTAATACTCCTCCGATCACATCACTGTGACCATTCATATATTTAGTAACGCTATGGACCACGAGGTCAGCTCCCAGTGATAGAGGTTTTTGAAAGTAGGAGCTCATGAATGTATTATCCACAACTGAAGTAGATCCTTTTTCTTTTGCGATCTGACACAGAGCGTTAATATCGAGAATCTTAAGCATTGGATTAGTGGGGCTTTCCATCCAGAGGAGTTTTGTGTTTGGGCGAAAAGCTCCTTCTGCCTTTTTTAAGTCAGAGAGATCAATAAAGGTGAACTCAATTCCCATTTTCTTATAGACTTTATCAAAGATTCTAAATGTGCCGCCGTATACGTCATCGCAAGATACAACATGATCTCCGGCTTTTAATGTGTGTAAGATCGCATCAGTTGTGGCAAGCCCTGAGGAAAATGCAAGTGCGTGCTTTGCTCCTTCTAGTGCTGCGACACAGTTTTGATATGCAGTTCGTGTAGGATTGTCCGTGCGTGAGTACTCATAACCTTTATGTTGACCTACAGATTCCTGAGCATAAGTACTCGTTTGATAAATCGGGGTCATTACTGCCCCTGTAGTAGGGTCAGGAGATTGTCCGGCATGGATGCTGAGTGTTCCAAAATGATACTGATTCAACGATTGAGCTTCTTTCATGTTCTGCTCCCAATATAAGTCAGAAGATCGATTTTTGTCAGAACTGCAACAATATCGTCTCTGATTTGATCTGAAGTGATGATGGGTATTTTACCCTGCGAGATGAGGTGAAAGGACTTCTCTACAAGATCATTTTGTCTGATGAGCTTGATGGATGAATTAATCTGCGATTCTATAGTTTCATGAGAGTGGGTGATTACCTGGTGAAGCGCACGTAGGAGTGAGTTTTCGGTAACTATTCCTTGAATTTGCCCTGGTGAGTCAGAAAAAGGAATGTGGCTCAAATGGCGCTTCTTCATTTGAGAGATCACTTGAGGGGTCTTTCTTTTTCTTGTGAATAGATGATGCGTGGGTTTTCTGTATCTGAGTTCTGAAGTGAGTCCTGTACGGTTCTTAGTGAAGACTCCTCTAAAAAACCAACTTCCCTCATCCATTCGTCATTAAAAGCTTTGGAAAGGTATCTGTTTCCGCTGTCCGGTAAAACAATCAGAACGTTTTTGTTTTTATAATGGGCGCCCTGGATTTTGATCCACTTCATTGCACCTACTACTGCAGATCCACTTGAAATACCTGAGTAAATCCCCTCGTGAGTGAGGAGTTTTCGAGTCATCAGGAATGATTCTTTGTCTTCAACCTGAATCATGTCATCAATGACTGAGAAGTCATAGTTTTTAGGAATGAAGTCCTCTCCGATTCCTTCAATCTTATAGGTCTTTGGGGCAGTTTTGAGGTTTCCAGTTTTAAAGTAGTCGTAAACAATCGATCCTACCGGATCCACTGCTACGATTTTGCAAGAGGGTTTATGTTCTTTGAGGTACTTGCCCACGCCACAGATGGTTCCTCCTGTGCCTATGCCGGCGATAAATACGTCGATATCTGGCATTTGCCTTAAGATCTCGGGTCCTGTTCCATTGTAATGTGCTTCTCGGTTTGCTAAGTTGTCATATTGATTCATATAGATGGAGTTTGGGGTTTCTCGAGCTAATCTTCGAGAGACTTGATAATAGCTTCTAGGATCGTCAGGCTCCACCGAGGTAGGTGTAACTACGACGTGAGCTCCAAATGCACGCAGAGTTCGAATTTTTTCCATCGACATTTTGTCTGGAAGAACAAAGATGCACTGATAACCTTTAATCGCAGCAGCCATTGCTAGGCCCACGCCAGTATTTCCACTGGTACCTTCTACTATTGTTCCTCCAGGTTTGAGTAATCCTTTTCTTTCAGCATCTTCAATCAACCAGAGACCAATGCGATCTTTGATGGATCCGCCTGGGTTCATGAACTCTAGCTTAGCAAAAAAGTTGGCCTCGCTTTCTTGAACTACTTTGTTGAGTCTGACTATGGGTGTATTACCTATTGCTTTCAACACGTTATCGTAGATCATCTTATTTCATAGATAGACGATTTGATGAGAGAAGAATAGGATAAACTCAGTCGTATTTTTAGGATTTTCCATGACAAGGATTGTCTATGATCTTGCCAAAACACCTGACGTGCGTTATCAAAAAATTTCTGAATTGAACAAGATACTAGAAACTTTGTCGATTAGGCGATAATGAGAAGACAAAGATCAAAAACAAATAAGTAGGTACCTCATGGTTCGCATCTCTGGGAATCAAAAAAAGCTAGGCGTTGCACTATCACTCTTGGTCGGTTTACTCGTCGTTGGTGGAGTTTTCGCATACTTCCCAACTGCATCTAATCAAGGTTATGCTCCCGAGCAACCCATTCCCTTTAGTCATAAGCTTCACGCAGGTGATCACAAGATTGACTGTAAGTACTGTCACTCTAATGTAGAGGTCTCAAGACATGCTACTATTCCTGCAGTAAGTGTTTGTATGAACTGTCACTCTGTAGTGAAGACAGACAGTCCACATATTCAAAAGATTAGAAAAGCCTATTCTGAAGGCAAGCCCATTGAGTGGGTTAGGATTCACGAACTTCCTGATTACGTTTATTTCCCGCACAACCGGCACGTTGCAAAAGGAGTTTCATGTGAAACTTGTCACGGTGAAATCAGTAAAATGGAGCGTGTTGAGCAAAAAGGTGCGTTGACTATGGGTTGGTGTATGGAATGTCATCGTGGTCAGACAACTCCGCAAGATGTTCTCAAGAGGGTTTATCCTCATGAGAAGCACCCAAAAGGACCTGTGGCTCCGGTGAACTGTAATACTTGCCATAACTAAAGATAAGATTGATTTTTGCCTTTGATGCTGAAGAGAGAAAATATGGATAATCATCACGAAGAGCTTAATTTGGATACCTCAAAGACTGAGGGTTTTGTTCCACCCCGCCATTGGATTGGTCCAGAGGAGCTTGAAGCGAGTTTCTGGAGTAACCCGAAAGTTCAGGAAAAAAGAGGTCAAGAGTTTTATGAAAAGCCTCTTGAGTACCTGGATAAGTTAGATCAGGAAGGTAAAACGGGCTTAGCTCGTCGTGACTTTTTGACCATCATGGGTGCAAGTATGGCAATGGCAAGCTTTGCTTGCGCAAGACGCCCTGTGCATAAAATCATCCCTTATGTGGTCAAGCCTGAAGAAATAACTCCTGGTGTGGCTAATTGGTACGCATCAACCTGTCAGGAGTGTTCTGCCGGTTGTGGTATTTTAGTTAAAACTAGGGAAGGTAGACCTATTAAGATTGAAGGCAATCCTGAGCATCCATTGAATCGTGGTGCAATTTGTAGTCAGGGTCAGGCCTCTGTTTTAGGTCTCTATGATCCAGATCGATTAAAGGCTCCTATCCTTCGAAATCGTGTTGATGGCTTGCAAAGAGAAATTAGCTGGTCTGATGCCGACGCTACTTTACAAAAGAAGTTGAAAGAGGTTGCTTCCGGTGGGGGTAGAGTTAGAGTTCTTTCTGGTGAGATTCAAAGCGATGCTACTCGTCGATTAATTCGTGAGTTTTTGTCAGCGTTTAAGGCAGGGGTTCATGTTGAGTATGAGCCTCTTGCTCTAGAAGATCTCACCCAAGCACAGCTTCAGAGTTATGGAGCAGCAGTTGTTCCTCACTACCAGTTTGATGAAGCGAATTATGTTTTGTCCTTGGGAGCAGATTTTTTAGGGACTTGGAATTCTCCTGTTGAGCATACACAAGGCTGGTCTAAAGGTAGAAAACTTGAAGGACAAGTTGCTTCGCGTGCAAAATTGTCCAAAGTCGTATGTTTTGAGTCAATGATGAGTCTGACTGGCGCAAACTCAGATGAGAGATACCCAGTAAGACCTGGAGATGAGCTCAAGGTTGCTCTTGCTATCGCATGTGAATTGATTGTGAATCAGAAGAAGTCCCGTTTTGCAGGGGACTCTGTTGTTGTGGGTGCTTTGAGTGCTTACCAGCCTGAAAAAGTAGCTGCTGAACTTGGGCTTGAAGGCGGGGTATCCACACTGCGTAGGCTTGCAGAAGAGCTTTGGAATGCTAGGGGTAAGAGCTTAGTGGTTGCTGGCGGGATTTCCTCTCAGACTAAGGACTCCTTAGCCCTTCAAGTTGCAGCGAATTTGCTCAACTCCGCTTTAGAAAATGAAGGTAAAACTGTAGATGGCACAGTGAGCTATTCTCAAATGAGAAGTAGCTTTGCAGCTTTCACTCAGCTTTTAGCAGAGATGAAGGCCGGACAAGTAGATGCTTTAATTGTGTATCAGTCCAATCCAGCATACACATTGCCTGAGTCTGTTTTAGGTCTAGCTGAGGCCTTTAAAAAGGTTCCTCTTGTGATTATGGTCGCAGATCGTTTTCATGAGACAGCATCTTATGCAGATTATATTTTGCCAGATCACCATGCTTTAGAGAGCTGGGGTGATGCAAGTCCACGCAAGGGTGTATATACTTTACAGCAGCCTACTTTGGCTCCTATTCATGGAACTCGAGGGTTTCAAGATACTCTATTGAGTTGGAGAAAAGCAGGTCTAGTGGTGAGTGGCTTGGCTTCTCGTGTTCAGGATTGGCATGAATATTTGCAATCCCACTGGAAAGAGACCGTATATAGAGAGTCCAGTGCAGCCGGTACATTTGAACAATTTTGGGATGGAGCTCTGCGTACGGGCGTGATTCAAGTTCGTTCATCTCAAAAGGCTTCATCTCGTACTTTCAAGACCAGCTCGTTAAGTGTTCTTCCAAAATACACTCCTGTAGGTAAAGAAGAGATTTATTTGGCTCTTTACGCTAAGGTTTCCATGCAAGATGGCAGAAATGCAAATAATGCGTGGCTGCAGGAAATGCCAGATCCAATTTCCTCGATTACTTGGGATAATTACTTGAATGTTGCTCCTTCTACTGCAAAGAAGTTGGGAGTCAAAGAAGATGACGTAGTTGAGTTGAAGTCGGGCAGTGTGAGTGTACAGCTTCCTGTTCATGTTCAGCCCGGTTTATCTTCTCAGGTGGTGTGCGCAGCTGTGGGCTATGGACGCCGAGCTGTGGGTAAGGTAGGAAATCAAGCAGGGGTAGATGTTTTTCCTTTGGTTCAAAAAGAAGGAGAAAAGTTAGTTTATTCCGGTCAGCCTGTAACGATTAAGAAGACTGGAAAATTCTATCGTCTAGCTGCTACTCAGTGGCATACAGCAACAGAAAATCGTCCTATCATTAATGATATTACTTTGGCTCAGTTCCGCAAAGATCCTGGAGCAGTTGCTCATGTAGATCCGCACTTGAAGTTAGAGACAGTCCCTTCTCTTTGGCCAGCCCATGAGTATAAAGGCTATCGTTGGGGTATGGGAATTGATCTCAATAGTTGTACAGGATGTGGAGCTTGCATGGTGGCATGTCAGGCTGAAAATAACGTTCCTGTCGTGGGTAGAGATCAAGTTCGAGTTTCTCGTCAGATGCACTGGCTGAGAATTGATCGTTATTACTCTGGAACACCAGAGAATCCAGATGTGATTTTCCAACCTATGTTGTGTCAGCACTGTGAGAATGCCCCATGCGAAACAGTGTGTCCAGTTTTGGCTACGGTTCATGACGATGAGGGCTTGAATGTTCAGGTCTATAATCGTTGTGTAGGAACTCGTTATTGTCAAAATAACTGCCCTTACAAAGTCAGAAGATTTAACTTCTTTGATCACTGGAAATCTTATGAAGGACCTATGAATATGGTCTGGAATCCTGATGTGACTGTAAGAAGTCGCGGGATTATGGAGAAGTGCACATTTTGCGTTCAGCGCATTCGTGATGCAAAAGAGCATGCTAAGGACGCTGGAGAGCGCGTAAAAGATGGCGCATTTCAGACAGCATGTCAGCAAACTTGTCCATCAAATGCGATTGTTTTCGGAGATCTTAATGATCCTGAGAGTCGTGTGGCAAAAATGGCTAAGACCCCTCAGGCTTTCCGAGTGCTTGAAGTATTGAATACTCGTCCAGCAATTTCTTACACCAGTAAAGTAAGGAATAAGCCTGAAGGCTCCCACAAGGGAAGTCATGTTGGGCATGGATAAAATAGCGAGATTTAAATGACCTGCTTAATTAGGAAAGGTAAATAAATTCATGGCGACCCCCACTGAATTCATGACTTATACTCCAGAGCCTCTCGTTACGGGTGGTAAGACTCTGGCAGATGTCAATAACGACATTTCAGCACCTTTAGAGCGTTTCCCTACAAAGAAGTGGTGGATTTGTTTTATTACTGCAATTTTAGCTTTCTTGTTGGGAGCTAGTCTTGCTGCAGAAATGTTCATGAAAGGCTTAGGAGTTCTAGGTCTGAATCAACCCAATGGATGGGGTGTGTTCATCGTGAACTTCGTGTTCTGGGTAGGGATTGGGCATGCAGGAACTCTAATTTCAGCCATTTTGTTCCTATTCAGACAGAAGTGGAGAACTGCAATTAATCGATCTGCAGAAGCAATGACGATTTTTGCTGTGATGACCGCGCTCTTATTTCCGGTCATTCACACGGGACGTCCGTGGTATGCTGCATTCTGGTTATTGCCGTATCCTAATCAAAGACATCTATGGGTGAACTTTAGGTCTCCATTGTTGTGGGACGTGTTCGCTGTAGGAACCTACTTTACTATTTCTTTAGTGTTCTGGTTTGTGGGATTGATTCCAGATATTGCATCTGTGAGAGATCGTTCCAAGCACCCTGTGCGTAAATTTATCTATACCATTTTATCAATGGGTTGGAGAGGGTCTAATAAGAATTGGAGTCACTACGAAATTACGTATATGATTCTCGCAGGTCTTTCGACTCCACTGGTTCTCTCAGTGCACAGTGTGGTTTCTTTTGACTTCGCAACTTCTCTCTTGCCAGGCTGGCATACTACAATTTTCCCACCATACTTCGTTGCAGGAGCTATTTTTTCAGGCTTCGCAATGGTGGTTACCCTTCTCGTGATCGCAAGAGAAATGTTCAATTTGAAGAATTACATTACTCTGGGGCATCTGGAGAAGATGAATAAGATCATCATGGCTACAGGCTTGATGGTCGGATATGCCTACTCTTGTGAGTTCTTTATTGCCTGGTACAGTGGCAGCCCATTTGAGCGATTTGCATTTATCAACAGAGCATTTGGTCCTTATTGGTGGGCCTATTGGATCATGGCTAGCTGTAACGTCATTATCCCGCAGGTATTCTGGTTTAAGAAGGCTCGAACTAGCATTCCAATCATGTTTGTCGTGTCTTTGTTCGTGAATATTGGAATGTGGTTTGAGCGTTTTGTGATCGTAGTCACTTCATTGCATCGCGATTACTTGCCTTCAAGTTGGAAGTACTATGTTCCAACATTCTATGATTGGGGAATTACAATAGGCAGCTTTGGTTGGTTCTTCATCTGGTTCTTGCTCTTCTGTAGAGTACTCCCGGTCATTGCAATGGCTGAGGTGAAGAGTGTGATGAATGACCATTCGCATGGTGTTGATACTCACGGTGGAAATTCATCCAAGGAGGCTCATGCTCATGAGTAATCATGTTGAAACAAAACAATTAGCGGGTGTTTTAGGTTACTTTGATCATGATCATGCATTGATTAAAGCTATGACCCAGGTGAAAGAGTCAAAAAAATTTAAGCACTATGATGCTTTTACTCCATATCCTGTTCATGGTTTGGACGCAGCTCAAGGACTCGATCGGTCCCCACTACCTTTCGTAACTTTTGCAGCAGGTATGACAGGTTGCACTCTGGGTTTCTTACTCCAGTACTGGACCTCTGTTGTAGATTGGCCACTGATTGTGGGGGGAAAGCCATTTAACTCTTGGCCTGCATTTGTGCCGGTGATGTTTGAGTGTACGATTCTTTTTGCGGGGCTTGCAACGGTAGGCGCGATGTTTTTAATCAATGGTTTGCCTAATCATAAGAAGAAAATCTTTGATCCTAAGTTAACCCAGGATCGTTTTGCGATCTTGATTGAAGCTCCTTCACACAAAGAAGATGAGAGTTTTAACGAGTCTAAAGCAGCAGAGTTCTTGAAGTCGATTGGCGCCAAGGATGTGAAAAGTGTTTATGCTGAGGGATGGTTTTGATCATGCTCAATAAATATTGCAGCCCTTTGTTGGTATTCATTACGCTTGTTATGGGGATGATCTTCAGTGGTTGTCGACATGAAAAGCCAAATACAATTTATATGCCGGATATGGTTTATAGTCCTGCAATGAAAGCCCAGGAAGAAGGGGCTGATCGTTTACCTGTGGTTGGAACTCTTCCTAGAGATTTTAATCCGTATCCGTACAGGAATGATCCCAACGCAGCAGCGATACGTTTGAAGAACCCTCTTCCACGGACTGAGGCAGTTTTAAAACGTGGACAGTATGTATTTAATATTTACTGCTCAGTTTGTCATGGAAAGCAAGGATTGGGTGATGGGAGCATTGTTCCAAAGTTTCCTCGTCCTCCATCGCTTCAATCTGACAAGGTTCGTAATTGGTCTGATGGAAGTATTTTTCACGTGATTACTATGGGTCAGAACCTGATGCCGAGTTATGCGTCTCAAGTTAGAGAAGCTGATCGATGGGCTTTGATTCATTATATTAGAGTCCTTCAGCGATCTCAGAATCCTTCAGCAGAAGACTTGAAAATTTTAGAGCAGGAGTCCAAGTGATTTATGGGTAATGTCAAAACAATTCAAAATCCGGGTAACTTTGAGATTTCTAAGAACCTCAAGACGCTCTTGCTCGTATTCTGTGGCGTGGGTTTGGTGACTTTTTTGGTGGGTTTGAAGCTTGATTCAACTCGCACTTGGGTCTCCTTTTTGATGAATCATTTTTATTTTTTGAGTCTCGCACTGGGAGGGATTTTCTTTGCTTCAATTCAGTGGCTGACTGGGGCAATGTGGAGTGCTCCTATTCGTCGTTTAAGTGAGTCTCTAGCCTCTTATCTCCCTATCGTACTGCTGACTTTCTTAGTGTTATACTTTGGTATCTCAGATCTCTATATTTGGAGTCACGAAAGCCACGTGAAGGGTGATTTGATTTTAGAGGGTAAGTCAGGCTATTTGAGTGTAGGTTTTTTCATGGTTCGCAATGCTCTGGCAATTTTGGTCTGGATTGCATTTGCAGCTAAGATGATTCGCAACTCTCTCCAGCAAGATCAGTCTAGAGATTATGCATTGACTGAGAAGAATCGCGTTCTCTCTCCATTGTTTTTGATCCTGTTTGGTGTTCTTTTTACCATGGGGAGCTTTGACTTAATCATGTCTTTGGATCCTCATTGGTTTAGCACTATTTTCGGGATTTATTGTTTTGCAGGTCTTTTTTACTCTACTCTAGCTACCCTATGTTTGATGACTTTGTATTTGAAGTCTAAAGGGAAGCTTGAAGGTATTGTGAATGATAATCATATTCATGATTTGGGCAAGTTCATGTTTGCCTTCACAGTATTTTGGGCATACATCGGATTTTCTCAGTTCATGTTGATCTGGTATGCAAACCTTCCTGAGGAAACAGGATATTATATTACCCGCTTTGATGCGGGCTGGTTTAAGATTTCAGTCTTCTTACTTTTGGGTAAGTTTATCCTTCCTTTCGTTCTGCTTTTGCCTCGAGGAGCAAAGAGAAATCCAAAGATTCTCACTTATGTAGGCATCTTCATGTTGCTTGCCCAATGGATTGATATGATGTGGATGGTACAGCCTGAGTTTTATAAGGATGGTCCGGTGTTCGGTTTAACCGAAATTGGAGTGACTTTGGGGTTCTTAGGTATGTTCGGTCTATCTGTGTCTCGATTCTTAGCAAAGAATAATATTGTTGCTATTGGTGATCCTAGACTTGAAGAGTCTGTTTATCATCACCATCAGTAAATTAAGAGGAGTTGAGTAGTTAGTTTTGATTAATAAAAGAGGCCCCGAGCTTTTCAGAGTTCAGAGACTCTAAAGTTTGGGGTTTTTTTGTACAGAGATAGAAAGTCAAGATTTGGGGCTTTGTGAATCATCATGTTTAATGCACTGAGAAAAAGTCTTGACAAGTCATGCCAAAAATAATTAGTAGGGTGCTCTAAACTTCATGGAATAGGAGTTTAGATTCTAAATCAATAATAGTGTGGGGATAATAAATGATCAAGAAATCTATGTATGCCAGGGCTTTGTTCTTGGGTGGTGCTGCTTTATTCTGTTTCACCGGATGTGAGCCCATCCCCGGTAAACCACTTACTGAAGCTCAAAAAAGAGTAGATATGGAGTGGCTCTTTAATCAATTTGATGCCAACTATGCTCCTCTTGATTACAAAAGCGCAAGATATGGATTTGACTATGAGGCGCTAAAAACAGCCTATCTCGATAAGGCAAAGGCCACTACATCAAACGATGAGTTTTTTATGGTGATGCATGAGTTTGTTGCTAATTTTAAAGACGCTCATACTTCAGCCTCTCTTCATTATGGAAATCTTCCCAAGCGAGCTCAGATCGCTTATTTAGGGTTTAATGGAAAGAGAAAGGGCAATTCCTTAGTAGTTACTGAGATTCTTCCTACTTATGATCTAGCTAAGTCGGGTTACCCCATTCGAAAAGGTGACGAGATCGTCGCAGTCAATGGTAAGCCTCTTCCTGAATTTATCGCTGAGAATCTTCTCGCCTATGAAAATTTGGGTCATGATGAGGCAAACCTGACAGTTCATATGAATCGAATTTTCAATCGAGTTTCTACATCGGATCCAATTCCTACTGAGAGGAACATGACTCTGACCATTGGGAAGCGTGCTCTGACTGATGAGGAGAGAGCTGCAGGGAAGGATCGGTTGGGGTTTGAACTTCCTCCTTTTGTGAAGAAGACAGTTCATCTGGATGTTACTCTCCCTTGGGTAGTCAGAGATCTATATGATTTTAAGATTGATATGAAGATGGCAGCCGCTGGAGGACCGGCAAAGGCTGCAATGCCTGGAGCCATGTCCCAGGCTTTCGCTTCTGCAGCTATGGGTTTTGGTCCAAGTTTAGGCGGAGGTGGAGCTAGTGCTGCTTCTGGCGGTGGATTTGGTGGGGGTGTGTTTACAGGGTTATTTGGTGGCGGGTTTGCTTCGTTTTCGAGTTCAAGTGCTGCTGCGGCTGCTGAAGTGTTTGAGGCTGCAGGTGTGCCAGATGGGATTTTACAAATCTCTACAGCTTCTGCATCAGGTTTGACTCACTTTTTTGGATTGCAAGGATTTGATGGGAGCATTCAAACAGCGAGCTCAGTTCTCAAGCGTTTTCAAGGGCAGTGGAAGGGATTTGGTTATCTAGATACATTTTACTTTCCTAATAATGTTCAGAGCTGGACAACTGAGATCCCTGTGGATGCAACAGGTGCGCCCGCATTTGCTGGTATAAGTCCGTTGAGATTGCTTAGAAAAACTCGTTACGTCCCGGCTTCTGCCTACTTTGTGACTCCGGATGATGCAACCTATCCAACATATATTACAGAAGAGGACCTTCATAATCAAGCGGGAGAACCTGGCTACGGTAAAAGGCTAGTGGCTACGATGTATCTCAATACTTTCTCTCCTGCTGCTTCTGAAAAGAAGGTGATTACGGAGTTCAATAAAACGTTAGAGACTCTGCAATTTCTTGGAGTGAAAGATCTAGTGATTGATCTGGTAAATAACGGGGGAGGTTCTCTATCCTTGGGAATGAGACTAGCGCAGGCGCTTTCTCCAGAGAAAGTCACTATGCCTAATATTCAGCTTCGTCTGAATCAAAATTGGTTAGATGAATTTGAAGAGCTCAGTGTGAGTGCTGCCACTGATTCAGAGAGAGTCCTTGCTAAGGAAGTTTCAGATCAGTTAAAGGCAGATTTTGCTGCGGGCAAGAGGTTGTCTACACCTCTAAGCACAGAGTCACTGATTCCATTTAAGCTGCAAGCCAATGATAGCTTAAGAAAAAACTTCAGAGTTGTTCTGATGGTGAACGAAATGTGTGCGTCCATGTGTGATATTTTTAGTGCAATCATGCAGGATAATCACATGGCTAGAATCATTGGTTCAAGAACAATGGGAGCAGGGGGTAACGTCGTTTCATACCGTAGTGCTCCAAACAGTCACTTAGTGATTCGTCAGACAGAGTCTCTCTTGGTGCGATCCAACCCTGAGGAAAGTTTGATTGAAAATCTGGGTGTGACGCCAGATATTGAATCAGATACTTCTGAAATGTCAGAGACGAAATATCGACAGCTACGAGAAGAAGCAATTGATGTGCTCACTCTCGTGAAAGAGCGAAGAGCTTCGGCTAGTGCTGCCGCTGGTGGGGGTCACTCCCGTAAGAAGGCAAGAATCGTTCGAGCACGTGATTAGTGATCCAAGAGGAATGAAAACTATTTTGAGTTCACTCTAGGTTCGAGGGGGAGTTTTGCGACTCCCCCTTTCTCATTTTTTTAAGATGAGAATTTTGAGAAACGGAGATCAGTTTTAGCTCTTGGCTATCGGGTCAGATGAGGAATGGGTAAATAGATGCTCCATAAATCAAGGGCAGCAGCACCTAGGAAAACAACCAAGCTGAAGTTGACCCAAAGAAAAAATCTTAACCAAAGCTTACCTTCCGGGTTTTTAGCAAACCTTAAGAGCTCTAATGCTACCTTAGATCCCATGAGAAGGGTGGGTACTAAGTAGATCCATCTCACCTTAAGAAACAAAGGGGCAATGAGTGCCAGTCCCAAATAAGCAACGCACCAAATTCCAATTTGTTTTAGGGTCACCAGAGGGCCGTGCTTAATGGGAAGGACGGGGAATCCACCTTTTTGATAGTCTTCCTGATACCTCAATGCCAATGCCCAGAAGTGAGGCATCTGCCAAAAAAATAAGATGAAAAAGAGGTAGATCCCTCCAGGGTGAAAAAGGTCCTGAGTGGCTGCTAGATGGCCCATGAGAATAGGCAAAGCTCCAGGAATTGCCCCGGGAACAGCTGCGTAAGCCCATTTTCTCTTCCACCAAAGAGTGTACAGGCCGTTATAGGAGATTAGGGCAAGTCCACCCAAAGCAAAAAGTATAATATCCAAGTAGGCTAAAAGAGAGAGCCCCGCTAGGAGGCTTGCGAGGGTGAATAAGATCGCTACAGGAAGAGATAACGTGCCAGAGGGAAGTGGGCGTTGCGCGGTGCGCGGCATCTGGGCATCAATGTCTCGCTCTTGAATCTGATTTAGAGCAGAGGAACCTGATGCTAGAAAGAGAACTCCAATGAGAGTGAGCGCCATTCGCTTGATTTGAAAATCGGTTTCTCCAGGTTGTCCAATCAGATAGCCTGCAAAGACGCTAATTAAAACCAGGGTTACAATTCCTGATTTTGAAAGTTCTTTAATTGCCTTGAGCTGGGATTTGCGTGAGTTCATACTCAGTTCTCAGATTGAGCGAGCCTCTCCCGCCGAGTTTGGCCTGGAAGAGCCCCTGATCGAATAGCCACATAGAGGAGTAGTCCCCACAGTGTATAGCCAATTGCGGAATGAAGGAGGCGTGAGCCTGGATCAAGTTGACTCATGATGACGCCTACACCTAAGAGGATTTGAGCCATACTAAGTCCAAAAAGATTTCTAGCTGGGCCTGCAATTTCAGGAGTGCTTCTTGCTGTCAGCAAGGCAATGTGCCCAAAGAGTCCTATCAATAAAGTTCCCCAGGCACGGTGAGCAAAGGCTATTCCATTGAGGAGATTTAAAGGGGATGGGAAAAAGCTTGAATCGGTACATCCGGGAATAGAAGGACACGCTATGCCAGCATGGATCTGAGAGGATGCAAATCCCAATGAGTATTGCACAAGCAAGGCAATCAATCCTACGCGAGTGAGGCGAATGAGCTTGGGGGGAACTCCTGTTAAGATGACCTCATCGAAAGTCTGTTCGCAGCCCGAATAAATGAGAAGGCTCCATACAGCAAGAGCTAAACCTAAGCCAATCCACGCATAAGAGGGAGAAATTGAACTGAGGTATGGGGTCCATCGATGTGAATTAATGATGAGGAAAAAATTTAAACCTACTAAAAACCACGAAATGGCTCGCATACGCATCTCTGTAGCATTTTCTGAAGTCTGGTTCGAGCTTATTCTTGACTTGAATGGCACCAAAAACTATAACCGGATAAATCCCTAGTTTAAAGTTAAGTATTCAATAAAGAAGAGGATGACGTGAGAGGTGTAAATAGGAATAGCTCGTGTTTCAAAAAGTTTGGCTCAAAAAGTCAACTTGGAGCTTTCTGTACCCTGATATTATTCTCATTTTGTTTTCTATTTTCCAGCCTTTTGGTGATGTTCTCCCCATCTTTTGCAGCTCAAATCCCAGATCAATTAAAGGATGTAGGTGTAGTTGAGAAGCTAGGTTCACCTATTCAGCTTAAAGAGTTTAATTTTAAGGATGAACAGGGGAACTCAGTACCCTTAGAACACTACTTTCAGAGAGGCGTTCCTGTTTTGCTGACTCTCATCTATTATGAGTGCCCCAACCTTTGCAACTTCATGCTCAATGGGTTGGTTCAGTCGCTCAAAGATTTCTCCTGGACGCCTGGGGAAGAATTTGAAATTGTAACGATTAGTATCAATCCGAATGAAACCCCTGAGTTAGCGCGAGCAAAGAAGGAATCCTATTTTAAAATATATCAGAGACCTAAAGCTGCTCAAGGCTGGCACTTTTTAACTGGGAGTGAAGATCAGATTAAGAAACTTGCAGATCAAGTAGGTTTTAGGTATCGCTATGAGCCTACTGAGAAGCAATATGCGCACGGCGCAGTTGTTCCAGTATTGACTCCTGAGGGAAAGATATCTCGATACTTGTATGGGATTGAGTATGCTCATCAAGATCTTCGGCTTGCTCTTTTAGAAGCTTCTCAAGGAAAGATCGGAACGGTGGTAGATCGGATCCTGCTTTTTTGTTATAGGTATGATCCTCTAACTCGAAAATATTCAGTCTATCTGACAAAGCTCATGCAGATCGGATGTGGTGCTACGGCTTTGGTCATGGGTGCTTATTTATTTACTTTTTGGCGTAGACAAAGAAAAGGAGCCTAATTCGAATGTTTAACGAGGCTTTTGCAAGCAGTATCCCTCTTCAAGGAACGGAAATCGCCGCTCGATGGGATGGCTTATATAGTTTTTTAGTATGGTTGAGTGTGTTTTTTTTCATTCTTGTGGTCGGAGGTATGCTTTATTTTATCGTAGCTTACCGTCATCAACCTAATAAGAAGACTAAATACATCACGGGGAATCACCTTCTTGAGGGGATTTGGATCGCAATTCCCACTCTTTTGCTTTTAGTGATCTTTGGTTGGGGTTACTCTATTTACCACTCTATGACTCAACCTCCTGCAGATGCAATGGAAGTTCGTGTGATTGGTAAACAGTGGATGTGGACCTTTCAATATGAAGATGGCAGGACATCAGTAGGGGAGTTGTTTGTTCCAGTGAACCAACCTGTGAAGTTAGTTATGACTTCTGAAGATGTACTTCATAGCTTTTTCGTTCCAAACTTTCGTGTGAAGCAAGATGTCGTGCCTGGCATGTATACTAGTGTCTGGTTCACAGCAACAGTTCCTGGAAAGCATCAGGTCTTTTGTACTGAGTACTGTGGCACATCTCATTCCGAGATGTTAGCTCAAGTTGTAGCTTTAGATGAGACTCAGTGGAAGAATTGGCAGAGGAATAAGCCTATTGGTGATATTCCTGTGGCTGGCTCTGAAGTCAGTGTGCTTTCAGGTGAGACTTCTCAATCAAAGGTGCAAACTAAAGCTCAGGCTCCTGCAACAGAGAGCTCTTTGGTTGATCAAGGTAAATTAGTTTATCAAAATAAGGGATGTATGGCGTGCCATTCAACGGATGGCTCTAGGAAAGTTGGACCTACCTTAGCTAAGCTCTACGGAAGTAAGGTTGAGCTTGTAGATGGCAGGACAGTAACTGCGGATGAGAATTTTATTCGCAAGCACATTGAAGAACCAAATTCAGCTACCGTGAAGGGCTACAGTCCTGTGATGCCAACATTCAAGGGTCTGATTAGCGAAACTGAAATGAATGCGCTCATCGCGTTTATTAAGAGCCTAAAGTAATCAGGGCAGATACTAGGGATTGAAGGAGAATTAAAAATATGGCTTATCCATCGGCAGCAACGCATACCGGAGATAACTATCTAAATCACTCTAAAGGGCTGATGTCCTGGCTAAAGACTCTTGACCACAAGCGCATTGGGTTGATGTATTTGTTCACGGTGCTTGCGTTTTTCTTGATTGGCGGGATCTTTGCTCTCATCATTCGATTAGAGTTATTTAAGATGGGCGGATCTCATCTGATTGATGCAAACACCTATAACAAGATGTTTACATATCATGGCGCAATCATGGTATTCCTCGTGATTATTCCGGCCATTCCTGGTGCTTTGGGTAACTTCATTCTACCGGTTTTAGTGGGTGCTAAGGATGTTGCCTTTCCTCGTTTGAATCTGGCGTCCTATTATATTTTTGTAATGGGAGCGATCTTTGCTGTAGCCGCACTTTTTCTAAGAGGAGCTGATACAGGCTGGACATTCTACACGCCATATTCGATTAGAACAAATACAACAGTGATTTTAGTTCTTACAGGGGCCTTCATTGCTGGATTTTCTTCTATTCTCACCGGGCTGAATTTTATTGTTACGGTTCATAAATTAAGAGCACCTGGTCTTACATGGGCTAGGCTGCCACTGTTTATTTGGGCTATCTACGCGACGAGTATCATTCAAGTTCTGGCTACTCCAGTTTTAGCAATTACTCTATTGCTTCTGATTATGGAGCGAGTATTGGGGATTGGAATTTTTGATCCTAAGTTGGGTGGTGACCCAGTCTTGTTTCAGCATTTTTTCTGGTTTTACTCACATCCTGCTGTTTACATCATGATTTTACCTGCAATGGGTGTGATTTCAGAGGTGATCCCAGTATTCTCTCGTAAACCTATTTTTGGTTACAAGGCTATTGCTTATTCTTCATTCGGTATTGCACTCATTGCATTCATCGTCTGGGGACATCACATGTTTGTGAGCGGTCAATCAGAGTTTGCAAATTTCGTATTTTCACTTCTGACCATGTTTGTAGCTGTGCCTACAGGCGTTAAGGTATTCAGTTGGGTAGGTACTATGTTTAAGGGCTCTATTCACTTTAATGCCCCAATGCTTTATGCATTTGGGTTTTTGGAGCTCTTCATGATTGGTGGTCTAACTGGAGTTTTCTTGGCGACTTTAGCAATCAATGTGCACATGACGGACACTTACTTTGTTGTGGCTCACTTCCACTATGTGATGGTGGGAGGAACACTCATGGGTCTGATGGCTGGAATTCACTATTGGTTTCCTAAAATGTTCGGGCGTATGTACTCTGAAAAAGCGGCTCAGATTGCATTCTGGCTCATTATTATTGGGTTTAATGTTACTTTCTTCCCTCAATTCATTCTAGGTGCTCAAGGCATGCCAAGACGTTATTGGACCTATATCCCTGAGTTTACGACCTTGAATAGAATTTCTACGGTTGGATCATGGCTGATTGCAGCTGGATTTGTCTATGCCGCGGTTTATCTTTATAAGGGAATGAAGAGAGGAAAACTCGCTCCTGCAAATCCTTGGAATGGGTTAACTCTTGAGTGGCAGACGCCATCTCCTCCTCCTCACGAGAATTTTCATGAGACTCCAGTCGTGACTTCATGGCCATATGACTATTTGCCTGAAAATACGACCATGATTGGAAATTCATAAGGGTAAGCATCAACTTTAAGGAGACATTCATGTCGAATTTAGAAACTGGAGTACATCATCATGCTCATCACTTTGCGAGTGCTGATGATGAGTTTGAAGCATCAAAACAAGGGATGTGGATTTTTCTAGTGACCGAAGTCCTCATGTTCGGAGGTTTATTTGTAGCCTACGGAATTTTTAGAGGTCTTTATCCAGAGATGTTCCATGCAGCTCACAAATTCTTAGCGGTGAAGATGGGAGCATTGAACACGGTTGTTCTGATTTCAAGTAGCTTGACTATGGCATTGGCGGTCAGTTCCACCCAAAAAGGGGATAGAAAGAAAGCCGTATTATTTCTAATTACCACTTTTGTTCTTGCCTGTTGCTTTCTCGTAGTGAAGTACTTTGAGTACTCTCATAAGTTTCATGATGGTTTGCTCCCTGGTCAGTTCTTTCATAATGAAGAGTTGAAGGATCCAAAGGCTCCTCTATTTTTCTCCCTATATTTCATGATGACAGGACTTCATGGGGTTCACGTACTTATTGGAATGGGAGTCATTGCTTGGGTGCTTCGACGAACCGTAAAAGGGGAATTTGGACCACAGTTTTATACCCCTGTAGAGCTGGTAGGTTTTTACTGGCACTTTGTTGATTTGGTTTGGATTTATCTCTTTCCGCTTCTTTACTTGGTAGGTTAACTATGGAACCTCATACTGAAAAACATCATCATCATATCTTGCCCACAAAGGTAGCTCTAGGCATAGGAGGAACACTCCTCTTCTTGACTTTTGTTACGGTATGGATTGCAGGCTTCGATTTGGGCCCTTTGAATTTTACAGTAGCTATGATTGTAGCTACCATTAAGGCTCTTCTTGTTGCTCTATTTTTCATGAATTTATATTATGATCGAAAAGAGAACGCTGTTATTTTTGCAGCTTCGTTCTTATTTTTGATCATTTTTATCGTTTTGACTGCCACAGACCTCTTTTTTAGAGGTGATGTGTATGTGAAGGGCCCCTTGATGGCTGCAGCGCCTTCGAGCGGATCAAAACTGAAAAAGCCGTGGATTGCTACTCCTGAACTAGTGGCTAAGGGTAAACAATTATTCCAGCAACAATGTGTATCTTGTCACGGAGTTGAGGGAAAAGGTGATGGACCTGCCGCTTCAGCATTGAATCCCCGTCCAAGAAACTTTCATGTGAGTGAGGGTTGGAAGAATGGCCGTAAGGTGAGCATGATCTTTAAGACCCTTAAAGAAGGAATTCCTGGTTCATCAATGGCTTCATATGCAACACTTCACATTGATGATCGCTGGGCACTGGTTCATTATGTAGGCTCTCTCAATTCGGATTCAGTTCCTGTCGACTCTGCTGATGACTTCAAAAAAGTAGGTGTTGATATCACACAAGAGTCAGGTGGAGCGACTGAGGTTGCTACTATTCCTCTTGATTTTGCAATGGAGCGCGTAGCTGTCGAAGAGCCAAAGGTAATTACGCAGGCGCATGAGTATACCTTTGCTGAAGGTTATGTGCCAAGACCCGAGGGAACGGCTGGCATGGGTTCACAGATCTACCAGGTCAGCTGTGCTCAGTGCCATGGAGATAAAGCCCAGGGTGGCGTTAAGGTGAAGAAGCTTGGCGGCTTTACTCATGCATATGTGACTACTCTTCCACTTAGTTCTGAGCGTGAGGGCATGAAATCTCAAGACGCTTTTAATCAAGTTGTGATTCAGGGATTACCTGGTCATCTTATGCCGGGTAACGGGCAGTTGAGTAGTGCTGAGCTTCGTGAGCTTTATCAGTTTATTCGCTCGGTGAATGTTAAGTAAATGAGATTTAGGTTTTCACATTTGATGTGAGTCCTAAAATAGTTCTTAAGGCGACTGATACCTAAAAGTTCAGTCGCCTTTTTTATTTTTCTAGTCTCTATTGGTCTCGGTGTTTGTTGTATTTCTGAAAGCTTATTTATTTGATTGAGAGTGTGTGCACAAGAAATGCATGGTTATCTCATTTAAGAAACTTTAATGATGAGGATACCTTTGTACTGAGCTAGTTATTTCAGTTTTTACCTTTAATTATTTTATTGATGTTGTTGTATGTGGGGGAGGAATATGAATTTAGATGTATATACTGCTCAAGTTGCTGCTTATTCTATGTTTATAGGGGCGCTGGTCAGTGCTGTTCTCCTAATTACGGTCTTTCTTCTTTACCAGGGATTTCGTTCTGCGGAAAAGGAAGAGCAAGCTCAATTGAGTATTCGCCAGAAAGCCCAGCTACAGATCGTGGGGGCTAAAGGCCGGTCTTCTCTTGATGAGGGGGATAAGAGTAAACAAAAAGCAGCATGATCATAGTAGTTTGTTTAGATCTTGAATTGTATACAGATCATTTAAAATCAGCATCATTTATCAGATCATAGTCTGTTAGATTGGTCACATAGGTGAATGAAAATAAATCACCTAAAGTATTTGTTTTCAAGTTGATCAACAGAAGCTTGAGCGTTCTGATGTTTTTTGATGACCCAAAAAGCTACAAAAGCTCCGAAGAATATCCCACAGATAACGTCAGTTAGAAAATGGCGTGCGGCCATGATTCTTAAGTATCCAGTTGAAAAGATGAGGGCCTCTCCGATTGCGCCATACAAAATAAGCAAGAAGAGTGGGGCTCCTCTTGTGAGGAGAATCAAAAATCCTGCAGTAATTATTGCTGAGCTGAAGCTAGTATGGCCTGAGTAGAAAGATACATAATGAGATGGATTAGCTCCATGCCCACTTGGATCATCATAAACGAAAGGTCTAGGGCGATGAGTGAAGTGATGAGAGATCTCAGTGCTTAATCCATTCCAAACGGTGACCTCAGTGAGAAGAACCAGGTCAGTGACCCATATCGAGACTAATGCGAGGGGGGATATCTTGCCTAAAATCGCTTGCGATGCACTCCAAAGCAGAGGTACTGAAAACGCAACGAGACCAGAGCTATTTTGAGTAGTGTAAGATAAGTGATCTGCGCCATCTACTTGGATCCCTAAAGAGAGCCTATCGGCGGGGTTGATAGACTCCTGAGTGCAAAGGGCGGGTTCCTTGCCGCAATATGCGCTGAGGAAAGTGGGTCTTGAAACTGCCAACCAGCCCCAGATTAAGCTGGGGAGAAGAATGAGTAAAAAATCTTTTCTGGTGACCTTAAATGGGCCAGATGAGGCGGCTATTTTTTTAAAAATGCTCTTCATTTTATGATCTTAACACGCTACTAAGAAGTTCATTAAATAAATTAAAGGAGATTTTTATGACAAAAACCCTCAAAGTTGGCTCTTTAGCTCCTGAATTCAAGGCAAATTCCTACGTTGCTGGAGAATTTAAGGAAGTAAATCTTAAGGATTTTCAAGGTAAATGGGTGTGCTTGTTTTTCTATCCACTCGATTTCACCTTTGTGTGCCCAACAGAAATTCGTTCTTTTGCAGCTACACACGCACAGTTTAAAGAGTTAAACTGTGAAGTTGTGGGTTGCAGTACGGATAGTGTGTACTCTCACAAGGCTTGGTTTGAGCGGGATTTGAAGGAAGTGAAGTTTCCGATTCTTGCTGATACCGCTCATACAGTGAGCCGTGATTATGGCGTCCTGATCGAAGAGCAAGGTATTGCATTGCGAGGTACATTCCTGATTGATCCTAAGGGTGTGCTGCAGTGGATGTCAGTGAATGCTTTAGGTACTGGGCGTTCAGTTGAGGAGGTATTGAGAACTTTGCAAGCACTCAATACAGGCGCACTTTGTCCTGCAGAGTGGAAACCAGGTAAGCCAACACTTTAAGTGTAAAAGGCCTATTAAAATTAAATTAGACTAATCGCTACCTCAGAGTCAAAAGTGAATTCAAAACTTTAAAAATTGAGGTGAGAGAAAATAAAAAAAGGGTTCAGCTCTGTGAGGAGTTGAACCCTTTTTAATTCTCACTGGTAAGTAATCTGATTAGTGTAGACGCTCTGCTCTGGGTTGAACGTGGTCTCTTCTTTTGTGCTGTTGTCCTGAATTCTTAGAAGAGAAGCGATCTCGTTGAGGGCGGCCCTTAAAACCCTTCTTTTTCGGTTTTGAATCATGCTTTCTTGGGAAAGAAGATGAATTTTCATGACGAGAGAAGTTCTCAGGTTTGCCTGGAAGCTCAGGCATTACGGATCCGCTCTTCTTTAGATGTCTACAGATTTGTCTCCAAGCCGAGTGATCTTCAGGAGTGATTAAAGAAAGCGCTTCTCCTTGTGCTCCACCTCGAGCTGTGCGGCCAATGCGGTGGACATAGTCCTCTGTTGCTTGTGGGAGGTCATAGTTAATGACGTGGGCTATGTGAGAGATGTCAATGCCGCGGGCTGCAATATCAGTTGCAACAAGAATTCTAAATCTACCGTCTCTAAAGCCAGAGACTGCTGAGTTTCTCTGTCCCTGTGAGCGGCCTCCGTGAAGTCGTGCTACAGCATGGCCATACTCCTCGAGAAATCTCGCTAGGCGATCAGTTCGAATCTGAGTACGTGCAAAAATGAGAACAGACCCGGATCGAGCATTCAGTTCATCAAGGAGAACATCGTTTTTCTTCCCAGCAGTAGTTTGAACCAAGTTTTGGTTAATCTTTTCTTGTACTCTTGAGACTTGGCCTACTGTGATGCGAATCGGATTGTGTAGGTACTTTTGAGATAGGTTTTCAATGTCGGTAGGTAAGGTTGCAGAGAAAAACAATGTTTGTCTTTGCTTAGGGAGATGAGGAAGAATTTGATTGAGCTGGGGAGCAAATCCCATATCAAGCATTCGATCTGCTTCATCTAGAACAAGAAAAGCAAGGTCACGAAAGTGAACGCTCTTGCGCTTCAGGTGATCTACTAAGCGACCTGGAGTTGCTACAATGATTCTAGGCTTCTTTTGCAGTTGGCGGGTTTGTGGTTGCATGGGGGTGCCACCAATGAGAAGCGTTGTTTTAATTTCAGGAGCAAACTCAGTCAGTTTTTTAAGTACTTCTAGAATCTGCATGCCTAGTTCACGGGTAGGAGCTAAAATTAAAGCGGTATGTTTTGGGGATTGAGCGAGTTGGGTGAGGAGAGGAATACAAAAACTTGCTGTTTTTCCTGTTCCTGTCTGAGCGCAACCAATTAAGTCCTTACCCTCTAAAGCAACAGGTATAGCCTGTGCTTGAATAGGGGTAGGTTTTTCAAAGTTCATCTTCTTGAGTGCTTTCATTAAAAATGAAGGCAGCTCTAATTCATTAAAATGTTCCATATACTAATCCTTTTCTTAAGTGAGCTCTGATCGTTTAGAGTAGGACGTATTGAAACGATTTCAAACAACAGAGCTTGGATAAGCAAAACTTGCTTAAATTTTATTTTGAAAAATTAAATCAAAGATGGGTTTATTATGATCTAGTTAAGAGTTACCAGAGGTTTTACTTCTGGTTGAGAGACTCATCTTCAAAGATCAAAATAAATTAAAATTTGAGATCTTGCTGGCTTTAGACAAGATCTCAGAAATTTCTGAAGCAGACTTAAATCAGCTTTTGCCGATGAATAATCAAGCCATGAGAGGGATCGTAGGGGGAAAGTCCTACAGTGACTTTATCCCCTACGATAATTCTAATCTTGAAACGCTTCATTCGACCTGAAAGACGTGCAGAGATGGTCAAACCATTGTCTAATAAGACTTGGTAATTTCCGCCTCCGCTAGCATCTTCAACGCGGCCTTCAACATGTATCAGATCCGTTTTTGACAAATGAAACGTCCAATCTAAAGTTTATGAATAAAGGGGGGATTACCAGCGGCCTTTGCCACCACGTCCGCCACCACCACCGAAGCCGCCACGGCTGCCACGGTCACGGTTTCCACCGCCGAAGCCGCCGCCACCACCAGAACGCTCACGAGGAGCCATTGGGCGTGCTTCATTCACAGTCAATGCGCGGCCGTCGTAATCAGCGCCGTTGAACTTGCTGATTGCATCTTGTGCTTCAGCTTCAGAGGACATTTCTACGAAACCGAAGCCTTTGCTGCGGCCGGTTTCACGGTCAGTGATGATCTTTGCAGATTCCACTGTTCCACATTGAGAGAAAGTGTCCAAGAGAACTTGATCGGTTGCTGAGAATGGAAGATTACCTACGTACAATTTTTTACCCATATGACCTCCTAAAGGCGCTGGGAGCTCGCTTCAGAGGATATGGGCCCTATGCCCGCAGACTCGAACGGAGCAGTTAACAACAAACACTGATAAGGTAACACAAAAAAATTAAAATGAATATCTCTAGTTTTCTTAGTTTTGATACAAAAAAAATCTGAATTATTTCAAATATTTGCAACCACCCAATCCCGCGCAAGGCCCAGTAAAAGCACTTTTTCAGCTGTTTGTAGGGTCTATTTCTTCAATGATTTTGTTTGAGTTAAGTGTGCAATGCTTCACTTGCATGAGCTTGCGTGGTGAAAAGTAAAAAGCCCTACTCATGAACTGAGTAAGGCTTTTCATTATTGTAACGCCGTGTAGTTTTGCTTTTCTAATATTCAGAAAAACAAAATTGTATTTTAGCTCAGTTTACTCTTCACCCAAGCTTTGGCTTTTTCTAAAGCCTCAGCTAATCCTTCAGGCTTTGTTCCGCCTGCCTGAGCTAAATCTGGTTTTCCCCCTCCGCGCCCCTCTATGAGAGGTGCTATGGACTGAAGGAGTTCGTTGGCGCTTACGCCCTGGGGAGCCTTTGGACCGATAGCTACGAGCAGGGAGGCTTTTTGAGCTTCTGGATCCTTCATCCCGAGGATGATAATAGAGTGAGGGGCTTTCTGTTTGACTCGGTCAGAGAGATCTCTCAATCGTTTTACACCTTGTGCATCACTTTGGCAGAGCGCGCTAATTACACTGCCTGATCCAATGCGTTCGGCTTGGGCGATCATTTCATCGACTTCACCGCTTGCACTCTTTGCCTGAAATTGCTCAATTTGTTTGCGAAGTTCTTTTTCAGTCAGCATGAGCTTATCAATTTTCCCAATAATTTCATCACTTGAGGAGGCTTTGAGTTTATCTCGGATGTTTTTGACTTCTTGGTCCTTAGTTCTCAGGTAGTCAAATGCACCCTTGGAAGTATAGGCAATAATGCGTCTCACTCCAGCTGCAATGCCACTTTCGTTCGCAATCTTAAAGAGATGAATGTCAGAGGATTGATCAACGTGAGTTCCTCCACAGAGTTCGGTTGAGAACTGCCCCACCTGAACGACTCTCACTTTTTCTCCATACTTTTCTCCAAAGAAAGCAATTGCTCCGGCTGCAATGGCCTCATCCTTGGGCATCTCTTTCTTTGAGACAGCCTCTGACTTCCAGATCTTTTCGTTAATCAGGGTTTCAACTTGAAGAAGTTCAGAATCACTCATTGCTTGGAAATGAGTGAAATCAAATCTGAGCAAATCAGGTGCTACTAACGACCCTGCTTGTTTAACATGCTTCCCTAAAACTTGTTGTAAAGCCCATTGCAATAGATGAGTTGCAGTATGATTTCTTTCAGTCAACGCTCTGAGCTCGCGATCTGTATCCTGTTTGTAAGGTTTTCCAATCTCCAGAGTACCTTGGGTAGGTCTGATGTGGGCAACAATGAGGTCTGTAGCAGGTTTTTGTACATCTACCACCTCGCCCTCAAAGTGTACTCCTGCTGTGACTCGTCCACGGTCCCCAAGCTGGCCACCGCTTTCGCCATAGAAAGGTGTTTTGGAGAAAACGACTTCGATGATTGGAGCGTTTTCCTTGCTGTCTCCAGTGATGCTGACTGAGGGGGGGGTGTACTTCTTGACTCGAATGAGTTTTCCATCGTGTGGAGCAAGAATAGCAAGACAGATTCCCTCTGTGCTTAGGCTATCGTAGCCTGTGAAAATAGGTAGCTTTCCTACATCTCTAAGTTCCTGTGCAAGTTGGAGATAAATGCTATCAAGTGCCTCTTCACCTGATCCCTTCCAATGCTTTCTAGATTCAGAGCGTTGTCGTTCCATGGCCTTTTCAAAGCCTATTTCATCCACACTAAATCCCTTTTCATTGCAAATGACGCGAGTGAGATCGAGAGGGAAACCATAGGTGTCGTAAAGCTTAAAAGCGATTTCACCCGGTAGAGTTTTTGAATCTGCCAGCAGTCGAGTTTCTTCATCTAATAAGAGAAGTCCTCTCTCTAGTGTTTTAAAAAATTGATCTTCTTCGGCAATCACCACTTTTTCAATGAACGCACGTTTTTCGACTAAATCCGGGTAAGCCCCTTTCATTTGGTCAATGACATAACCTGCCGTCTGATGAAGAAATGGACCTGTAAAGCCAAGCTTCTTTCCATGTCGAATGGCACGTCTCATGATTCGTCTCAGGACATAGCCTCTTCCTTCATTCGAGGGGAGTACTCCATCAGCAATTAAAAAAGCAGTGGCTCTGGAGTGATCAGCAATGACTCTAAATGAAACTGCATTTTCGCTTGTTTTATTATAGGGAAGTCGAGCGAGTTCGGACGTTTTTTGGATAATGTCTTGAAAAACATCACAATCATAATTCGTGTCTGCTTTTTGAAGAATAGAGGCTAATCTTTCTAGTCCAGCTCCCGTATCGACAGAGGGTTTTGGAAGAGGGGTTAGGCTACCATCAGCAGCACGTTCGAATTGCATAAAGACTAGGTTCCAGAACTCCATGTATCGATCGCAATCACACCCCATACTGCATGTGGATTTTCCGCAGCTGTACTCTGCTCCGCGATCAATAAAGATTTCACTGCAAGGGCCACAGGGACCCGTGTCGCCCATAGACCAAAAGTTATCCTTTTCTCCAAATCGATAAATTCGATCTAGGGGTACGCCTTCTTGTTGATTCCAAATTTCAGCGGCTTCATCATCTTTTTCAAAAACAGTGACGTAGAGGCGATCTTTTGGAAGTTTTAGTTCCTGAGTGACAAACTCCCAGGCGTAGTGAATGGCTTCCTTTTTAAAGTAATCACCAAAGGAGAAGTTTCCTAGCATTTCAAAAAATGTATGATGTCTCGCTGTGAATCCGACATTTTCAAGGTCATTGTGTTTGCCTCCTGCTCGGACACATTTTTGGGAGGTGGTAGCTCTTGTGTAACTTCTACGATCCTTGCCCAGGAATACATCCTTGAATTGAACCATCCCTGCATTAGTAAAGAGTAGGGTAGGGTCATTTTGGGGAACTAGTGAGGAGCTCTCAACCACAGAGTGACCATTTTTTTCAAAATACTTCAGAAAACGGGATCTAATTTCAGCTGCTTTCATGTTAGTTTTTATATATCGAATGAGGAGTAACTCGCAATGTCAGTTTTTATAACCGGAGCTTCTAGTGGTATTGGTGAGGCCTGCGCAAGAGTATTTGCTGCGGCAGGAAAAGATCTTGTCCTCACGGCTAGGAGGGTAGAGCGTCTCATTCAGTTAAAAGAGGAGCTTCTTCAGGTTTACCCATCAATAAAGGTTCATTGCTTTCGTTTAGATGTCCGTCAAAAGGCAAGTATTGACGATTTAATGAGCCAGCATGCTCACGTGCTTCAGGGTGTGGACATTCTCATCAATAACGCGGGCCTTGCCTTAGGCAGAGATCCTATTCAAAAGGGTTCTCCTGCGGATTGGGATATCGTGATTGATACCAACGTAAAAGGGCTTCTGTACGTGACACATGCTTTATTACCTATTTTTCTCTCAAAGAAGTCGGGTCATATCGTCAATGTGAGCTCTGTAGCTGGTCTTTGGGTTTATCCACATGGAAATGTTTACTGTGCGAGTAAACACGCTGTGAAAGCGATTACTGAATCTTTGCGGTATGACTTGAATGGGAGCGGAATTCGAGTGACTGAAGTCTCCCCCGGGATGGTTCAAACTGAGTTTAGTGTAGTCAGGTATAAAGGGGATCAGAGGAAGGCTGATGCAGTGTATGAAGGGAAAAATCCGCTGACTGCATCAGATGTTGCCGAAACAATCCTCTGGTGTGTGAATCGTCCTGCGCGTGTCAATATTCAGGAGGTAGTGATGTTTCCAACTGAGCAGCCTGGTGTTCTCTAAACACAGAAGCCGCTGTTTTTAGCTCCAGCTCCGGTCTTCTTGGTCTTAATGAGAGTGTGAGGAAAGGATCGTTTATGCGTTCTTCTATTATTTTAGCACTTTTATTTTTTGCCTTAAACAGTTTTGCAGCCCAAACGCAATTGAGCTCAAAGTCAATCTGGAACCCTAAGATAGGAGAGACAGATTTACTGCAGAGAATTCGTGATGTCTGTTCAAGAGATCTAGAGCTAGGACATATTAAAACTATTCACTCCTGTTTTATAGCCGAGCTAGAGAAATTGAAGGTCGATCCTGAAGTGGTGCAATTCGTTAAACAGACGAAGACTATTGGCTATATGACAGACTTTAAAAGGGTTGGTCCTGTAGACCTTGCCTACGTGAATTTTCCCTTCCGTGCGAATCAAAATGAGGGCTTTTATCTTGCTAATGGGACCCCTTCCTTAATCGATGTCGATGATCCCAAATGGGTGGATTCTGCGAAAACCCATTCATTCTTTTTAGTTCTACAAAAGAAGTATCCAAATCTTTCAATTTTCCCGGGTGATCGTTCTCCTTCATTTGTTCCTCAGATCATTCGAGAGCCGAGAGGTGAGATTGACTTTGTTTTTCAATATTCATTAAGGGATGGCTGTCGAGCTTGTGCGCATCTAGGTCAACTGGATTTATCTTTTCGCTTTAATTCAAAGGGCAAGTTTCAAGGAGTCATTGTCCATCAGGTAAAAGCTTCCCATGAAAAGAGCGAATAAATGATTTCTTTGGTTTTTAGTTCTACGGGAAGCCCCTCGCTTCAGTCAGGGTTAGGTGCCGCGCTGAGAGTGAATCCCTAAAAGAATGGTCAAGAAGACACTTCTTCAAATATCCAGGAAGCGCTTCCATCCTTGAGTTCCGATTGAATACAGAAATCCTTCAGGGACTGATCTTCAATGGGGGTGAGTTTTAACTGCCTGTTTTGATTACTGTAAGCGTGCCATACTCCAAACGGAGAAAATGAAATGCCTTCTAGCTCCTTTGGAGTTTCTAGTCTTACATGTCCATCGTTAGAGTAGGAGAGTTTAAAGTCACAATGCTCCTTTGAGTGCGTCAGATCGATCTCTCCATTTTCTTGGTTCAAACTGAGGTCGTAAATATAATCATAGCCTGAGTATAACATTTTTAGAAGGTTGACTTCAAAAGTCTCTTCTTCGCATTGCAATGCATGAATTCTCCATCTTCCCTCAAGCGGGGCAGAGTAAGAGAGGGTTGTGAAGAGTGTTAGAATTAGGGGAGTCAGGTACAGTACTCAGGTTTTAGTCTTTGATGGATTGTATAAGAAGTTCATTTTGATCTCCTTGTTTGATGATTGCTCATCGAGTTGTTCATGACGTAGCTTCTTGTTGATGAAAATGTGTGTGCGTGTTTGCAAAGTTTCTGGTCAACCAGAGCTCTGAGAGTTCTTGTAAGTTTTATGGGTGGGGTCTGTTTTAGTCGAAGGTAGATTACGTGCTTATTCACAGATATATTTACCGTTGGTGACTCTAGTCGGATATTCATCCGAATCTTTAGTGCTTATACGTTAAAAGCTTGAGTCTGGCATTAAGTTTATTCTTAAAATTATGATAAAAATTCTTGATATCGTTCTTTATAAATTTTGAGAAATGAGCTAAAGCTCCTGCATTCTTCGGTAAGCAGGGGAGGACGTGTGAATTCAAATAGATTAAGTAACACAATCAAGAATGATCGAGTTTTTTTGAGAAAAGGGTTTCAGCGGGAAGTATTGCTCCAGGCTATAAGTCTAAAGTCCTTATGGATGTCTAAAAGGGTGTTGGTTGCAGGGCTGACGATAGGGCTCTTAGGGAGCTTAAGTGTTTCGGATTGTTATGCCGGTGTTCGGGAAGATTTGCTCGAAGCGATTCGAAAGATGACTTTACAAAAAATTGAAAATCTTGAACTGAATCTTGAAAAAATTGCAGCACAAAGTTTGGAAGATCCTTCACGATTTAGAAGCTCAGTAGGCGTTGAGCTTGATAAAATGAAGCATGAGATGCTGAGTGAAATTTTCAAAGAAGCGGAGAGGACTCAACTTCTTGATGCGCCTATCAGTAAAATCTGTACTCGAGATGAATCAGCAAACACGCTTGGAAAGTCTATTAATCCCTGTTTTGAGGGAAAAGCCAATGCCCTCAACGATTTACATTCTTTTGTAGATCAACAGTTCTTGCTTCATCAATGGGTCAGCGAGAAAGTCTATTTGCGGCTAAAAGATGCACTTAAAGAGAGCTTCCCTCAGGAAAAAATAATTGAGACTCCTTTAGATTCTGGGACGGTCGATTAATGGCGAAGCGTCTCGGCGACTCAATGAAGCTTTTTCAGGAAGGATTTGATTTGCCAGCTCTAGTCCAGTTGCCAGAGCAGAGAGGCGTGCTACTGATCCATAAACGAGTTCCAAAATAGGTTCTTCTTGGTCGCTCTCCTCTAAGGTGGCTTCAAGCTGGGAAGCTCTTAGGTCCGACATGCAGAGTTTCTTAAAGACCATGCCCTGAGAGTTCAAGTTTTCTTCAACTCCTTTTTCAGTATTACTTCTTAAAAATCCACCGATCAGCTGGCTTCCCACAAGGTAAATCACAGGCTCAGCAGCAAGTCGATCGATAATCGTTGCAGTGGGAATCCCCTCTTGGATGACTACGCTTTCGATGGGTAATCGGTTTTTTCCAACGCTCATTTTATTTCTCACGCGCCTATTAATTTGATCGAGCTCATCGCTTGAGTGTGCGACCATAATTCCCATACCGTAAGTGCCTGAGTTATTTTTTACAAAGACAAAAGGCTCTCTTTTGATGTTCTTTTGTAAGTATCTCTGCTTTGTTTTCAGTAGAACTCTCTCTACTGAATCCTTCACGCGATCAATTCCAATGTTATCGTTAAAGCTCACAGGAGTGACTTCTTCAGTTTCTATTTGAATCATCCAGGGGTCAATTCCTATGATTTGTGAAAACTCTTGGGCTAGTTGGTTGTAGTACTTAAAATGGTCACTCTTTTTTCTAGTATGCCACCCTAGTGTGTGACTAGGTACTATGGGTTGTTCCACTGAGTCTAAAAGATCCGGATATCCAGAGGAGAAATCATTATTGAGAAGGATTAAATCTGGCACAAAGCCATTAGAGCTCAATATGCCTTCATGAATGTCAATGGGGTAAGCTGAAAGCTCCTTGTTGGTGATGGATCTCAGAGAGATGTGTGAGTTCATTCCCTCAGGTAGTGCGCCGTACCAGCCAATCCGAGTTTCGTAACCTGCATTTTCAAGGATTTGATTCAAGTAAAAGAGGTTCTCGATATAGAAGCCGTTGTGGGTGTGAGACTCTGGTATAATCAGTATTTTTGATGCCACACGTTCGGACTTTTGACTGGATATGGCTTCAATCTGAGCTCTAAAAATGGAAGGTGCCGTTCTTCGATCTTCTGGGCAGAGGTTATTGAATCCTGCTGGGAATAAGTTGCTGTCCACGGGAACGATCTTGTGGCCTGAATCCCTGAGATCCACAGAACAGTAAAAGGGAGGAGAAGATTTTTTTAAATACTCAAGGTGCCAACTCCAGAGTGTTCTTCTATTCTTCTTAATTCCTTCTGCAATTTTTAGAATGTGCTCATTCATAAGGTTTGTTCCGGGTGAGAGGACTCGATGCTGAATATCAAGCTTTGGATGTATGGGGCTTGTTCGGGTCTAACAGACTTTCTCCATGAACTCAGAGCAGAGGAGGCTTCAGTGAGTCTCTTTTTTCTCTCTCCGAGGAGCATATCCCTGAGTTCAGATTGATATCTGAGCTTCTGTATTTGCGGTTTTGATTTGATCTTTGAAGGGATTGGGGGGTGATTTACCCATGTACGGTAATGATGGAGAGCCGTGGTGAGGGATTGTGTAGAGTCTTCGATTAACATGAGGTCTTCGGAGCTGAAAAGGCTATGATAAAGATTGAGAGCCTCCATTAAGCAAAGTCCATGACGCTCGTATCGGTCTTTTACCTGCGGTTCAGTTAAATTGTTTTGTTTGAGCAGTCTTGAGCATTCATAAAGCTTAATCTTGAGTTTCAGAGATTGAACTTGCGCTGTAACATTTGTCTCCATTACTCCTTGAGCTTCTTTTTCCATTGAATTTAAAACGAGTTGAGCAGGCTTTAGCTTATGATTTTCGAGTAATGCTTGTCCTTTAATAAGTAATCCACTCGATCTCTGGAGACGGCTTGGGCTCTGCTGCACATGCAGCTTTTCAAGCTCAAGAGCTATTAAATAGGCTGGGTGTGCCTGTTTGGTCTTGAGGTAAGCATTCCCCAGCTCAAGGCGTACATCAATTGCCTCAGGTTGGTTTACGGCAGCTACGGCTATGTAGTTTTTTAGATAAGGAATGGCTTCCTTATACTTTTTTAATCCTAATAAAGAGCGCCCTAAAAGTAGCTTTGCTTCGGTGTATTCTCGGTATCCAGGATATCGGGCGACATACCGCTTAAGTTGGGTAATAGCTTCCTCATATTTATTATCCTGGAATGCCCTCTTGCTATTCTCAAGAAGAAAATCAGCCTCTTGCTCCGATGTAGACCCAATGCTTGTCGTCTCAGCGCCAGCATCTAAATGCCAAACACTGATAAGAGTTAAACTTAACACGCTAAGATTGAGAGAAACGAGCATCCAGGGCCATCGCCACATGCAGTAAATCCTCCACAGAGTGAACATCTCGGGCTAGTTCTGGTAGTTTCGCATAAACTAGATCAGGATTCTGCAATAAATTTGGGCCCGTTGATTTGTGAAAGTGCTCAATGACGTGTTTTTCCCTATTTTGCAGCGCAGTAATGATCTCGTATGCTTGATCGAGTTTGTCTTTCTCAGAATGAGGCAAGCCCTCGGAGTTTTCAGTTCTTAGAGGAGGGAGATACCCTAAAGAGCGATTAATAGCTACACCCTCAAAGTGGAAATGATGCGCTCTTAAAACCTGAATAAAATGATTAAGTTCTGGAGCTGTTTCCAAGGTTGGGGTGGTGACTAGAAGAAAACCTACAGAGTCAGACTCAAGGAGTGCAGAGATGCGTTTTAAATTTGCTGTAAAATTAGCCTGAACTTTAAAAAGTGCTGAGGCAAACTCAAAGAGATTGGTCATAAAACCTGAACCTGTTAGTCCCTCAAGAATGCCTAATGCTTTTTTCATTCCAGTGGCTAAGAGCTGATTGCTGGGAAGTACAAGCCAGCGGATGAGTTTTTCTTCGAAAAACTGAGCCAAAGTTTTGGGTGCATCTAAAAAGGCCAGAGTATTTCTTGTGGGCGGAGTATCTAAAATGATGCAGTCGTATTGGTTGAGTTCAAAGAGAGCTAAAAGTCGCTCAAGTGCCATGTACTCGTTTGTTCCTGAAAACTCTCTGGCAAAAATTTGAAAGATTGGATTATTGATCACCTTTTGAGCAGATGCAGGGTTGGGTGCTAGCTCGTGAACAAAATCTTCAAACGTTTTTCGAGTATCGGGAACTATCGCAGATAATGTACCTGTAATTTCTTGAGGTATAACCGGGTCTAGCTGCTCCTCTTTTTGTATTTTATGGTAGGCCGCTTTGAGCTGAGGAGTCAGGTCTGTAGGTTCGTTGCTCAGTGATTGCAGTCCAAGAGATGTGGCCAGCCTTTTGGCTGGATCAATAGTAACTACAACCATTTTTTTTCCCAGGATTGCTCCTCGCATTGCTATAGCAGCACTTAGAGTCGTTTTTCCTACTCCCCCAGTTCCGCAAGTGATGATGATTTTTCTTCTCGATAGGGCTTGATCAATAGTTGAATTCATACGTAGCTCCTCTTGCTGAGTTCTTGAGCAAGCTTTTCTGAGAGAAATAAAAGAGTATTCTCTAGGGGAGGTGGTACAAAAGGAATAGATCCGTAATTGACCCCAGCATCTGTCCAGAGCCTTAAGTTATGATGTTCAAGCCAGCTTCGAGTTTGAGCGTAATCCAGCATGGATTGAGCAATCGGAGATGTTCTGTGCTCAGGATTGAAGTTTTGCGGGAGATGAATTTCTGGAAAAAGGCGATTCACGAGGAAGGCAGCAGGATTGTTCGGGAAGTTCTGTAAAAGATATTCATTCAGTTCTAGAGACTCCCTTAAGGGCATTTCCTCGGGTAAAGAGACGATGACATGTCCTGTGGCCTGCGAATCCCTAAGGGTCTCTAGCATGGATTCCGCATCCCTAAATAGGGGTCCTCCACTAAAAAGTTTTATGAAGTTTTCAGTGCTCTGAAACATGGCAAGTCCGTACCCTGTAGAAGGCATATCGATAATGACATGCTGGTAGTTGTTTCTCTCAAACCAAGTTTTTCCCAATAGTACGAGCTCACGAATTCCAGGTGCAGCTTTAGCAAGGTACTGCATGAGGCGATTTTTTAAGAAAAGTTGAGTAAGACGGGTGGTTTTAATTTTCAGGGCTGCATACTCTTCAAATGCAAGTTGAAAGTCACAGTTGAGATGCCAAAGATGAGGTTTTACTTCTTTGAGTTCACCGGGAGCTTGAGTTGGATCTTCAATACAGACCCAAAGCGTCTTTTGACCCTTTTTGGCCAATGCCAGAGCAATCGCCTGAGAGACGGTGGATTTTCCAACTCCACCCTTGCCGTGAACAAAGAGCAGGTTTCGTTGAAGGACAGAAGAGAGAAGGTGTGTTGTAGAGGACATACCTTATCGTCTACTCCTAAGCTTAAGATCACACAAGCAACTGCTTACAAATTTTAAAGATCTATCGTAAGCTATGTAAAACATTTAACCGAGGTAATGCTATGCGTTTAAATTCAAAGTTCACTCTCAGTTTAGCAGTATTCGTTGCAGTTTCCCTAAGCGGATGTGGTGGGCCACGTGCTTTTACTAAGGGCGAGTATGATGATCCAACTCGTGTAGAGCTCTTAGATGATAAGTTTAATGAATCAGATATGCAGCAAATGGCTGATACAGTAATTAAGGCAATGGTCTCTTGTGGTTATGTTGCTAATGCAGCTAAGCCTCCTGTTGTGATTGTTGAAAAGGTTGCTAATCGAACCCAGGAGCACATCGATACTGTTTCTCTCACGGATAAGGTTCGGACTGCTCTAATTAAGTCGGGGAAAGTTCGTTTTGTGAACAAGGAAGAGCGAGAAACCTTGTCTAAGGAATACGAGTATAATGCAGATGGAAATGTATCAGGCCCAACACAGAAGAAAAAAGGAAAGCAAGTAGGAGCAGATTATATTCTGAGTGGGAATCTCACGACTAATATTCAAGAACTGGGCAAGGATAAGTTTGTTTATTACAAATTAACAGTGAATCTCACCCATTTGGAGACTTCTACAATTGATTGTACAGAAGAAAAAGAAGTGAGAAAAAAGTACCAGAAACGAACATTTGGGCTTTAATCCCAAGAGTTCAATCTTCTTGTATAGGAAATAGAGCAAAATGATCTTTACTCTCTTTGGTCAGAAGTTGAGTCAGATGTATTGTCGCCTCCTTCTTCTCGTCAGCTTAAGCATCATGGGGTGTGTTTCTGCTCGAATGTCAGATTCTGAAGCTGATCGATTGTTTAGAGGCGGCCTGTACATGGAGGCTGCCGAGCATCTAAAAAAAGGACTATTGGAGCAGGGAGAGAATGGTAGAGATCAGTTGCTTTATCTCCTCGATGTAGGGTTGTCTCTGCATTCAGCTGGTAAATTCGAAGAAAGCAATGTTGCTTTTTTGAAAGCAGATAAAATTGCTGATATCAAGGATTACACGAGTCTGTCTGCAGAGACAGCTAGCTTAATTTCCTCAGAAAATATGACGGATTATCAGGGTGAGGATTTTGAGAAGGTTTTGATCAATACTTACTTAGCCATGAATTATGCTCTCATGGGAGATGTAGAAAATGCCCTTGTTGAAGCGCGGAGAGTGAATCACAAACTCCATCTCATGGTGAGTCAGGGTGGGCGAAAATACAAACAAAATGCATTTGCTCGATATTTGTCTGCTATTTTGTACGAGTCGGAAAAAAACTATAACGACGCTTATATAGATTATCAGCAGGTTTATCAGCTTAAGCCAGATTACCCTGGTCTAGGTGTTGATCTCTGGAGATGTGCTTGGCTCATGCATATGCCAGATGAAATGGAGAAGTGGGATCAGAAGTTTCATCTTACTGATGAAGATCATGCCAGAGTTCGTTTACTGGTCGGGAATCGGCAGAAGAGTGAGATCATTGTGATCTATGAAAATGGGATTTCACCCCTGAAACAACCCAACCCTGAGTTTCAGAGCCTGCCTAAATTTTATCCCAGATTTAACCCAGTAAGGACGGCTGAAGTTCTGATGGATGGACAGAGTCAGGGAGTAACCAGTATTCTTGAGGATATTGAGGCTACGGCAATTCTCAATCTAGATGAAAAATATGGAAAAATGATTGCTAAAAGGCTAGCTGGACAAGCTGTTAAAGGGGCAATTGGTTATGGGGTTGGAAAAAAAACAGATGACCCCATGTTAGGGTTGCTCGTTTATATGTTGCTTGATGCTGCAGATCAGGCTGACTTGCGCTCTTGGCATCTGCTACCTCGAGATTTGCAGGTCTTGAGGGTAAAGGTTGATCCGGGTTTACATCGGATTCAGCTCCTTCCCCAAGGGGCGGCACCCTTAGCAGAGAAGTTAGTTCAAGTTGCACCTGGAAAGAAAGTGTTTGTAAATTTTAGATACATGCCTTAATGCAAAAAGAATGAACTTCACTCTAAAGTCTGTTGGTCTAATGGCCTGTTTTATTTTGGGGTTGGGATGTACTTCGCAACAAGCAACCTCGCAGAAGTTGCGGAACGCTGAGCGAGTGGTTAATGTTGCGAGTTGGTCTAATTACCTTTCAGAAGATCTGTTAAAGAGTTTTGAGCAGAAAACTGGCATTCACGTTCAAATATCTCATTTTTCATCTAATGAGGAGCTTTTGGCTAAGCTTCAAACGGGTGCTTCTGAATACGATGTAATTATTCCTTCAGACTACATGGTTTTTACGATGTCGAAGCTCGGTTTACTTCGTGAGCTGGATCGAAATCAAATTACAAATTTTAACCAGATTGATTCTAAATACCTAAAAAAAGAGTTTGATCCAGAGAACAAATACTCAGTGCCATACGACTGGGGTACTACGGGGATTGGTATTAATAGAAAGATCTTTAAGGGAAAGATCAAATCTTGGAAGGATTTATTTGAAAAGCCAGAACTGGCTGGGAAGTTTTCACTCTTGGATGATTCAAGAGAAGTGATGGGTGCTGCGCTCAAATCATTGGGTTATAGCTTAAATACAACTGATCTCAATCAAGTGACCCAGGCTAAGGAATTATTATTTAAAGTCCGTACACGACTGAAGGCATTTTCTTCTGAGCCCATGATGCTTCTCGAGACTGGCGAAATACCTGTGGCTCAAATCTACATGACAGATGCTCTTCAGGCGAGAGAACGAAAAGGTGATTTCATTGAATATATAATTCCTGACGAGGGGACCTCATTGTGGATGGATAACATTGCCATTCCCTCAAGAGCTAAGCACGTGAAGGAGGCTCATGAGCTTCTCAATTTTTTACTTGAGCCGTCATCTAGCTTAGCGGTTGTGAAAAAGTTTTGGGTTGCTCCAACTCATCGAGCAGTGTTTGGTATGCTGCCAAAAAATATGCAAAATAGCTCAATGTTGTTTCCTCCTCAATCCGTCTTAATTCGTTGTGAGATGGTAAAAGATTTGGGCGATGCTACTGCCTTCTGGGATCGGGCTTGGACAGAGATTAAGGTTTTGAATAATTCCTGATTCAAAAAAGACAAAAAAATACTAAAATTGTCTAGTATTATTTTCAGTTCAATCCTCTTTTTTTATTAAGCAGGCAAGATTTTCTCCGATCAGAAGAATGTAGGTTAGGAACGGAATACCAGCACCTACTCACTCAAGGAGGAATGTAAATGTTTAAAATACGAGGAGGATAAGAAAATGGGTCTGCGAATTAATACAAATATTCAAGCGTTGGCTGCTCAAAGACATATGGGCATTAATAATGAAAATTTGAGAAATAGTCTGGAGCATTTGGCATCTGGGTCACGAATTAATCGTGCAGGAGATGATGCGGCTGGTTTAGCTATTAGCGAAAAGCTTAAAGCAGATGTCAGAAGCTTAAGGCAGGCGAATCGAAATGCAAACGATGGGATCAGTTTGGTTCAAGTCGCCGAAGGCGGCATGAACGAAGTGGGTAATATGCTTGTTCGCTTGAGAGAGCTCTCAATTCAAGCCGCTTCAGACACGATCAGTGATGCAGAGAGATCTTTTATTGATAAAGAAGTTAGACAACTCAAAAGTGAAGTCGATCGTATAGCAAATACTACTGAGTATGTCGGAATGAAGCTTTTAGATGGTTCTGCCCCATTCTTTGAAGTTCAAGTGGGATCGCATAATAATCCGCTCAATGACCGTTTAGTTCTAGACACTGGAACTCTCACTACTAGTGCGTCAGCTCTAGGTATAGATGGAGTGTCTGTTGAATCTAAGGCAAATGCACAAATGAATTTGGAAATGATCGATCAGGCTATACGGCGAGTGAGTGAAAATAGAGCAACATTGGGGGCATTTCAAAATCGAATTCAATCCACAATTGCTAATCTCAATATTTACCGTGAAAATTTGGAGGCTGCGAATAGCCGTATTCGAGATACAGATATGGCAGAAGAGTCGGGTCAGCTCATGAAAAATAGTATTCTAAGTCAAGCCAGTGTTGCGGTTCTCTCTCAATCAAACCAGGTTCCAGCTCTGGCTTTGAAGCTGTTAAATGGTTAATCTCAGTCGGCTTAGAACTCATTAGATTACTGTACTAGTGGGCAGGGAGTCGCAGATCTTAAGCGGGAACCCTACGGAAGTGAGGTTCCCGCTCTTTTTATGTCACAAGTCTAAAAACTAGTTTTTTTTAGGAGTAGGATCAGGGTTTGGACAGTTTCCTGACTCAATATCAGCCATATTTTCTAGCTGTAGACCAAGACGTAATCCTAAAAAACAGTTTTCTTCCCATTTTTTTCAAGTTAAATAAAAGACTGTGAAAGTTTAAGTTCAAAAAAATACATTTTATCAGCTGGCTTCGCATTAAAAAACTAGGATGGATATCTATAGTCTGCTCTTGATTAGGCAGTGAGAGTAGCAAACGAAGGTAGTTCATCACTAATTTAGTAGATTTCCTTCAAGTTTGTATGAGGATGATTGAGGTGTAAGTCATCTGAAAAAAAAGGGGGGAGTCTCTCAGGTAGGCAATCCTCGCTTGCATCAGAAAGTTTTGATGGATATCTTCTGACACACTAGAGGTAGCGAATAAGTATTTTTGGTAGACTCTACTCCCTAGATTAGACTCTGGTGATTGTGAACGACTGAGCTTTAAATTAAAACATTGAACGAAGAGAATTTATTTTGTGACAAAGTCAGCATTTCAGCTTCCCATTTTTCATCCCGATTATAGATATCCTCGAGCAAAAAACCCTTATTCGGAGAAGCTCAAGGGTTTTCAAGGGAGAGTCCTCTGTGATCAAGACACGGAGAAGCATCCAGGAAGTTGGAAGAGCGAATTTCAAAAAACTGAAAAGCTTGATGAGAGCTCTTCAGATGCATTGCTTCATGTTGAGTTGGGCTGCAATGCTGGACATGTGATTGTAGAGTGGGCAAATCAGAATCCTAAAGATTTCTACATAGGAGTTGATTGGAAGTTTAAAGCTATTCATAAAGCGGCAGAGAAGGCACAAAAAAGAAAGCTCTCCAATCTGATGTTTTTTCGAGCTCATTCTGAAAGAGTGCAATACATGTTTGGGCCTCAGGAAATAGATCGGCTCTATTTATTCTTTCCAGATCCATGGCCTAAGAAAGCTCATTGGAAGCATAGATATATTACCGAGCGAAGCTTGAAGGAACTTCAAAAGCTCATGAAACCAGATGGCATTTTTCATATCAAGACTGACCATAGGGGATATTTTGACTGGATGAGGGAAGCCCTTGAAAAATGTAAATCTGAATGGGAAGTTCTGGAATGCTCTTTTGATCTACATCAGAATCACCCCGATCCAGAGAGCCTAAGCTTCCCCGAAGTCACCTTATTTGAAAAGATTTTCATTCGTGAAAAGCTTCCCATTCATAGTGTAAAGCTGAGAGTTAGGACAATCTGATTTAGAGAAGATCACTAAAAATGACTTGCATCACTCCTGGGTGATGCTATGGATGTGGTTTATTACAGAAAGTAGTAGATTATGCATCAAAAGAAATTAGTCCTTCTAAGTTTGTTCTCCTTCCTTCTATCTAGTGTTGGTTTAGCTCAGAGTATTGAGAAAATTGATTTCAAGAGCCATGATCAACGCTTGTTTTCAAATCATCGCCTTCAAGTTGAGTGGCTTAAGGGTCAGAGAAAATATGCAAAACTGATTCGTCAGCTATCTGAAGATCACCCTGAGATTCCGTGTAAGAGTTTAGTAAGCTCAGGAAAATACAGTCTATCTTCGGAGTGTTTTCATGAAGTAGGCCTTAAGTCAGAATACTCGGAGGGCTTTTTAGCGACTTGGAAGTCGCTTGATGAGAAGCTTCTTAAGTTATTAGGTAAAAACGAAAGCGGACTGCATGAGGCTCAGGTAGAGCTTTGGGCAGAGGCTTTACGTGAAGAGATCAGTCTTTTAGATTCTCTCATTATTCCTGCGATGATGCATTTATATGCGGATGGAAGTACTGAGGAAGGTGCCGCACTCAAGCAGCTGAATAAGCATGAGTTTAATAAAAAGCTTGAAAAAAAAGCCTTTCATAAACGCTGGTGGGTGCAAAAACATGTGCCTCGCTATGATCATATTAGACCAAAAAAGGATCGTGATTTAAAGAGACTAGGGCATATGGATCCTGTTCGTCTTTCGTTTTCACAAGCTGAGTTGAGACGCATGGCAAGCGAGGTTTTATTGGCAGAATTAACTGCGGAAGAACTTGAAGAGCTCGAGGCACTTCGAGCAGAATTAGCAGAGGACGATTTAATTGAAGAAGATGAAGAGGTAGCTTCCGTATTTTCTGCGGCGAGTGGAGACTCTGCATATTCAGATGCTTCTTCAGAGTAAAGATAAGGGGGGTTGAGGATGATTTATCGTCAGGAAGTGTGTCGAAGTTGTCAACGTTTTGAACAGCACGGTCAATTTTCTTCGGGAAGGCAGTCCTTTGCTCTGATAGGCGCGAAGCCTCATTATGCTCCTGATCGGCCTTTTAAGATCGAACATATATGCTTAGATCTCAAGGTCGATCCAGAAAATAGATGGCTATCAGGCTGGGCTATTCAAAAAGTGAGAGTGATTGCCCCTCATCAGAAACAACTTCGACTGGATCAAGTAGGATTGAATATTGAGGAGGTTCAACTTGATCAAAAAAACACGACTTTTAAGGTCAATGATCTTCAGCTCATCATTCATTTCAATGAATCTCCCGCTGTGGGTATGGTTTTTGAGGTTGCCGTTCGTTATTCAGTTCAAAGCCCTGTGAGGGGAATCTACTTCACAGGGCCTGATTCTCATTATCCAAGTAAACCTCATCAGGTATGGACCCAAGGCCAAGATGAGGACAGTCGTTATTGGTTTCCAACTCTTGATTATCCCAATCAAAAAGCAACCTCAGAAGTGATAGCAACCGTTCCCTCCGGTTTTACGGCTTTATCTAATGGGAAGCTTTTAAGTGAGCAAAATCAAGGCGAGTGGGTACGCTTTCATTTCTCGCTTTCTGCTCCTCATGTGACTTATTTGATTACCTTAGTTGTTGCTGAGCTATCGTATTGGGAGGATGTCGGTCCACACGGGTTGCCCGTACAGTATTTTGTTGCGCCTGGACGGGAAGATGATGGGAGGCGGGCATTCGGACATACCCCACGAATGATTGAGGTTTTTGAATCTAAAACAGGAGTCGCTTATCCCTTTGAGAAGTACAGCCAGGTTGCTGTACAGGATTTTATTTTTGGTGGGATGGAGAATACTTCATCAACAACGCAGACCGATCAGACTCTTCATGATCAAAGAGCACATCTTGATTTTTCAAGTGATCCGCTTGTTGCTCACGAGCTTGCACATCAATGGTTTGGAAATCTAGTGACTTGCAGGGATTGGTCTCATGGCTGGCTCAATGAAGGTTTTGCTACCTTTATGGAGCGTGTTTGGGTCGAGAATCATCAAGGTTTAGGCGGTGGCCAAGATGAGGCTCGTTATTATTCTTACCAAGATTTAAAAGAACATCTTGCCGAAGATCAGGAAAAGTATCGTAGGCCTATTGTTTGTAATACCTACATTGAACCCATTGATTTATTTGATGCTCATCTTTATCAAAAAGGGGGCTTAGTGATTCACCTCATGAGAAGCCTACTCGGTGACGAGCTTTTTTGGAAGTCCATCAGTTTATATCTGAATCGCCATCGTGGTGGAAGTGTTGAGACTATTGATCTCATTCGGGCTATTGAGGATGTGACTGGTCGCAATATGCGGCGTTTCTTTGATGAGTGGGTTTTTAGTGGAGGATATCCTGAGTTTGAAGTGAGTTATCAATGGCATGATGATCGAAAGTTAGCGGAATGGGTCATCGAACAAAAGCAAACTGAAGGAGCCTCCTCCTTGACTCAAAATGGGGTGACAACGCCCCTCTTTCATTTGCCTGTAGTATTGGAGATGACCCTCAGTAATGGTTCTGTTGTATCGCATCAGGTTGATCTGGGGGAGTTGAGAGAAAGGTGCTTTCTCTCGCTTCCAAGTCAGCCACTCATGGTGAGGTTTGATCCTGGATTTAATATTCCAAAGACTCTGAAGTTCCCTAGATCGAAGGAGCTACTTTTTTATCAACTGAAGAATGATCCTGATTGCATGGGAAGGATTGAGGCTGCTCAAGAATTGGGAAAAGTGGTAGACGCTGAGATTACTCAAGCGATTGCTTGGAGTGCCCAGAATGATCCCTTCTGGGGAGTTCAGCTTGAGTGTGCAAAAATCTTATCTGAAATAAAGACTGAATCTGCGTGCCAGGGTTTGCTCCAAGCGCTTAGCGTTAAGCATCCTAAGGCACGTCGGGCAGTCGTACAGGCACTGGGATCCTTCAAGAATCGACAAGTGAGTGAGGCGTTACTTAAAGTCGCTCAATCTGATGAGAGCTATTTTGTTGAGGCAGAGGCAATATTGGCGTGGGTTTGCTCTCAGTGTCGAGCGGATACTTTCATTGAGGTGGATCAGACTCATAGCATGATGAAGTTTCTCCAAGAGAAGCTTGGGCAGCGGAGTTACCGAGAGGTGATTCGTAGTGCTGTCTTGCGTGCCTTAGGTGAAATTCCTGCTTTGGGTGAGGGAAGATCCCCACATGTTTTGGCGTGCTTAATTGAGTGGACTAAGCGAGGTCATCCTATGGATGCGCGCCTTGCTGCAGTACGTACTTTGGGTAAGGTCCTAAAGTCTTCTGTACCCGCTGTGAAGGACAGAATTTTGGGTACATTCTCTCTTCTTGTGGAGGAGGATTTTTTCAGATTAAGAATGCAACTTGTCAGTTCGCTTGAAGACTCTTCAGTAAGTGATGCAATACCCCTCATGGAGAAAATCAGACAAAAAGATTCAGATGGAAGGGTGAGAAGAGCGGCACAAGTTGCAAGGGAGCGATTGATGCAGGGTTCACATGTCCCAGAGGGAGTGACTCATCTGAAGCTTGCCTATGAAAAATTAGAGGAAGAACATAAGAAGTTTCGCTCCTGGGTAGAGTTGCATCTATCAGGAGAACGACCCGCTGAGCGATGATAGGGTTTTAGAAACGTGCGCCTCTTATATGTCGATTGGTTGAGTGAACTCAGTGTAATTTTCGAGTCATTCATTATTCGTGTTGAGACACTGCCTCGGGTAGCGATGCAGAGGCATGTTTCTTGAGATTATGAGTGTCTTGTGTGAGTTCTGAGATGTTCTGGGGAATGTATTTAATTTTCCAGTCTGCAGAGAATGGTGGAGTATTATAGAATAAAAACTCAATATGGATTGTGTTCTCTCCCGGATTTAGAGGGATGTAATCTGTTGAAAACTCACGAGAGTCTGTTTGGACAAATACCGTTGCTTCAAAAAGATGAGTTAAGTTGATGATTTTTGATGAAATGAGCTGTGATGGATCCGCTAATTCTTTATTCATGCTGCAGATGTGTCCTACGATACGTACTTTTTTAACTTCCGTGATGACGTCTTCAGGCTTAAAACATGGAAATTCCAGTGTTTTGAAGAGTGCACTTGCTGAGGCTACTTTTCTTCCCTCCGAAGTGGGTCTTGATTGTATGCTCAGTAAAGAGTGTGATGGAAATGTTTTTTCACTCATCAAATAAGAGTAGAGAGATCCCAAAAAAATGGACAGAGAAGAAAAAAAGACAAGGATTTCAAAGGGATTGATCAGATATTTCTTAGAATCAGATTGTCTTTGCATTCTAAGGAGCTCTTCGGCATTTCTCTATAAGCGCTTGAGCCTAATTTAAGGCTAGAGGTAGAATTGTCTCAGTCTTTTAATTTCGAATGAAAATATATAGGTTAAAGTCTATTCTTTATTTAATAATAAGAATTTTGGTCATAGTGACTTGGGTTTGATCCAGATCAACTCAGATAAAAATAAGGTATATTTCTGGAGCAGGATCTGCAGGTACGTCACTTAGCTTTAACGAGAACTAGTGAAGCTAGATGAGTAAGACCTCTTTAACATAGATCTCCTCGTTGTAAACTGCAAGAGTAACCCCATCTAGCACTTCCATAGAATCTGAGCTAATCTTCATGATATGGATATTTTAGGTCAATCGGCCCTATTGGTGTCATTAGTGAGTTTTGCACTCGGATTTTCTGTTCTCTCTAAAAATGTTCGTAATAAACTTTTTTTATCTTTCTCAGTGGTTACGACAGTTGTGTCTGCTTGGAGTATGTGTTTTTTCCTAGAGAAAGTGTGGCCCGGGTCGGGAGCGTATCGATTTCATCTCCTCTTTAATGTACTTTTAGCACCTGTTTCACTCTGGTTTATTCGTGTATTAATGAGGATTCGAGATCGCTTCAGTGAATTTTTGTTTCAGCTGAGCGCAGTTATTTGGTTGGTCTTAACAGTTGCTCTAGGTGCAGGTTTAGAGAGTTACCATTGGATTCTTGAGATTTCTTACTTTTCTCCTGTTCTTATTTTTATTCAAATCCTGTGGCTCATGAGTTTGGAGTGGAGGTCCATTCTGGGCTTTAATCAGCTTCCCAAACAAGCCACAGTAGGTATTGGCAGAAAACAGTGGATTTTTCTTGGCGCCCTTGTAGTTCTCGGGACTTCTCTCATGGATCATATTCCAGGCCTAGGTAAGGGCTTACCCGCTCTCGGTAATCTGAGTTTAACTGTTTACTTGTTTTTCCTCAGTCAAGCGATCACTCAGCAAAGGCTGCTGAATATTAGTGCCCTATTTTCTCGGTTTTTGGTACTCTTGGTTGTAGCCTTCACTCTAACGATTGTATATTCTCTCCTTGTTGCTTGGATTCACAACAGTCCTGCACTTTTTTTCTTAAACTCTTTTATTGCATCCTTTCTCATTTTAGTATTGCTTGATCCGCTCAGGGGTTTAGTGGGATACTTTACAGAGAGATTACTCACCCAGAAGCATCAAAAGCTTCAACAAGTGCTCAGAGAGGCCCATAGAAGGCTTACTCTTGCAGTAGATATTCATCTTTTATGGAATTGCTTAGCATCTGTTATTGAGCAAGTGCTGCGACCTGAGAAGGCTGCTCTCTTTATTCTCATGCACGATGGAACAAAGCTTCATCGGATTAGAACCATGGGCAAAGCTACAAAGGGACAAAGTTCAGAGGTTTTATCTAATCACTCTTTAATTCAATACTGTGAAGGGCTTTCGAAGAGAGGTAGGCTCCCGATTGTTCTGGATCAGATTCTTGAAAGCGAGATGGATCGATCAGCAAGTCGCAGTCAAAGAGCATATTTTCGAAGTTTAATCGAGGCGCTTAAAGCTTTGGACGCAAATCTGCTTATTCCACTCATTGATTCTAGAAAAGTTCTTGGATTTCTGGCGCTTGATGTTTCTGCACCTCCAGAGCCCTGGGGTAATAACTGGGGGCTTTTACCCATTATCTATCCTTTTTTTGAGCATTCCGCACAGTCTATGCGTAATATGGAGATTTTTGCACGGCAGAGAGAGAAAGAACGATTAGCAGTGTTGGGCGAGATGGCAGCAGGACTTGCTCATGAAATTAGAAATCCCCTTGGAGCTATTCGAGGTGCTGCACAGCTCCTAGATGCCTCAGAAAGTAGAGCAGATACTCAATTTGTTAAGGTTATTATCGAGGAGGTAGATCGTCTCAATCGCGTCGTTTCTCAGTTTTTAGATTACTCCAAATCAAGATCTACTGCGGTGGTCAGAGTGGATTTAAATGCTTTGATTGAAAAATCTATTGTGAAGCTTAGACCGGGACTTCCTGAGAAAATTGTTTTGGAGTTTATTGCCGCTCGGCATCCTGTATTGGTTCAGGGAGACTTGGAGCAGATTCAGCAAGTTTTGATCAACTTGATTCAAAACTCGGTGAGAGCTCTAGAGGGAAGAATAGATGGCCTGATTCGAGTCAGAGTGGATCAATGGAGTGGCTCAGCACTTGAGGAGGCTGTCCTTATTGTGGAAGACAATGGAAGAGGGATAAAAAGGGAGCATTTGGAGAAGTTATTTATTCCCTTTTTTACGACCTCCCCTCAGGGCACAGGGCTAGGTTTATCCATTTGTCAAAAAGTGATTGAAGCCCTCCGGGGAAGAATTGATGTCGTGAGCGAAGAGGGGCGCTTTACTCGAGTTTTCGTGGTATTACCTTTATTGAAGGAGTAATTGGCGTGCAAGGTCGAGTTCTAGTCGTAGATGATGAGAAAAATATTACAGTTGTGATTCAGGCAATGCTCGAGAGAGCAGGGTTTGAAGCAATCACCTTCAATAGTAGTACAGAGGCACTTGAAGCAATTGCAAGTGAGGATATTGATCTTGTGATCACAGATCTCTATATGCCAGGTCCTGGAGGTATGGAGATTCTTCAGTACTGCCGAAAGAATCTTAATCAGCTTCCAGTGGTGATGATTACCGCGTATGGTACAGTTGAGTCAGCAGTAGAGGCTCTCAAGAACGGAGCTTTTGATTTTATCACAAAGCCTTTTGATCAAACGGATCTCCTGAATGTTGTCAAAAAAGCTGTGGCAACGTATAGACAAAGACAAAAAGAGCCTATTTTGTTGGTTAATCCTCAGGCTCATTTGACGTCCGCTTTAGGAGTAGGGGGATCGAGAGCTGTATCTGACTCTCAGAGTTTTTCAGAGGGAGAGGGGAATTCTAATGAAGCCTCTCAATCTCTTTCATCTCAGCAGGTCAGTATCTCCTCCATCATTGGAAGTAGCCCTCAAATTGAGGAAATTTTTAAGGTCATCTCAAAGATTGCTCACTCCCCATCAACCGTACTGATTTGGGGTGAGAGTGGAACGGGAAAAGAACTAGTCGCCTATGAGATTCACCGGCAATCGAGTCGTATTCAGAAGCCATTTATCAAGATTAACTGTGCCGCTATTCCGGCAACTCTGATTGAAAGTGAGCTTTTTGGGTATGAAAGGGGAGCATTTACTGGGGCGGTGACATCAAAGCCTGGTCGTTTTGAGCTTGCTCATGAGGGAACGCTGTTTCTTGATGAGGTGGCTGAGATGCCTCTTGAGATGCAAGTTAAGCTTTTGAGGATTCTGCAAGAGCAAGAGTTTGAACGGGTGGGTGGAGTAACTAGCATTAAGGTGGATGTCCGAATTATTACTGCTACGAACAAGGATCTAGAAACTGAAGTAAAAGCAGGTCGATTTAGGGAGGATCTATTTTATAGGCTCAACGTTGTGCCTATGCGTCTTCCTGCATTACGCGAACGAAAAGAAGATATTGAAGCTTTGGTGAAGTACTTCTTGATTCAGTTTAATGAGAAATTAAAAAGAGAGATTCTTGGAATTACTCCGGACACATTAGCTGCCTTTAAAGCTTATGCGTGGCCTGGTAATATCCGCCAGCTTGAGAATGTAATTGAGCGAATGGTGCTGATGTGTGAGCAGAACATATTAAGTGTGGATGATCTACCTGAGGAGTTATTAGCAGGGGTTCCTCAACGAGGAGTAGACTCTCAGAATGAGAGTCATGAGAATTCTACAAATTTGAAACAGATCGTAAGGCGTCAAACACAGGCTTTAGAAAAAGAGCTCATTGAAAAGGCCTTGGAAGAAACTTCAGGAAATGTTACTCGAACTGCAGAAAAACTTGGATTATCACGCAAGGGTTTACAACTCAAAATGAAAGAACTCGGCATTAAAAGAAGTATAGATGAGTGAGCTAAGCACCTTATAATCGATATCAAAATATTTCTAGAGTATAAATCCATCACTTGTTTCAATAGGATGAAAAGCATCTCCCGAGTGAATCTCTTTTGCCTAAAAATACTGAGATAAAATGCCTAGAGTATCTCAATAATTTAATTTCCTCTTGCAGAGGAAAGAGACTTCGAACCGTGCTCTTGTGTTAAAAGTTAGATGAGTTAGACTGTGTACAATGGTTCACTACCTGAGTAAATGAATTTGAATGAATATCACTTATTTAATGTGTTTTTTGAATCCCTTGATTTGATACATCACAATATCATAGCCATTTCGCGTATGACTTCTTGCCTTCTCTTGAAGAAGGTATTTGTTTTCAATCTCATCACAAGCCTTAACCCAAGGTTTATCGTATGGCATATAGCGTGTATCGCCCGGGTCAAGGTAACACTCCCAACCCTTGATATAGTAAATATTATCCTCAGACTCAGTTTTAATGTGTGTCCACCAGCTATGAGACTCATTATCCATGGCTTGAAGCTGTGAATAGCTAAAAGCTGAATAGCCATGACTTAAAATAGTCTCCCCATATGGAGTAAAAAAGACACTTCTTTTTCCTATGATAGAAAGCTGAGAAATAATAAACTGATCCTCCAATCTAGGTGGTTGATCACCCCTGAGTACACCAGACGCGAGCATTGGTAAATTCAATAAAAAAGATAAAAATATTAAAAACGAGACACAAAAAGTCAAAAGTTTTCTCAAATGGTTTTTTAGCGAAGCTAGATAGAAAATAAAAAGTCCAAACATAATTGATGAGGCAGAAAAGAGCACTACAGATAGTCGAGTGATCGCACTTAATTCCTTAAAGTTGACCATTTGAAGGCATGAATAAAAAAATAAACCGAGCAAAGGAGTAAGTGGGAATGCATGAATGCCAATGTCCTTATCTTTCCTCAGGCGAGTGTAAAAAAGGATTGTACCTAATAGAGAAAAAATAATGATAAGAGGTTGAGAATATCGCTGATGTCCTTGAAAATCAAATAACCAAGAAAGATTGTCCGGAAAATTTGTCCTGAATTTCTCGAATCCGAAATAGGGCAGCACGTTACTGTTTCCAGTATAGTCTTTTAATATACGCCGCATAACAAGAGAAGGTATAAAGCTTAGAAACCCAAACAAGTAAGTTAGATGACCTGCTTGTAGTAATGCCGGCAAGGCAATGACTACGAGAAAGAGAGGACTGTCCAAACGAGCCTGTCCAGACAATCCCAAAGTAGTTCCAAAAAGAACATCAATCCAGAGATTGGAACTGTCAGGTGTCTTGTTCTTCCCTTGATCTAAATAAAATAGAGTTAAAAGTAAGCAAAACATTTGTGATACGCTTGCTGTAATTTCAGAGCCGCCTGAGAGTGATCTGATAATGACAATTGGCCAGGTTAACCAGGTGAACATTGCAATAAGACTAGTTCCTGAGTCGAGGGTGAGACGTCGGCTAATTATAAAAATTAGCCACCCCGTAAACAAAAAAAGCAGATAATTTAAAACAAATACAGCTCCAATTTGGTTTCCTAGGAATAAATAAGCTAAAGAGATGAGAAAGGAGGGTAGATGTGCATGAGCATTGAAGAATGTACTCCAGCATGTAAGGCCATTGCCCCAGAAATCCCCTTCATTGCAACCCAAGGCCCTGTGTGAATCGAACATCTGCCTTGCTGTGGCTAGATAGGCAGGTTCATCGTAATAAGTTTCAAGCATAGGGTCGACATGAGTTAGTATTACCAGGGTGCACAAGCCTTGAATCGCAAGAAATATGGCCCACTCCCAACGGGACTGAGGTAGAAGAGGTTTAATCCATTCAATCAGAATATGCCTTGTATGAAAAATGCAAATCAATACCAGGGAGAAGAACCCCAGTATCCAGTAGTAGGTAAAAAACTCCTCAAAATTTTTAAAAATTTCGTCTCTTGGATAGAAAAAGGAGCATGTAGCACAAAGAATAAAAAAAGTAGCCCAGAGAAATATTATCTTATTAGATAACTGTCTTTGCATAATGTTAAAACCAAGAGTTATAAAGCTGTGATCAATAATTTTAATTTTTCTAAACAACAAAAAGTTCAATCAATATGTATTTTTAAAAAGAGCTTTAAAAATACTGGTGTCATAGTTGTAATTGTAATCGAAAGTATTCTATTTGTTTAGTTTAAATAAGAGTGCTGTTTAGGCGACTGATTTTTGGATTTTTGTAAAAGATGCTCAAGAGATTATCACTCTAGTATCACTAGTTAATTGTGGAAAAAGCAATAAATACAGCGATTTAAAGTTCTGTCATTTTTTTGTTTAAGTAAATTTATATAAATATTAGATAAGTAATATAAATGGATATCTAGGATATTTTGTGATAGAACTCTGCCTGGTGTGAGGGTTAGGGTTTATGCGACTCAATTATAGAGTTTATCAGTGGGCCGGGGTTGTTTTGAGTCTGGTGGTCAGTTCATCGCATTTGTATGCGAATAAGCTCACTGATCGGATCTTTGTAGATGATCTATTCCCAGAAGAACATTTGAATATTTTAAAGAGCGACATACAGCGATTTAGAGCATTTCCTATGCAGTATTCTGCGAACCCATTACTTAAGAGAATTACTCATTTAAATAGATTAGATTCTGCAAGTCTACTTTCATGGCTTGAGAGTTGGGTGCATTTTCTTGTTCATGCCTCTACATTTGATCAGTCAAAGAGATTACAGATTAGGGCAGTTGAGGCAGCATCTGTTTCTGTAATTACGGATACTAAGTCATTGAAATATAGTTACTCAACCCTTGTTTCAAGTGAGAATTTAGATCCATCTAAGAGTAGTGCATCAGCTATGGCAAATATTCCAAACTATCCTCAGGTCTATGTGAGTGGAACAAAAGTTTGGTTTGATTTTTTGAGGCAGCTTAATCAATTCTCAACTTCTTCTAGCTTATTTCCATCAGGACTTGATTTGTCGAAGGATCAGAAACGAGTGTCTGAATTAGAGAACAGTTATCCAAGAGAGGTGTCCCCTGGTAGTGACCAGTTTCTCATGGTGAACTTGGGTATGTCCAAGTATCAGATTTATGAGAAGTATAGGAGACACTCTATTCAGTCACTTTTTGTTCATGATGGACTGGTTTTTAACGTGAATTTGATTTCGCCAGCTGTAGGGTTTGTAATGGTGTATGATGACCTTTTTGATTCAGTTCATTATGAAACTGCAGGAGGTTTTTCAAGAGTTGGGATGGATGGTGGTGGTTCTGTTGAGTCAGAGTCGGCAATAGCAACAGCCTCAGGAGTTGGTATTGGTGCTCCTGCTCCTGAGGCTGCTCCTACTCCTACTCCTGTTTCTGATCCTGTTTCTCCTGTTGGTGGTCCATCTGTTTTGACTAATGAGATTGATCCCTTGGCATTGAGTTTGTTTAGGTTAGCTACTTTATTTCATGAGGCAGCCCATAGTCGTGGTCATGGTGCCCATGCTGGGTTCCCACATGAGGTGTGTCCTGATGGGATGGGAGATCATTCTGGACAGTTGCATTGTGATCCTAGTGTCAATGGTGGAAATGGGATTAAGGCAGCGTTTCTTGCTGCCGCATTAGATAGTTGTAAGGCAATTAGGAAAGATGGAAGGCGGTCTGAGTTTCCTATGTGCTTTCATAAGCCCAGTCTCGATTTCCTTAAGTTTCATGGCAAAGATGCACTCAGTCGCGTCTTAGCTACATCGCGTTACTTAGATGATGGAGGGGCCTTATTTGATATCCCTGCAGAGGCAGATGCGACGGAAGACTCTAAATCTATGAGTCCGAATATATAATCTTTCATCTATTGAATAAGTTTATATTATTAAATATTGAAAGGTATACTGCCGGTTTGACCGGTGAGACCTGAAAAAGCTTTGAGCGATCTTGTAGTAGAGTACGTCTTCGGTGCCTTGATGGTTTTCCAAAAGAGGACTTAATGAGTCTTTATTGCCGTTTATTGCATTCAAAATGGTCCTGCTCTTATTATCTGGTTTTTATCCTCAAACTTCGACAGAGCGTCATATATGGGAGTATCCAGAGAGAGCTTAGTAAAGTTTTCCAAGAATTAGCTCGGCAGAAGGATTGTTGGATAGTAGAGGGGCACCTGATGCCAGAACATGTCCATATGTGTATTGAAATACCTCCCAAATACTCAGTTGCTTCTGTAATGTGGTTTATCAAGGGGAAGAGTGCAATCGTAATTGCACGCCAGCACAGAGGGAAAGTGAGAGATTCTATAGGCGATCACTTTTGGGCTATAGGGTATGCTGTATCTTTGGTCGGGTTTGAAATGGAGGCCGTGAAGAACTACATTCTTGAGTAAGAAGTAGCGGATGAGTAGGGGCGGTTTTATGAACGATGTATATTATAGTCAGGCAATTAAAACACTAAACATCATGAAAATCGACTGTCTCACTGAAGACTCTAACTTTAACAACAATAAGATATAAATATTTTGTAATTACTCCTGGGATCCGGTAGAACCCTTTACCTGTAGAGAGGAAGTTCTACAATGTCCCAAGTTGTTCTGTTTGTTATTTTGCTAATGCATTCAATACTTATAAGTCCGGGTGTGACTCATGCTCACCAGATTTCAGGAAAAATTTTTGTTGATGACTTATATGAAGTAGAGCATTTAAAGATTTTAAAAAATGATGTTAAGGCCTTGCTCGAGTTTCCTCTGGAGAAAGCTAATTCGGATACGCTGAGAGAGCTTACTGGCACTTCGAATGCTAGCTCCAAAGAGACTTTGGAGTGGCTCGAAAGATGGGTGCATTTTATCTACCCATCATCTTTTACTGATATATCAAGAATATACATTGCGAGTAAATCAAAACATAAAGAGAGTGCATGTGGATTGTCTCAACAGAATGGTTCCGCGATGGTAGCACTAGGTTCGACCAGAGGTAAGTCTGGGACTTTTCATTCATCGGTGGCTGATCAGTTTCTGATGTATCATTTAGGTTTGTCTAAGTTTTCTTTTATTCAACACCTCAGTTACACTTTAGGTGCAGTATTTCTTCATGATCATGGAGTATACAAGATTGACATTAAGGCCCCAACGGTAGGGATTGTAGTAACAGGGCATGAGTTTTTTAATCCCGATTCATATCTAGGAGGCGAGAATAAAAATGACATAGATCCTCTCGCTTTTAGTCTGTTTCGAGTTTCAACTCTCCTTCACGAGGCAGCACATAGTCGTGGAAGGGATCAATACTTAGGGTTTGCTCACGTAAAATGTCCTAGTACTGTTGAAGCATACGCTGGAGCAGTTGTTTGCGATGAACAGAGAAACGGCGGAAATGGCATTAAAGCAGCATTCTTAGAGGCGATTATCAATGCGTGCCGCACTCTTGTTTCAGAGGGTTCCCATGGTCCATTCCCAATGTGCACGAGTTCTGCGAGTCTTGAGTTTTTAAGTCAGAACCTAAAAGATGTCAGAACTAGAATCATCTCAGATGAAGTATGGGATGAAACTCCTGTTTTGCCTGGGTTAAATGTTCCTCGTATGATGAATAAGGTCGGTGAATTTTAGTTTTATGTTTAGTGTGTGAAGTTAACTAGATCGACTTGTTCGAGGGTGAGTTACTTTTATTGTAGATCAGACTAAATTAGATAAATTCATCATCATCTGATAAAAAAACTCCATCCAAAAAAACTACTACCCAAGTTATTAAGTTATCCGTGCGTATTTGAAAGAACTCGTCGATTCGGCGGACTTCAGCCTGATTTTCCCGAGAGTCTCATTGTAGTCAATGAAGAAGCTATCTGGAATGTTTGGCCAATTTAAGCAGAATCCCTCTTGTTTTAACAAGAGGATGAATGTGAGCATCAGCGGAGCTGATGCGTATTTCATCTGGCATGAGCAGCTTTTGACGTATCTATCCCTATCGATGTGGTAGGGCGGTTTTGATCTTTGATATATTTCTTAATGACCTCTAAGGGGGCTCCTCCGGCACTCACTGCGCAATAGCTTTGGCTTCAGAAATGATCGCCCCAGAGCATGGTCTTCATTTGCGACCAGAACTCCTTTCTTAACAAGCGATCAGATACGCACTTTAATACGCGAGTGTATTGAACCTTTTGGGTCTGGGTGAGTTTTCTAGGGATCACTCTTGCCATTGAGCAGGCGAACAGCGTGATCCCGTGAGACCTTTAAAAATTTTGAGACCTCTGTTATTAAGGAATTCTTTTCTATTCGAGATTCAAACTCTGTGTAGTATTCGCTCTGGCTGTTGATATAAATAGACTTTTCCTCATTGCTCATAACAGATCCCTTGTTGAATATTTATTCTTATTAAAGTTAACTATTTACCGAGATACTTTATGAGTCAATGAGGACGCATCTCACAATTCATGCTGTCCAATTAACGACATTTAATTTGAATCAATGCGTGTCTATGAACGTTAAAATTGAACGTTAAAATTGACACACTATTTATTAAATAAACCTAAGGTAAACTGAAAGGAATAAAGTTAACAGCAGACTCCAAGTTATTTTTAGTTGAAAATATGTTGATGAGGGGAAGGTTATGTCTCTAAAGTGTAAGTTCCGATATGTTTTGAGGTCAGTTTTAGTTGTTACTGCATTACTGAGTATTCACCTTCATATAGGAGTTTTGAGGGCATATGGGGCTGCTCCTCCTGATAGATCCCGCGCCCCTATTTACAAGGTAGATGTAGCGGTGATTGGCGATGATGGAAAGCCAGTCAAAGAGGGTGGCAAGATCAAGATGCACTCAACTGTCCTTAGAGATGTTCCCGATGGGAGTAATGTTAGATTGCATCCCGATAAGTTGAAACCAAGTCAAGAGTCTTTGGGAACAGTTAATGTTGAGGAGATGCTGAGAGATCTTCATCGTAAGCCCACACGTGACAAGGTGGCTTATGATTTCATGAAGGAAAAAAACGATCTAAGGTCCCCAGTTCTGGCGAGATCAGCAGAGGGTAGACAGTTTCTTGATGAAATTCGTGGTGAGCTTGTTGGCTTAAATCCTACCGAAATCATGGCGCTGAAGAGGAAGTACAAAGATAGACAGAGTTTTAAACTCAAAGCTCTGATTCGTGACTTCAAGGATGAGAGTACTTCAGCTAAAGATCGTAAGCGGTTGAAGGCAGAAATCGAGGGTATGCTAGGATCTGGGAGTATTGCTCCTCACGCCGCTAAAAGTCCTAAGAAAAGAGGAGTTCTTGCTGGCGATGTTTCTTCTCTTCTGACTAAGACTAAGAAGAATAGTAAAGGTGTTAGTATTCCTGATTTGACGCTAGATGATGAGAAGATGTTGGTTTCAACTGTTGAGGCTGCAAGTACAAAGAGATTTAAGGATCCCGTAAGAGATTTTCCTTTTGATGCCTGGTTATTGAAAAATGAGAAGGCACCCAGAATAGATAACAAGGATAAGACGGATAAACGGCCTGTAGCAGCAGAGGGAGGAGAAGAGTATTTCAAGCAGATTAAGGCTTCTCATCTAGATTTGATGTCCAAAAATTTGAAGAAAATTAAAGGAAGCCATTACGATTTATTCAATGCAGCGGTCACTCAATGGATTGATTCAGATGGATCAAACAGAAAAAAATATGCAAAAGAGCTCAAGGCTAACTACGATAATACCATTAGAGAGAAATTAGGAGGGAGTCCAATTATTATTGATCCATCAGGGGAGATCTCTTTATCTGATGGACACCATGGATTGAGGAAGGCTGCTGAGTTAGTTAAGGAGATTAAGAGATATGATCCTGAAATGGCAAAGCCTGAACATGATGATGAGTTTGCAATGCCATTTTCAGTGACCTCAAACTTTATGAATCCACGCCATGAAGGGCCGTGGGAGGAGCATCTCCTTGAGGTTTGTGAGAGGAGGCAGATGTATTTAGGGCCTGAGGCCAGAGCGGATATCATTCGTGATTTGATTCTCGGTGCAAATGACAAAGATTTTACGCCAGGAAATCTTGTTCGTGAAAAGAAATTGAGAGATGCGGTTGAACGGTTGGATGGCGAACTGGATGCTTTAAAAGACAATGAACCACGTGATGAGGCTGCTATTAATGATGCTGAGAGAGCTTATCATGCAGCGCTGACTGAACACGATCGTGCTTTGGATGGGATGAATTCCTCTTTGGCCTCTCATTTGCAAGCTGCGACAGTGAAAAAGTTTGAAGCAAATATTCATGCAATTCGTCATTACTCTATGAGGTCTTTTATTGGTGCGTTGTTGCCCCATCATGACTTTGAGAGGGGTATGGATAGGAAAAATTACAGAGCCAAAATTGGTAATGATGGCCTTCATGACTACGCTGAGTTCTATGTTGCTGAATGGCTAGAGAAGCATGGATTTAAGCCAAACTTTACGGCCGATACAATTCAGTTAAGTCCACCTTCAAAGGCCTTAAATCCAACTTCCGATGAGTATAAAATACAAATGTCTAGATATATCAATACGCTCGCTTCGATGGCACAGGCTCGTCGCATGATGTTTGGCGATTTTCACGCTGATTTCAGGGATTTGCTTGGAAGGATTACAAGGGAAGATAGGCTAAAGAAATTCCTGGATAAGCTTCGAGATCAGTATCCAGAGGATCGTGTAAAGTACCCCGCAGGCTCTCATCGAGGACCAGAATACGATGAGTTTGCAAAGTCCCCAGTTGAGAAATTTGATGCACAAGTTGCGAGATTTAATACACTCAATACTGATCCCCTTGTTGCACCTGCGGGAGATGACGTGAGGGATCAGATTCGTAGGGTGGCTCCACGTGCTTGCGCTGGTCCTCTTGGAGGGGGAGTTGTCGGTGGTGCGGGTGCAGGGGTAGCTGCAGCAGCAGCTCCTGCTGTTTGTATGGGTGCATTGGGTGCCCCGCCTCTTGGAGGTGTTGCTGCAGCCGCTTTAGATGCTGTCCGCGGAGTTTTAGATGCTGATATGAATAGAAAAGTGGAGGCGGCTCTGAATCACGTACTCTTTAGTAAAGGAACCTGTCTGAATCCCCTAAGTCTTGAGCGGGATCAGCTGAGACAAGAAATCACTCAAGCGTTAACGGGAGGAGGAGGAATGGCGGCAGCCGCTGCTGATGTGGCGCGTGGCGCTCCTGGTCCTGGTGCAGATGTGGTTCGTAGTCTTGGTGATTATCCAGAGAAACTTGATAAAGTTGTGAAGTGGTTAGAGGAAGGAAATTATAATGGAAATCGATAAACTGAACCTAGGTTTGTCTGGATGAAGAGATAAGTCTATTCATTGAGTATGGCTCTCACGATCTCAAACGAGGAAGTGAGAATCGAGATCAGAGAGTAAACTCAAGAACAAGTGGACCTCAACCTAAATGCCCCAGGGAGATTCTAAAGGATTCCCTGGGGTTTTTATTTTTAGATATGAAAGGGGGTGTGTAAGGGCACAAAAAAACCGACTTTGAACTTTAAAGTTCCAAAGTCGGTTTTTTGATTTATCTTACGGTCTATGATGAGGATTAACTTATGGGAACAATCCTCGGAGTAACATTGCCTTGTTCAGGCGATCGACTCCAGCAATAAGAGCTGCTGTCTTCATTCCGCATTTATAACGTGCCTGAATGTCTACAACGCGCTTAAATGCGTTCTCCATGACTTCAGCTAGCTTAGCATTCACTTCTTTTTCACTCCAAAAGAAGTTTTGAATACCTTGTACCCATTCAAAGTAGGAAACGATCACACCACCGGCGTTACAAAGAACGTCTGGAATAATGAATGTTCCTCTTTCCTCAAGGTCTTTGAGTGCTTCAGTCGTAATAGGACCGTTTGCGCCTTCTGCAATAATTTTCGCATGAACTTTGCTGACGTTCTGAGCCGTGATGACACCATCAATAGCTGCAGGGATGAGTATATCTACAGGCAATGCCAATAGATCTTCATTAGTGATGAGTTCAGCGTCGGGATACCCTACTAAAGTCCTGTGAGTGTTCATGTATTGAATCACTTCAGGGATGTTTAATCCATTCTTATTGTAGAGGCCTCCGCTTACATCACTGACTGCAATGACCTTAGTTCCAAGTTGATAGATCTCAAGTGCTGCAACTGCGCCTACCTTACCAAAGCCGTGGACTGACACAGTAGTGCTTGCATCCATACGTGGGCCCGGTCTGCCAGTAGCTTTCAAGTGATTGGCTGCGTGCTGCACGGTATAAATAACACCTCTTCCGGTACTCTCAGCACGACCTAAGGATCCACCAATTTCAATTGGCTTTCCCGTGACTACGCCAGGAATTGCAAACCCCTTTTCCTGAGAGTAAGTATCCATCATCCAAGCCATGTGTTGGGCATCTGTTCCAACGTCTGGCGCAGGGATGTCTTTATCTGGACCGATAATCATGTTGATTTCACTTGTATATCGGCGTGTTAAAGCCTGAGCTTCCTGTCGTGAGAGCTTGGTTGGGTCTACACGAATTCCCCCTTTGGCTCCACCCAGAGGAAGACCCACGAGAGAACATTTAAAGGTCATGAGCATAGCAAGACCAGCTACCTCAGAGAGGTTCACTTCAGGATGGAAACGGATACCGCCTTTTCCGGGTCCCAGAGTCATGTTGTGCTGAACTCGATAGCCCTCAAAACACTTAATTCTTCCATCATCCAAGCGGATTGGAACCGTAACGATTAAGGCTCTTTTTGGAACCTTAAGGCGTTCGGCAATGTTTGGGTCAAGCCCCATGGTGTCAGCTGCTTCTTGGAGCTGCATCACGGAGTTTCTATAAAGATCACTAGAGTCCCAGAGTTGGGAGCTTAAACCTGTATTATGTGACATATTGATTCCTTGTATGCTTCCTTAGACCTTACTTTTAAAATGGATCCGAATCAACTATCTTATTTCAAAAGAGGTATCAGCATGAAAAATCCAGCTAAGTTAAAAGTGATGGTTCTATACGGTGGGCGCTCAGGAGAGCATGAAGTCTCTCTCGTTTCAGCAGCATCGGTGATGAGGAATCTCAACCCCGAAAAGTATGAGGTTTTACCGGTTGCTATTGATAAGAAGGGGAGATGGTTATTCAATGACATGAGTTTGATTGAGCGAAGTGCGCGTGCATTACCCGTCTATCAAGATGCCCCAGAAGTGATGCTTCTGTCTCAGATCAATTCTCCAGATCAAAATTTGATTTTTTTAGAGTCAAAGAAGTCCACTCAGGTGGATGTAGTTTTTCCCGTCATGCATGGAACTCTTTCTGAGGATGGTACCATTCAAGGGTTTTTAGAGCTGACGGATTTGCCTTACGTTGGGTGTGGAGTCCTCGCTTCTGCCGTAGGAATGGATAAAGAGTTTGCTAAACGCCTAGTGCATGAGGCAGGACTTCCGATTGTTCCCTATCTGTGTGTCAAGCAAGCCTCCTATGAGAAGTCCCAAAAGCAGTGGGCTCAACGAGTTGAGAAAGAACTAGGATTTCCTGTTTTTGTGAAGCCTGCAAATTCAGGCTCCAGTGTTGGCGTTTATAAGGTGAAGACTCTGGATGATCTTCATTCATGTCTAGAAAAAGCCTTTCAGTTTGATCATAAAGTTTTAATCGAAAAAGCCGTTTCTGCTCGTGAAATTGAATTTGCTGTTCTTGAGAATCTCGACTCCTCGCAGCCTCCACACGTGAGTACGCCGGGGGAGATTGCTCCCACTCACGAATTTTACTCCTACGAGGCGAAGTATCTCGATGAAAATGGAGCGCATCTCATGATCCCGGCATCATTGACTGAAGCTCAACTCACAGAAGGAAAAGAGTTAGCGGCTCGAGCTTTTGAGGCGTTGAATGGTGAGGGTATGAGCCGTGTGGATTTGTTTTTAGACAAGAGCACAGGTCAGTTTTACTTCAATGAAGTGAACACAATCCCGGGTTTTACCTCTATCAGTATGTATCCTAAGCTCTGGGAGTGTTCTGGAGTTTCCTATTCTGAGCTTTTGGATCGATTGATTGCGCTGGCAATAGCTAGAAGTAATCGAAAAAAGAAACTCAAAAGAGATTTAGAAGTCTGAGTCGTCTTCTCTCGAAAGACTCTCGTCTTCATTCATCAGACCTCAGGGTAGAGGCTTTTCTCGTTTGTGCTTTAAGCGGCTAGATTGATTCTGGTTTTTACCGTTTAGGTCTAGCTGTTGCAAGGTCTTTGGGGGATGAGTACTCAATTGAGTGGTTGGAGTCTGACCAGAGTTCGGGGAGTGGATATTAAAGTTCACTTCTCTTTTGTCTTTCTCTTGCTCTATGTCATGCTTGTTGCTGGGAGTCAGTTTCATTCGGTTGTTTCTGCATCAGGAGTTGACTTAACCTTGATTCAGGGTGGGGCATTTCTCTGGAGTGTAATCTTTTCCTTTTCTTTGTGTACATCGATAGTTCTTCATGAGTTGGGACATGTGTGGATGGCACAGAGGCAAGGAGTAAAAGTACAAAGTGTAACGCTCATGATGTTGGGCGGAGTCTCTGAGATGGGAAAAATTCCAGACAGAAGATTCTCAGAGTTTAAAATCTCTATTGTAGGACCTTTGGTGAGTTTTCTTATTGCAGCTGGTTTATATGCGGTTCAGAAAAAGTCCAGTCTTCCAGGTCTGGTGTTTTTCTCTTATTGGTTAGCTCGGGTTAATCTCAGCTTGGGTATCTTCAATCTGATTCCTGCTTATCCCATGGATGGTGGCAGAGTACTGCGCTCTTTATTAGAAATTTATCAAGGCAAGCAACGCGCATTAAAGAATACGGTTAAAACTGCAAAAGCGCTAGCTTGGGTTTTTGGTATAGTTGGGTTTCTAGGGTTTAACTTTCTGCTCATGATGATTGGTGTATTCGTTTACATTGCTGCTGCGGCTGAAGAGTCATTAGCTTTAAATGAAGCTTTACTTAAGGGAGTGAGAGTTGCAGATATTTGTAATCGAACTATTGTGCTGAGTGAGGAGGAGATTTTAAGCAATGCAGCGCGAGAGTTTGTCAAATATCAGATGAGGGTACTTCCTGTAAGTACAATAACTGGTAGGCCTGCGCTTGTGAGCGTGTTTCGTCTCAGGCAGGTGCCCGTCCAGTACTGGAGTCAAATTAAGGTTAAAGCGATTATGGATCAGTATGAGATGAGTCTTACTATGGATTCCCTTTTGGAAGATGTATTTGCAGAGTTAACTGGCCAGGGTGCTCTTCCTATTGAGCATGATGGCCAGCTGATCGGCGTCATTCAGGCCAGGCAGGTTTCAGATTATCTTGAGTTTAAGAGTATTGATCAGGAGTGTCGTTCGGTCCTCAAACCAGCAGCTTAATTCAGGACTTCTGGTCCTGTGGGTTTTATGAGAGTGAGATCAGAGATCTTCCTGCGTTTATTGTACTTTTCTCTTAAGCTCGGTTCTAGTTTTGTATCACTACCAGAAGCTCATTGATTCAGTGAGGTGATTGGGTATCTGGCTAGTGCTTGCGTACCAGTAAAATAAATTGGTTTTCAGCAGTTTTTTCAATTCTCCATTCATATTGACTCGTTTTTACTAGAAAATCATTAAGGTAACTCAACGGTAATATGGTGTACTTGCATGGGGTAGTGCTAGGGGCGTAGTCATTTATAGTCGACTCATTGAGGGTGACTCCATCTCCGAGAATGAGTTTACCCCTTGTCCATGACCAGTGGTGATTGAGTAGGAGTAGGCACTGAGGAGAGAAACTCGCCTCTTTTTGCTGGGCGTAGAGCAATATTAACTGAGGAGAGATAAATGGGTGTGTTTTGCGTTACCCAAAATGAGTTTGCACCCAAAATAGAAAGAAGCGGAATCAGAACAATAGGATTAGCAATGAGGCGTTTGATCTTGGTAAAACTTTCAAAGTTTTTGAGTTGTGTGCTGAGCCACTTTTGAGAAAGCTCAAGTCCTATCCCGAGAAGTACAAAAAGAGCGGGGATGAAAGGTAAGATAAAGCGAGTTTCCTTGTGGGGGATGAAGCAATGAATCATGAGATAGACGATCAGAGGTACCCCAAAAAATGATAGAATGAGTGATCGATTTTTCATCCATGTCCTCATCTCTTTTCTGTAGAGAGAGAGAGGAATTAGGAGTGATAAGCCCAAGCACATGAAAAAAGTTATGCCTAGGTTTTCTGTAATTTTAAAAATGTAATCATAAGCAGGAGCAACTCCATAAAAACGTGATGTTCTTTCGCCTACAGAGAGTTGTTCAATCAGGGCTGAGGCGAATCGATCGTACGTGATCAGGTCCATCACTGCTAAAATTAGGGGATAGATGAGAATACCTAGACTGAAATAAAAGACTTTTCGGAAAGATTTTTTTTTGTAGAGGAATAGAGCCCCTAACGCTACACAAAATATTGCAGGTTGATACTTAAAAAATATGGGTAAGCCTGCAAGTAATCCAAGCTTAAGCCAACTCCAGAAGTCCTCACGCCGTTCATACTTGATGAGAGTGGGTGTGATGATAATCCAAACCAGCATGACCCAATGATCGGCTAGGCAGGTAGTGCTCCACAAAAGCATTGCTGGCCATAGAGCAAATGCAGTGAGTGTGAGAGCCTTCGGGGTAAATTCTAATTTAAGTAACTCCAGGAGTTCTAAAAACTTCTTAAGACCCCAAACTGAAAAAAACACATTGAATACGCGTGCTGCATAGATTGGAGAGAGTCCGCCTGATACTCCAAATATTTTGCAAACCCAGAGAACTGGGACATAAAGTAAGGGTAGGCTCCAGGATCGATACCCAGACTCCCATTCCCAAGATAGGAGTGCGCGATTGAACACGATCTGTGATGCAGGTTCAAGTGCCTGAAAATGGTCGTCTGGCCAAACTAAATCATTTCTGAGGAGTGCGGTACAAAGGCTAAGTAATGCTCCTAAAAATAGGATAAAAAAGAGAATAATTTTTTCTTGATCAAGCTTGTTCCTGAGTAGATTCACACGTTGATTCTACAGTAGGGAGTGAGAGCATCCAATCATTTTTATTCAAGGCAGACTCAAAGTCAAATGCCCTATTCATCTACTTGAGATGAGCTGCTGGTCTCTAGCTTGCTTCCTTTTCATCCTGAGGAGCTTTTCCGTAGAGTGGATCTATGACCTCAATAAATCCACACTCCTTCTGGCTACACTTATGCATTAATCCTGCTTTTTTTGTAACTTTCTCTGTGAGAATTGGGAAGTGACACTGTGGGCACGGTTTCTCAATAGGTTTATCCCAGATCGCAAAATTACAGTTAGGCCATCGGTTGCAACTGTAGAATATTCTCCCGTATCGAGATTTTTTCTGAGCAATCTCTCCTTCCTTACAAACTGGACATGGAATACCTAGAGTGATTGCCTGAGTGTATTTACAGTTGGGGTAATCACTGCAAGCGAGGAACTTGCCGAACTTCCCACTTTTGACGATGAGAGGTTTCTGACACTTCTCACACTTTTTGTCCGTAAATTCTTTGGGGATGATTTGAATTTTTCCCTGATCATCTTTTTTAAAGTCTTGGGTGTTCTTGCATTCAGGATAGTTTGAACAGGCCAGAAATGATCCTAATTTTCCCCATTTAATCACGAACGGGTGCTGGCACTTATCGCACAACAAGTCTGTTGGTACCTCTTGTTGTTTGATGTTTTTCATTTGTTTTTTTGCAGTTTCTAGAGTCTTTTCGAATGGCTTCCAGAATTTGCTCAGAGTTTTTTTCCAGTCTGCCTCACCTTCTTCGATATTATCAAGTTGGTTTTCCATCTCAGCAGTAAACTCTGCATTTAAAATATCTGGAAAAGAATGTACTAAAAGTTCAGTCACTACTGTGCCTAATTCGCTTGGGTAGTATCTGCCTTCTCGTTTTTCAACGTATTCACGATCCTGAAGGTTAGACAAAATAGTGGCATAAGTGGACGGGCGTCCAATACCCTTTTCTTCAAGATCTCGAATGAGCGATGCATCAGTGTATCGAGGAGGTGGTTGAGTGAAATGCTGAGAGGGATCCATTTTTTTGTTCTCAACTCGATCCCCTTCTTTGAGTTGGGGCAGTTTGAGAACTTTTTCAGAAGAGTCTTGTTCTTGTTTGTCTCCTTCTTCTGATCCTTCCATGTAAACTGCAGTAAAACCTGGAAACTTCATGACAGATCCTGTAGCTCGATACTGATGAGTGTTGCCTTGAGTATCCTGAGCTATAATATCCACTGAGGTTTGGTCATAGATGGCTGGATTCATCTGAGAGGCCACAAAACGATTCCAAATCAATTGGTAGAGTCTGTACTCATCTCTCTCTAGTGAGGGTTGTACAACTTCGGGAGTGTACTCTAAAGATGTAGGGCGAATGGCTTCGTGGGCTTCTTGCGCAGACTTTTTGGACTTGTAGAGGATTGGCTCAGATGGGAGGTATTTCTGCCCATATTGTTTCTCGATATACTCACGCACGGACTGTAGAGCTATGGGTTCAATACGTACTGAGTCTGTTCTCATGTAGGTGATTAAACCATGCGTGCCGAGGTCCCCAAGATCTACCCCTTCATAAAGCCTCTGTGCTAAGGTCATGGTTTTCTTGGCACTAAAACCCAGCTTTCTCGAAGCCTCTTGTTGCAATTTACTCGTAATGAACGGAGGGGTGGGTTTTCGTGAGCGCTCCTTTTGTTCAATAGCATCGATCTTCCATTGAGCTCCCTGTATTGCTTTTAAAAGGTCTTGGACGGAAGCCTCATGAGCGAGTTCTGGATTTTTTCCATTCAGCTTAAAAAACTGTGCCTGAAACTCTAATCCATCCTTTGAAAAAGTTGCTTCAATCTCCCAATACTCTTCAGGCTTAAAAGCCTTAATCTCTGCTTCTCGATCAACAACCAGCCGAAGAGCTACGGATTGTACTCTGCCTGCTGATAGTCCCCGCTTAACCTTATCCCAAAGAAGGGGGCTGATTTTATAGCCCACGAGACGATCTAATATTCTTCGAGCTTGTTGAGCGTGATACTTGTCCTCATTTAGGGTCTGAGGTTTGCTCATGGCTTCGAGAACGGATGGTTTGGTGATGGCGTTAAACAGCACTCGATGGATTTTCTTGCCCCGGCTTTTGAGCTCTTCTTGGATATGCCAAGCAATAGCCTCTCCCTCGCGGTCAGGGTCAGTCGCCAAATAGAGGGTCGGAACTTCTTTGGAGAACTTTTTAAGCTCCTCAATTACTTTTACTTTTGTAGGAATGATTTGGTAATCGGCCGCAAATCCCTTCTTGGGATCGACTCCGAGTTTGCTCTTGGGTAGGTCCTTAATATGTCCTACACTGGCTTTTACGATATACTCCCTGCCTAGATATTTTTGGATCGTCTTAGCCTTGGACGGTGATTCTACAATTACAAGAGCCTTTTTTGCCATGCCTTACAATAGTCGGACTTAATTGGTTTTTTCAAGAGTCATTACAACTTTATCTCTGAAGTGCGCTTGAGATAGTGAGTTAAAGTATCGGATTTCATTCTGGTTTTGGTTCAAAAAAAAGATTCCCTGACTCTTTGCGTAAGAAGATTTCTATCCAATTTTTGTGTGCCGGAAATTCTCTATTTTTTTGCTGCAGCAAGATCAAGCCAGATTGCCCCGAGGCTATGTACACCCCAGTAAGCAAGTGCATGATCTCGATCAAGGAGGATCTGATTACCCTTTAAGAGAGGATTTTCCGGAAAACACGGCACTGTGATGCATGTACGGTTATTCTCTCTTGCCCAGCGGGCTGTATTGAGGGAACCGGATCTTTGCTTGGCCTCTACCACCCAGGTTGCCTTCGCCCAGCCTGCGATCATTCTGTTTCGTTGAAGAAAGTTCTCTCTACGTGCAGGCGTCCCAATAGGATACTCAGAGATGATGAGTCCTCCATCATCGAGGATTCGTTTTCTAAGAAAGAAAGTTTCCTTGGGGTATTCAAGAGTTAAGCCTGCTGCAATGACTGCTATGGTTGGAAGTCCTGCATCCAGGGCAGCCTCGTGAGCAACGGCGTCAATCCCTCTTGCCAGTCCTGAAAGGATGATCAGTGAAGAGGAAGAGAGTTTTCTGATTTCAGACTTTAAGAAAGCTTGGGTTCTCTCCTGTGGTTCTCTTGTTCCTACTACCGCTAAGCCTCGCTCAGGGAGGTATTGGAGAAGAGTCAGGGCACTTCTCTTTCCATGTGCATAAAGACAACGGGGTGGTTCGGCAATAGACCAAATTTCATGTCCGGTAAGAAAAGTGTTGGGTCTCAAAACAAAATTTTCAATGGGTTCCATGAGGCTAGGGTTCTGCAAGAACTGAAGTTTATTTTGTCGGTTTTAAGAGGGGCATCATGTCCGGATCTCTGATGAGATGTACGGGATTAGGAGTTATGTATCTGAGAGTTCTTCCATGGCCACTTGTTCAATCTGTCACTATTTACTCTAAACAACTCATATCCCTCAAGTGAGTTCTCGTAAGAAAAAGGGAGAGTTCTCATTTTTTCAGTTGAGGGGAGGGAGGTGTGCTTAAGTCTTCCTTTGTAGATGATACAGGAGGAAGAGTTGGTAAAGTCGGCGGTTGGAGCGGACCTTCATCTGATGTGGGCTCAATAGGAGGTGCTGGATCAAGCTCTTTGATTGGTAAATTCGCAGAGCCAGAGGAGGCTTGAGTAGGTATTATTTTAGGAAGCTGGCCTGAATCCGGCGTCTCAAGTGGCATTTGCCCAGGAGCAAGGCTTGAGGAGCCAGCCGGATTAGGCTTTACTTTTGGTAAGCTATTAATCTCTCGAGAAGGACCTGATAGAGGAGTCTCGTTTTGCTGATCCGCCCCTAATGGAGCTGGGGGTTCTGGAGAAATCATAGGTGGTGCTGAGTTGAATGATGAATCTTCATCTGAATTAGGAGCTGCAGGGGCCGAGCCTGGAGTATCCGATTGATCCGAGTCTGAGGTATTCAATTCCTCTCGCATGATCTGATTCTCTGGAATTCGATTTGCAGGTACTGAGGATTTCAGTGCTGGAGATTGATTTTTTTCTTTCAAGTAAGGCAATGGATCAGGGTTAGGGAGAGGTGATCTCAGGGCTCTTGGGTCAGGCAAGTCTCTCTCGTCTGCTGTTTTTTCCCAAATCTCTTGCATGTTCTTTTGGTCTTGAGAAGGAATCGGGTTTCCTCTCCAGTTTTCAAGTTGTTTGATCTCCCTAGCCTCCTTATTGTCAGGAGTATCACGAGAATCAAGCAGGTCGATTTCGTCCAAGCCATCGCCGCCTTTTTGGCTAAATCCTGCGTGTTTTGCAACATCGCTTACGTCAGTGAGAAGGACGATTTTTGATCCGTGGTTGATCATGTTTCTACTGTAGAGAACTAAGCCTGTAGAAAAACTTTCAGAGACCTGAGTGACTAAGATATCTCCATTAATGATGAATTCAGAGCTTGCAAGGCTGCCATCGTTATTGGGATCAGAATTAAAATATGCCCTAAAAACCATGCCAGGCTGAACCCCATCTTCAGTTCCTCGATTTATGAAGATCTCTCGATTTTGTGCAGTAAATCCAGCAGTGTATTTACGGTTTAAAAGCACTAATGCTTTGAGGGGTTTTGGGCCAGGAATGGGTTTCATCTCGGGAACTCTTGGAGGCACAGGAATGAGGAAATGATTTCTTCCAATTAAATGTTTTTCAGCGATGATTGTTCCGATGTAGGTATTTTCCTGCACACCAATAATCTTGACCTTCCCTAAAATATAATAGGCGTATCCCCCTGCTGAAAATACTCCATTAGAAACCCATACAGGTTCTTGCGTGATTGCGTAGGTATCTCCTATCTTCATGTTTTCAGTGGCCTTAATGAAGACCAAATCCGTGAGCATGAAGTAACTGGCTGGATTTTGACTGCCTATGATACGGCCTAAAGGTGGCAATTTTTCTGAAGCTGGAATAAAGTGAGGATCATATGAAGTTAATCTTCTTACGTTAGTCTTGCTTCTTAGGTCAAAGTTAAGCTTATCTACGTGAGTCAGGTCTAATATTTGGGAAGACTCCCATGCCTGATGAGGAAGTTCTTTCCATTCTGTAGAGCGGGGTTTTGGGTCGTCATCAAGAGGATCTATGGGGGTATGTTGTCTATTGGTTGGTTTTTTTTCAACTCGTATTTTTTTTGTGTTTTCATTTCGGGTTTGAAAAAAAACAAGAATAGTTCCAGGGTCAAGTTTGTTGGGGTTTACAATGCTGGATTGATTGAGTTCTAATATTTTTGACCAATACTTTTCCTTCCCAAATAGTTTTTTTGAAATACTCTGAAGTGTTTCTCCATCGGCAACGAGATAAGTTTCGCTCATGTGTGGCGTGACAACTTTTTTCCACTCTTTTTCGGATATTTTGACCTTTTTTGCTGCGTAACTAGCGCAGGGAGAAGAAAGGAGTAATATCCCCAGTGTAGTGAGAATAAGAGGATTACGTTCCGTGATCTTCATTTCTTAGGACTTCCTTACTGGGTTCGGTTTGATTCTCGCGGCCGATAACGGGTACTGTGGGAGTTATCACAAGGGTTGAAGTGTCTTTTTCTCGATCCGTAGCAGCAGGAGAATGGGGAAAGAGCGAGTTCAGAAGCGATGCTGCTCCAGTAGATTGGTCGAGATTTTTTTGAAGTTTTTGGATTTCTGAGATTCTCACGAGAGTATCTGCAATGTGTTGAGAATGAGGATAAGAGTTGATTACACTCTGAAACTCCCTTAATGCAAGATTATACTCCCTTTGTTGATAGTAGGATTCTCCACAGAAGTATTGAGCAGATCCAGCTAAAATATGATCAGGGTAATTGCTGAGGAATTGTGTAAGCTCCAGGATTGCTTCTGGAAATTTTCTAGCTTGAAAATAAATCATGGCTTGTCGGTAAGATCGAATTGACGTGTCATCGGAAAATCCAAATTCAGGATCACTCTTTGTTTTTACGGGTGTAGATCGTTCTCCTGCTTCATCCTGAGGTCCAGCCTGAGATTGGGTTGACCTGATTGGTGATTTACGTGAGGCTTGTGCAGGGGTTCTTTGTTTGAGGTTGGCTTCGAGTTTATCATTGAGGCTAAGAATCTTGATTTCAAGCTCCTGAATTCTTTGATTGAGCTTATCTATTTGATGAAATTGTGTAGATTGAATAACGGGTTGGACTTCTACAGGAGGGCTGACCTTTTGGGCTGTGCTACAGCTCGATAAAAGGAAGAAAAAGCTGAATAATGGGGTTAGAGTGAGTTTTTTTTTTGGTTCCACACTTAATCATAGGATAAGAGTAATACTAGATTTGATCAAGTCTAGGATGTGAGTTTTTGGAGATTTATCGTGAGTAGGCAAAAAAGTTCAGTTCATTCGATTAAGAAAGTCATTAGAGTCAAAAAAGAGGATTCTGCTTTTGTTTATTTCATCTTAGAGTCTCATGAGGGAATCTGCAGTTACTCAACCTTGGATTTTAAACCAGGAGATGCATTTCGAGATTTAGAACTTCGTATACCTCTAGATATGATTCAAGAGGTTGAAGAAGTGCTAAAAAGTTTGGGGGACATGATCTATGAAATCTCAATTTCAAAATGAACTTCAAGAGTTTGGCGTCACTCTTCAATTAATCGAAAAAACGCTGAGCTGCGCATTGAGTAGGGGAGGAAATTTAGCAGAGCTTTTTTTTGAGCAGACTCAGTCTACTCGTATTTTTTTTGAGCAAGATCGAGTGGATAAGGTGATGAATGGCAAAGATCAGGGTGTGGGTTTAAGAATTATTTTTGACGGTAAGTCAGTCTATGGTTACTCCACAGATCTCTCAGAGGAAGCGCTCCTTAAGTTAGCTTCTGATCTGACTATGGCAATTCCGCAGTCAAAAAAACCACATAAGATCGTCAGTGATTGGTCTATAGCCAAGCAGCCTGTTTCATCTATTGCTGATTATGCAGTTGCAAAATCTCCAAGATCTTTGCCTCTGGATCAAAAAATTGAGGTTTTAAAAAAAATGGATGGGGCAGCAAAAGCTATTCTACCCACTGCCCTCCAAGTGAGCTCAATTTGGTTGGATTCTTTCCGGAAGATTTTAATTGCTAATAGTGATGGTGTGATTGCGCCAGATACAAAGACCTATCTACAGCTCGTGTGCCAGGTGGTGGGTGAAAAGCAAGGTCGTGTAGAAAGTGCTTATGAAAGTGACGGTGGTTTTGTAGGGTTAGAGTTTCTAGAGGAGAACCCTCCAGTCAGTATTGCGCAAGAAGCTGCTCGAAGGGTACAGGTACTTCTTGATTCTGAACCCGCTCCCTCAGGAACTATGCCTGTTGTGATTTCTGCTCAGGCCGGAGGGACGATGATTCACGAGGCAGTAGGGCATGGATTAGAAGCTGATCTTGCCTGTCATGGTCTATCCGTCTATCAAAATAAACTCGGTCAACAAGTAGCCTCTCCTCTGATTTCTGTGATCGATGATGGGACGATGGAGAAAAAGCGCGGGAGTTATCGATTTGATGATGAGGGTACTCCATCTCAAAAGACCACACTTATTGAAAATGGAGTTCTGAAGAACTACATGGTAGATCGGCTCTCGGGGATGAAGTTTGATCTGATGCCCACGGGCAATGGAAGGCGAGAGTCTTTCAGGCATAAGCCTATTGTTAGGATGACCAATACCTATATTGCTCCTGGTCAAGATGATCCAGAAGCTATTTTAAAAGACACTCAGTGGGGAGTCTTTGTCAAAGCTATGGGTGGAGGGCAAGTCAATACTGTAACGGGAGATTTTGTATTTGCCGTCACCGAAGGTTATTTGATTCATGAAGGTAAGTTGACCCAGCCGATCCGTGGAGCAACTCTGGTTGGCAATGGACCCAAGGTTTTGATGCAAGTAGATCGCTTAGGGAATGACTTGGGCTTTTCAACGGGTACTTGTGGAAAAGACGGTCAGGGAGCCCCTGTTACAGATGCTCAACCCACCCTGAGAGTTCCTGAGCTAACAGTGGGTGGAGAAGTGCCAGTATCACGTTACTGGCCAAAGTCCTAGAATCAGTCTAGCTCTCCAGAATCAGAATAGAAGTGTTGTAGATTCACTCGGATCAGTGGGCCTAAATCTTGCTGAATGGAATCATCACTATTATGATGATCTGGATTTTAGCTTGGTTTTGTTTTTTTGTGAGCTTGAAAAGACTTTATTTACTCAATCCCGTGGAAGTTGGGATTTTATTTCGACAAAAAAAACAGAGAGCTCTACTCGTATCCGTGGTGAATCGCTTAAGAGAAGTAGAGGAGGTTTTGGTTTCAGGTCTTGTGCCTGAAGCTCACCAGTGGGCTCAGCTTGAAAGTCTCGCTCAACCCTGGGGAAAACTTCTTATGGATTGTGTGGGGGAGTTGCGAGCTTCGGGTGCTTCGCTTCTGCCTACATTGAGGAGATTGAGGGAGCTTGCTGAGGATCAGAGTTACTTTCTTTTGGATGCTCAAGCAAAATCATCTTTAGCCTACGTTCAGGCACTATCATGTGCTTTTTTAGTTCCAGTTCTAGGAATAGGTCTTTATCTCCTGATGCCCGCGGTAGCTTCACAGCTAGTACTCTGGCTTTTTTGCTGCACAGGTTCTTTAATCGTTATGGGTGTGGGCGCTGTGTGGCTTTTGAACTTGGCAGAGTCTGCCCGATGGGGTGGGTTAGAACCAAAAAAAAGAATTTGGATCATGACTGCTCTTTGTGCGGGAGAAAGATTTTTGGCTCTTGTACGAGTGGGCACCCCCGCTGATCTAGCGTGGATTAAAACGTGTGATTCAATTCAAGCAGATGCACAGGAGCTGGTTTTAGCCTGGGGATATTCGATTTGGGAAAGTCCCAAAGTTTATTCTCAACCTCATGCGCCGGCGGAGCTTTTAATTCTCCAATTAGGAATCGTGATGAGAAAGTCCATTCAAATGAGTTTAATGGAAGGAAAGCCTTGCACGGAGAGAGTAGAGTCGGCCTTATTAGCGTTGAGGCAAAATTTAAAAATCCAAATTGATCGAGAGTTATCCATCTTAGGAACAAGAGCTCTTAAGCCTTTATTTGTTTGTGTAACTCCTGCTCTTCTCATTCTTTTGTTCTCTGGGTTCTGGTTGACCTTAAGAGAAAACTTTGAAGGACTTTTTCATGTCCTTTGAAAGAATGTTACTCGAAGGTCTAGTTTGGACGCTCATTGCAGCCTCCTTGATTGAAGGGTTTCCATGGATGTTTCCTCAGAAAGGGCAGAACTTTTTAAATGAGATGATGCTCACAAGAGAATGGGTACGTAAGGATTCTTTTGTGAAGAGGAAATTTCAAATCCCGTTGTCCCTAGAGAAAGAAAGGTAGATTCAAGTTTACCTTTTCGGTAAACGAGAATTTTCATGTCAGAGAGATGAGAGTTTGAGTTATAGATTAAAGATCCGTTGATAGTTTCAAAAGTTAATCCAGTAAAGTCTTTAAGTTCTGCCTTAATTTGTCCTCTAAATGATAATTCTCCCTGATCTACCTGAAAATCCCAGCTACTGAGTTGGCAGGTTGATTTATGGAGTAGGGAGTTCTTAAGCAAGTTAAAGACATATTCTTTTTTTTGATATCTAAAATAGAATGATGAGACTTTAGGAAGGTTTAAAAAACTCAGTTTGGGTTGTGTTGAAAATCCTTCAAAAATAAAGTCTGCGTTTTCACCCTGCTCTGTTTGAAAAAGGTTACATTGTGCCCAAGCCTCTGTTCGTAGTGGTGTAGGTTGGTCCATGTATGAAAGGCAGCCTTCAGCATGGGAGAGTTCAATTTGTGTATTGTTAACGACCAGTTTTCCAGTTACCGTGAGGTTTTCTTGAAGGGTAGTTCTTTTTTGATGATTAAAGGTGAGTTTATTGAGTAATTCTGGAACTGCATTAAAACTTAAAGTTTCAGACGAGTTCAAGGATAAATCCCAGCTCAAGCTTTGTCCTTTTGAGTGAAGGGAACCTCGGCAATGATTGAGATTTAAAAAAGATTCGCCCACCTGAATCGAGTGGGGTGCTTCAAATTTAAAAAGGCTCAAGTCAAATGATTGTTTGAGTGCTGCCCGTTTAATCTCTTTTTGTGCTCCACGTTGGGAGTAAACTGCCGAAACTTCAGCTAATTCTCGAAATCCATTGCGACTCCTTAGGATCGAAAATCGCAGCCATAGTGAACACCCAGATTGGGGTTCATTCAATTTCAATTGCCAGATTTCGTGAAAAGCTTTTCTCGAATTGCTCATAGCCCCTTACTTTATCATTGGCCTCATTAGAATTGTATCTCCTTCACGACCCTCTACTCGATAAAGTTCACTCACTCTTCTGTAAGGCCCTGTGCGTTCAACTTGAGCCACCCATTGAATGCCTAGGCTGATCAGCTCTCGAATGCATGATGAGGAGAGTGAACTACCTGCTGAGAGTAAACATAACAGCTCTATTCGACGCAGTGCATCTCGAGGCGAGTTTGCATGAAGGGTTGCCATCGCACCTTTATGCCCCGTATTTAAAGCTTGAAGGAGTTCAAGCACCTCACTTCCTCTACATTCACCGAGTAGAATTCGATCAGGGCGCATGCGCAGAGTCTGCTTAAGTAGCATCCTCAGTGTGACCTCTCCATAACCATCAGCATTGGCAGGTCGGCTGACTAAGCTGATGAAGTGTGGATGCTGTGGAATGATCTCAGGAGTGTCTTCAAGGGCTATGATTCTCTCATGCGGTGGGATGATCCCCAAAAGGTCACTTAAAAGCGTTGTTTTTCCGCTTCCTGTGGCTCCAGCAATCAAAAGTGAGTCGCCACTAAGAACTATAGACTGAAGTTTTTCGTAAAGAGGGGAGTCTTGCCAGCGCGATGTTGCTATCTCCCGGGTTTGTACACTTGAAAGTCTCCTGAGTGACACGAGAATGCCTTGCTGCGAAAGCGGGGGGAATGCAACGTGGATTCTATGCCCGCTTGATAAGGTGCCATCAATGAATGGGTGCTTGGCATCCCAGGTTTTTCCCATGAGGGATAGCTCATGAATGATCCACTTCTTAATCTCTGACTCGCTGTAGGCAGGGGAAGATGAGGGGTTCAAAGGCTCTAAACCCATACCTTGATCTATGTAGATGGCTTTCTCACCATTGATACAAATATCTGTAATGTTTGGATTTAAGATCAGTGGGTCAATCCAGGCGGGACGATAATCTGTCATTCGAGGACATTCCATGGGTACTCCTTAGATTCTTTGAGGGCTTTTTCTTGTTCAGGGCTTAGCCATGATTCAGGAATTGGGATTTTTCTTAAAGGCATAGAATTTTTCAGCGATTTCAAAGGGGGGGCTGGTGGCTGAATATAAGGGTAAAGAATAGCAACGAGTTCAGAGCGTTGATTCAGATAATCCTCGGATTGAAAGAGTCGGCCTAAGATTGGAATATTTTTCAGAACTGGGACTCCTAAGATTTCCTCTCGGGTTTGTTCCTGAAGGAGTCCTGAAAGGAGGAGGGGTACACCAAACTGAGCATCCACCTGTGTAGTCATTCGGTTTACTTGTACGCCAGGAGCTCTTTCTGTTCCCAGTTTGAGATCAAGGTGGGTCACTTCGGTGAGAATATCGAGTCTCACTCGTTCGGTGAAGGACTCAGAAACTTTGAGTTTCAGTGTGAGGCCCAAACGCTCCCAGTGGAGTTGACTCGTGTATCGGCCTTGAGTGGTGTAGGGAAGTTTGCCGCCTGCAAAGAGTTCGGCTTCTCCTGGAGCTCGGACTACTAATTCGGGGCTAGAGAGAATTTTTGCCAGTCCATTGCTTTCGAGCTGATGAAGAGCAATATCCATTTCCTGAAGGCTTTGCACTCCTTGTTGAGTCACCTTGAGTGCTTTGGGTATAATGAGTGGCCATTGCAAACCTAAGGATTGAGATTGATTGGTTTTTAGTTCAAGGAGAAATACTCTGAAATAAATGGTAGGCGAGGCGTTAGAGTGGGTTGAGAGGTCAATCTGAAGAGCTGGAAAAATTGATTTTAGTTGATGGTTGAGGCTTTTGAGGATTTTTGGGTCATCCATTTTTCCTTTGATCCAGATCCGATTATGAATAGTCTCGACGGTGATTTGTTGAGAATAGGGAGATTCTTGAATGAAGGCTTCCAGTTTTCTCTTGCCCTCGTCGAGGAGTTCGGGTTGGATTTGAACTGCATTTTCGATTTCTCCGGGAAATTGTTCTGAGATTTTAGATATGAGAAAGAGCTCATTTAGATCACGAATTTCTCCTTTAAGGAGTGCACCATCACCTGTCAGATAAACTTCCGTTTCATTGAGAGCGCTGAGGGCTTTTTCGAGTTTGAGCTTACGATTTTTTTCAGATGTTTTTTCAACTCGGATACTCCGATGTTCAGACCTTCCATCTTTTTTTAGGATCCATAGATCACCCCAGCCGGCGTTAATTCCTTTGATTAGGAGAGTGTCCTTTAAGTGATCTTTGTCCTCTCGATGCCCCCTTTTTAAGGGGAGGACTCTGATGACTGAGCTGCCCAGGCTGTAGTTTTTAAGTTCGGGTACTTTCAGAACTCTTTGCTCACCAACTCCCAGAATAATGGGTGGTAATTCAATATGAGAATCTGATGAGTAAATTGAATTACTATAAAAAAATAGAAAAATGCTAAGAACAAAAATCATGAGCAGCCAATTGGCAAGTTTTAAGCCAGATCGATCAAAAAAAGAGCTGCGAGGAGTTTGTTTTTTTTGAGTTTCATTGACGAAACTATGAATGCGCCGTGAGTTTATGTGAATTTGATCGAGGGGTTATTTGATGTTGGAGAGTATGGAAGCTCAGGATTTAAGAAAAATCGGTCCTATGAGGTTGCAAAAGGTGCGTAATCTTGGCTTCAGGCAGCAGTAATCTGGTTGACATTCTAGGTCAGCCAAGGCTAAAAAGAAACTTCATTTTTTTTTGGAGGTAACTATGCCCTCGCGCATGATGAAGACTAAAACTGCACGTAAAGTCAGAAAAGCTCGTAAAGGAAAAGTTCGTAAGCGAAAAGAACAAAACAAGGGAACAACCCCAAAATTTCCTATTCATTTTGAATCTTGATTTTGCTGAAGGGTCTCTGATAGCTTGACGTCACTCAACTTTTTAAGTTTGAGGTTAACTTTGGGAAATAGGAGCTCTTATGAAGCGAAGTTATCTTTTTACGTCAGAATCAGTTACAGAAGGACATCCGGATAAAATTGCAGATCAGGTTTCTGACTCTGTATTAGATGCTCTCCTCACCCAAGATCCAAAATCAAGAGTTGCTTGTGAAACATTGGTAACTACCGGCCTTGTAGTGATTGCTGGAGAAGTGACCACAAATGCACAGGTTAACTATGCTGACATTGCTCGGCAGACAATCAAAAAAATAGGTTACGACTCTTCTGAAAAGGGGTTTGACTATCAAACCTGTGGTGTAATTACGACGTTAGATCGTCAATCCCCTGACATTTCTCAAGGTGTGACTGCGGGTCACGGTATTCACAATCAAAAAGAACAAGGTGCTGGAGATCAAGGCATCATGTTTGGTTATGCGGTTCGGGAGTCCGAACAGCTGATGCCACTGTCTATTGATCTTTCTCATCGCCTGGCTTTAAAGCTCTCTGAGGCTCGAAAAAGTAAAACATTAGATTGGCTCAGACCAGACGGGAAGACCCAGGTCACTGTTGAATATGAGGACGGGAAGCCTAAGCGCATTGATGCTGTTGTAATCAGTTCTCAGCACGATGAAACAGTGACTCATCAACAGATCTATGAAGCCCTGATTGAGGAAGTCATCAAAAAGACCATTCCTGCGCAATACCTGGATAATAAGACAAAGTTTTATATCAACCCCACTGGTCGATTTGTTGTAGGTGGACCTATGGGGGATTGTGGTCTAACAGGAAGAAAAATCATTGTAGATACTTATGGTGGGCATGGAGCTCACGGGGGTGGTGCTTTCTCAGGTAAGGATCCATCGAAGGTAGATCGATCTGCTTGTTACATGGGTAGGTACATTGCAAAGAATATTGTTGCAGCAGGACTTGTAGATCGCTGTTTAGTTCAACTTGCCTACGCTATTGGTGTAGCTGAGCCAGTCAGTGTAATGGTGAATGCTTACGGCACAGAGAGGGTTGAGCTATCCAAAATAGAATCCTCAGTGCGAGAAATCTTCAAGTTGAAACCAGCTGGAATTATTGAATCTTTAGACTTACTGAGACCTATCTATTCTAAAACGGCCGCATACGGGCATTTTGGGCGCGCTGATGCTGAATTTTCCTGGGAGCGTACGGATAAGGTTTCGCAATTAAAAAATCTACTCTAAACTAAAAGGGATACCCTCATGGGAGTTTGCTCATGAGTAATATGAAGGGGTTTGTGTGCCCATGCATACCATTTTTTTTATTGCTCGGCTTTATCCCTATATCGCTATTCCACTAGTATTAATCTGTATTGAGCTGAGTATTTTCTTTCGTAGGCAAAGAAGCTCAGCTCAATATTTTTTCTGGATCCTGAGTGCCTTCTTTTTGGGTTCAGCTTTCTTGTGGGTGGGGTTTCGTGGAGATTTGAATTCAGATCAATGGGTTAGAGCATTTTT